>Ga0209380_10000271_pt1 | contig 35760 bp, 34 predicted proteins | sample HubBroMetageWFT6_FD_188347 | JGI IMG/M metagenome (GOLD analysis project Ga0209380, IMG submission 188347) | Warmed and freeze-thawed soil microbial communities from the Hubbard Brook experimental Forest, New Hampshire - Hubbard Brook CCASE Soil... | ecosystem: Environmental > Terrestrial >... | reverse complement strand
CCCCCCTGGACCCCCCGCGGACACGATCAGGCTGTCTGGTCACAGTCACCGGCCCGCCACCCCCGCTCGGGCCGGCCCGGAGCTGCCCTCCTGAACCTCACGCGGGGAGGGCAGGCGCGCCGGCGCGGGCGACGTCGCCGTCGCGGCGAGCCGGGCGGCGACGGTGTTGGCCGCATGGTCCGAGCCGTAGACGAAGCGCATCACGGGTCCGAAAACCGGCGCAACCGCCGGGCCGATCACATAAAGACCGGGAACCGATGTCTGGTAGCCCGCGTCCACCGCGGCCGTGCGGGCGACGGAGTCGATGCGGGCGCGCAGCCTGTCGTCCATGAACCCCAGCCGCCGCAGGTCGGGACGGTAGCCGGTGGCGGCGATCACCCGGTCGGCGGTGACCTCGGAACGCTCGCCGTCGCTGGCCATCAGGCCGATGCGGACCCCGCTCGCGCTGTCGAGCACGCGGTCCACGGCCTGGCCGGTACGGACCGGGATCTGGCCTTCCACGCGGCGGCGGAGCCAGCTCGCGCCGGCCGGGCCGAGCGCCGTGCGGGCGCGATGCACCCTGGTCTTCTCGGGCAGCAGCCGGAACAGCTCGGGGTGACGCGAGTAGAACCACGTGCCCCAGCCCGACCCGAGGCCGGCCTCGGGCTCGCGCAGGCGCTGCCGCAGGGGCCGGTCGGGCGCGAGCGGCGGCCCGTTCCAGGCCAGGCCCGCCGACCTGGTGATGATCTGCACGTCGGCGCCGTTCTCGCTCACCAGCGCCGCGGTCTCGAGCGCGGACTGGCCGCGGCCGATCACGGCGACGTTCATGCCGCGGTAGGCCGCCGGCTCGGTGACGACCGAGCTGTGGCCGATCGGGGCCACACCCGACAAGACCTCCGGCACGTAGGCGAAGTGCTCGACGCCGGTCGCCAGTACGACCCGGCGCGCGGTGACCGACCCGCCGTCGGCGAGGCCGACCTCGAACCGGCCGTCGGCGCCGGAGAGGCTGGTGACGACCGTCTGCTCGAGATCGCCGGCCAGCTCGCCGGCGAACCAGGCGCCGTAAGCGATGAAGGTGTCGAGCGGCACCGGCAGCCCGTAGTCGGCGTAGGGCCTGCCGGTCTGGCGGCAGAAGTCCGCGAGCGTGTGCGTGCCGTCCGGCGCGGACAGGTTGGACGCGAACCCCTGGGACTTCAGGTACATGCCGCGGGGCATGCGAGCCCGCCAGAGGTGCATGGGCAGCCCGAACTGGCGGAAGCCGACCCCTGCGGCGCGCAGGTGCGCGGCTAGCGACAGCCCGTACGGACCGGCTCCGACGATGGCGACATCGACATCCTGACTCACGTGCTTCCCCCTTCTGACAGTTGCGTTGCTGGCTGACCAGCTGTGGTGGTTCTGGCGCCCGCGCGGCCGGCCCGGCCGCGCCGCAGCCGCGGAGCGCCCGTGCTGGGAGCGGCTGCCCCGGAGCCGGTGCGGGCCCGGTTTCGGATCAGGGGCCTGCTGATCACCCGCCAGCCCATGCGCAGGCACATCAGCCCGAACGGACGCAGGTCGTCGCGGGCGAACCACGCGGTCTCGTCCACGTCGCGGACCGAGGCCAGCCAGGACCGCAGCCCGAGCTCGCCGCGGCGCCAGTAGCTCATCGCGCTCATCGGGTCGTAGCTCTCGACCATGAAGCTGCGCCCCTCGCCGGGCTCGGCCCCGGTCACCGGCTGCCCGGTCAGGTCCAGATACGCGGCGCGGACCACGTCCAGGCCGCCAGGGCCGGTGAAGAGCCGGAACTGGGCGCCCAGGCGCGGGTTGAAGTCCAGCAGCTTGTACTGCCCGTCCCGGTCGTCGCGGCGCAGGTCCAGGTCGACGATGCCGCGGTAGCCGAGCCGGTCGAGCAGCCCCGTGACCTGCTCGCGCAGGCCGGCGTTCGGCACGCAGCGGCCGAAGCTGGTCAGGCCGGCGTGCGCGGGGTACGAACGGTCTTTGACGCCCGTGCAGGCCGGCTTGCAGGCCACGCTCGTGCCGCAGTAGCCGTGGAAGAACCAGTCACTGCCGGGGCTCGCCGGGATGAACTCCTGGAGCATGAGGCGGGTACCGCCCCCCTGACTGGCCCGCCAGGCGCTCTCCAGCCCGGCGCGGTCACCGATGATCGCCGTGCTGAGCTGGCCCGGGGCCGCGCGCCAGGGCGTGGCGAGCTTGCCGATGACCGGGTAGCCGTGCGTTCCCGCAAAGTCCGCGGCCACCGCCAGCGAATCCGGCAGGCAGGCCTGCGGGCTCGGCACGCCGAGGCGGGCGCACATCTCGTGCAGCGAGTACTTGCCGGCCAGCTGCCGCGGCAGCCCGGCGGGCGGTGCCGCGAACAGGAACCGGCTGCGCAGCTCGTCACCGTGCTCGGCCAGGAAAATCGCACCGGCATCGTCGGTCGGGATCAGCACCGCAACGCTCCCGATGCGCTCGGACAGGCGTTTCAGCCCCGCCAGCACCTTCTCCGCGGGCTGCTCGGAGGGCTGCCACAGCACCTGGCCGTGCAAGTAACGCGACTGCGCGGCCGGCGCCCAGGCTGCCTCCTGGACGGCATACACGGGCACGCCCATCCGGCCGAGGCTGCGAATCGCGCCCAGGCCGCCGTGATGCATCACGTTCGGGTCGAACTTGAGCAGCACGGCCGGAGTGCTCACGTCGGTCATCGTCGTTCGCCTCACACCACGGCCCGGCTCGGCGCCTCGTCGAAGCGGTAGGTCGCGTCCAGCACCCGGCACTCCCTCGCCCAGGAGTAGTCCACCTGCGGATGCAGCGTGTGGACGATCACCAGGTCCCAGTTCGTGCCCGGGCTGGCCTCGCTCGCGAGCTCCTGCCCGCCGGGCAGGCTCAGCGTCGGGACCAGCGGGTCGTAGTAGTGCACGTCCGCGCCCTTGCGCAGCAGGGTCGCGATCAGCGGCACCGCCGAGGACTCGCGCAGGTCGCGCACTCCCGGCTTGTAGCTCGCGCCGACCACCATGACGCGGGCACCTGGCAGCGCCCGTCCGTCGGCGGCCAGCACCTCGCGCGCCCGCTCGACCACCCGGTCGGGCCGCTGGCGGATCGAGCGCATCGCCTGCTCGATGAGCGGCGCGCTGCGGCCCTGCATGCCGAGCTGCCAGAGCAGGTAGTGCGGGTCGCACGGGATGCAGTGCCCGCCCACGCCGGGCCCGGGGAACGTGGCGAGGAAGCCGTAGGGCTTGGTACCGGCGGCGAGCGTCACCTCGATCGGGTCGAGCTTCAGCGCTCCGCAGACGTCGGCGAACTCGTTGGCGAGGGCGAGGCTGACCGCGCGGAAGGTGTTCTCGTAGAGCTTGGTCGCCTCCGCCGCCTCGGACGAGCTGACCACGAATACCGAGTCAGTCATCAGCCCGATGACGCGCGCTGCGCTCGCGGCGCACTCGCTGGTGACGCCCCCGACCACCCGCGGGGTTTCCTCGGGCAGGTGGTCCGGGTTGCCGGGATCGATGCGCTCCGGGCTGAACGCCACGAATATGTCGCTCCCGACCTTGAAGCCGCGCCGTTCCAGCGGCTCGGCCAGCAGCTCGGAGGTCGTGCCGACGTAGGTCGTCGACGTCAGGATGATCGTCTGCCCCGGCCGCGCGTGCGCGACGACGTCTGAGCACGCCTCGTGCAGCGCCGACAGCTCCGGCAGGTGATCGGAGTCCACCGGGGTGGGCACACAGATGATCACGGCGTCGGCGGCCTCGATCTCGGCGCTGTCGGTGGTGAGCCGCAGGCTCTTGTTGGCGAGCGCGTTCGCGAGGCGCGCGCGGTAGCTGTCCGGAAGGTCGGCCGCGCCCGAGGCGACGACGCCCAGCCGGTCAGCGCTGATGTCGACGCCGATGACCTCGCGGCACCGCGCGGTCAGGCCGACCGCGCTGGGCAGGCCGACGTAGCCCATGCCGACGATCGCCACGCGCTGCTGGCTCCGGACGGCGTGCCGCCCGCTATGGCCGTTGCCGTTCGCCTCCACCGGCAGCGGGAAGGCGACAAGCTCGCGGTGCAGCTGCTGCTCGCGTCCGTTGATCGCGAGCGAAAGCTGATTGTTGATCATGGTGTGAGTCCCCTCCCGCCGTACCCGGCGCGATGCCGTACTGGCAGCTTGCGTGATCAGGGGTAGTCAGCCACTCCGCCAGACGTCGTAATCTGCTTACGCAGAGCGACGTAGGCCGGTCTCGCTACCCCCGCTGGCCTGCGCTGAGGGCGCGGCCAGAGCGCGGCGCCAGGTCAGCTGGTGTCGCAGCCACTTGGCGCGCAGCCGCGCAGCCCCGTCCGCCTCGCCCACGTAGACCCTCGGCATGGCGTAGGCCCCGGTCAGCACGCTGGTCCAGATAGCGCACGCATAGGCGTAGCCCGCGCCGCGGACACCGTCGAGCACCCGGCGGTTGACGTGGCCGTACGGATAGCAGAAGCCGGCGACGCTGGCGCCGGTGACGTCCTGCAGAATCTCCCGGCTGTGCCGCTGCTCGCGCATGAGCGCCAGGTCAGTGGTGTCGCTCAGCGTGACGTGGCGCAGGCCGTGCGAGCCGATCTCGATGCCGGCCGCCGCGATCTCGCGCACGGCGGGCGCCGACATGAGCGGTTTGCGCGGCCCTTCGAGGTCCCAGCCATTCTGGCCGCCGAGCCGGCCGGCGATGACGAAGGCCGTCGCCGTGAACCCGTGGCGGGCTAGTACAGGCAGCGCGTAGCGCCTGAAATCGTCGTAGCCGTCGTCGAACGTCAGGCCGACGAGCCCGGCGTCGGCGCCGCGGCGGCGCGCGGCGATGAGCGTGGCCATCGAGACGCCACGCAGGCCCTGCCGGTCCAGCCACTGCATCTGCTGCGCAAAGCGCTCCGGGCGGACCGTGACCTGGTAGGGATCCTCGGCGTAGGGCGTGATCGAGTGGTACATGAGCACGACCGGTGGTCGTCGCACGTTGCCGTTCATGATGTTCCCTCCCGTGGCGTTACGCGCCAAGGTAGGCAACGCAGCGCCCCGGACGATCGGCCGGAGGAGTGGCTGGGATTACGACATCGGCCGGAGGAGCAATCCGGCCTTTCGCGACACGCGCAGCGTGTTAGTCCCCTCGGCCGGCCGCGGTGCTAGCCCGGGAGACGGCCCCGGACCCCTGCGCGAGGCGGGCAGCCAGGACCGCGCTGCGGCCGGCGAAGTCCTGCCAGGCCCGTGGTGTTCGGGCCAGCCACGGCTCCGCCTGAGCGCGGCTGCGCCGGTACTGCCGCCAGCCGCAGAGCCTGCCGCCGCGGATCTCGAACCGGACGAGCAGGCCGTCAGCCCAGCCGGCCACGTCGGCGTCCGTGCCGTCCAGCGCCGCGGCCTGCTGCGGGCAGGTAATCCACTCGATCGCGGCGAGCTCGGCGTGGATCCGGCTGGCAACCTCGAACGCCTGGGACTCGGCCGCCGCCGTCCGTCGCTGCGTAAGCTGCTCGCGCAGACAGTCGACTGCCGCCTGATCACGACCGAGCACGGCCGCCAGCGACAGCGCGAGACGAGGCCGGTCGGCCCCGGCGACGCCGCGTTCCCTGGCAAAATCCCGGCTGGCCCCGCGCGGCGCGTCGCCGGCGTACTCGAGCGGGTAGGCGCGCAGCAATCCGGCGACCGCGAGGCGCACCCGCGCGCCGCCGAGATAGGGGCCGAAGTACTGCAGGTGCGGCGCCCGACTCCGGCCATCCGCGTGCACGACCGACAGGCCGGGAGAGCGAGCCGACTGGTCGAGCCCGATGCAGACCGCGACTTCCTGCCCGCCGGCCGTGCGGTTCCACCGCGGCAGCTGGCGCTCGAGCAGGTTGCGCTCGAGCCAGGCCGCCTCGTGCTCGGAGTCGCAGCTCACGGCCTCGATCCGGTCGATCTGCGCGACCATCGCCGTCAGATGCGGACGATCGCCCAGGTCACCCCAGTACGACCGGACCCGTCGGCGCAGGCTCACCGCCCGGCCGACATACAGCGCCCGGCCGCGCGCGTCGCGGAACCGGTACACGCCGGGCCCGGCGGGCAGCACGGCCGCCGCCGCCCGGGCCGATGCGCTCATTGCGCCACTGTGTCAGAGATTTACGCGATCGGTCAGGCCGTGACGGCGTCGCCCTGCATGACGGGAACGATGTCGGGCGCACCGAGGCGGATCGCGTCCGCGGCCTGGTCGGAGTCGGCCTCCTGCGACGCGCGCTCGGCGGCGACCCTGGCCCGGTAGTACTCAAGCTCGCGCGCGATCTGACGGGACTTCCACCTCATCGGCCCGGCCATCAGCGCGACGGCCTCCTCGGCCGCCGTCAGGCCGCGGTCCCAGGTCTCGATCGAGGCATGCGTGCGCCGGGCCAGCACGTCGTCGAGGTGCCTGGCGCCCTCGTGCGAGGCCGCGTACACGATCTCGGCGCGCAGGTAGTCATCCGCGCCGTCCAGCGGCTTGCCCAGGCCGGGGTCGGCAGCGATCAGGTCGAGCACCTCGCCGATCATCGAGCCGTACCGGTTGAGCAGGTGCTCGATCCTGGCCACGTGCAGACCGGAGGACCGCGCGAGCGCGTACCGGCTGTTCCAGAGCGCGAGGTAGCCGTCGGCGCCCGCCAGCGGGATCGACTCCGTGCAGGACGGCGCCACCTTCCCGTCGAGGCCGTGCGCCACCGCGTCGACGGCGTCACGGGCCATGATCCGGTACGTCGTGTACTTGCCGCCCGCGATCATGACCAGGCCAGGGACCGGGTGCGCGACCACGTGCTCGCGGGACAGCTTCGAGGTCGATTCCGACTCGCCCGCCAGCAGCGGGCGCAGCCCGGCGTAGACCCCTTCCACGTCGTCGCGGGTGAGCGGGACGGCGAGGATCTTGTTCAGCTCGCCGAGTACGTAGTCGATGTCGGTGCGGCTGGCGGCCGGATGCGCCTTGTCCAGGGACCAGTCGGTATCGGTGGTGCCGATGATCCAGTGCCGGCCCCACGGGATGACGAACAGCACGCTGACCGGCGTCCGCAGGATGATGCCGGTGCTGGAGTGGATGCGGTCCCTGGGCACGACGAGGTGCACGCCCTTGGACGCGCGGACGTTGATGGTGCCGCGGCCCCCGACCATTTCCTGGATGTCGTCGGTCCAGACGCCGGTGGCGTTGACCACCTGCTGGGCTCTGATCTCAAGCTCGGTTCCGGTCTCGAGGTCAGTCGCCCTCACGCCCGTGACCCGTTCCCCCTCCCGGAGGAAGCCCGTGACCTGGGTCCGCGACGCCGAGTGCGCGCCGAAGCCGGCGGCGGTGCGCAGCAGCGTCATGACGTACCGCGCGTCGTCGACCTGCGCGTCCCAGTAGACGATCGCGCCGGTCAGCGCCGATCGCTTGAGCGCCGGGGCGAGCTGAAGCGCCGCCTTCCTGGTCAGCTGGCGGTGCCCCGGCAGGCCCCTGGCCTGCCCCATCGAGAACCCGAGCATGTCGTAGGCGGTGATGCCGGAGCCGATGTAGGCGCGTTCCCAGGCGTGATGGCTGAGCGGGAACAGGAACGACACCGGCCGTACCAGATGCGGCGCGAGCCGCTGCAGCAGGATCGACCGCTCGCTCAGGGCCTCGCGCACGAGGCTGACGTTGAGCTGCTCCAGGTAGCGCAGGCCGCCGTGGATCAGCTTGCTCGATCGCGAGGAGGTGCCCGACCCGAAGTCCCTGGCCTCGACCAGCCCCACGGTCAGCCCTCTGGTGACCGCGTCGAGCGCGATGCCCGCGCCCACCACACCGCCGCCGACGACCAGCACCTGATGCTCGGTGCCGGCCAGCGCGTCCAGCGCGGCCGCGCGCTCGGCCGGCCCGAGCCGGGTCGTCGCCCTGGCCGCGTCGGCGGCAGCAGGATGCCCGTTCCCGGCATGGTTGGCCGAGGATCGCGCCCCCGGCCAGACCCGGCCGAGATCAGCGCGGCGTGGCACTCGCCGTCACCACGACCTCCACCCGCTGGAACTCTTTCAGGTCGGAATAGCCCGAGGTCGCCATCGTGCGCCGCAGCGCGCCCATCAGGTTCATCGAGCCGTCGGCCACGGTCGAGGGGCCGTGCACGATCTGCTCGAGCGTCCCGATGGTCCCGACCCTGAGCCGGGTGCCGCGCGGCAGGTCGGCGTGATGCGACTCGCTGCCCCAGTGGTAGCCGTGACCGGGCGCCTGAGCCGCCCTGGCGAACGGCGAGCCCACCATCACCGCGTCCGCGCCGAGCGCGAGCGCCTTGGCGATGTCGCCGCTGCGCGTCATGCCTCCGTCGGCGATGACGTGCACGTAGCGCCCGCCGGACTCGTCCAGGTAGTCGCGGCGCGCGGCCGCGACGTCGGCGATCGCGGTCGCCATCGGCACGGCCACGCCCAGCACCGCCGCCGTGGTCTGGCCCGAACCGCCGCCGAAGCCGACGAGGACGCCGGCCGCGCCGGTGCGCATCAGGTGCAGGGCCGCGGTGTGGGTAGCACATCCGCCGACGATCACCGGCACGTCCAGCTCGTAGATGAACTGCTTGAGGTTCAGCGGCTCGGCCTGGCCGGACACGTGCTCGGCCGAGACCGTGGTGCCGCGGATCACGAAGATGTCCACGCCGGCGTCGATGACCGCCTTGTAGTAGCGGACCGTCCGCTGCGGGGACAGCCGCGCGGCCGTGGTGACCCCGGCCGCACGGACCTGCTCGATCCGCTGCCCGATCAGCTCTTCCTTGATCGGCTCGGCGTACATCTCCTGGAGCCTGCGCGTCGCGGCGGCATCGTCAAGCTCCGCCGCCTCTGCCAGCAGCGGCTCCGGGTCCTCGAAGCGCGTCCACAGCCCCTCCAGGTCGAGCGCGGCCAGACCGCCGAGCCTGCCGATCTCGATGGCAGTGGCGGGCGAGACCACGCTGTCCATCGGCGCGACCACCAGCGGCAGGTCGAACCGGTAGGCATCGATCTGCCAGGCAATCGAAACCTCGTCCTGATGCCGGGTGCGGCGGGACGGCACGATGCCGATCTCTTCCAGCGCGTAGGCGCGCCGGCCGCTCTTCCCCCGACCGATCTCCACCACGGTCACGTTGTGCCCTCCCGCCCGGCTGCCGCGCAACCAGACTCACGTGCTGGCGCCAGGCGTCAGTTGCGCCGGCCGCCGTAGTTCGGTGCCTCGGCCACCATCTCGACGTCGTGCGGATGGCTCTCGGTCAGCCCCGCCCCGGTGATCTGGGTGAACCGGGCCTCCTGCATCTCAGCGATGGTCCGGGCGCCGCAGTAGCCCATGGCCGCCTGCAGGCCGCCAGTGAGCTGATGGGCGACCGCGGAGAGCGGGCCCCGGTAGGGCACCTGGGCCTCCACGCCCTGCGGGACCAGCCTGTCCTCGCGCAGCACGTCGTCCTGGAAGTAGCGGTCCTTGGAGTACGAGCCGCCCCGCCCGGTGTTCCGCATGGCCCCGAGGGAGCCCATGCCGCGGAACAGCTTGAACTGCTTCCCGTTGACGAAGACCATGTCGCCGGGACCTTCCTCACAGCCGGCCAGCAGCTTCCCGAGCATGACCGTGTCCGCGCCGGCGGCGATCGCCTTGGCGATATCGCCGGAGTACTGGATGCCGCCGTCACCAATGACCGGAACGCCCAGTGGCTTCGCCGCCAGTGATGCCTCGTAGATCGCGGTGATCTGGGGCACGCCGACCCCGGTCACGACCCTGGTCGTGCAGATCGCACCCGGTCCGACGCCCACCTTGACCGCGTCCGCGCCGGCGTCGATGAGCGCCTGGGAGCCGTCCTTGGTCGCGATGTTGCCGCCGATGACCTCGATCCGGGAGTTGGCCTTCACCTGGCGGATCATGTCCAGCACGCCCTGAGCGTGCCCGTGCGAGCTGTCGATGACCAGGAAGTCGACGCCCGCATCGATCAGCGCCTGGGCCCGGATCTTGGCATCTTCGCCGACGCCGACCGCGGCCCCGACCACCAGCCGGCCCTCGCCGTCCTTGGTCGCGCTCGGGAACTTCTCGCTCTTGGTGAAGTCCTTGACCGTGATCAGCCCGCGCAGGCGCCCGGTGGCGTCCACGAGGGGAAGCTTCTCGACCTTGTTGGTGCTCAGCAGCCGCAGCGCCTCCGGCCGGGTGACCCCGACCGGCGCCGTGACCAGGGGCATCCTCGTCATGATCTCGGCCACCCGGCGCCGGTGATCGGACTCGAAGCGGATGTCGCGGTTGGTGACGATGCCGAGGAGGATCCCGTCGTCGTCGGTCACGGGCACGCCGGAGATCCGGTAGCGGGCGCACAGTTCATCGACGTCGGCCAGCGTCGCCTCGGGTCCGCAGGTCACCGGATTGGTGATCATCCCGGCCTCGGAGCGCTTCACGGTGTCGGCCTGCTGCGCCTGCTCCTCGACCGACATGTTCCGGTGCAGGACGCCGACACCGCCCTGGCGCGCCATGGCGATGGCCATCCGCGACTCGGTCACGGTGTCCATAGCGGACGAAATCAGCGGAATCCGGAGCGAGATGCGCGGCGTCAGCCGCGCGGTGGTGTCCGCTTCGCTGGGCAATATGGCGGAATGCGCGGGCAGCAGCAGAACGTCGTCAAAGGTCAGTGCGGGCGGGCTGAACTTCTCGTCGCTCATATCACTATCCAGGTGCCGGGTTCTGGGATGCGTTCATCCTAATGACACGACGCAGTGGCGGGGCGTAACCCCCGGCCGCGGCCTGCCAGTCACGGCGGGCGCCTGTGACCGGGCTCACGTCCCTGATGGCTGAGCTGCGGATGCTGACCAGGCCAATCAACCCGGCCCGCGGGCCGACCGCGCAGTCAGCCGCGCGGCAGTGCCGTTCCCCGCCAGAGTCGGCGTCTGCCTCCAGAACAATTTTCTCTGATTGCCAGAGAGTGGTGACAAATCCGCCAGCTAATGGTGCAATATCGCTGTCTGAGATCCATCGGGATTTCTGGGGGGACCTAGCGTCCGAAGTGTGCGGCCTGTGGCGTCCTCGCCGCCTGGCCCGTCATCCGATCTCCGGCAACGGTCCGGCCTTCGCCGGGCCGCTAACATCACTTCCCCGTTAGAGAGGGCGTCACAAGTGAACTCAGTCAAGCTCAGCCGGGGAGCGCAGATAACCGGCGCGGCCGGCATTCTGCTGCTGATCGGCCTCCTGGCTTTTCCCTGGTACTCAGTGAGCGCATTCGGCTTTACCTATACGGCCACGGCAGTGCAGGCCAACGGAGGGTGGGCGGCGATTCTGGGGCTTATTGTCCTGATTTTGCTGCTCGGCACGATTGCCGTGCGGCGGTTCACCGCCACCGAGCTGCCCGAGCTGCCAATCTCGTGGTCGGCGGCAGAACTGTATGCCGCCATCGCGGTGGCGGTCTTCATCGTCATCAAGTTCATCTCGCACATCGGAAACTTCGGGTGGGGCTTCTACATCGATGTGCTGCTGACGATCGCCCTGGTCTACGGGGCAGTGCAGCTGCGTAAGGAGGCACCGGCCGAGGCGAGGGTTGACGAGACTCAGGCGGTGTAGCCCATTGCCGGCCGCAAGGCCGCGCACGTGACGGGGGCCTCAGAGCGAGAGCGAGGCGGCTGGGATACCGGGCCAGACTGTGGCCGGAATCTCAGCCGCCTTTGCTGTCCGAAGCGAAGCCTGGTGCCCGCCAGGACCGGGATCCCAACCACGGGGGAGCTGGGATCCCGGCGGCCCTGGCAGGCCTGCGATCCGTGCGACGGGGGGGCACGGACCGCTTCGTGCGCGCCGGCGACGCGCGAGCTAAGCGATCGACTCTTCGAGGGCCATGGCGCGCAGCCGGGCCAGCGCGCGATGCTGCGCCACGCGGACCGCGCCGGCCGACATGCCCAGTGCGTGGCCGGTCTCCTGCGCCGACATGCCGGACAGGACCCGCAGTACGAGAAGCTGTCGCTGATGCGCCGGCAGCCGGGCCAGCAGGGCCCGGGCGCGCTCAGCTTCCAGATACGCGAAAGCGGTCTCCTCCGGTCCCGGCCCGTTGTCGGGCCCATCCGGCAGATCCTCGGTAGGAACGGCCATCCGGGCGGCGTTGCGCATGGCGTCCGCGACCTTATGCGAGGCGATCCCGAACACAAATGACGCGAACGGCCGGCCCATGTCCCGGTAGCGCGGCAGGGCCGACAAAACCGCTATGCACACCTCCTGAGCGACATCATCAGCCGCGTGGTAATGCCCGGAAATCCGGCCGAGCCGAGCCCGGCAGTATCGGACTACCATTGGCCTGATCTGCCGCAGCAATGTGTCAATTGCTGCGGGCTGCCCCCGCATGGCCTGTTCGGTCACGTCACCGATGTTGCCATGCCTTGCCCTATCTAGCTGCGATTCCACCCAGTCCCCCTGCTCAGCGGCGGTCTCACGCATTGACCTGTGCAAGACCGTGATTCCCCAATCCGCCAGTCAAGACAACATCAAAATCGGCAACAGAAAGGTCACGTTGTCGTTCCGGGATGATGGATTAGTAAAGCGATCACTGTAAGTAACTGAACTACTACTCTTGGTATATAGAGACGCCGGTTAAAACAATTTCTCGGCGCAGAAGAAATACTGAAATCTGCAATCGGCTCATGAATGGCGAGAAGATAGCCATATCCGGATTGCGCGTCGCCGCACCGGAGGCCCGCCACGGGCGACTGTGTCGTGCCCACTGGTCACGTACGGGGCGTGAGCGTCCCCGAGGCCCGATGGCCACGGCTCCATGATCGCGCGGATTTTGTCACCGATCTCGTTACAAGATCCGCGTGATCATGGGATCGACGGCTATGAGGGCGTCCGGCAACGGACGGAGCCCGGCACCGCGCGCCAAACCTGCTGGCGCGGGTGCCGGGCTCCGCCCGGTTAAGAACTGCCTCAGTGCTGGTGGCCGTGTCCGTGCCCGTCAGCCGCCGGGTCGGCGGGCTCGGGCTTCTCGGTGACCGTTGCCTCCGTGGTGAGCAGCATGCCCGCGATCGATGCGGCGTTCTGTACCGCGGAACGCGTCACCTTGACCGGGTCGAGCACGCCCTGGGCGACCAGGTCGCCGAACTCGCCAGTCGCGGCGTTGTAGCCGTGGCCGGCCGGCAGCTCGGCGATGCGAGCGGTGACGACGCCGCCCTCGGCGCCCGCGTTCTCCGCGATCCACCGGGCCGGGGCCAGCAGCGCCTTGCGCACGATCTGCACGCCCGTCGCCTCGTCGCCCTTGAGCCCGAGGTCGCCGAGCTGCGCCGAGACGTGCACCAGCGCGCTGCCGCCGCCGGGAATGATGCCCTCCTCGATCGCTGCCCTCGTCGCCGAGATAGCGTCCTCAAGTCGGTGCTTCTTCTCCTTGAGCTCGACCTCGGTGGCCGCGCCCGCGCGGAGCACCGCGACGCCGCCGGCCAGCTTGGCCACGCGCTCCTGCAGCTTCTCGCGGTCCCAGTCGGAGTCGGTGTTCTCGATCTCGACCCGCAGCTGCCGGATCCGGTCGTCGACGTCCGACTGCGTGCCGGCACCGTCGATGATCGTCGTGGCGTCCTTGGTCACCACGATGCGCCGTGCCTGACCAAGCACGTCGAGGCCGGCCGAGTCCAGCTTGAGGCCGACCTCCTCGCTCACGACCTGGGCGCCGGTGAGGGTGGCCATGTCGGCGAGCATCGCCTTGCGCCGGTCACCGAACCCGGGAGCCTTGACGGCCACCACGTTCAGCAGGCCGCGGATCTTGTTGACCACCAGGGTGGACAGCGCCTCGCCGTCCACGTCCTCGGCGATCACCAGCAGCGGCTTCTTGGTCTGCGCGATCTGCTCCAGCAGCGGCAGGAACTCCTGCATCGAGGAGATCTTGCCGCCCGACAGCAGGATGTAGGCGTCCTCGAGGACTGCCTCCATCCGCTCGGCGTCGCTGATGAAGTACGCCGAGATGTAGCCCTTGTCGAACTGCATGCCCTCGGTGAACTCGAGCTCGATGCCCATGGTGGGGGCTTCCTCGACGGTGATGACGCCGTCCTTGCCCACCTTGTCGAACGCCTCGGCGATGACCTCGCCGATCTTCGGGTCCTGCGCGGAGATCGTGGCAACGTTGGCGACCTCGCTGCGCTCCTCCACGTCACGGGCGGACTTGAGCAGCGACTCGGCCACTGCCGCCGCGGCGGCGTCGATGCCGCGCTTGAGCAGGATCGGGTTGGCGCCGGCAGCGACGCTGCGCAGCCCCTCGGCGACCATGGCCTGCGCGAGCACCGTCGCCGTGGTGGTGCCATCGCCGGCCACGTCGTTGGTCTTGGTCGCGACTTCCTTGGCCAGCTGGGCGCCAAGGTTCTCGGTCGGGTCTTCGAGCTCGATCTCACGCGCGACGGTCACGCCGTCGTTGGTGATCGTGGGAGCTCCCCACTTCTTGTCGATAACGACGTTGCGGCCCTTGGGGCCGAGCGTCACCTTGACGGCGTCCGCGAGGCGGTTGACGCCGCGCTCAAGCGCGCGCCGCGCGTCCTCGTCGAATTGCAGGCTCTTGGCCATATGGATACCTCGGTGTTTGCGGTACTGAGTCTGATGTGTGCTGGTCTGGGCGTTCATCCGCCCTTCACGCCACCGCCCCGGATCGGGGTCGCTGCCCGCAGGAGTCTCCTCCGCGAGCGGCGAACCGAGCCGGGGCGGTACCGGGCTGGCCATGGCCAGTCCGGCGCGGGCCGGGCCCGCGCGCGCGAATTGTGCTCGTTACTTATCGATGATGGCGAGCACGTCACGAGCGGAGAGCACTAGGTACTCCTCGCCGTGGTACTTCACCTCGGTGCCGCCGTACTTGCTGTACAGCACCACGTCGCCGACCTTGACGTCCATGGGGACGCGCTTGGCGCCAGCGTCATCGAAACGGCCAGGACCGACAGCCAGGACTTCGCCCTCCTGGGGCTTCTCCTTGGCGGTGTCGGGGATCACCAGGCCAGATGCGGTGGTCTGCTCGGCCTCGAGCGGGCGCACCACGATCCGGTCTTCGAGCGGCTTCAGAACAACCTTGGTGGCGGTCGTCACGATCTGACCTCCCCCTCCGGAAAGGGCTAGCTGATTAGAGAGTTCGGACACGTCGGCCTGCCGTCGCGGGTGCCAGACCATCGGTCTCGTTAGCACTCTACCTTAGCGAGTGCCAGCCCGCACTGTAGCCCCCCTACTTGGAGACAGTCAAACCACCGCGCTATCCAGCAGTAATGCAAGTCACAGGGAGCGACGAGTCCGCCGGGAAGTCCAGGACGGACGGGGCGGCACCCCGCGCGACCAGCTCGGCCCCGAGCGCCGCGACCATCGCGCCGTTATCGGTGCACAGCCCGGGCCGCGGCACCCGCAACCGGATCCCGGCCGCGTCGCACCGCTCCTGCGCGAGCGCGCGCAGCCGCGAGTTGGCGGCCACGCCACCGCCGATGACCAGGTGCTCCACGCCCTGCGCCAGGCAGGCGTCCACGGCCTTGCGGGTCAGCACGTCGGCGACGGCCTCCTGGAATGAGGCGGCCACGTCGGCCACCGGCACGGGCTCCCCGGCGCCCTCGCGCGCCTCCACCCACCGCGCCACCGCCGTCTTGAGCCCGGAGAAGGAGAAATCACTGGTGCCGTCGCGATACTTACCGCGAGGGAAGGGAACGAGCGCGGCGTCCCCGGCCGATGCCGCCCGGTCGATGTGCGGTCCTCCGGGGAACGGGAGTCCCAGGACCCTGGCCACCTTGTCGAACGCCTCGCCCGCCGCGTCGTCGATCGTCGCGCCGAGGGGCGTGATCTCGGTCACCAGGTCGGGCACCAGCAGCAGGGAAGAATGCCCGCCCGAGACCAGCAGCGCGATCGCGGGCGCGGGCAGCGGCCCGTGCTCGAGCTGATCGACCGCGACATGGGCGGCCAGGTGGTTCACGCCGTACAGCGGCTTGCCGAGCGCCAGAGCATAGGCCTTGGCCGCGCACACGCCGACCAGAAGCGCCCCGGCTAGCCCCGGGCCGGCGGTCACTGCGATCGCGTCGACGTCACGCAGGTGCACCCCGGCCTTGTCCAGGGCCCGCTGCACGGTCGGGACCATGGCCTCCAGGTGCGCCCGGCTCGCAACCTCGGGCACCACGCCGCCGAACCGTGCGTGCTCCGCCACGCTGGACGCGACCGCGTCCGCGAGCAGCTCGTGGCCGCGGACCAGGCCGATCCCGGTCTCGTCGCAGGACGTCTCGATGCCGAGCACCAGGGGGGCGGTCATAGCGGCTCCGCCGGCAGGCTGGCCAGGTCCCGGCGCATCACGATCGCGTCTGTGCCAGACGGCTGGTAATAGCCGCGGCGGATGCCGATCTCGGCGAAGCCAAACCATTTGTACAGGCGCTGCGCCCGCAGGTTGTCGGCCCTGACCTCGAGGAACATCTCGGTGCAGTCACGCTGGCGAGCCTCGGCGAGCAGCGCGGCCAGCAGCCGCGACCCGATGCCCTGACCCCACTGACTGGTGGCGACAGCGATCGTCAGCACATCCGCTTGCTCTCCGGCCGCGAGCAGCCCGGCGTACCCGACCAGCGCCTCGTCCTCCTCGGCGACCAGGTAGTAACGGGTGGCCGGCTGCTGGCTGAGCTCGCCCGCGAGCATCTCCCGTGACCAGGCCTCCTCGCCGAACAGCGAGACCTCAAGCTCCAGTACACGCGGCAGGTCGCTGGCGGTCATCAGGCGCAGCCCCGGCCTGGTCATGTCGTCTTCCGTACTGCCCGGGGGGACGACCCCCCGGAGCCCCCCGCGGTCGCAGAAGGGCGCGGCTCGGTCACGCGCTTGCGCGGCCCCGGCTCGCGCGCATCGGGCCTGCGCAGGTACAGCGGCTCGGGCGGCGTCGGCGGCTCGCCCGCAGCGAGTCTGGCCGCGGCCAGCTCGGCCAGCGTGACCGCCGACGGGTACTGCGGCTCCGCCGCGCGTTCGGCCAGCTCGGGGTACAGGGTTGCGCCGGCCCCGGCGACCGGCATTCCGGCCGGAAGGTCGGCGGGCTTGCCGACAAACGGTCCGGCGAGGCGCTGCCCGTTCCCGTCATAGCGGGCCCAGTAGACCTCGCGGCGACGCGCATCGGTGGCCACCAGGAACTCCCGGCCCGCGGCGGCCGCCGCGGCGATCACGTCGAGGGTGCAGATGCCGTCGGCCGGGATCGCGAGGGCGCTGGACAGCACCGCGGCCGTGACGAGCCCGGCCCGCAGGCCGGTGTAGGGGCCGGGGCCGGTCCCGACGGCCACCGCGGTGAGGTCGGCCTGGCGGGCGCCGGCGGTCCGCAGCACCCGGTCGATCGCGACGGCCAGGAGCTCGCCGTGCCTGCGCGCGTCAACGGCCGACTCCTCGGCGACCACCTGAGAGCCGTCATGAACGGCAACGGTGACCGCCGGGGTCGCGGTGTCGAAGGCCAGCAGCAGCACGGTTGCCCAGCCTAATGGGGTCGCTGGACCATCCCGGTCAGGCGGTCGGCTGAGTGCGGACCTGGGCCAGCACGCTGCGGGCGGCCGCCTGGCCCGCGGCCTCCAGGGTCGCGTCGGGTACCGGGCCGAACCCGTGCCCGGACTCCTGGCCCTGCATCGTGATCGTGATGACGGCGTTGCGCAGGAGCACCACGACGTGCACGACATCGGTGTGGATGCCAGCGACGTGCTCATGCTGTATCGCCAGGAACGCCTTCTGCCCGAGCCCGCTCAGGGGGGTGATCTGCGCTACGGGCAGGGGCGACTTGGGCGTCGGCGTGGTCAGCACCGCCTGGCTGGCCGCGAAGTTGTCGAGGGCGTTCTGCGACGCGCTGCCGTTACCGGTCGCGGCCGCGAACGGCTGGTAGGCCTGGGCCTCGATTTCGAGCACCAGGAACTGCGGCTTGACGTCCAGGGTGAACGTGCACTCGCTGGTGCCGGACCCGGTGAACTGCTCGGTCTTCGTCCGGCCGGTGGCAGGGAGGTACTGGTCGAGCACGCCCGGGCTGACGGCGGTGCACGCGTTCGGGACCGACTTGAACTCGCCCTTCAGCAGCGTGGTCACGTACGGCAAGGGCTTGGCGGGATGGTGCGTCGCGATCACGAAGACGACCGCCGCGACGACGCACGCGCCGATGGCCATGCCGCACCAGCGCAGGACCCGGCGCCGGGACTTGCGCAGCCGGGCCGCGGCCGCCCGGCCCGGGCGGCGGCGCAGCCGGGGCGCGGGAGCGTGGCCGGCCGGCGGCGTCTCACCGGCCCCGCCATCGGGCTCGGCGTATTCCTCCTCCGCCGGCCGCGGCGGGCGCAGCCGGGTACCGCCCGGCCTGGCGGCGTAAATCGACGGGCCGGCCCATGGCGGGACCTCGGCCTCGGTGTCGGGTGCGAACGGGTCGGCCTGCTGCCAGACCGGCTGGCGTTCCGGCCGCTCGGGGCGCCGGTGCCGATCCGGCCTCGGCCCGGGTTGCTGCCGGCCGGCGTACTCGGAGTCGGGCTCGCGGTTATAGCCGCGACGGCCCAGGTCAGGCTGACGTGCGGGGCGACGGGGCGGGGAGCCCTGCTCAGCCAAGGCGTGGCCTCCGGGGTAAGGCTTTGACGTGGATGACCGGCAGTTTAGTAGCGCGAACCGTGCTGCGGAGGACAATTCGGAACGAGGATGGGCGCCCGTCCGCCTGGTCAGGCGCCCAGGGCCGCGCCGACCGCCGCTCCCGCGTCCTGCCAGCGCTCGCCGAAGCCGCTGACCCGGACGACCCGCGGCTGGTCGTTGGCACCGTAGTCGCCGGCACCGTCAGGGTCGGCCCCATCGGGCCGGTCGGCTTCCAGGCCGATCGCCAGGTAGCTGCCGGCCAGGCCCTCGACCAGGCCCTCGCCCCACTCGACGACGGTCACTGACATGGCCAGGTCGGCGTCCAGGTCCAGGTCGTCCACCTCTGCCCTGCTGCCGAGGCGATAGGCGTCGGCGTGAACCAGGTCCGGGCCGCCGACCAGGCTCGGGTGGACCCTGGCGATGACGAAGGTCGGCGAGGTTACCGGGCCGCGTATCCGCAGGCCCGCGCCGATCCCCTGAACCAGCGTGGTCTTCCCGGCGCCCAGCTGGCCGGACAGTACGACCAGGTCGCCGGCCGCCAGCAGGCCGGCGAGGCGCTCGCCGAGTCTCACCATCTGCGCGGCGGTATCGATCTCCGCCGCCCGGCTGAACGCCGGGGCCTGCCCGGTCACGACCGGCCCCGCCGCGACTTGCTCCGCGCCGCCGACTCATCCAGCGCGACTACGGTCAGGTCGGAGATTTCCTCGGTCACGATGTCCGGCCGCTCCAGGATGATCGCGTGACCGGCACCGGGCACAACCACCAGGCTCGCACCGGGGATGCCGTGCGCCAGGTCCTCGGCCAGCCGCAGCGGGATCAGCCGGTCCTGCCCGCCCGCGATCACGGTCACCGGCACCCGGCCGAGCACCGGCAGGACCGAGCGCTTCTCGTGGTCGCGCAGCGCGAGGAAGAAGTCGGCGATGACATCGATCGGCGTCGCCCGGATGACGCGCTCGAGGAAGTCGACGGCGGTCGGGCTGATATCGGGGTCACCGAAGGCGATAAACCTTGTCGACAGGAACGCCAGGTCGCCCGAGGCCTGCCGGACCCGCTCGATCAGGTTCGCCCGGCGGCCCCTGGCCGAGCCGCGAAGAAGCGGCGGGGCGGCCAGCCGGGCCGCCGGGCGCAGCGGCAGGGGGAGCCAGGCGGTCGGGTCGACATCGCCCGCCGCGGTCGAGATCAGGACCACGCCGGCGACCAGGGTTCCGAACAGCTCGGGCTGCAGGGCGGCCAGCGCCATGATCGTCATTCCGCCCATGGAGTGGCCGACCAGCACCACCGGGCCGGTGCCCGCGGTCGCCTCCAGCACCGCGGCCAGGTCGGCGCCGAGCTGGTCAATGCTGATGTGCTCGGGCACCGAGCGGCCGGACTGGCCGTGGCTGCGCTGATCCCAGAACACCAGCCGGGCATCCTGCGCGAGATCTTGCCGCTGGTAGTGCCAGACATCCTGGCTGAGGGTGTAGCCGTGGCAGAACACGATCGTGACCGGCGCCTCCGCCAGGCCGCTGATCTCGACGTGCAGCGGCACCCCGTCGTCGGCGGTCACGACCACTGGCCGGCTGTGCAGGGTGCCGAACGGCTCGAGCGCGGCGGGGTCGGGCTGGGTTCGCAGGCGGCCGACGGCAACCTTCTCGACGGCGATGACCGCGCCGATCCCGGCCGCGGTAATGCCCGTGGCCAGGCCGGCGACGCTAGTGAGCCGCCGCCACCTGGCCATCAGATCTCCCGTCGACGGCAACCTCAACGTCTCCCCCGGTGCCAGTTACTCCAGAGTAAGTTCTTGGCACCTTACCGGTGAAGCGGGTGACGATTTCATAGGAAAGCGTCCCGAGCCGATCGGCCCATTCCTGCGCCGTCGGCTCGCCGTTGTCCCCCGGCCCGAACAGGATGATCTCATCGCCGGCCTCCGCCGGGTGGTCGCCGAGACCTACGACGACGTGGTTCAGGCAGACGGTGCCCGCGATCGCGACCCGGCGACCGCGGGTGAACAGCATGTCGGCCAGGTTCGTCGCGTGCCGCGGGATTCCCTCGTTGTAGCCGAGAGGCAGGACCCCGAGCGCGGACTCGCCGCTGGTGAAGTGGCGGTGCGCGTACGAGACGGGCGTTCCCGCCGGTACCCGCTTGACCTGGATCAGGCGGGCGCTGACGGTCATGGCCGGGCGCAGCCAGTCCGGGGCCCCGCCGGGCAGCGTTGACAGGCCGACGACTGCGCCGCCCGGCCGGACCAGGTCGAAGTAGCTCTCCGGCAGCGTCAGCGTCGCCGGGGTGTTGGCCAGGTGCCGTACCTCGGGCTGACAGCCCGCGCGCTCGGCCAGCTCGACCGCGGCCCGGAAGGCGGCTAGCTGCTGCTCGATCGAGGGGTGGCCCGGGATGTCCGCGCAGGCGAAGTGCGACCAGATCCCGACGACCCGGACCAGTCCCTCCGCCTCGGCCGCCCTGGCCGCATCGACCAGGGCCGGCCAGTCACGCGCGATCGCGCCGCCCCGGCCCATCCCCGTGTCGGCCTCCAGGTGCAGCCGGGCCGGCCGGCCGGCAACGGTCGCGGCCGCCGCGATCTGCTGGACCAGGGACACCGTCCCGGCCGTCATGTCCACGTCGTGCCCGATGGCCTCGGCGTGGGACGCGTCCGGGCTGCCGTGCAGGCTGAGCACGCGAGCGTCCACGCCCGCCTGCCGCAGTGCGATCGCGTCATCCAGCTGCACGACGCCCAGCCAGGTCGCCCCGCCCGCCAGTGCGGCGCGGGCCGCCGGGACCATGCCATGCCCGTAGGCGTCGGACTTCACGACTGCCATCACCTGAGCGGCGCCGACGTGCCTGCGGAGCGCAGCGGCGTTAGCCGTGATCGCGTCCAGGTCGATGAGTGCTTCTGGCTGGCCGTCCATGATCCCAGTTTGCCAGCCCGGCCCAGCTAGTTCGCCCACCGTCGCCGGCTGCCCGGCCGGAGCCCTCCGGTGGCCCGGGCCCGTTCGCACGTGATAGGCAGGTCGGCATGGCTGAACTCATCCCCCTGCCCGTGCTCTTCGGCAACCCCGAGCGGGTCATGCCGCGCATCTCACCCGACGGCACCCAGCTCGCCTGGATTGCCCCGCATGAGGGCGTGCTCAACGTCTGGCTGGCGCCGGTCAGCCCGGAGACCGGGCTCGACCTGGCGTCAGCGAGGGTCGTGACCAACGACACCGACCGCGGCATCCGCCAGTACGGCTGGGCCTATGACGGCCGGCACCTGCTGTACCTCCAGGACACTGGCGGGGACGAGAACTGGCGGCTGCACGACGTCGACCTGCAGACCATGGAGTACCGCGACCTGACGCCGTTCGACGACGTGCAGGCTCAGCTGATCGCGGCCGAGCGCGAGTTCCCCAGCGAGATCCTCATCGGGCTGAACAAGGACAACCCGCAGCTGCACGACGTCTACCGCGTGGACCTGCGCACCGGCGAGCTCACCAAGGAGCTCACCAACCCGGGCTTCATCGGCTGGCTCGCCGATGCCGGCATGGTCGTGCGGGCGGGCTTCCAGCCCCATCCGGACGGCGGTCTGTCCATCGTGGTCAGGGACGGTGCGGACAAAGACTGGCGCGAGCTGCTCGCCGTTCCCGCCGACGACGCCCTCGGCACGGACGCGGTCGGATTCAGCAAGGACGGCCGCTCGCTGCTCATCTCCACCTCGGTCGGCGCCGAGACGTCCCGCCTGGTCCGGATCGACGTCGCGTCGGGTGCCACCGCGGTGCTCGCCGCGGACCCGGTCGCGGACGTCGGCGGCGTCAAGACCGATCCGGTCACTCGCGAGCCGCAGATCGTCAGCGTCGTGAAGGCCAGGTCGGAATACGTGGTCCTGGACCCCGCCGTCGCGGACGATCTCGCGGCGATCCGCGCTCTGCACCCGGGCGATCCGGTGATACAGAGCACCGACGATGCCGACCGGATCTGGCTCGTGGGGTTCACCAACGACGCCGGGCCGATACCGTACTTCGCCTACGACCGGCAGACCGGGGTGGCCCGGTTCCTGTTCGAGCATCAGCCGGAGCTGACCCGCTACGAGCTGGCGGCCATGGAACCCTTCGAGTACACGTCACGTGATGGCCTCACCATCCACGGGTACCTCACGTTCCCGCCCGGATCTGACCGCAGCCAGCTGCCGACGGTAATCAGGGTGCACGGCGGCCCGTGGGCCCGCGTGGCCTGGGGCTACGAGCCCGAGGCCCAGTGGCTGGCCAACCGCGGATACCTGTGCGTGCAGGTGAACTACCGCGGCTCGACCGGCTACGGCAAGGCGTTCGTCAACGCGGGCGACCGCGAGTGGGGCGCGCGGATGCAGGACGACCTCACCGACGCGGTGAACTACGTCGTGGCGCAGGGCTGGGCCGACCCGGACAGGGTCGCCATCTACGGCGGTTCCTACGGCGGCTACGCGGCGCTGGCGGGCGCCACCTTCACCCCCGACGTGTACCGCTGCGCGGTCGACATCGTCGGGCCGTCAAATCTGATCACGCTGATCGAGACCATCCCGCCGTACTGGGCGCCGATGATCGCTCAGTTCCACCGGCGCGTGGGCGACCCGGAGAAGGACGCCGACTTCCTGTGGTCACGTTCCCCGCTGTCCGCGGTCGACCAGATCAAGATCCCGCTGCTGATCGCGCAGGGTGCCAATGACCCGCGGGTGAAGCAGGCCGAGTCCGAGCAGATCGTCGCGGCACTCGACAAGGCCGGCATCGACCACGACTACATGCTGTTCCCCGACGAGGGGCACGGGTTCGCCAAGCCGGAGAACCGGCTGCGGTTCTACGCCGAAGCCGAGAAGTTCCTCGGCCAGCATCTCGGCGGCCGCGCGGGGTAGGCGCGCTGCCGGTGCCCGCGCCCGCTGCGCTGGTTCGCTGCGTGCCGGTTTCGGTCACGGATTGTGAGCGTGGCGCTGGGTCGCGGGGCTGGCGCCCTGTGGCCATATGGCGCTCAGCACGCGGTCCGGCCAGTTGTCGGGGATGCCGGCGATGGTGAGGTAGCGGCCGTAGAACGAGCCGATGAGCATGCTGGTGAGCGCGTCCAGGTCGGCCGTGTCCGGGAAGCCGCCGGCTGCCAGTGCCTGCCGGAGCAGTGCGCGTCTCGGCTCGACGAGGCGGGTCTTGAAGAGGCCGAGCAGCTCGGGGTGGCGTTCCTCTTCGGCGAGCAGGGAGCCGAGGATGGCCAGCGCGGGAGTTGTCCGCAGGTTGCGGTGGAAGTTTTCCAGGATCGCCACGGCGTGGGCGCGGGGAGTCGGGGCGGCGGCGGGTGGTTCCTCGACCCGGAGCGAGCCGATCACTAAGGCAGTCAGCTCCGCCTTGTTCCGGTACCGGCGCCGGAGGCTGGGCGTGGTCGTGCCCGCGGCGGCCGCCACGGACTCCAGCGACATGCGGGCGTAGCCGAGGTCGCCGAGCTGGCGGGCAGCGGCCGACAGGATCGCCTGGTCCAGGGCCGGGTTCCTCGGCCGTCCGGCCTTCGCGTGCGGAGTGGACATTATATTATGATAGCCTATCGAAATATAATCCAGCGCTGACAGGATCCGCCGTGACCGAGTCGTTGCCCTCGACCGCTGTTCTCCGCGTCTCGCGCGGTAGCTTCGACCCGAGCCTCTTCGCCGAGATCGACGCCCTGACCACGAAGCAAGCGGAGTACCTGATCCCGGCCATCAAGCGGCTGCCCGGGCTCATTCACTGGCACACGGGCGTCTCACCGGAAGGCTCGATGGTGATGGCCAGCGTCTGGGACTCCGACGAGCACGCCGCGCAGATGGACGGGCTGAAGGAGATGGCCGTCGTCGCGCGCGGGGAGATGCAGGCGGCCGGCGTGACGTTCATCCCGATCGTCAACTACCCGATCCGCTGGACCATCTGACCTAAGCCGGCCGGGTAGCAGTCCTGATCGCCCTGGGCAGCGCGCCGATCAGGTCGGCCGCCCCGATCGGGGCTCCGTCGGCTGCGATCCGGCCTGCGAGGCCGTGCAGGTAGGCGCCCGCCGCGGCGGCCTCGGCGGCGCTCGCGCCCTGGGCGAGCAGCGCGCCGATCGTGCCGGACAGAACGTCGCCGGACCCGGCCGTGGCCAGCCAGCTGGTGCCGGTGGCGTTCACGTAGGCCGGGCCGCCGCCCGGCTGGGCGATGACCGTGGTGGAGCCCTTGAGCAGCACGGTCACGCCGAGCTGGGCCGCGGCCGCCGTGGCGTGATGCAGCCGCCTGGCTTCGATGTCGGCCCGGTCCTCGCCGGTCAGCCGCGACAGCTCGCCGGCGTGCGGGGTGACGATCGTCGGCGCGGCCCGTTTCATGAGTTCGGGGTGCGCGGCCAGGATCGTGATCCCGTCCGCGTCCACCAGCACGGGCACGCTGGTCGCGAGCACCGCGGACAGCCGCTGGATGGCCGCGGGGTCCAGGCCCATCCCCGGCCCGGCGACCCAGGCCTGCACCCGGCCGGCGGACTCGACCGGCTGGCCGCCGGCCCGCTCGTTCGCGAGCGTGAGTACCGCCTCCGGCCAGTGCTGCCTGACCGCCTGCAGCGAGGGCTCCGGGGACACCAGCCTGACCATCCCCGCGCCGCCGTGAATGGCGGCGCCGACCGACAGGACGGCGGCTCCCGTGTACTGAGCGCTGCCAGCCAGCACGCCGAGCACCCCGCGCCGGTACTTGTCGGATTCGGCCGACGGCTGCGGCAGCACCGCAGCGACGTCCGCCGCCTGCATCGCGACCACCGCCGGCTCGGCCAGGAACGGGTCGAGCCCGATGTCGATCAGCTGCGTCGGGCCGGCCAGGCTCGCGGCGGGATCGATGAGCAGTCCCGGCTTCCAGGTCCCGAACGTCACGGTCATGTCGGCCTGCACCGCGGCGCCGTGGACTTCGCCGGTGTCGGCGTCGATCCCGCTCGGCAGGTCAACGGACACCACCGTCGCGCCGGTTGACCTGGCCAGCTCGGCGAGCCGGGACAGGCCTGCGGCCGGCTCGCGCAGTCCGCCATGGCCGCCGATGCCGGTCAGTCCGTCCATGATGAGATCGGCGGACCGGATCGCCGCCTCCGGCCCGGCTGCGATCCGGGCCACGGCGTCCGAAACCACGCCCGCACCGGATGCCGCGCCCTCGCCCGGGCTCGCCGGCACGATCCGGCCGCCGGCGGCGAGGAGGGCAGCCGCTCCGGCCTCATGCACCCGCGAGCCGGCCGCGATCGCTGTCACGCTGGCACCGCGGCGCGCGAGCCGCGCTCCCGCGAACAGCGCGTCGCCGCCGTTGTCGCCGCTGCCGGTCAGGATCGCGACCCGCGAGCCGTACACCTGGCCGAGCAGGTCGGCGCAGGCCGCCGCGAGTCCGGCCGCCGCCCGCTGCATCAGCGTGCCCGGCGGCAGCGTTGCCATCAGCGCTTGTTCGGCTTCGCGGATGACCGGGACCGTATGTGCGTATCTCATTTCTCCGCCACCGCCATGGCCACACACATTCCGCCGTCGTGGCTGATCGACACGTGCCAGGCAGAGATTCCGAGCTTCGCGGCCGCAGCCGCTACCGTGCCCTGCGTCTGCAGGACCGGCCTGCCAGCGGCGTCATGCGTGATCACCGCATCGGTCCACCGCAGCCCGGGCGGTGCGCCCATCGCCTTCGCGACGGCCTCCTTGGCCGCGAAACAGCCGGCCAGCGAGGACAGCGGCCGGTCGCGTTCGCTCTCAGCGAACAAACGGGCGGCCAGCGACGGGGTCCGCGCGAGGGCCCGCTCGAGCCTGGCGATCTCGGCCACGTCGACGCCGATGCCCACGATCATGCGCACCAGCCTCCCACGGCCGGGCCGACCCGCGGCGCCCACACCGCGGTGCGGCCCAGGCAGCAGCCACCGACGGAAACCCCCGGCCATCTCCGTGGATCGATAGTCGCGAGTGGGCCAATAGCGAGCAAAGAGCGTCCATATTGGCCCACTCGCGACTATCGAATCGAGCGGGCCGCCGGTAACTAGCGGCCGGCGACTGCCGCCGGACCGCGACTAACGGGCGGCAGGTCAGCCGACGTCCTTGACGGTATCCGCGAGCTGACCCGCCAGGCGCTCAGCCTGGCCGGACTCGGCCGCCTCCACCATGACCCGGACGGCGGGCTCGGTGCCGCTCGGCCGGACCAGGACGCGGCCGGCGTCGCCGAGCTCGGCCTCGGCCGCGGCCACGGCGGCGGAGAGCTCGTCGGAGGCGGCAACCCTGGCCTTGTCCACGCCGGGCACGCTGATCAGCACCTGGGGGTACCTCGTCATGACGCTGACCAGGTCGGCCAGCGTCCGGTCCTGCCGGGCGACCTGGGCCAGCAGCTGAAGGCCGGTCAGCATGCCGTCGCCGGTCGTGGCGTGGTCGAGCATGATGATGTGCCCGGACTGCTCGCCGCCGAGGACGAAGTCGCCGTCGAGCATGGCCGCGATGAGGTACCGGTCACCGACCGGCGTCTGCACGACCTTGATGCCGGCGTCGCGCATGGCGTCGCGGAAGCCCAGGTTGCACATGACGGTCGCGACGACGGTACCGCCCGCCAGCCGCCCGGCGTCCTTGAGCGCCAGGGCGAGCACGGCCAGGATCTGGTCCCCGTCGATGACGTTGCCCGCCGCGTCGACCGCGAGGCACCGGTCGGCGTCGCCGTCGTGGGCGATGCCTGCGTCGGCGCCGTGCCTGACTACCTCGGCGCACAGCGCCTCAAGGTGAGTCGAGCCGCAGCCCTCGTTGATGTTCAGGCCGTCGGGCTCGACGCCCACGGTGATGACGACGTCGGCGCCGGCGCGGCTCAGCAGTTCGGGGGCGTAGGCGGCGGCGGCCCCGTGGGCGCAGTCGACGACCACGCGCAGCCCGGCCAGCGGCTTAGCCGACGAGCCGGGGACGGTCGCCAGCAGATGGCTCAGGTAGCGCTCGCCGTGCTGGGACGCTTCCGTGACCCGCCCGAAGCCGGCATCCGGCACTCCGGCCGGACCGGGCCGCGAAGCTTCCGTTCCGTTCGAAAGCTCGCGATCGGCCGTGGCGGGACGGCGCGAAAGCCGCGCCTCGATCGCGTTCTCGACCTGGTCCGGCAGCTTGACGCCACCGCGGGCGAAGAACTTGATGCCGTTGTCGGGCGCCGGGTTATGGCTCGCGGACAGGACCACGCCGAGGTCGGCGTCGAGGGCCGAGGTCAGGTACGCGACGCCGGGTGTCGGGATGACGCCGAGCCTGACCGCGTCGACCCCGCTGGCGGCCAGCCCGGCGACGACGGCGGCCTCGAGGAACTCGCCCGAGGCCCGCGGGTCGCGGCCGACGACCGCGACGGGCCTGCGGTGGGCCTCGCGCGCGCTGGCGAACTCGCCGGTCCCGGCCAGCACGCTGGCTGCCGCCGACGCGAGATCCATGGCCAGACCCGCAGTGAGGTCCCGGCCGGCGACGCCTCTGACGCCGTCAGTGCCAAAAAGCTGGCCCATTGCCCCGAGGTCCTCGGTGCCGTCCTGGCCGGCCGCGACTAGCGCTTGGAGTACTGCGGAGCCTTGCGGGCCTTCTTCAGGCCGGCCTTCTTACGCTCGATGACCCTGGCGTCCCTCGTGAGGAACCCGGCTCGCTTGAGTGCGGGGCGGCTCTCCGGGTCGACCAGCGTCAGCGCCCTGGCGATGCCGAGACGCAGCGCGCCCGCCTGGCCGCTCACGCCGCCGCCGTCGATCCTGACGAAGACGTCGAACTGCTCCTCGGCGCCCAGCGTGACGAACGGCTCGTTGACCAGCTGCTGGTGGACCTTGTTCGGGAAGTAGTCGTTGAGCGTGCGCTCGTTGATCTTCCACTGCCCGGTGCCCGGCTGGATGCGGACCCTGGCGATGGCCTCCTTGCGGCGGCCCGTCGCGATCGCCTTGCCGGTCACCACCGGCTTGCGGGCGGCCGGCTTCGGGGCGTCGCTGGTCTGCGTCGTGTACTCAGACACATGCTCCTGCTCGCCGCCGTCGGTGCCGGCTTGCGCTCCTGCGTCCAGGGTCTCGGTGGACTCAGCCACGTTGTCTTCCTCGTGCTTCCCGGTTGACTATTGCTTGGGCTTGGTTGGGCGGGGCGGCTACTTGCCGCGGCCGGCCTGCTCGACCTGAGTGATCTCGAACGGCACTGGCTGCTGCGCCTTGTGCGGGTGCTCGGGGCCTGCGTACACCTTGAGCTTGCGCAGCATCTGGCGGCCCAGGGCGTTCTTCGGCAGCATGCCCTTGATTGCCTTCTCGACGACGCGCTCGGGGCTCCTGGCCATGAGCTCGGCGTACGACATCGAGTGCAGGCCGCCCGGGTAGCCCGAGTGCCGGTAGGCCATCTTGTCGTGCAGCTTGTTGCCGGTCAGCGCCACATTGGCCGCGTTGACGACGATGACGAAGTCGCCGGTGTCCAGGTGCGGGGCGAAGATCGGCTTGTGCTTGCCGCGCAGCAGCGTCGCCGCCTGGGTGGCCAGCCGGCCAAGAACGACGTCCGACGCGTCGATGACATGCCATTGGCGCTGGATGTCAGCAGCCTTAGGGCTGAATGTGCGCACAGTCATAAGCCTTCGCGTGTGAGTCCTGATACCTGCCCGCGCCGCAGGAGTCGCGTTTGTACCGTCAGCGCAGGGATCCGCATGCACCGGCCGCAGCTCACGCGCCATCGAGGCACGCGGGCATGCCAGTACGCATGGACGCACCAAGCAGGATACCGGCCACGGCCAGCAGTGGTCAAAGCGAGCCGCCGAGTCCGCCAGATACCTGCTACCAAGGCTAGCGAGCTGGCTCAGGGCGATACGCTCGCGGAATGCGCTACCCGCCCGAAGACCCTGCCGACCAGAGCAGCCGGCGGCGGCGCGGCCAGCATTCCGCCCCCGAAGCGGCCAGCCGGCAGCCGGGCGAGGATTCATCCGTCTTCGTGCCCGGATATGACAGCCGCCGGGATAGCGGGCCGCAGCGGCGCACCGCCGAGCGGGGTGACCAGCCGCCGCCGCCCTGGTACGGCTCAGCCGCCGGCGGCGCGGCGGGCAAGGGCCCGGTCCGCGGCTACCCGCCGTCGCCGGGCCAGCCGCCGCCGATGTATCCGCCCGGCCAGTTCGCGGCCTGGAACCGGCGATCCGGCGGGCGGCACGGGTCCGGCGGCGCCGGCCACCCGGAACCCGCCGAGAGCAGCTGGCCTGCGGTCCCCCCGAAGGCAGACGGCCCGTCCGGCTACTACGGCGCCTCCGGCGGACCCGACGCCGAGCCGGGCTACTCGATGCTGGCCGTCAGCGACCCGGCCGCCGACGTGACCTCCACCCAGACGTGGCAGGCAGTCGGCGAGGGACACGCGACCGGCAACTGGACTGTGCCCTCCAGAGGCAGCGCTGGGCCGCCGGGCGGCGGTCGAGGGTCCCGGCCAGGAGTCGGGGCGGGAACGGGCCCTGGCGGGGCGTCAGCCGCGCCGGGAGCCCCTGATGGCACCGGGGCGGATGGGAGTGCCTCCCTGCCGGGCCGTCGGCTCGCACCGTGGAGCCCGCAGGCCGCTGCGCTCCGGGCGGCCGGTCAGGACCAGCTGGCGCGCGGTGCCGGGAGCGTGGACGACCTGGCGCCCGGCACCAGGAGGCGGGACCCGCTTGGGGGCGGCCCGGGCGAGATGCCGGAGCGCAGCGGGCCGCACCCGCAGCCCGGCGCACCCGGCCGGCCATCCAGCGGGCCGCACCCTCAGCCTGGCGCCCCCGGCGGGCCATCCAGCGGGCCGCACCCGCAGCCCGGCGGGCCAGCCAGCGGGCCAAACCTTCAGCCCGGCGCGGCGGGTCGGCGCGCCAGCGGGCCGACTACCCGGCCTGGCGTCGCCGAGCGGCCGCCGGGTGGCGCCGACGCGGCTACGCGCGGCCGGGGCCGACGAGCGGCAGCCTCGGCCCCTGCGGGACGGGGACGGCCGGGCCACCGCGGCGCGCCCCTGGATCAGGCCGCTCCGGCCGCAGCCGGGGTGGCGGACGCCAGCACCGTTCAGGCGGGCGGCAAGCGGAGGACGGCGCGGCCGGCCGGCCGGCGCAGGTCGCCCGTGAGCGTCAAGCTGGCGATCGCGTCCTCGCTGCTCCTGGTCCTCGTCGCCGGCACGGTGATTTACTACGCCGCTCGCAGGACCTCGCCGCCCCCTCCGCCTGCGGCCAAGCCCCAGGTGACCCCGTCGGTGACCGCCATCCCGACGCCGACGCTCGGCCCGTACGGCCATATCGCCTCCCGCCAGTCCGATCCGAAGCCGCTGACGGTCGCGGAGCTGTTCCCGGCGAGCTTCATAAGCGGCGGCGTGTCCTACGCTCGGACGGCCGGGCACCTGTCGGGCGACTGCCTCGACGCGGTGACGGGCGCGAACATCCAGGCGGCGATCAGCTCAGGCAGCTGCACCCAGGCGGCGCGCGCCACCTACATGACGGCCAAGAAGGGCATGATGGGCACGATCGGGGTGTTCAACATGCGAACGGTCGCCCAGGCGTCCGCGTCCGTGCGCGCCGCCGATGCGAGCGACTTCGTCACCCAGCTGCCCGGCGCGAAGGGTCCGACCAGCAAGATCACCCAGGGCCCGGGAGTCGAGGAAGCGCTGGCCAAGGGCCACTACCTGATCCTGATCTGGGCTGGCTTCACCAGCCGGCGCACCCCGCACACCACGGCGCAGAAGCAGGAGCTGGCCACGTTCATGAAGACGCTCCTGCAGGGCACCGCGAACGTCAGCCTGACGGACCGGATGGTGAACGGGAAGCCGTCCTAGCAGGCGTCGTCCGGCTCGATGGCGGCGGCACCCGGTGGGCGCACACGCCTCGTCAGCCTCGCGCGGGCCGCGAGCTCGCCCGCCGCCGGGTAGCGAACCTCCTCGAGGCACAGCGGGTGCGGCGGGGCCACGTTGACCGCCGGGTCGCGGCGGCGGGCCGCCAGGACCTCGGCCAGCCACGCCTCCGGCTTGCGCCCATCACCGACAGCCAGGAGAGCGCCGGCCAGCGCCCGGACCATGTTGTGGCAGAAGGCGTCCGCGACCACCGTGGCCACGGCAACGCCGGGTGACAGGCGTTCCCAGTCCAGGCGCAGGAGCTCCCTGATCGTGGTCGCGCCGTCCCGGCTCCGGCAGAACGAGGCGAAGTCGTGCTCGCCAAGGCAGGCTGCCGCGGCGGCGTTCATCCGCCCCAGGTCGAGCGGATGCCGGTGCCACAGCGTGTCGTGCCGCCGCAGCGGGTCAGCATGCGCCGGGTCATCACAGACCCGGTAGGAGTAGCGGCGCGACAGCGCGGAGAACCGGGCGTCAAAGCCGTCGGGGGCGGGCTCGACGGACCAGACCCGGACGTCGCCTGGCAGCACCCGGCCGAGCCGCCTGGCGGCAGCCTCCGCCGCTGCTGACCAGGCGTCCGCGGGCACGTCGACGTGCGCGACCTGGCCGCGCGCGTGCACTCCGGCGTCGGTTCGCCCAGCCACCGTCAGCGGTGGCGGCTGCGGCAGCGCCAGAACTAGCGCCAGGGCCTCCTCGACCACCTGCTGGACACTGCGCAGTCCCGGCTGCCTGGCCCAGCCGTGAAACGCCGTGCCGTCATAGGCGAGCGCGAGCCGAAGCCGGACGAGCCCGGCCAGCTCGCGCTGACCGGGCTCGTCCATGACTAGTTCGCTATTCGTCGGCCTGCTCGTCGCCGGCCGCCTCGTCGGACTCATCCGAGTCGTCGTCCTCGGCCGCGTCGGTCTCGTCCGTGACGTCCTCAGCCTCGTCAGTCGAGGTCTCGTCGGTCGCAGTCTCGTCCGTGACCGCGTCCTCGGGCGTCACGGCCTCGTCGGCGGCCACGTCCGTCTCCTCGGCAGCGGCCGCGGCGGCCTTGCCACGAGCCGGGCGGGCAGTGGCGGCGGCCGGGGCACGGCGCGCGCGCCGCCGGCGGGGCTTGGCGTCGGGCTCCTCGCGGACGAGCTCGATCACCGCGAGGGCGGCGTTGTCACCCTTGCGCGGGCCGACCTTGGTGATCCGGGTGTAGCCGCCGTCGCGGTTCGCGAAGCTCGGACCGATGTCCGCGAACAGCGTGTGCACGACGTTCTTGTCGGTCACGACGGTCAGCACCTGACGCCGGGCGTGCAGATCACCGCGCTTGGCGAAGGTGATGAGGCGCTCGGCGTACGGACGCAGCCTGCGGGCCCTTGCCTCAGTCGTGGTGATCTTCCCGTGCTCGAACAGCGCGGTAGCCAGGTTCGCCAGCATGTGCCGCTGATGGGCCGAGCTGCCGCCGAGTCGGGCACCCTTGGTGGGCGTGGGCATCGAACAAACTCCTAGGTTCAGTACCTACAGGCGTCGCAGTGCTGCCAGGCCGTATGGCCTGTCAGTACTCCTCGGTCTCGGTGTAATCGTCGTCATCGTCAGCGGCTCCGTAGCTGTCGGCCGCGGTGCCGGGGTCGAATCCGGGCGGTGAGTCCTTGAGCGCCAGGCCCATGTCGGTCAGCTTCTGCTTGACTTCCTCGATCGACTTGGCGCCGAAGTTGCGGATGTCCAGCAGGTCCTGCTCGCTGCGCGCGACCAGCTCGCCGACGGTGTGGATGCCCTCGCGCTTGAGGCAGTTGTAGGACCGAACCGTGAGGTTCAGCTCCTCGATCAGCAGCGCCAGGTCGGCGGCCAGCGCCGCGTCCGTCGGCGACGGGCCGATGTCGATGCCCTCGGCGTCCAGGTTCAGCTCCCTGGCCAGCCCGAACAGCTCGACCAGCGTCTTACCGGCGCTCGCCACGGCGTCGCGAGGCCGCAGGCTGGCCTTGGTCTCGACGTCGACGATCAGCCGGTCGAAGTCGGTGCGCTGCTCGACTCGGGTGGCCTCGACCTTGTAGGTGACGCGCAGCACGGGCGAGTAGATGGAGTCGATCGGGATCCGGCCGATCTCCTGGCCTGGCTGCTTGTTCTGAGCGGCCGAGACGTACCCGCGGCCGCGCTCGACCGTGAGTTCCATCTCCAGCTTGCCCTTGCCGTTCAGGGTGGCGATGTGCAGGTCGGGGTTGTGCACCTCCAGGCCGGCCGGCGGCGCGATGTCAGCCGCCGTCACCTCACCCGGGCCCTGCTTGCGCAGGTACATGTGCATCGGCTCGTCGTGCTCGGAGGAGACCACGAGCTCCTTGAGGTTCAGGATGATGTCGGTGACGTCCTCGGTGACTCCAGGCACGGTCGAGAACTCGTGCAGGACGCCCTCGATCCTGATGCTGGTCACAGCCGCACCAGGGATGGACGACAGCAGCGTACGGCGCAGCGAGTTTCCGATCGTGTAGCCGAAGCCAGGCTCGAGCGGCTCGATGACGAACCTGGACCTGAACTCGTCTACCTGTTCCTCGGCGAGGCCGGGGCGCTGGGCGATGAGCATGACACTTCCTTTCCGCACTGCCCGCTATATGACAGTTGCGCGATGCACTGGCGGTCTGCCAGTGACCTTCCTCCGTAGGACTGGTAGTCCTACTTGGAGTAGTACTCGACGATCAGCTGTTCCTGAACGAGGGTGTCGATCTGCGCCCGCACCGGCAGCGTGTGCACCAGGACGCGCATCTTGTCCGGGATCACCTCGAGCCAGGCCGGCGGCGTACGCTCGCCGGCCTCAGCGCGCGCGACGATGAACGGCGTCAGCTCCCTGGACTTGGGTGCCACCTCGACGATGTCGCTCTCGCTGACCCGGTAGGACGGGATGTCGACCTTCTTGCCGTTGACCTGGACGTGGCCGTGGCTCACCAGCTGGCGCGCCATGTCGCGGCTCTTGGCGAAACCGGCCCGGTAGACGACGTTGTCCAGCCTGGTCTCCAGCAGCTGCAGCAGCGCCTCGCCGGTCATACCGCGCTTGCGGGCGGCTTCCTCGTAGTAGTTCTCGAACTGCTTCTCGAGTACGCCGTATATCCGCTTGGCCTTCTGCTTCTCCCTGATCTGGACCAGGTACTCGCTCTCCTTCGGCCGGTTGCGGCCGTGCTCACCCGGCGGATAGGGGCGGATCTCGATCGGGCACTTAGGCCCGTCGCACTTGGACCCCTTCAGGAACAGCTTGGTCTTCTCGCGACGGCACCGCTTGCAGTCCGCGCCTGTGTATCGAGCCATGTGATGCTTACTCCTCAGACCCGGCGCCGCTTCGGCGGCCGGCAGCCATTGTGCGGAACCGGGGTGACGTCCTGAATGGAGCCGACCTCCAGGCCAGTCGCCTGCAGCGACCGGATGGCGGTCTCTCGGCCCGAGCCAGGGCCCTTCACGAACACGTCGACCTTGCGCATGCCATGCTCCATCGCCCGGCGCGCGGCGGCCTCGGCGGCCATCTGCGCTGCGTACGGGGTGGACTTGCGCGAGCCCTTGAAGCCGACCTGACCGGAGGACGCCCACGAGATGACGCTGCCGCCGGGGTCGGTGATCGAGACGATCGTGTTGTTAAAGGTGCTCTTGATGTGCGCATGGCCGTGCGCGATGTTCTTGCGTTCCTTCCGGCGGACCTTCTTGGCGCCGGCGGTACGGCTCTTCGGAGGCATCCTGCTCCTTCTACCTTGCTGAGGTGGTCGGACCAGCTGCCCGGCGCCGATAGCGGCGCCAGGGGCAGCGGACTACTTCTTGCCGGCCTTCTTCTTGCCGGCGACTGTCTTCTTCTTGCCCTTGCGGGTGCGAGCGTTGGTCTGCGTCCGCTGACCGTGCACCGGGAGGCCGCGGCGGTGCCGCAGGCCCTGGTAGCAGCCGATCTCGACCTTGCGCCGGATGTCAGCCTGCACCTCGCGGCGCAGGTCACCCTCGACCTTGTAGTTGGCCTCGATCCAGTCCCTGAGCCGGATCACGTCCTCGTCGCTGAGGTTGTGAACCCTGGTGTCGCCGCTGACGCCAGTGGCGTTCAGCGTCTCGAATGCGCGGGTCCTGCCGATGCCGTAGATATAGGTAAGTGCGACCTCAAGCCGCTTGTCGCGCGGCAGGTCGACGCCAACGAGGCGTGCCATCGTGGGCAGTTCTCCTTCTGCTCTGCGGAGGTCGTGCGCGCCGCTCCGCGTCCCTGCCCGGACGCGGCCCCGGCCTCCTCCGGGGGTGCTCCGCCGGCAGCCTGGCCGCCGGCGGATTGCGGTGCGTGTTGCGTTATTCAGTTGTCAGACGTCGTCGCGTCCGCGCCAGTCGTCAGCCCTGACGCTGCTTGTGCCGCGGGTCAGAGCAGATGACCATGACACGGCCGTGCCGACGAATGATCCTGCACTTGCTGCAGATCTTCTTCACACTCGGCTTGACCTTCATCGCCTGGTCTCTTTCTGTAGTGCTGCCGGCTGGCCGGCCGCACCTAGCTTGTTGTTTTACTTGTATCGGTAGACGATCCGCCCACGACTGAGGTCGTAGGGGCTCAGCTCCACGACAACCCGGTCATCGGGCAGGATCCGGATGTAGTGCATCCGCATCTTGCCGCTGATGTGGGCCAGGACCTTGTGCCCGTTGTCCAGCTCCACTCTGAAGAAG
>Ga0209380_10000269_pt1 | contig 35887 bp, 34 predicted proteins | sample HubBroMetageWFT6_FD_188347 | JGI IMG/M metagenome (GOLD analysis project Ga0209380, IMG submission 188347) | Warmed and freeze-thawed soil microbial communities from the Hubbard Brook experimental Forest, New Hampshire - Hubbard Brook CCASE Soil... | ecosystem: Environmental > Terrestrial >... | reverse complement strand
CAAAGCAGGTCAGGGGGCGCGGAGAATGTTCAACGTGGCGTGTTTTTGCGGTTGCTGTTATTCGTTCAGCGACGGCGCCGGACTCTGTCCCCGCTGCGGTAGGGCTGCCGTCGTGCCGATCTCCTCGCCTGGCTCACGAATTGACCGCCGCCAGGTGCGGTCCGAGACCCTTGTCCTCACTGACAGGACGCGGACGCTGGTTCTCACCAGCGTGAACGCAGCGGCCGGCGAGTGCGATGCGCACCGCCCTGGCGCCGGGGACGAGAACTGAGGAGCATGGCCAGCCCCATGGGTCCGTACTCCGGGGGACTCATGACGATTTCTCCTTTGCCTTCGCAGCGAATGGCCAGCGCAGTCCGATGCCTACATGCAAGATGATGCCGGCGCCGAGGAAACTGAGCGCGGCGGTGGTGATCCAGTCGTCGGGCGTGGCCTTGGTCCAGTGGACGCTGTCGGCGTAGGCGGCCAGGGCGCGGTTGAGCGCGAGCGCCACCAGGGCGGTGAGGCCCAGCGCCAGTGCGCGGCCCTGCGCGGTCGGCAGCCGGGTGGCTGGCCAGCCTTCGAAGAGCATCGCCACCGTGAGGGCCGCGCTGATGACGCATCCGCAGACGGCGCTGATGGCGGCGGGCTGCCAGTGAGCTGCGTTGCGCAACACGACGTAGGTCAGGGTGCCCAGGCCGAGCACGAGGGCGTTGCCCGCGAGCAGCCGGCGCGGGCGGGACGTGATCGTGTTGACGGGCCAGCCGCGCAGAACAAGGAAGAACACTGCCTGCCAGACTCCGATGGCGATCAGCGCGGAGCCGAAGTCGCCTGCCGGGATCGGGCCGCCGGGGTTGCGCAGCCCGACAGCGGCGCGCTCGGCGGCCGGAACAGCGTCCATGTTCACGAACAGGAAGTACGCGCCGATGCCCACCGCCCAGGACAGCGCGAGCGCGACGATGCCGGAGCGCAGCCGCCCGATGCCGCCCAGCGGCCACCGCTCGCAGACGAGGGACAGCTGGAGAGTGACTGTGAACGCCGCGCCGGCCAGGGCCAGGGTCGCGGGAAACGTGGTGGGAACGCCCGGACCGGGATTAGCCTCGAACACTCCGCGCAGGTCGGATCGCTCGACGACGGCCTGACCCGCGACAGTCAGCACGAGCGCCGCGGCGACGACCAGGACAGTGTCGAGCAGTCCGGTCCAGGGCGTCGTGAGGCTTGAGCCGGGCCAGTCGTTCCACCAGAACGCGATCATGGCGACGGCCGGCAGCGCGAACGTCGAGATCGGGCCGAGGACCAGCAATGACGACTGGGTGCTGCCGGTGCCGAGGGCCAGGGCGAAGAAGACGGCCGCCGCGAGCAGCAGCCCTCCGATGCCGAGCCGGGGCTGCGCGGCGAGATGCTGGCGCTGCAGGTCCGCCAGGGCCTTGCGCTGCAACTCCGGCGGAGTTGTCAGAGCCGGCCGGCCGGTCATCTCGCTATCGGGTGTGCTTCTTGGCGTGGCACTGCGCGATCAGGCCGCAGATGCGCAAGCAGGTGCTCGACGGCGATCGGCAACGCGCGGGCCCGGTATCCAGTCGCGTGGTACACGGCGTTGGCGATCGCGGCCGCGGATCCCACTTGCCCGATCTCGCCGACGCCCTTGACGCCGAGCGGGCTGACGACGTCGTCCTGGACTTCGATCAGCTCGACATCCACGTCAGGTGCGTCGGCATTGACAGGAACGAGGTAATCGCCCAGGCTCGCGTTCGCCCACCGGCCCAGGGTCGTGTCCATGTGAGTGCCCTCGAGCAGGGCCTGGCTCATGCCCCACAGCATGCCGCCCATGAGCTGGCTGCGCGCCGTCCTCGGATTAAGGACCCGGCCCGGTGCGAAGGCCCCGGTCAGGTGCCGGACCCGGATGATGCCGAGGTCGGCGTCCACCGCGACCCTGGCAAACTGCGCGCCGAACGTGAGCAGGCCGTACGGGGTGTCCAGCGGCGGAGGATCCCAGCTGCCGATGGCCTCGGCGTCATTCATGAAATGACGCTGCATCAGGCTGCTGTAGGTCTCGCCGACGCTGGCGTCGCCAGCCAGCGTCATCCGTCCGCCTGCTACGGCGACCCTGCTTGCGTCGACGCCGTGCAGCGGTGACTGGCTGTCGCTCACAGCCAGCGAGATCAGCTGATCGCGCAGCGCGATGGCAGCGTTATGCACGGCGGCGCTGACCATCATCGCGCCGTTCGAGCCCACGGGCGACCCGGCGGTCGGCAGGTCAGTGTCGCCGAACTCGAATCGCACATGCTGCAGGTCGATGCCGAGGCCGTCAGCCGCGACCTGAGTCATCACGGTCGACATCCCCGTCCCGAACTCTTGCGTGGCGGTCTGCATGATGGCGGTGCCGTCCGCGTACAGGTGCGCCCGGGCACGCTGGGTATGCATGAAGAACGCGACCGGATACCCGGCCGTCGCCATCCCGGTGCCGATCAGCCAGTTCCCGTCGCGCTCGGAGCGCGGCTGCGGGTTACGCCCTTCCCAGCCGAACCTGCGGGCGCCGCGCTCGTAGCATTCCCGCAGCCCGTGACTGGACCACGGGTTGCCAGTATCGGGATCAACATCAGTCATGTTGCGGAGCCGCAGCTCAATCGGGTCCATGCCGAGCTCGCTGGCCAGCTCGTCCATCGCACATTCGAGGGTGAACACCCCGAGCGCCTCGCCGGGCCCGCGGGTGAACGTGGGCGTCATGGTGTTGCCGCGCACCAGGCGGTGCACGCCCTCGAAGCTTGGGCAGGCATACAGCTGAGATGCGACGCCGAAGGCCGGCTCGGCCCAGTCATCGAACGGTGAGGTGACGGAGATCTTGTGATGGCGGATCGCCGTGAGCTGGCCGTCGCGGGTTGCGCCGAGCTGGATCTGCTGTTCCTGCTCCTCGCGGTGCCCGCAGGAGGTGAACATCTGGCCGCGGGGCAGCGCGAGCCTGACCGGACGCCGGACATACTGAGCCGCCAGCGCCGTGAGAGTCACGTGCGGCCAGACCATCGCCTTGCAGCCGAAAGCCCCGCCGACGAACTGCGTCAGTACCCGGACCTTCGACGGTGACATGCCGAGCTGCGCGGCAACTGTCAGCTGTACGGCCTTGATGCCCTGGCAGGAGTCATACAGGGTCAGCTGGTCACCGTCCCAGACTGCCGTCGTCGTCAGCGCCTCGATGGGGTTGTGGTGGTTGGCGGCGAACCGGAACTCCGCATCGATGCGGAGCCCTGCCGACGCAAGCCCGTCCTCGACGTTCCCGCGCTGCATCTGCCCGGGGACGAAGCCACCGAAGATTTTCTCCGGGATGTAGGCCTCAGCGCGGCCCTGGTCAACCGTGGTCACGGACGGCGTCTCGGCGTAGCTGACCTGTACCAGCGTCGCGGCGTGCTGGGCCCGCTCGAGGCTGTCGGCAACCACGATCACGACCGGCTGGCCGGCATAGTGAATCAGGTCATCCTGCATCGGGAAGAACGTCTCGCCGGGCGCCGGGCCGCCCATCAGCGACGGGATCAGCGGCACCTGATTCACCTTGGGCAGGTTGCGGTAACTCAGGACACCGGCAACGCCCTCGGCGCGTTCCGCCTGCGCGGTATCAATCGCGGTGATCCGCCCGCTCGCGACTGCGGCGCCGACGATCTCGGCGTAGGCCAGGTCGGGCAGCGTGATCTCGCCTGAGTAACGGGCAGCGCCGGTGACCTTCGCCGGGCCGTCGACGCGGCTGACGTCCTGCCCGATAACCCCGCTCATCGCGCGTCTCCGGTTGCGACAGTCGTCAGCGCCCGGACGATCGCCCGCTCCGCGAGCTCGACCTTGAACGCGTTCAGCGGTCTCGGTGTGGCCAGGGCGAGCTCCTGGCTGGCTGCCTCGGCGAAGCTGGCCTCCGTGGCCGGCTTGCCGAGCAGGCTCCGCTCGGCGCGCCGTGCGCGCCAGGGCTTGGTGCCGACGCCGCCGAGTGCCAGGCGGATTTCGGCGATGGCGCCGTCCTGGATGCGGACCGCGGCCGCGACCGATACGAGCGCGAACTCATATGACTCGCGGTCGCGGAATTTCAGGTAAATGGACTGGCGGGCGACTGGAGCCGCGGGTACCTCGATCGCGGTGATCAGCTCGCCGTGCTCCAGCGGATGCTCACGCTCCGGGGTGTCGCCGGGGAGCAGGAAGAACTCGTCAATCGGGATGGCTCGCTCGCCGTCCGCCCGGCGCGTGTGCACGACCGCATCCAGGGCGACCAGCGCGACGGCGACATCCGATGGGTGCGTGGCGATGCACTTGTCGCTGGTGCCGAGGATGGCGTGCCCGCGGTTAAAGCCGACGAGGGCCGCACAGCCGCTGCCTGGATCGCGCTTGTTGCACGGCGACGCGGCATCGCGGAAGTAGCTGCAGCGCACCCGCTGGCACAGGTTCCCGCCCATCGACGCCATATTCCGCAGCTGCGCCGAGGCCCCCAGCAGCAGCGCCTCCGAGATGACAGGGAATCGTGCCACTACGGCGGTGGCCCGGGCCACGTCGCTCATCCTCGCTAGCGCGCCGATGCGCAGCCCGCCGCCCGGCAGGTCCTCGACCCGGTTAAGGGGCAGGTCGTTGATGTCGACCAGCAGCCTGGGCTGCAGCACGTTCTGGCGGACCAGGTCGACCTCGGTTGTGCCGCCTGCCAGAAACGCGCCATCGGGGTTTTCCCGGACTATCGCGATGGCGCTGTCGGCATCACTAACCCGTGCATAGCTGAGTGGCCGCATTGTTACTCACCGCCAGCCGCGTCGCGAACCTCGCTGATTGCGGCGCGGATATTCGGATATGCCGCGCACCTGCAGATGTTGCCGCTCATCCACTCGGCGATTTCGCTGTCATTGCGGGCGTGGCCCTCCTCCAGCAGCGCCACCGCCGACATGATCTGACCGGGCGTGCAGTAGCCGCACTGGAACGCGTCGTGGGCGATGAATGCGGCCTGCATCGGATGCAGTTCCCCGTCCGCCGACAGGCCCTCGATGGTAGTGACCTCACGGCCTTCACAGGTCACCGCGAGCGTCAGGCACGCCAGCACCCGCCTGCCATCGACCCACACTGTGCAGGCGCCGCACGTTCCCTGGTCGCAGCCCTTCTTCGAGCCCGTCAGGCCAAGATGCTCGCGCAAGGCGTCGAGCAGGCTGACCCGGGGCTCAATTCGCACTTCGTGGGCCTGGCCGTTGACCCTCAGCACGAGTGTCCCGGCTCCTGGTCCGCGTTCGACCGGCCGCGGTACAACCCTCACATCCATCGCAATCTCCCCCAAGATCGCCCGGCGCCCCCGCCAGTCGCTATGACGCTACGCCGCCGCCAGCCGACCCGAATCCGGAGGGTGGATCGCGGAACATCGGCGGGAGCACCGTGAGCATCAGCGCGGACCAGATCACGTGGGCAAGCGCCGGGGCTGCCACGCCACCCGACCGACGCCGCAGCTGACCGAAGATCAGGCTGGTCGCCGCGGCGCCGATGACCAGCGCCGGATTTCGGGTGGCCGCCGTGGATGCTGTGTAGACCAGGGCCGTCTTGCCGACGGGGTGTCGCGGTCCGGCCTCGTCCCACAGGGCCCCGTGGAAGAAGAGTTCCTCGGCCGCCCCGTTGAGGCAGGCCGTCAGAAGGACCAGGCTCGCCGGCCCGGTGTCGACATAGCCGAGGACGCTGCTGATTGCCCGGTTCAGCAGCGGGCTTCTGCGGGCGAGGCGGGCGGCGGAGTAGAACAGCCCGAAAGTGCCGGCGCCGGTCAGCACCGGGTCGGCGACGGCCCGCAAACCCGGCCGGGTGAGCACCGCGCCCGCCGGAACCGGACCCGATGCCAGGGCGCCGGCAGTCCAGGTCGCCGCCAGGCCCAGGGTGAGGGCATAGAACAGCGGGTCGTCGCCCTCGGCGGACAGGGACAGGGCGAGCAGGCCAGTGCCGGCGGCCAGCGCGATACCGAGCTTCTGGCGGCGGGCTCGCGACGAGCGGGAACGACGGTGCGGATCGCGCACCTCCTGGCGCGAGCTTTGCCGCCGGTCCCGCAGCGCCCGGCGTACGGCCGCATCGTAAGGTGTCAGCTCGAACGGGATGAGGTCCCGGATCGAGGTATCGCGCACGACGACCTCATTGGTCATCGAGTCGATCAGGGATCTGCCCGTGGCCGGATCGACGTCGGTGACCAGCCTCAGCCAGAGCGAGGACAACCGGGGCGTCAACAGCGGGACTGGCAGGATCGGCAGCGGCCGGTGCTTGATGGCCGCCACTCGCTGCAGCATCTGCGAATAGCGCATCACCTCGGGTCCCCCCACCTCGAAGACCCGGCTCGCCGCCTCCGGCCGGACGAGCACGCCGGTCAGGTAGCGGATGACGTCATCGACCGCAATGGGCTGTGTGCTGGTGCTGACCCACTGCGGGGTGATCATGGCCGGGAGGTGTTCCACCAGCTGCCGGGTGAGCTCCCAGGACAGCCCGCCACTCCCGACGATGATTCCGGCACGCAGAACGGTGACCGGCACTCCACCCGCTGCCAGCCGCCGTTCCACCTCGCGCCGGCTGCGCAGATGGGCCGACAGCGCGTCGCGGTCGTCGCCGAGCCCGCCCAGGTAGATGATCCGCCCGATGCCAGCGGCGGCCGCGGCGTGCCCGAATGCTTCTGCGGCGGCAGCGTCCGTGCGCGAAAAGTCGGGGTCGCCGAGCGAATGCACCAGGTAGTACGCCGCTTCAGAGCCGTCCAGGGCTGCCCTTAGCGTGGCCGGGTCGTGCACATCGCCGAAGACGGCACGCCCCGGACCCTGGTAGCCGTCCGGGTTGCGGGTCATTGCCGCTACCTCATGGCCGGCCGCGGTCAGGGCGCGGGTCAGACGGCTGCCGACGAATCCGGACGCGCCGGCGACGAGAACTCTCACGCCTGCCAGCTCCTCTCGGGCCGCCGCCAGCCTGTCCAGCATGAAGCCCGAGGTCTTACCCGGGCTCAAGGCGGCAAAAACACTCGCGGCGACACAAAGCGACGGCTGGCGAGGCAGCGTGGCCAGGTACCGCGGCCGGGTTCGGGGTAGTGCCAACCGGTGTGCTGGGCAGCGACCAGGGCGACATCGCAGCTAGCAGAAAGGTGTGGAACGCATATGGCGGACAAAGCGCTCGAAGAACTGCTCGTTTCCTCTGAGGTACAGACTGCGCGCGATCGCATGGAGGACTATGACGCGGCGGAGGCCGCCGTCGAGTCCAACCCCCAGGGTGAGCAGGAGCTTGAAGACCTGCGCCAGGTGCTCGTTGACATGCCGGGCGCCGTGCACATGCTGCTTGAGGCCATCGACCGTGCCGGGGCTAGCGCGGGAGAGCCGCAGTACGACCCCGGTGACATAGCGGGCTTCCCCGGCCCAGCGGAGACTCACGAGTAATAGGGTCGGGCCGCGAGGCCATGCAGCGCCTCGGGCCGGCAGAGCGGTGGGGAGGCGGATGGACGTGACCACGGTCGCCGTGCTCGATGACTACCAGGGCCGTGCCCGTGAGTACGCCGACTGGGCGTCGCTGGAGCCGGGCGTGGAGGTTGAGTTCTTCCGCGAGCCCATCAGCCCGGACGCGCTCGCCCTTACTCTGGCGGAATTCGACGTGCTGGTCTTGATGCGCGAGCGGACGGCGTTCCCGCGTTCCGTGCTCGAGGCACTGCCCAACCTCAGGCTGCTGGTCACTACCGGGATGCGGAACGCATCGGTCGACGTCGCCTACCTCCGGGAGCGCGGCGTCACGGTCTGCGGCACGGGCGGAACCGGGAGCGCGGGCGCACCCGGCGTCCCCAGCACGGCCGAGGTTGCGTGGGCGCTCATCCTCGCCGTCTGCAAGCGCGTCACCGTCGAAGACCGGGCCATCCGCAGCGGGCACTGGCAGCTGGGCGTGCCGGTCAATCTCGCCGGGGCGACACTCGGGCTGGCCGGGCTCGGCAACCTCGGCGCGGCGATGGTCGGGCCTGCCCGTGCCTTCGGCATGGACGTCACGGCCTGGAGCCAGAACCTGACCGAGGAACGCGCGGCCGCCGTCGGCGTGCGCAGGGTCAGCAAGGCGGAGCTGCTCTCGGGCGCCGACGTCCTGTCCATTCACATGGTGCTGAGCGACCGGACCCGCGGCCTGTTCCAGGCCGCCGACCTAGCGCAGATGAAGTCCACCGCCGTCGTGATCAACACCTCGCGGGGCCCGATCATTGACCAGCGCGCGCTCATTGATGCACTCCGGAATCAGACAATCGCCGGCGCCGGCCTGGACGTCTACGATCAGGAACCGCTCCCGGCCGCGCATGAACTGACTGCGCTGGACAACGTCGTACTGCTTCCCCACCTCGGGTACGTCAGCGAGGCCGGCCTCAGGAACATGTACGGGCAGGCGGTGGAGGATATCGCCGCGTTCCTGGCCGGCGCGCCGATCCGCATGGTCAGTTAGGGCCGGGAACGCGGCCCGCGCCAGGCCAGCCGCCGCTCCCGTGGCCGCAGATCACCAGAATCTGGTGAGAGCGGCTCATCATGCTGGCCGCTAGCTTCGTCCGGACTGACCGCCTGTTGAAGGAGCAAGAGCAATAGCGGCTCCGGGCGCGGCGCTGTCGCTGGGGTGATGGCGGCGGGGTCTCGCCGTGCGGAGCTGGGGCTGCTGATCCAGGTGATCGCTGGCCATCGAGAATGTACTGGTGATTGCGCGACGCTCATGTTGGTGGAGTGCCGGCCGTCGCGGTGCGAGGCGCTGTCGGGCGCGTGGTAGCGCGGCGTGGCGGCGGCGTGATGGGCGCGTCTGCCGGTGATGCGCGGGAGCCCGTACCGGGCGGTGCTGCGCGGCGCCGGGCGGGTCTGGCACGATTTGCGACTCGAGACCCTTTACCGGCGTGGCAGGGAGTTCGAGCTCATGCAGCGGGCGCTGGGGTTCGCTGCTCTGGCCATCCTGACCGTGATCCCGCTGCTGATCCTCGTCGCCGCCGCGAGCCCGGCCCCGCACCGCGGGCTGGCCGGGTGGGTGGTGTACGGCATGGGCTTGACTGGCTCGTCCGCCGATGCGGTGACGCGGCTCTTCTCAGCGCCAGGGCGGGTGCTGGGCACGACGAGCGTGTTCAGTGCAGTGGTGCTGAGCGTGTCCGGGGTGGCCCTGGCGGCCGCCGTGCAGACCGGGTTCGAGAGGATCTGGGGACTTCTGGCCGGGCCGTGGCACAAAATCTGGCGTCAGGCGGTGTGGCTGGCCGCCCTCATCGCCTACCTCTATGCGGCGGCGACGGTCGGGTCAGTGACCAACGGGGGGCTGGCCGAGACCGCAGGCCGGGTGGCGGTGGCGGTGGTACTCGGCATCGCCTTCTTCTGGTGGGGGCTGCGGTTCCTGACCGTTGGCCGGGTGAGCTATCTGGCAGCGATGCCGGGCGCGGTGGCGACGCTGGTAGGCCTGGCTGGCCTGCGAGCCTTCTCCGGCCTGGTCTTCGAGCCGCTGATCGTCAGAAACGCGGTCAGCTACGGCACGCTGGGCACGGTCTTGATCGTGCAGTCGTGGCTGATTGGCGTCGGCTGGGTCGTCTACGCCGGTCAGTTGTTCGGGCACTGGTTCTACGACTCCTGGCTGCAGGCCTGGGCGTCCCGCCGTGGCCGCCGGGAGCCGAGCGCGGGGGAGGAGGGCGAGCAGCGCCCGGGTAGTCAAGGCACGCCGCCTGGGTAGCCGGGAACCATCGGCAGCCCCGAACGTCGAAGAAAACGGACGGCAGTTCCTCCCCGGCCAAGGCAGCAGCAGCCCGGCGTCAATGCGCCTTGGCGCGTCCTTTCGCAAAGGAAGGCTTGCGTACCAGCGGCCGCGGTGCTAGAAGGCGGGATAGTGTTCGTCCGCTCTCGGGGCGGGTCCTGCGTCAGGGGAGGCGACGTGAGCTTTTCGGTTGAGGGGGATTATTTCGAGGTATGCAACTGCGACGTCAGTTGCAACTGCGTGTGGCTGGGAGCCGCAACCAATGACAATTGCGACGTGCTGCTGGCGTGGCATGTCAACAGAGGCGACAGGGACGGGGTGGACCTGGCGGGTCTGAACGCCGTGATGGCGGTTCACACGCCGAAGCGGATGACCGATGGCGGCTGGAAGGTGGCTCTGTACCTGGACGACCGTGCCTCCGCCGAGCAGTCCGAAGCGCTCGGCGCGGTTTTTTCCGGAGGTGCTGGGGGCCACCTGGCCGGACTGGCTCCACTGATCGGCGAGGTCGCCGGGATCCAGTCGGCGGCGATCACGTTCGAGAAGTCGGACGGCTCGCTGCACGCTGAGGTCTCCGGCGCTCTGTCCATGAGCAGCGAGCAGCTGACCGGGATGGATGGCCAGGGGCCGGCCGTGATCTCAAACGCGCCGTTCGGCGCTGTCACCCAGCCAGTCCGGCAGGCGAGCTCGAAAGACGTGAGCTATCACGGCCACTGGCGCGCCGACTTCTCCGGTACCAACAGCTTCGTCACCGACTTCCGCTACGAAGGCTGACCGGGCCTGCGTGATGGCTGACCATGCCGATCCGGCTTCGGTCATGGGTCCGGTGCAGGCCCTGCCGCGGCGACAGCTCGCGGTGCCGTGGATCGCGGTCGCCGCAGTGGCGGCTGCGGCGTGGGCGGTCACTCTCATGCTGGCCCGGACCATGGGCAACGGGCCCGGGACCATGGGCCTGGAGTTGCTGCCCTTCCTCGGGCTGTGGGTGGTGATGATGGCCGCGATGATGCTGCCATCGGTGGCACCGGTAGCTGTGCTGTGGACCCGTTTGATCACCGGTGCCTCGGCCGGCGCCGGCCGGCTGATGCGGATGAGCGCGTTCTTGACCGGTTACCTGCTGGCCTGGGCTGCGGTCGGAGCCGTCGCCTTCGCGTCGCTGGTCGGGACCGGGCGGCTGCTCACGGCGTCCCCGACGGCGGCGAAGTGGCTGGGCGCGGGTATCTTCGTCGCCGCGGGCATCTACCAGCTCACCCCCTGGAAGGACTGGTGCCTGCGTCGATGCCGCTCGCCGATCGGCGCGCTGATGTACTACCTCGGCTTTAAGGGCCGCAGCCGTGACCTCCGCGTCGGCCTCCATCACGGAACGACGTGCGCCGGATGCTGCTGGGGCCTGATGATCGTGCTAATCGCGGTCGGGGTGATGAACGTCTCAGTCATGGCGGCGCTGGCGGTGGTCATCTTCACTGAGAAGCTCTGGCGCTACGGCAAGCCGTTCGGCCAGGCCATCGGCGTGCTGCTGGTGACGGTCGGGGTGCTAGCTATCTGGTTCCCCTGGCTGCTTCCTGGCCTTCATGTCTCCGCCATGCCAACGATGTAGGAGGAAGCCGTGAGGTACGCCCGGCAGATGCTGGACACCTACTCTCGCACGTTTGACGTCGACGCCGACGTTCTGGCCGCTGCCATCGACGCGCTCAGCGACTGCGCCCAGGCCTGCAACGCCGACAACGCGGCTGACCTGGGCGAGCAGAACGTGACCGAGATGGTCAAGTGCATCCGGCTCTGCCTGGACTGCGCAGATATCTGTACCGCGACCGTCGGGGTCATCAGCCGCCAGACGGACTACGACGCCACTGTCACCCGGCCACTGCTGGAGGCCTGCGTGGCCATCTGCATGAGCTGTGGCGAGGAGTGCGAGCAACATGCCGGGATGCACGAGCACTGCCGCATCTGCGCCGAGGCATGCAGGCGGTGCGAGCAGGCCTGCCGGGTACTCCTGGACGCTCTCGGATAGCAGACGATCAGCCAGGGCAGCTGACCTCAGACCGGGGCCGCTAGGGCATGCTGTCGGCAGTCGGCGCGGTCACTGCCGCGCTTGGCTGCGGGTGGCTGGCGGTCAGGATCCCGCGGACCTCGGCCGCGATCTGTGCCTGCAGGACCGTCAGGTCCTTCAGCGGCGCGGCGGATTTGATGAGTCGGCTGAGTTCGGTCACCGACCGGGCGTCGTAGCCGGCCTGGTAGACGTCCGTGACGTATTCGCCATAGAGCGCGCGCGGGTCGGCGCAGTGCGGCATCCCTCCCGTGGCCGCGGCTGCGAGCGCCGCCGGCATGAGTCTGCGCATCGCTGCTCTGAGGCGCACGGGGCCTCCGGTTGCCTCGGCGGACTCCACCGCCGTGACAGTGTCCTGCATGGTCGTGTTGACCGCGCGGGCAGCACTCGCCCACTCCTGGTACTGGCTGCGGCACGAGACCGGTCGCGCGGACGGCTCGACCGCGCGCCGGGCCGGCGCGCCCTGGCCCCCGCAGCTTGCCAGCAACGCGCTGACTGCCAGGGACAGAGCAGCGCGGAACGTGATCACGAGCGCCAGGGTGCACGCCACAGTCACGAGTGCCGCCAAGGCGATCAGCACGGTCTCGCGTCGGCTGCCCCAGATGCCATCGGGTACGCCGAGAAACGTAACCAGGACGACCGCCAGGACTCCGGCGACCGCAGTCCGCAGCCAGCGCCCGGTGAACAGCACCAGGCAGGGGCCGACCACGACGAGGCCGCTGAGGACGATCCGCTTGCCTGTGGATGCGTCGATGACCGCAGCCAGCGCCGACCAGCCGATGCCGAGGCGCCACATGAGGACGGATGCCGGATTGGGAAGCTTCCACGCGCATCTTGGCCGATTCAGCACTGCGGAGATAGCCATGGCCGGATCGTACGGCCTTGCTGCTGTTCGCATAGGCCGATTGCCAACCGCTCCGCTTTGGGCCTCTCGGCCGGCTCGTCACATTCCAGTGCTGAATGCCGTCATGGAAGAGAGGATCAAGTCGAGTCGACCCAAGCCGTTCCTGACAATCGGCTTCTGCCGCCGTCGGCCGACCCAGCCCCGGCTTCGCGAGTCAAGAGCGCCAAGAGTTTCCGGGCCAGCCGGTCCTGCAGCCCGGTCTGGCTTCACGCTCTTGCGCTTCGGTCATGGCGTTGGGTCGACGGCCATGCCAGCCTGCTCACGTACCCACTGGGTGGCAGCGGTTCGGCTGTGCAAGACCCACAAGGCGACGTCGAGTATGCGCAGGAGGGCGGCTCTAGCGGCGGCGCTGGGACGCAGAGCCTCGACATCGGCTCGGGCGGCCAGATTCTGGAGCAGGCAGCGCAGCACCTTGCAGGTCCTGCCGGGGACGTCCACGGCCTTCATCACGATGCTGTCGCTGATCGGGCATAGCCGGGGCCGCTTGCGGGCCAGCAGCTTGCTGGCGCTGGCATCCCCGATGCCGTCAATCGCGGTGAGGGCATTCCACATGCGGTCGATGTGCTGCAAGGTGTCGTCGGAGGCGTCCCACAGATCAGTCTCGTGCGGGATGCGGCCTAGCATCTCGCTCAGCTGCTGACGGTGAGGGCCGAGCAGCGTGCGGACTGCTTGCGGGCGCCAGGTGATGTCCAGCAGCGAGACGGCCAGCAGGTCGTCGGGAATGATCTCGCCAGGCGGATTGCGGCCAAGATCGGTGAAGGTCATTCCGGCAAATCCGGGCTCGGTGTAGTAGACGGCCACAGCCCGGCCCAGGCCGGGCGTGACCAGGCTGGGCCGCAACCGCCGGGCGGCGGCGTGGACGGCCATATCGATCGGTAAAGAGCGCATAAGGCAGTATGCGAGAAGATCCCAGGTCCGTGCATCGTTACCCGGTCCTGAAACGGAAGCAGCCGCGGCGGCTAGCGCGGCCCCGCAGGATCAGGAGCGGTAGCTTCGCCTGATCGTGAATGGCCGGGGCTGTTCGCGCCGGCCTCGGTGGTTGCCTGGCTCGATTCGGGTGGCGGGCTGTCCCAGCGGCGCCAGATCAGCCGGTGCACGGGGATGAGCCGGGGGATATCGCGCAGGCCGGGGATGAACGGGATCAGTAGCAGCAAGACGGTTGCCAGGCCGGTCATGTAGACGGCGATCATGTCGATGTTGGCCGAGTTGGTCCAGCCCGGAACCTGGTACCAGAGCGTGTAGAGCCAGAGCCACGGCTGGCCGGGGTAGCTGCCGGTTTCGTTCATCACGCCCCACTGGCTGCCGGTCAGGCCCAGTGCGCTGGCCTTGCCGAGGAAATACTGGCCGTCTTCGATGAACAGCAGCGGGTTGGTGAAGTTGGTGCCGTAGAACGGCTGCCGGGCGAGCAGGTCGGTGTCCAGTACGCCGCTGCGGGCGAGGGTCAGCTCGCTTGCCATCAGTGCCGGGACCGGCCCGTCGTTCGCTGCGGGGACGACCGGGCTGCCGTTGACGAATTTCACTTTCGTTACGGCGTTGCCGTAAGCGGTGGCCCACTTCACCTGCTGGTCGGCGGATGCGGCCTTGTAGGCGGCGAGGGGGGCGGCGATGGCCGGGTCGGCAGTCGCGAGGGTGGACAGCGGTCCGATCACGAAGTCCTGCGCGGCGTTGACGGGCTGGGTCACCCCGAACCAGGTTTGCGGGGAGAACAGCAGCTTCTGGACACTGCCGTTCTGGTTGTTGTAGGGCGGGCCGTAGGTAGCGGTCTCGCTGGTGGCGTTCAGCTCGCTGGCGGCGGTGCCCAGGAAGTCGGACGGGTCGAGTCTGGCCCAGGTGGCGACCGTAAGCGGCGGCACGTTCGGGGAGGACAGGAGGCCGGCCAGGCCGAGGGTGAGCGCGAGCACGATCACGGCCGCGATCGTGCCCTCCTTCAGGATGTCGTAGCGGCGGTTGGGGCCGCGCCAGGGGGCTGCGTCTGCTGCTGCGATGGCGCGGCGCCGGACCCGCCCGGTTCCCGCGACCTCGGCCGCATGGGCGTCGATCGGGTGGGCCACGCCCCGCATCCGGACGAGCAGGACGTGCGCGCCGACGATGGCAATGAGCACTATCGGGATGAGCACAATGTGCCACATCAGCATCTGGCCGAAGTTCATCACGTTGAAGAAAGCGCCGACGCCAACGGAGTTGAATGCGTCTTTGCCGCTGGTGGAGATCCACTGAGAGTCGAAATTCTGCTGGGACAGATAGCCCGTGAAGCACTCGATGACCGAGGCCACGAATGCGACCACGCCGGTGATCCAGGTCCAGCTCCGGCGGCCGCGCCAGGCGGCCATCCAGAACTTCCCCCACAGGTGGATGACCAGCAGCGCCATGAACAGCTCGACGCTCCATACGTGCAGACTGTTGAAAAAATGCCCGAGCGGATTGTAATGCCACCAGTCCGGGCCACCCAGGGCAAGACCGAACCCGGACACTATCGCTACTGCGAGCGCGGCCAGGGAACCGACGCCGAACACGTAGATCCAGGACGCGACATAGGCGGGCTGGCTGTCGGGCAGCAGCTTGCCCGGGGGCAGGGTCCGGAGGGCGCGCCGCCGAAGCCGGGCCGTCCACATGCCGGCGGCGCCATCATCAGCCAGATCGCTGGTTTCGGCAGTGGGGCCAGGCGCATCGTCGTCGGACGCCGTGCCGGTAGCTGGTGCGCGCGCGTCACGTCGTCCCAGCGGGAACGGGAGCAGCAGCGCGGCGCCGAAGATCACGACCATCACCGCGATCAAAACCAGGTTCGCCACCGTTACCTGGAATATCGACCAGTGCAGCAGGCTGCCCGGAGAATTCATATTGATCGGCGAAGCGTGGAACTGAGGGCCGGCAGATCCTGTCATATTTCACCTCAGCGTGCGTACGAATGACGCCGCCAAGGTCTGGAGCAGCCCTACCTTGAATGTCTGGGTGCGCGCCGATCACGCCGCGATGTACCCAAAAGGAGGCTACGCCCGTCGGGCAGGCCCGACAAGCGCGAGAGTAGGTGTACCGGGCTCAGGAACGAGTTCAGCGTTGCAATGGTGCTTCGGCGAGTCGCTCGTGCAGTCGCTCGCGAATTTGCTCCGGGGTATAGGAGCGACGCTGCCGTTCAGCCCTGGCAATGACCACGCCGGTTGCGGCGACACCAGCGAAGCCCGCCAGTCCCAGTATCTTCCACCAGCGCATCTGCCTAGGCTACGGCTATGCCTGCGGTGAGCGTCACTCTTCAGGACGCCCTGGACCTGACCCGCACGGGCGACGTGTGGTTGTTTCGCGGGCATACGGCCGGTGACCGGGCTATCCAGGTGGCGACCAATAGTCCGGTCAATCACGTCGGTATGTCCATCGTCATCGAAGACCTGCCCCCGCTGATGTGGCACGCTGAGCTCGGCCGGTCGCTACCCGATGTGTGGTCAGGTGTCCGCCAGCGCGGGGTTCAGCTGCACGACCTGCGCGATGCCGTGCTTGTCTGGGCCAATAAGTACGGTCAGCGGGCATGGATGCGGCAGCTAGAAGGTCCGGTCTCCCGTGAGATGGAGGATGCCGCGCTGCGTACCGTTGCCAGGATGGACGGCACGCCGTTCCCATCCTTGGCCCGGCTTGCGTTGCAGTGGCTGTCCGGGCGTACTCCGGCCATCAGGCGCGCTCCGCAGCGCGCTGACCTGGATACCGCCTATTGCGCTGAAGTGCTCGCGATCACCTTCCAGGAGATGGGGCTGCTGCCCGGCGGGCGCCGGCCGAACTGGTATGACGCCGGGCGTTTCTGGAGCGGTGATGACCTCAGGCTGTCGCAGGGCTTCTCGCTCGGTGGCGAGATTGCCGTGCGGCTTCCCGCGGGCGGACCCGGCGAGCGCCGTTAGCCCGGCCGGCGGCCAGGCCTGTGCGCCAACGATGTAGACTGCTGTGTAGATATACAACGTAGACAGCGCACAAGCTGCTGCCAGGCCGCAACCGGCGGCCAGGCGCTGCGCGCCGTCAGGGGAGATGAACGACTTCATGACCGTGACCCTGGACCGAGACGTCGAGACCTTTACCCGCGCACCTCGTCAGCTGTTCATTGACGGGCTGTGGACCGATGCGGCTTCCGGCAAGTCCTTCCAGACCCCCGACCCAGCGACCGGCGAGACCCTCGCGTACATCGCGGAAGGGGACGCCGAAGACGTCAACCGTGCAGTCCGAGCCGCGCGCAAGGCTTTCGAGTCTGGCCCGTGGTCGAGGATGACGCCATCCGAGCGCGGCAGGATCATCTGGCGCATCGGTGACCTGATCCTCGAGCACGCCGACGAACTCGCCCAGCTCGAGTCACTCGACAACGGCAAGCCGTTCGCCGTGGCGCAGGCCGCGGACGTGCCGCTGGCCGCTGACCTGTTCCATTACATGGCCGGGTGGGCCACGAAGATCGAGGGCAACTCGATCAGCATCTCGGTGCCGTACATGCCGGGAGCTAACTTCCACTCCTACACGCTGCGCGAGCCGCTGGGCGTGGTGGGCCAGATCATTCCGTGGAACTTCCCGCTGCTCATGGCGGCCTGGAAGCTCGGTCCGGCGCTGGCCACCGGTAACTGCGTAGTGCTCAAGCCGGCCGAGCAGACGTCGCTGACCGCGCTGCGGCTGGCCGGGCTCATGGCCGAGGCGGGCGTGCCTGCCGGCGTTGTGAACGTGGTGACGGGCTTCGGCGAGACGGCCGGCGCCGCACTGGCCGCGCACCCGGACGTAGACAAGGTCGCGTTCACCGGCTCCACCGAGGTCGGCAAGCTGATCGTCGCCGCCGCGGGGGCCAGCAACCTGAAGAAGCTGACCCTCGAGCTCGGCGGCAAGAGCCCGAACATCGTCTTTGACGACGCAGGGCCCGAGGCCATCGAGGGCGCGGCTAACGCGATCTTCTTCAACCACGGGCAGTGCTGCGTGGCCGGGTCGCGGCTGTACGTACAGCAGAGCAGGTTCGACGAGGTCGTCGACGGCGTCGCCGCGATCGCCAAGTCCATCAAGATGGGACCCGGCATGGAGCCGGGAACGCAGATGGGCCCGCTGGTGTCGGAGGAGCAGTTCCGCCGAGTGAGCGGGTTCCTGGAGTCCGGGAAGTCCGACGGCGCTACCGCGCTAGCGGGCGGCGGCCGCTATGGCGACCGCGGCTACTTCATCGAGCCGACCGTGCTGACCAACACCCGCCCGGACATGAAGGTGGTCCGTGAGGAGATCTTCGGCCCGGTCCTGGTCGCTGCTTCGTTTACCGATCTGGACGAGATCGCCAAGGTCGCCAACGACTCCGAATACGGTCTGGGCGCCGGCATCTGGACCAAGGACATCTCGAAGGCGCATGCCCTGGCCAAGAAGCTCAGGGCGGGAACGGTCTGGATCAACTGCTACAACGTGTTCGACGCGGCACTGCCGTTCGGCGGATACAAGCAGTCCGGCTGGGGTCGTGAGATGGGCCACGAAGTTCTCAACAACTACACCGAAGTCAAGGCAGTGACGACGCTGCTGTAGAGCGGCAGCAGGCGGGGCCGGGCCATCAGGTTCGGCCCCGCCTGCGTACGAGCTACTTGGCGCGCGACTGAATCGCGGTCAGTGCGACTGTGTAAATGATGTCGTCCACCAGGGCGCCGCGGCTGAGGTCGTTGACGGGCTTGGCGAGGCCCTGGAGCATCGGGCCGACGCTTACTACCTGTGCGCTTCGCTGGACGGCTTTGTACGTGGTGTTGCCCGCGTCCAGGTCGGGGAAGATGAAGACGTTGGCCCGCCCGGCCACCGGACTGCCGGGCCGCTTGATTTGCCCAACCGAGGCGACGGCAGCGGCGTCGTACTGCAAGGGGCCGTCGACGGCCAGTTCGGGTGCGCGTTCGCGCACAATCAGGGTTGCCTCCGCGACTTTGTCGACATCGCTGCCAGAGCCCGAGGTACCCGTGCTGAAACTGATCATCGCGACCCTGGGCTCGATGCCGAAGGTCCGTGCCGATGCTGCGCTCTGGATGGCGATGTCGGCGAGATCGCCGGCAGCGGGCTGCGGGTTAATGGCGCAGTCGCCGTAGATGACCACCTCGTCGGGCAGGCACATGAAGAACACCGACGACACCAGGCGGCTGCCGGGCATGGTGCCCAGGATCTGCAAGGCGGGGCGGACCGTGGCTGATGTGGTGTGGACCGCGCCGGCCACCATGCCGTCCACTTCACCCTGCTGGAGCATCATCGTGCCGACCACGATCGGATCGCCGAGGTGCTCGCGTGCGATCTCCTCGGTCCAGCCACGATGCTGCCGAAGCTGAGCCAGCGGGGCGACATAGCGCTCGGCGACGGTCTGGGGGTCGACCACTGAGACGCCGTCGGGCAGCCGCAGCCCGAGGCCGCGGGCCAGCCTAGCCACCTCGTCTGGCGATCCCAGCAGCACGCTGCGGGCGATGCCCCGCTCCGCGCACGCGACCGCGGCCTGCACGATGCGCGGCTCGGTGCCCTCGGGCAGGACGACACGCGCGTCGGCGGCGCGAGCTAGCTCGACCAGCCGGTGCCGGAAGGCGGCCGGGCTCAGCCGGCGGGAACGGGTGGAGCCGGGAAGCGAGTCAAGCCAGGCCGTGTCCAGCGCATCGGCGATGGTGTCCGTAACGCCCTCGATCCGTTCCAGGTCGTCGGACGGCAGTCCGGGATCGAGGTCAGCTACCCGCGCCGCCGTCTGGTAGCTGTCGTCGTCGACGACGAGTATGGGCAGGCCAGTCGCGAACGCAGTCCGGGTAAGTTCCCAGACTTGCGGGTCCGGCATGATCCCGGCGGTCAGGAGCAGGGCCGCGAGATGCGTCCCGTTCAGTTCGGCCAGGCAGGCGGCCATGACGACGTCGTGGCGGTCGCCAGGGACCAGCACGAGCCTGCCCTCGGTGAGCACGTGGAGGCCGCCAGGGACGCCCTGCGCGAACACCGCCACGTCCTTGATGCGCCTGGACTGATCGCCCTCGCTGAGCACCTTCGGGTCCAGCTCCTGGACCAGGTCACGCACTCGCAGCCGCGTCAGCTCGGGGCGAAGCGGTACCGCGGCGCGGAGTCGCAGCCCGCGCTGTTCCAGGGTCTCGCGCAGCTGTGCCGCCGCATACGGATCCTCAGGCACGCCGTTGACCACGCATCCGACCACGCGCGCTTGCTCACCAGACCAGTACCCGCTCGCCGTGATGGCGAGTGTCTCGGCCAGGTTCTTGACGATGACCGCGATCGGTTCCAGCGTCGGCTCTGGCGTGCGATTGGCTTGGTCCTCGCCGCTTCCCGTGCCCGGTACCGGCCAGCTGGCGACCAGGAGGACGTCGGCGTCGAGCGCCCGCGCGAGCGCCTGGTTGATCTCGATGGCGTACAGCCTGGCCGGGCCAGGGGTGAGTCCCTCGACGACCACAACCTCGGAGCGGCCATGGACAGGCTCCAGCGCGGCGATGATCTTTTCCAGCGCGGCGGGCAGCCCGCGCCCTGCGAGCTGCTGCTCTAGCTCGGCGGTGGAGATCGGATCCGGGGGCCGCAGCGAGGTTATGGCCGCGACGAGCGCCGCCGAGCGGTCGGGGCTGCCGTCGGCCCGCGGCTGCGCCACCGGCTTGACGAAGGCGACGTTGACACCCTGCCTATCGAGGGCCCGCACCACTCCGAGGCACGTCCTGGCCAGGCCAACCCCGGCGCTGGTCGGCACAACGAGCAGGCTCCTGACCACAGGTCACCATCCTTGGGTATTCGCCGGATCCCGGCGACTGCCGGCAATCACGCGGGCGGTGTCGCGGGCGATCAGGAGTTCCTCGTCCGTCGGGACGACCAGCGCCAGGACCGGACCAGCGAGGCTGACGCGCCCCGCGGTGTGCCGGCCATGGTCGGCATTGGCCTCGACATCTTCGGTCAGGCCCAGGAAGCCCAGGCGGCTGAGCACCATGCTGCGGACGGCGGCGCTGTTCTCGCCGATGCCGCCGGTGAAGATCAGCGCGTCGAGCCGCTGCAATCCGACCACGAGCCCCGCAATCGCCTTGGCCAGCCGGCAGACGAAAACCTCGACCGCGAGCTGCGCCCGCTCATTTCCCGCGGCGGCAGCGGCCTCGACCGTGCGCATGTCGCTGCCGACGCCCGCTAGCCCCAGCAGCCCGCTGGCGGTATTGAGCGCCATGGTGAGCTCGTCCAGGCTCCTGCCGGTCCGGCCGGCAAGGTAGCCGAGGAGGCCGGGATCCACGTCGCCGGAGCGGGTCCCCATCACCAGACCTTCCAGCGGGGTGAGCCCCATGGTGGTGTCTACCGAGACTCCGTCGCGCACGGCGGCCGCGCTGCATCCGTTGCCGAGATGGGCGGTGACCAGCCGGAGCTCGCCGGGCGGCCGGCCGAGCAGTACGGCTGCCTGCTGGCTGACGAACTGATGGCTGATGCCGTGAAATCCGTAACGTCGCACGCCGTACCGGGTGTACCACTCCTCGGGCACGGCATAGCGGAAAGCGTGCGGCGGCATCGTGTGGTGAAACGCGGTGTCGAACACGGCGACTTGCGGCAAGTCTGGCAGTACGGCGCGCACGGCCTCGATGCCGGCGAGATTCGCCGGGTTGTGCAGCGGCGCCAGGTGACTGAACGAGCGCAACGCGGCGATCGCGGCGTCGTTCACGAGGATCGAGGAACTGAACTGTTCTCCGCCGTGCACCACCCGGTGACCTGCTCCCAGCAGGCGAACGCCGCCGTCCAGGGCCGCGGTCGCGTGCTCAAGTATCCTGGCCACCACAGCCTGGTGGGTGCCGCCGGGAAGCCTCTCGTCCACTGCAGGCGCCGGGAACCTCTGCACCCGCAGCACCGCCTCGGGCGTGCCGAGCCGCTCGCCCATTCCCGCCATCAGACGCTGACCGCTGTCGGTTTGCACGAGGGCGAACTTGACTGACGAACTGCCCGAGTTGAGCACCAGGACCAGGCCGCCGGGCCAGCTCACGGTGCACGCACGCACGGATAAGCGGCCGCTGCACGGCTGTGGCCTGATCTCGCGCCGGCCGCCGCGGTGGATTGGCTTCCCTCGTTCCCGCCCGGGTTCAGCAGGAACGAGATGACGGCGCTCGCGAAGCCGTCCGGGTCCTGCCAGAACAGCAGATGGCCGAGATCCGGGAAAATCAGGAGCTGGGCGCCAGGGATGCGATCCGCGAGCAGCCTGCCGTTGGCCGGGTCGACCACGGTGTCCGCCGTACCCTGCACGACCAGCGTGCGTGCGCGGATGCGCGTTTGCCGCAGCCGGTCGGCGTAACGCGCGCCAGCGGCTGCCTGGGCCGACACCGCTCTGGGGTCAGCTTGCCCGGAACGCTGGACGTCGACGAGGCGGTCAACGACTTCGGGCTCGCGCTCGATGGTGCAGGCCGACAGGGCGTTCTCGGCGTGCCGGCGCAACGCAGCCTCGTGAGTCATGCTCATGGTCGCCGCGAACAGCCGCACGGAGACGGCCGGCGTGGAGAATGTGAAAGGCCAGCCGGGCATCGTGGACACCAGGACGAGCCCGTCGACCCGATCCGGGTGGTCGACGGCCAGTTCCTGAGCCATCATGCCGCCGAGGCTCACGCCCATCGTGTGGGCCCGGCGGACACCTGCGGCGTCGAGCACGGCGACGACGTCACCAGCCATGTCGGCCACGCCGAACGAGCCGGCGGGCAGGTCGCTGAGCCCGCTTCCACGGTTGTCCACCAGTACAAGCCGGAAATGGCGCCGCAGCTTCCGCGCTACCGGGTCCCATCCGTGACGGTCGAAACCCATCCCCTGGATCAGGACGAGCCACGGCCGGTGCCAGTGCAGCTTTCCCCGGAGCTCGTAGGCGATCCGCAGCTCGCCGTTCCGGGCATACCGCGTCCTCATGTCACGCCTCTCGGGGGCCGGCGTCAGCCGAGCACATAGTCGCCGGGCGCGTCGCTCACGGCCGGGTTCAGGCTGCTGCCCATGCCCGGCGGCCGGACGCGGTCGCCGGAGCGTGTCTGTGACCACCTGGTCCAGTCCTCCCACCAGGAGCCCGCCTGCCTCGCGGCCCCGGCGCGCCAGCTGTGCCCGTCAGCCGGGTTGCTGTCGGCCGTCTCATACCATGCCTTCGGTCCCGGCGGGTTGACGATGCCGGCGACGTGGCCGCCGCTGGACAGGACGTAGCGGACGTCGCCTCCCAGCAGGCTGGTGGCCCGGTATGAGGCATGCCAGGGCACGATGTGGTCGTTGACGGCACCCACCACGTACGTGTCGTTCTTGACCCGCGACAGTCGCAGCAGCCGGCCGGCGAGCTTCATCTGGCCGCTCGCCAGCTCGTTCCCGATATAGAGGCAGCGCAGGTAGAAGGAGTGCATTGCGGCCGGCAGCCGGGTGCTGTCGGCGTTCCAGGCCAGCAGGTCGAAGGCCGGGGGATCCTGGCCCATCAGCCAGCCCGACACGACGTAGCTGAAGATAAGGTCGTTCGCTCGCAGGAGATCGAAGGTGCCGGCCATCTGGCTGCCGTCAAGATAGCCCTTCTCCGCCATCTCGTGCTCGAGCCGCGCGACCGTTTGCTCGTCGGTAAAGGCTCCGAGCGCGCCCGGCTCACTGTAGTCGAGCATGGTGTTCAGCAGCGTGATGGAGCCGATCCGGTCATCGCCAGTCCCGGCGAGGTAGGCCGCCAGCATGCCGGTCAGCGCGCCGCCCAGGCACAGCCCGGTGATGTCAATTTTCGGGGCGCCAGTGATATCTGCGATGACGTCGAGTGCCTTCGAAGGCCCGTGGATCAGGTAGTCGTCCAGGGTGACGCCGCGCATGGAGGCGTCCGGGTTGCGGTAGGAGATGGCGAAGACTGTGCGCTCGTGCTGGACTGCCCATTCGATGAAACTGCGACCCGGTGCCAGGTCCATGATGTAGTACTTGTTGATCCACGGCGGGCTGGCCAGCATCGGGATGGCGCGCACTTTGGGTGTCTGCGGCGCATACTGAATGAGCTCCATGAGCTCGTTCCTGAACACCACCTTGCCGGGCGTGGCCGCCATGTTCTCGCCGATCCTGAACTGGCTCGCGTCCACCTGGCGCGGGCGCCCGCCGTTGCGCAGCAGGTCATCGACGAAATGCCCGGCACCCGCCGCCAGGCTGGCTCCCCCGGTCTCCATCGCCCGCTTGATCGCCGCCGGGTTGGTGAGCAGGAAGTTCGTCGGCGCCAGCGCGTCCAGCAGGAAGTCAGCGGCGAGCCCTGCCTTCGCGTCGGCTACGGCCGCGCCGGCACCAGCCGCGCGGACATCAGCCGCCAGCTGGACACCGGCCAGGTATGCCTGCCGGAGCGCGAAGAACGCCGGATTGTCATTCCAGGTGCGATCGGCGAACCGCTTATCCTCACCGACGGGAACGGGCGGCTCCGCCTGCGACCCCAGCCAGCGCGCCGCGGCCACCGGGCCGATCCGGGCCATGCTGGCCGAGTACCGGAGCATGGCAGCGGCAACGTCGCCGGGATGCGCTGCTGCGCGCGTCAGCACGCTGGCCAGCGACTCTCCGAAGCCAGCCAGGTCCACGGAGGCGAACTGGCCGGCCTCCGGTGCCAGGGCCTCGGCAGCTGCCTCCGCTGCGGCCCAGGCCGCCTCCTGCCTCGTCATGCTCGCTCGAATATCGCGGCGATGCCCTGGCCGCCGCCGATGCACATGGTGACAAGCGCGTACCGGCCGGCTATCCGCCTGAGCTCGTACAGTGCCTTGACGACGAGGATGGCGCCGGTGGCGCCGAGCGGGTGACCGAGCGAGATGCCGCTGCCGTTCGGATTGGTCTTTTCCGGCGGCAGGCCAAGCTCGCGGACGACGGCCAGCGCCTGGGCGGCAAACGCCTCGTTCACCTCGAAGACATCGATCTCGTCTACCTTGAGGCCCGCCCGCTCCAGCACCAGCCTGACGGCCGGCACCGGGCCGATGCCCATGATCCTCGGCTCGACGCCGGCGTGACTGTAGGCGACGAGACGGCCAAGTGGCGCCTGGCCGTGGCGGCTGGCGTAGTCACCGCTGGCAAGGACGACGGCGGCGGCCGCGTCGTTGACTCCGGCGGCGTTCCCGGCTGTCACCGTTCCGTCGTCGGCGAATGCCGGACGTAGCCGGGCCATGCCCTCCGCGGAGGCATCCGGCCGGATGTGCTCGTCCGCCACCACGCTGACGGTTCCCTTCTTTGCGGGCGCATCGACCGGAGTTATCTGCTCGGTGAAGTAGCCGGCTGCTGCCGCCGCTGCGGCCCGGTGGTGGCTCTCGACGGCCAGTGCGTCCTGATCAGCGCGCGAGATCTCGAACTCGCGCGCGACGTTCTCTGCGGTCACGCCCATGTGGCAGCCGTCGAACGGGTCGGTCAGCGCTCCGACCATGGCGTCGACGGTCACGCCGTCGCGCATCCGCTGGCCCCAGCGCAGTCCCGGTAGCCAGTACTGACTGCGGCTCATCGACTCGACGCCGCCCGCGACGGCGGTATCCGCATCACCGAGCTGGATGGCCTGGGCGGCCGAGACGATCGCCTGAAGTCCGCTGCCGCAGAGCCTGTTGACGGTGAAGGCCGGCGTGGTGACCGGCAGCCCGCCGTTGACTGCGGCGACCCGGCCCAGGTACATGTCCCGTGCCTCGGTGTGAATCACGTGGCCGAAGACCGCGTGGCCGACCTCGGCGGGCTCAACCCCGGCCCGCCGAACTGCCTCCTTGACTACCGTCGCGGCAAGGTCGCACGGCGGGACGCCCGCCAGCCCGCCGCCGTACCGGCCGATGGCGGTCCGCACTGCGGACAGGACGACGACATCTGGCAGATCCTTCATGACGTTCCCTCTCACATGTCCAGGCCGCCGTTGACGGCCCAGATCTGTCCGGTGATATAGGCGGACTCGTCGGCTGCCAGGAAGCTCACGACGCGGGCGATCTCTTCGGGCCGGCCGAGTCGGCCGACAGGAATCTGTCCCCTGATGCGCGCGAGCACCTTGTCCGGAATGGTGGCGAGCATGTCCGTGGCGATAAAGCCGGGAGTGACAGCGTTCACGGTGAGGCCGAGGCCGTCACCCGCTGGCCGCTCCGCGCGGTTCAGCTGGAAGATGGCCTCCCTGGCCAGCGATTTCGTCAGGCCGAACAAGCCGGACTTGGACGCGGCATAGTTGGCCTGGCCGATATTGCCGGTCTCGCCGATCACCGATGACACGCTGACGATCCGGCCGGTGCCACGTTCGATCATGTGCTCAAGAGCGGCCTGGGCGATGAAGAAGGCGCCGGACAAGTTGACGGCGATCACGCGCTGCCAGTCCTCGTCGGACATCTTGGCGGCCGTCCGGTCGATGGTGATGCCGGCGTTATTCACCAGGATGTCGAGGCGCCCGTGCTGTTCGATGACGTCGTGCACGACGCGCCGGCAGTCGTCGGCCAGCCCGATGTTGCCTTCGTGCAGCGTGCAGAGCCGGTCAGGAAACTCTGCCAGCATGGACGCCTGGAACTTCTCGGCTCCCTCACGCTGACGCCAGTAGCCAGCCGCGATCGATGCGCCCTCAGCGGCGAGACGGTGGCAGATCGCGCCTCCGATGCCTCTGGTGCCGCCGGTGACCAGGGCCACTCGGCCGCTGACCATGCCCGTCGGCGTCTGCTGCGGCTGCGTTGCCGTCGCGGCCCAGGCAGGCGTTACTGTGTCTTCCCGCTGTCCTTGCATTGTTCGCTCCCAGTCCTCGTAGCCGATGTTTCTGGTACCTAGGGCGTCATGACGATGCGTGCCTTTGCCCTGCCGTGCATGACTTCCCGCATGGAGTCGTTGACTGCGGCCAGAGGCCTCGTCTCATAGATGACCCGGGTCTGTCCGGCCGCGTGCAAGGCGAACACGTCCAGCAGGTCGGCGCGGGTGCCCACGATGGAGCCGATCACCGAAGTCCCGTTGAGCACGGTGTCGAAGACCGGGATGGGGAGAGTGCCGGCTGCGGGCAACGCGACCAGCACAAGCCGGCCGCCGCGGCGCAGGCCGGCATAAGCCGCGGCGAAAGACCTGTCGTCGACGGCCAGGCCGATGGCGACGTCCGCGCCGCCGTGTGATTGCAGGACGGCGGCCGGGTCCTCGGTCCGCGCGTCAATGGTGATGTCGGCACCGAGTTCCTTGGCGAGCTGCAGTTTCTCGTCGGTGACCTCGATCGCGGCCACTGTGCCGCCGAAGATCTTGGCGTACTGGACGGCGAGGTGGCCGAGGCCGCCGACGCCGGAGATCGCGACAAGATCGGCCGGGCGCACGTTGCCGACCTTGACTGCTTTGTACGTAGTCACGCCCGCGCAGCTCAGTGGCGCCGCGTCGAAGGGGTCGATGCCATCGGGGACCTTGGCGGCGAACGCTGCCTCGGCCAGGAAGTACTCGGCGTAGCAGCCGTCGACGGAGTAGCCGGTGTCAAGCTGCTGCAGGCACAGGGTCTCCCAGCCGGTCAGGCAGTGCTTGCAGGTGCCGCAGGCGTAGCCGAGCCAAGGCACGGCGACCCGCTGCCCGATCGTCAGGCCGCTGACTCCTTCGCCGGTCGCATGCACCAGGCCAACGCCTTCATGGCCGGGCACGAACGGCGGACTCGGCTTGACGGGCCAGTCGCCGTTGGCCGCGTGAATGTCGGTGTGGCACAGGCCGGATGCTTCCATCCGAACAGTTACCTGCCCGCGGCCGGGCGACGGGATGGGACGGTCCTCCATCACCAGCGGCTGGCCGAATTCTCGTACAACTGCAGCTTTCATTTCTTCTCCAGGTGAGTTCTGGCCTCTGACTGGCAATGGCCTTCCGGCCGGATATTCCGGTGCCCTTGTACTGCCGGCCGGAAGGGCGGTCGGCAGTACAAGGAGCGTTAGCAGCTGGAACTGCCGGCCAGCCGGGCTGCATGTCCCGGCTGGCCGGCAGGTCAGGGTTACCCGGCGGCGGGGGTGCCGGGTGCGGTGCCGATGAGGTCGTCGGCGGGGGGCTGGCTGCCGTTATGGGCAGTGGCGACCGGGGTGGTGACCGAGTGCTGTCCGCGGCCGGCGCGGCCAGGCAGGATCTCAGTCTCAGGGGCCGTGCGGCGGGCGTGGAAGAGGCCGAAACCGCTCAGCAGAAGCATGACGCCAGCGGCGATGAATGCGGCGATCGCGGCGATGCCGGCGATCGTGCCCATGGTGCCGAAGGCGTAGGCGTTGAGCAGCAGCCCGCGCAGTGTCTCACCCTTGAACACGGTCGCGACCTGGCCCGCGAGCTTGAGGTTGGCGGGCTGCGCGATGGACTCGGTGGATAGCTGGGCGTAGGTCTTGCCGCCGCCGATCTCCACCAGGTGGACCGCGATGAAGTCGTTGGCCCAGACCTCGGCCTGCTGCCCGGTCAGCAGCTGCTGCCCGGCGTACTGGGATACCGACGGGATCATCGACGGGGTGATCTCGGTGCCGGCCTTGGCGTGGGCGAAGGCCGATGCCGGCGGGAAGTAGATCTTCTGCGCGGCGAGCTGACTATGGACCTGGTTGCCGATGAAGTTATGGCCCCACAGTGCCAGTCCGCCCGCGACGGCGAGGGTGACGGCGAGGAACAGGCCAGCCACGGCCATCAGGATGTCGAATGCTCTGCGTTTCATGAGGGATCTCCTGGAGTCAAAGCGTGCTCAGATACGGGGTTGCTTGACCCGGCCCGCCGGAGCGGTGGGCCGGGAGTAACTAGCCACTGGCGGCGCCGGTGGCGGGGGTGGGTGAGCTGCCGTTAGCGGCCGGCGGCGGAGTGGCCGGTCCGGGCAGTACCACCGGGTCGGCTGCTGTCGGAGCTGAAGCAACTGGAAGCGCGCCCGGCAGCCCGGCGGCATGCTTTTCGCCTGCGAGGAAGGTGCCGATTTCGGCGATGGTGGTCATCAGCGGGGCGGGGAACACCACGGTGGTGTTCTTGTCGACGCCGATCTCGACCAGGCTCTGCAGGTTGCGCAGCTGCAGCGCCAGCGGGTGCGCCATCATGATGTCGGAGGCCTCGCCCAGCGCGGCGGCGGCCAGCGACTCGCCCTCGGCGTTGATGATCTTGGCCCGCTTCTCCCGCTCGGCTTCGGCTTGCCTCGCCATCGCGCGCTTCATGGAGTCGGGCAGCTGGATGTCCTTCAGCTCGACCAGGGTGACCTCGACGCCCCACTCGACCGTGGACACGTCGAGGATCTTGCGGATGTCCAGGTTGATCTTGTCGGTCTCGGACAGGGTCTGGTCGAGAGTGTGCTGGCCGACTACCTTGCGCAGGGTGGTCTGGGCGATCTGGTCGATGGCGGCGCGGACGTTCTCGATCGCGACGACTGACCTCACCGCGTCCACGATGCGGAAGTAGGCGACCGCGGATACATCCACGCTGACGTTGTCGCGGGTGATGATGCCCTGGGACTGGATCGGCATCGTGACGATCCGCAGTGATACCCGGTGCAGCACGTCGGCGAACGGGATGATCAGCCGCAGGCCCGGCTCCCGCGCGCCGAGCGCCTTGCCGAGCCGGAACAGCACCCCCTTCTGGTACTGAGTGACGATCCGCACTGACAGCACAAGCCCGAGCGCGAGCAGCACCACTACGACAACCGCCGCGACAATCAGGGCCTTCATAACGTGCTCTCCTGGTGAATAGGCTGATGAGCTACATAATCTGACAACGCTGTAGACCTACAGTAACTCAGCTTCTCAACATGTGTCAACGTTGTAGACCTACGATTTATTGCTGGGGTAGTATTGTCTAGCTGAGATCGATCAGAGCGAGATGAGAGAAGGTACTGTGATGACCCCGCCGCGTCCCGCCCGCGCCGCTGGTGACACCAACGCGAACGCGAACGGTGGCGGGAAGATCACTCGGGAGATGGTGCTGGCGGCCGCGCTGGACATCATCGACCGTGACGGCATCGACGCCCTGTCCATGCGCCGGCTCGCTCGCGCGCTTGACCGGGATCCAATGATCTTGTACCGGCACGCACCTAATAAGGCCGCCCTCCTCGACGGAGTCGCTGAGACGGTTCTGACCCAACTGACGGTTGATGCGACTGATCCTGACTGGGCCGGGCAGTTGCGGTCGGTCGCGCGCAACTACCGGGCGCTCGCCCTCGCGCACCCGCACGTGGTGCCGTTGCTGGTTACGCGGCCGCTGTCCACACCGCTAGCGCTGCGCCCTCATGGCACGCTGCGCCCGCTCGAAGGCGTCCTGGAGCTGCTCACCCGTGCTGGCTTTACCGGACTGGACGCACTGCACATCTACCGGGCCCTGTTCGGCTTCCTGCACGGCCACGTGCTCAACGAACTCCAGGAAATCGTCGACAACCCCGATGAGACCGACGACCTGCTGCGGCTCGGCCTGCACCGGCTGCCGATCGGCGAGTTCCCCCTTCTGCGCAGTCTCGCCCCCGCGCTGGCGAACTACGATGGCGGCGCCGAACTTGAACGTGGCCTCGACATCCTGCTCACCGGGCTTGCCGCAACCCTTACTCCTCAGGCCAAGTGACGCCTGCTTGACAAATCGATCACGTGCTTGATATAGTGAGCAACGTAGATCCCGAGGAGGAGTCATGACCGAAGCCCGTACGATGGGCCGTGACCTGCAGGAGGACATCCTGAGCACGGTCCGCAAGAGCCAGGCCGCAGTAATCGAGGCGATTCAGACCTGGACCAGCAAGGTCCAGTCGATCACCCCCGATCTGCCGGATCTGAGCTTGCCGTTCACCGACAAGCTGCCGACGCCGCATGAGCTGATCGCGAGCGCCTACGACTTCGCCGAGCAGATGCTGGCCAGCCAGCGGAAGTTCGCCGAGGACGCACTGAAGGCGATGGCGCCGTTGACGGCAGTTCACCACGAGGCACCGGCCAAGAAGAACGGATCCGGAGCCAAGTAACCAATTCATCGCGCGGCGAGCCCCATGAGGTTCGCCGCGCGGTCGTCGCGCAGGCCGCTAGCTGGCGCCGAGACCGAGAGCGTCGCCCACTGCGGCAATGCCGGCTGAGTCGGCGAACGCGAAGCTGAAGATAACCTCGTCCGCACCAGCTTCGATGTGACCGGCGATCAGGTCAGGAATCTCGTGCGGCTGGCCGACAGTGAACCCGCCGATCTGCTCCGGCGGGGCGGACGCCGCGAGCATCTCGTTCACCTCGGCCGTGTTCTGGCTGGAGGCCGTCAGGATCAGCGGCGTCATCCAGGTCACGCCGATCTCAGCCGGGTCCCGGCCGACCTCGGCGCAGTGGCGGTGCAGTACCTCGATCTTGCGGGCCAGCGTTTCCGCGTTGCCCGTGACGTTGCACTGGTCGGCGTACTTGGCGACCAGTCGCAGGGTGCGCTTCTCGCCGCCGCCGCCGATCATGATCCGCGGGCCGCCTGGCTGAACCGGCCCGGGCAGATTGCGCGCATGATCGAGGCGGTAATGCTGGCCGGTGAAGCTGATGTCATCGCCGGTGAACATGGCCCGGCAGACCTGGACTGCCTCTTCCAGCATGTCCAGGCGGACCGGGGCCGCTGGAAAGTTGACGCCCAGGCCCTGGTGCTCGACGTCGTACCACGCGCCGCCGATGCCAAGGATGGCTCGCCCTCTCGAGATGACATCCAGGGTGGTGACAATCTTGGCGAGGATGCCAGGGTTTCGGTACGTCACGCCAGTGACCAGGGTGCCCAGCTGTACCCGCTGGGTGCGCGCGGCCAGCGCGCCGAGGAGGGTGTAGGCCTCCAGCATCGGTTGATCTGGCCCGCCTAGCGGAGGCAGCTGGAAGAAATGATCCATAACCCATACCGAGTCGAACCCGGAATCCTCCGCGGCCGTAGCCAGGCCGGCAACGTGCTCGAACAAGTCGGACGGGTCAAATCCCGAGAAGTTAGGCAGCTGAATGCCAAATTTCGTCATAAGCACACGGTAGCGATTTCCGGTCCGAGCGAGATTGCGGGCGCTGCTGAATGACTCTTTCGCTGATCTAGCCGTAACGTGCCGCAGTTCGGCCGGTTCGGGGCCGGAGCTCACAGGCAAGCGCGTACAGACGCGCCTACGCTGGGCGTCATGGCCGCCTTTGAATACCTGTGCACCCAGAACGCCCACGACCCCGAAGCGCTGACCCGCTACATGAACAACGCCGCAGCCGAAGGCTGGGACCTGTTCGCCGTCACGTTCGCGATAAGAGGCGAGGGCGGCATCCACACCATGTTCTGGCGCCGGCCCCTTCAGCCCGAATCCGCAGGCCAGCTGGCCTGACGACCGGCCCGGATAAGCCCGCGAGCGAAGTCCAGGTAGCCGTCCGACACTGCCTCCCCGGTGGTGCTTCCCAGCGCGACCAGGATCCCGGTCGCGGACACGGACCGGCAGAACGCGCTGGCGGGACACCGCAGCGCCTGCAGTCGACCCGGCATCGGGATAACAGCGCAGAGCGCGGAGACCGCCAGGCTGGCAGCGATCCACCAGGCGGCGCATGACTGGTCATTTCCCGCAGTGCTGGCTGATGGGTCCAGGATGGTGGGGTGGTGAGTGATCGGGCGGTCAAGGTATGGGCGTGGATAGCGGCGGCGCATGAGGGCGACGGCCCGGTGTCGATGGCTGCGGTATGCACGGCGGCTGTGCGCAATCTCGGGGTCGACGGCGCCAGCGTGACTGCGACAAGCAGCCTGCTGGTGGGCGATCCGCTGTTCGCCTCCAACGACCTGAGCGCCGTGCTGGAGGAGTTGCAGTTCACCGCCGGGGAAGGGCCGTCCGCGGATGAGTTCTGGCTGGGATCGCCGGTGCTGATCGAGGATCTGGAGTCGGCTGCGCCGCGGTGGCCGGGGTTTGTGCCGGACGCGGTGGCGGCGGGCGCGCGGGCGATGTTCGCACTGCCGCTGCAGACGGGGGCGATCCGGATCGGCGTTCTGTCGTTGTACCGGGGGGTGCCGGGCCCGCTGACGCCGGGCGAGCTTGCTGATGTGCTGGTATTTGCTGATATCGCCCTGCAGTTGCTGCTGGATGCCTCCTCGGGTATGAGCGGGTCACCGTCGTACCGGCCGCTGGACGGGCTGTCCGACCGCCGGGCGGTGGTCTATCAGGCGGCCGGGATGATCTCGGTGCAGCTGGGCGTGAGCCTGGCGGAGGCGCTGGCGCGGCTCCGGGCGCACGCGTTTGCCAGCAGCGCCGCTCTCGGCGACATTGCGGGCGAGGTGGTGAGCCGTCGGCTGCGCTTTGAGCCGGGCACAGATGCGCGTAGCTGATTGTCCGTCCCGGTTGCCATAACGGACACGTTGCGGTGGTATCTGCGGGTAGCGCTCAGGGCTAGCATGGCATCATGGCAGCAACAGTGGACGAGCGCCTGGCGCAGACGTTCGTCGAGCTGGCCGACACGCTGGTCGGCGGTTTTGACCTCATGGAGTTCCTGCACATGCTGACCGAGCGGTGCGTGGAGCTGCTGGAGGTGGAGGCGGCGGGCCTGCTGCTGGCCGACGCTCACGGGAATCTGCAGCTGGTGGCCGCCTCGACTGAGCAGGCACGGGTGGCCGAGCTGTTCCAGATCCAGAACGACGAGGGCCCGTGCCTGGACAGTTACCGCAGCGGGCAGCCGGTTATCGTCCCCGATATCACTGGGGATCAGGCCGCGGCGCGGTGGCCGCGGTTCGCCGCGTCGGCCGGCGAGATGGGCTTCGCGGCGGTGCACGCCATCCCGATGCGGCTGCGCGATCAGGTCATCGGGACGCTGAACCTGTTCGGCACCGCGCCGAACGGCCTGGACCCGGCGGTCGCGCGGGCTGCCAGGGCACTCGTCGACATCGCTACGATCGGGATCCTGCAGGAACGAGCGAGCCGCGAGCACGAGCTCGTGACCGGGCAACTGCAGGTGGCCCTGAACAGCCGAGTGACCATCGAGCAGGCCAAGGGCATCCTTGCCGAGCGGATGCGCGTCACGCCGGACCAGGCATTCATCGTGCTACGGGCCTACTCGCGCAACCAGAATTACCCGCTCACCCGGCTGGCCGCCGATGTCATCAGCGGCACCGCGGATATGCTCGCGGGCAGCGAGGCCAGAACCAAGCCCATCGGTAACCAGCCGACGCGAGGGTGAGGATCGGCACGGCGTGACGCCGTGCCTGATCCTCTCTGCACATGGCGAGGGGCCGGATGCCCGCTGTCGGCCGCCTTCGGCGAAGACGCCCGTTTGCTCAGGCGGAGGCCTTGCATGTGACCTTCGGGTTCACGCCGGCAAAGTTGAGCGGGCCAGCTGCCACGGTCACGGCGATCGTGCTCGCCTTGGCGCAGCTTGGACTTGAGCTGCCGAAGTAGTGCCGCTGGCCCGCGGCGACTACGCCGATGATGAGCCAGATGACCAGAAGAATCGTTCCGATTCGCATTGCGTTCTCCGGTGGTGTTAGGTGCGGGTGGTTGTGGTGCGCTGGAGGCTCGGGCCGCGAGCGACCCGTCTGCTCCCGGCTTTGCGGTTGCCAGGTCAGTGCCTGAAGGGACATTCCCCCGGTCCTGAGAGGCCGCGTGACCGGCGGGTTGCCGGTCACGCGGCCGGTGCCTTGCCGACAAGGTCGGCCTCAGGCTGGTGCGGGGAGGTCGTCGAGGCTGTTCCAGAAAGTGCGGTAGTGCCGGAGGGCGACGCGCAGTTCCTCGGTTCCTGCGTCATCGGCCTGCCAGCCGGACTGTATGGAGTGCTGCCGTTCCGTGAGGGACTGGATGAGTTCCTCGACGCGGCCATCCACCAGACCCGCGGCGCTCTCGATCGAGGCGCGCGGGTCGTCGACGAACATGGCCTGGATCTCGTTCCAGGGCCCGGCTGCGCGTGCGGTGGTCTCGGCGGGTGGTGAGTCCGTGACGGCCTCGTGCACCGTGAAGTCCACGGAGACCAGGGACGGGCTGCCAGGACTGCCGTCGGCCATCTCCGGCTCGGCCGCGCCGTCGTCGCCGTCAGCGATGAAGCCGGGATGGCCAGACACCATGGAGGTTGCCGGCTCGCTGTCTGCGAGATCTACTTCCCCGGCTGGATCCGACGTGACCTCGTGCGCTGTCTCGTCGGCATCCGGCTCGGCGAGCTCGCCCGGGTCGGCCAGGTCGGGCGCCATCGCGTCAGCGTCGGGCTCGATCAGGTCGGGCTCAGCCGTGGCCACGTTCGCGTCAGGCGCCGGCACGTCGGCGTCGGCTGTGGTCAGGTCGTCGTTGGGCTCGAGCAGGTCAGGCTCAGGGACGGTCAGGCTAGCTACCTGCTCGACGAGGTTGTCTTCCGAGATCGCCTGGTCGTGTCCTTGGGTCATCTGATCTTCGTCGGCGTGGTAGGTCGGTGCGGTCATTTCGTCAGCTTCCCTTCGTTGCGCTGAGCTGCTGGCCGGGCACGTCAGTGACCGGGATCGGCAGCAGCCAGTTCGGGCTGGGTGTCGGCGGCTTGCCCCTCGGCCGGATCAGGCACCGATGCGGGCTCAGTGCCAGATGTTCCGTTTCCTGCGGCGGGTTCTCCGACGAGGTCACGCAACAGGGCGCGGTAGTCGATCATGGCCAGGCGCAGGTCCTCGGTGGAGGCTGTGCCGGCAGCGGCGTTCCGGCTGGTCTCTTCCGCGGCCCGGAAATGGTCAAGCGTGGCCGCGTGCTCGACCGACAGGTCGGCAAGCACCTGGGCAGGGTCCTCGGCCGGGTATCCGAGCTCGGTGATCACCGCTATCACGAGCAGTTGCGACGACGCGACGGCGTCGGCTGGGGTGTCGACGAACTGCTCCTGAATGCCAGCCCACTGGAGCGCGTATCTCGCGCGCGCTGACTCGGTAAGGGGCTGTATGTCCAGGCCACGCACTCGTCGTTCGCGTCCGGCCAGCTCGGCGTCGACCTCGAGCCTGCTGTCGCGTTCGCCGGCCAGCCGGTCGTACAACGGGCCGAAGCGCTTGCGGAGACGACGGCGGCGCCGGGTCGCCACCACGCCGATCGCCAGGACGGCGACCACGACAACGGCCGCCGCGATGATCGCGATGGTCACGGTTGACATGAGAATCATCTGCCTTCTTCTGAGGGAATGCTGGCCGTCAGCCAGGCCGTACAGGAGACGGGCTTCGGTCGCCCCGGAACAGGACAAGGCCAGGCCGTTTCGGCCGCGGACTGTCGTGGCGGCACGTGGTCCGGAGTGCTGGCGGTGCGATGACGCCCACACCGACTCCTCAGTCAGTCCGTTAGTTAGAGGTCCGCGGCAATGGGTCACGCTGAATAGAGCGCGATAACAAACGAGCCCGCCCGTCCGTGCGGTGGCGCATAACGGCGACGCGTCCGTGCAGGCCAAAAGAAAAGCCGGGCCCTTGCTGATGCGATCGCTTAATTACGCGGGCACACTTGCCTGGGTCCGGAGCTTTGCTTTTACTATACGCCGTCCCGGCCTTTGTGCAAAGCCCAAGACGGACCGGGCACC
>Ga0209380_10000267_pt1 | contig 36021 bp, 38 predicted proteins | sample HubBroMetageWFT6_FD_188347 | JGI IMG/M metagenome (GOLD analysis project Ga0209380, IMG submission 188347) | Warmed and freeze-thawed soil microbial communities from the Hubbard Brook experimental Forest, New Hampshire - Hubbard Brook CCASE Soil... | ecosystem: Environmental > Terrestrial >... | reverse complement strand
GTGGTTGTCACCGCAGATGCCGCAGATGCGGCTGGTGATGAAGTGCGCGTCCCGCGGGTCCTTGCCCTTCATGAAGATGCTGTAGCCGCGGAAGATCGAGGACGTGCTGTGGCACTCCACGACCCTCTTCTGCTTGAAGTCAATCTTGGTGTAGATGCCGAGGCTGCCGACGATTCTGGTGATCGGGTCCCACGACATCTCCACCAGGCCGGTCTCTTCAACCGTAGTCATGTCTGGTCTCTCTCCTTCGAGGTTGGGACTCGGTCGTCACCAGGTCTTCTGATAGCCGGTCAGCAGCTCGTCGCCCTTCTTGCGCCACTTCGGCTCCTCGTCGGCCGTCTTGGCGGTGAAGCCGCGCAGCGCGCGGATGACGGTGCCGTACAGGCTGCTGGCCGCGGTCGAGACCCGCGCGCCCGGCGGCTCGTCCATGAACGGCATGAACTTGTCCGGGAAGCCGGGCATCGTGCACGCGATGCAGATGCCGCCGACGTTCGGGCAGCCGCCGACGCCGTTGATCCAGCCGCGCTTGGGCACATTGCACTTCACCACCGGGCCCCAGCAGCCGAGCTTGACCAGGCACTTGGGCGAGCCGTACTCGGTGGCGAAGTCGCCCTGCTCGTAGTACCCGGCGCGGTCGCAGCCCTCGTGGACCGTGGCGCCGAACAGCCAGGTCGGCCGCAGCGCCTCGTCCAGCGGGATCATCGGAGCGGCCCCGGCGACCTGGTAGAGCAGATAGAGAATGGTCTCGGACAGGTTGTCGGGGTGAATCGGGCAGCCGGGCACGCAGACGATCGGCAGGCCCGCCTTGGAGCGCCAGTCCCAGCCGAGGTAGTCGGGAACTCCCATGGCGCCGGTCGGGTTGCCCGCCATCGCGTGGATGCCGCCATACGTCGCGCAGGTGCCGACCGCGATGATCGCGGTCGCCTTCGGCGCGAGCCGGTCCAGCCACTCGCTCGTGGTCATCGGCTGGCCAGTGGCCGGGTTGTTGCCGAACCCGCACCAGTAGCCCTCGGACTTGATCGCCTCGTTCGGGATCGAGCCCTCGACCACGAGCACGAACGGCTCGAGCTCGCCGCGGTCGGCCTTGTGCCACCACTCGATGAAGTTGTCCGCGCCCTGCTCGGGTCCGCACTCGAAGTCGATCAGCGGCCAGTGGACCGCGATCTTCGGCAGCCCGGGCAGCGCGCCCAGCGCAATCTCCTCGATGCTCGGCTGGGTGGCCGCCGTGAGCGCGACGCTGTCCCCGTCGCAGCCAAGCCCGCCGTTCATCCAGAGGATGTGAACCGGCGACTCCTCGGTGTCAGCCTTTGACACATCTGTCTCTGTTCCAGTGGCCATCGCGGGGCCACCTCCTCGCTTGCGAATCGGCTGGATGCCCGGTGGTCCATACCCGGTGAGCGGCTAATAAGCCCTGGCCGCGCCGCTGCGTGATGGGCGGCATAACGGCCGCCGGGAGCGGCGAGGATGCGCCGTCGCATTTGGTCAAGGACGCACCTCGCCTTCGGTGATGCGCAGACGGTCGCAATGCTAGACCCGCGGGTTGGCACCGACAAGGAGGAACGGCGACTTCACCGGACAGAAATGTCCGGCCGATGACGTTTTTCCGGCCATTCCGGGGTATTCCCCCAGATCACGGGACTACCCATTAGTGACCGGCAGAGAAGACACTCGGCTCCGGCCACAACTGAGGCGGGACAGCCCAAATCTCGCGCACAGGGTTTCCGTTCCTGTCCGTACCACGTACATTGACTAGCGAACCCAGCCGTGGCCGCACGCCTGGGGGAAGGGCAGAGGGAGACGGATCGGTGGCGGAGCCCATCTACGGACCCGCGGGCAGCCCGATTGAGGTCGTGCCCGTCGTGGTGCTCTCCCAGGTTTTCACGGCCCGGCCGTCGTCAATCCCGGAGATTCGGGACTTCGTGCGCCGCTGCCTGGCCGAGTCGCCGCTCACCGAGGAAGGCACCCGCGAGGTCGGCGAGACAGTGTTCAGGGCCCTGCTCGACGCGGCGGGTCCCGACGGATCCATCCAGGTGGCCTTCCGGATCTTCCCCGAGCACGTCGAGGTCGACGTGCTCCACTCCGACCAGATCATCCATCCGCCAGTCATGCCCGGCCCGCCGGTTGCCGTTACGCGGCCCGCAGTCGCCGAGCCGGCCGGCCCGCCCGCTGGCCTTCGGTCGGTGCCGCCGGTCGCCGATGACCAGGCGGCCAGAGGCCCGGCCGGTTCCGTCGGCAAGGGCGGGTCCTCGACGTTTGCCGACTGGATGCAGGACGTGCTCCGTACCCAGGGCCTCACCCAGGAGGCCGCCGCGCGCCAGCTCGGTGTTTCGGTCAAGACAGTGAGCCGCTGGGTTGGCGGCGCAACGGAGCCGAGAATGCGCGACCTCCGCCGCATTCAAGAGGTATTCGGCGAGTTTCCGCTCCCGTAGTCTCCACGCAATTGCGTGTAGCACTTCCCGAAAAAGGCCAGACCTGTCTAGTCGGATCACTGGACGCGCCCCCACTTGTGTCCTACCTTTCTGCTATGGCGATTCACGCTGGACGCCACCAGTTCGGAACGGATCGGGGCCGCATCACATTACGGACCTCGCGCGACGGGCTGGCCGCTTCGGCTGGTCATGATCTGACCATTGAGATCGGGTACTGGTCGGCCGAGCTTGTGGTGGCCGATGACCTTTCGCCTTCCAGCCTGAATGTGACCGCTGACCTGGGGTCACTTGTCGTTGTCGATGGAACGGGCGGGCTTAAGCCACTCACTGACCGTGACAAGCGCGAGATTGTCATCAGTGCGCGTAAGGTCTTGTCCGTGGACAGGTTTCCGCAGGTCACGTTCACTGCCGGCGCATTCAAGGCCGACGCGGAGGGCGGCGGGGGCACCATCGACGGCACGCTGACGCTGGCCGGCAAGTCCGGGCCGCTTCAGCTACTGGTCAGCCCCGGCGGATCAGGCAGCTACCACGCCGCCGGCACCATCCGGCAGACGGACTTCGGCATCAAGCCGTACAGCGGATTCCTCGGCGCGCTCAAGGTCAAGGACGCCGTTGAGGTCGCCGTCGACGTCGACCTGTCGTCGGCGGCCGATCAGGAGTCGGCCGCATGACCACTGCCGCCGGCCCCGCCGCAACCGCGAACGACCAGGTCGCGAGCCTGTTCGCGCGGCGTGAGCAGCCGGTGCGCGAGTTCGCCGAGCGGGCCGAGGCGGTCGCCGATGCCTGCTATCAGATGGCGCTGCGCTTCCATCAGGGCGGCAAGCTCGTAGTCTTCGGCACGGGCGGTCCCAGTACCGACGCGCAGCACGTCGCGGTCGAGTTCGTGCATCCCGTGATCGTCGGCAAGCGCGCGCTGCCAGCCATTTCGCTGACCTCCGACGTGGCCACGGTGACCGGGATCGCAGCCCGCGACGGCATGGCCGCGATCTTCTCGCACCAGCTTCGCTACCTGGCCCAGCCGGCCGACATCGCGCTCGGCATTTCCGCTGACGGCAACTGCGCGAGCGTCCTGTCCGGCTTGCTCACCGCGCGTGAGCTCGGCCTGCTGACGATCGCGCTGGTCGGCGGGGACGGCGGCGCGATCGCCGCGTCCCCCGCCGTCGACCATCTGCTCGTCACCTCGGCGACCGACCCGCGCGTGGTCAAGGAGATGCAGGTCACCTGCTATCACGTGCTCTGGGAACTCGTGCACGTGTTCTTCGAGCAGCCGGGCGTGCTCGGACCGGGGGTGGTCGCATGAGCACCACCCCGCACTGCGATGGCGACGTCTGCATCACGTGCTCGGACACGGCTGTCCAGGTGCGCGTGGTAGAGCTGCTCCCCGACGCGCTCGCGCTGGTCGACACCGGCTCTGGCCAGGAGGAAGTCAGCGTCGCGCTGGTCGAGGCCGCGGTCGGCGACACGATCCTGGTGCACGCCAAGGAAGCGATCGCGGTGGTGCCGTCATGACCGCACCGGGCTCGATCGAATCCCTCTACCCGTTCCTGTACTCAGGCCAGACAGATGTGTCTGCCGTGCTGGAGCAGGTCCGTCAGTCGACCGCGGCCAAGGCCGAGGAGATCCTGCAGCTGCGCCGGACGGTGCTGGCCGCCGACAGCCAGCGCCTCGTCGACTGCGCGCGTCAGATGGCCGCGCGGTTCAGCGCCGGCGGCCGGCTGTTCGCGTTCGGCAACGGCGGCAGCGCCACGGACGCCCAGCAGCTGGCCACCATGTTCCTGGCACCGGGCGGCTCGGCCCGGCCGCTGCCGGCGCTCGGGCTCGCCAGCGATGCGGCTGTGCTCACCGCGCTGAGCAATGACATCGGCGTGGACGTCGTGTTCGCCCGGCAGATCGCCGCGTTCGGGACCAGGCAGGACATGGCCGTCGGGCTGTCGACCAGCGGCAACTCCGAGAACCTGCTCCGCGCGTTCGACGAGGCCAGCCGCCGCGGCCTGCTGACCATCGGCATCGCCGGGTACGAGGGCGGCCGGATGGCCGAGCTGGACAGTATTGACTACCTGTTCGTCGCGCCATCGGCGTCCGTGCACCGGATCCAGGAGGCCCAGACGACGATCTACGACGTCCTCTGGGAACTCTGCCAGGCGGAGCTGGCTTCGCCCGCGGCAGCCCGTTCCGGCTCCGAAGGGGCGGCGTCATGAGCGGCAGGCTGCTGATCGCGGGGGTCGGGAACATCTTCCTCGGCGACGACGGGTTCGGCGTCGAGGTCGCGGCCCGGCTGGCCAGCGCGCAGCTGCCGGGCTGGGCGCACGTCGTCGATTACGGCATCCGGGGCATGCACCTGGCCTACGACCTCGCCAACGGCTACCAGTCGATGATCCTGATCGACGCGACCGCGCGCGGCAGCGAGCCCGGCACCATCTACGTGATCGAGCCGGACCTGCAGCCGCTGACCGGCGACGCGGCCGTGGACGGCAACCCGCTGTTCAACGCGCACGGCATGCAGCCCGACGTCGTCTTCGGGATGCTCGGCATGCTCGACAGTGCCGACCCGGAGGGACGACCCCCCGGATCCCCCCGCGGCAGTTCCAAGCACGTGATCGTCGTCGGCTGCGAGCCGGCCAGCCTCGACCACGGCATGGGACTGAGCGAGCCCGTGGCCGCCGCGGTCGACGAGGCGGTCCGCGTGGTGCTTGACCTGGTGGCCGGCATGGACGACGGCGAACAGCAGCTAGTTGGGAAGGAGCGGACACATGTGCCTCGGGATCCCCGGTGAGGTAATCGAGATCCTGCCCGACCAGCCGGACCTGGCCAGGGTTGATGTCAGCGGCGTCCGCCGCGTCATCAACATCGGGCTGCTGGAGAACGAGACGATCGCCCCCGGCGAGTGGGTGCTGATCCACGTCGGGTTCGCGCTGTCGAAGATCGACGAGGCCGAGGCGGCCGCGGCGCTGGAGTTCCTCGAGGGCATCGGACAGGCCTACGAGGACGAGCTCGCCGCGCTCGCGGAGTCACGGATCGAGTAGGGGGACACGGGGTCATGCGATTCGTCGATGAGTTCAGGGATGCCGACAAGGCGCACGCGCTCGCGGCCAAGATTGCCAGCCTGTGCGAGCCCGGCCGTCAGTACAAGCTGATGGAGGTGTGCGGCGGCCACACCCACACGATCTACAAGCACGGGCTGGAGGACTACCTGCCCGAGCAGATCACGCTCGTGCACGGGCCCGGCTGCCCGGTCTGCGTCATTCCGATGGGCCGGGTCGACGACGCGATGGCGCTGGCGAGCGACCCCGACGTGATCATGACCTCGTTCGGCGACATGATGCGGGTGCCGGGCAGCAACGGCTCGTTCTTCGACGCCAAGGCCCGCGGCACCGACATCCGGATGGTCTACTCGCCGCTTGACTCGCTCAAGATCGCCCGGCAGAACCCGGACAAGCGGGTCATCTTCATGGCCATCGGCTTCGAGACCACCGCGCCGTCGACCGCCATGACCGTCCTCCGGGCCGCGGCGGAAGGCCTGACGAACTTCTCGATCTTCTGCAACCACGTCACGATCATTCCGGCGATCAAGGCCATCCTGGACTCCCCCGACCTGCGGCTCGACGGTTTCATCGGCCCCGGGCACGTGTCCACGGTGATCGGGTGCCGGCCGTATGAGTTCATCGCCCGTGACTACGGCAAGCCGGTGGTCGTCGCGGGATTCGAGCCCCTCGACATCCTGCAGTCGATTTACATGCTCATGCTGCAGCTCTCGCAGGACCGGGCTGAGATCGAGAACCAGTACTCCCGCGTCGTTCCCTGGGACGGGAATGTGGTGGCGCTGCGGGCTATCGGCCAGACGATGGAGTTGCGGCCCTACTTCGAGTGGCGCGGTCTCGGCTTCATCTCGCACTCGGCGCTCAAGGTCCGCTCGGACTACGCGAAGTTCGATGCCGAGCTGCTCTACTCGGTGCCCGGCGTGCGGGTCGCCGACCCGAAGGCCTGCCAGTGCGGCGAGGTGCTGAAGGGCGTGCTCAAGCCGTGGGAGTGCAAGGTGTTCGGCACGGCCTGCACGCCGGAGACTCCGATCGGGACCTGCATGGTGTCGCCAGAGGGCGCCTGCGCCGCCTACTACAACTACGGCCGCCTCACCCGCACGAGGGTCAAGGAGGCGAGCACGTCATGACCACTCCGGACACTCCCACCACCGCGGGGGTTCCGGCTGTCGCCCCCGCCGGGTGGGTCGCCGAGGCCCTGCGCGAGCACGAGGCAGCCAGCCGGTTCGAGCACCACGGGTCGCCCCAGCCGCTGCCCGGCACCGTCCGCGAGGAGATGGTGCTGGAGCGGATCGACCGGGCGCGCCGAGCCCGGCCGCGGGTCAAGGAAGAGCGCATCGTCATGTCGCACGGGGCGGGCGGCAAGGCCACCCAGACCCTGATCGAGGCGGTGTTCCTCGAGGCGTTCCGCAACCCGCTGCTCGAGCCGCTGGAAGACGCGGCCCGGCTGCACGTCAACGGCGCCAAGGTCGCGCTCACTACCGACTCGTACGTCGTGTCCCCGCTGTTTTTCCCCGGCGGGGACATTGGCGACCTGGCCGTGAACGGCACGGTCAACGACCTGTCCATGGCCGGAGCGGTCCCCTTGTACCTGTCGGCGGGGTTCATCCTTGAAGAGGGCTTCCCGGTCGCCGACCTCATGAGGATCACCGCGTCGATGCAGGCTGCGGCCGAGCGGGCCGGGGTGCAGGTCGTCACCGGCGACACCAAGGTCGTCCAGAAGGGCAAGGCCGACGGCTGCTACATCAACACCGCGGGCGTCGGGGTCATCGAGCACGACATCAGCCTGGGCGTGGCCAACGCCCGCCCCGGGGACACGATCCTGGTGTCGGGCCCGATCGGCGACCACGGCATCACGATCATGCTGGCCAGGGGCGAGCTGGACATCGAAGCCGATATCGAGTCCGATACGGCGCCGCTGAACGGCCTGGTCGCGGGCCTGCTGGCGGCTACCCCCGGCATCAGGGCACTGCGGGACGCGACCCGCGGCGGCGTGGCCACGATTCTCAACGAGATCGCGACCGCGGCCGGCGTCGGAGTCATGGTCAACGAGGACGACATACCTGTCCGGGCAGAGGTGCGGGGTGCCGCCGAGCTGCTCGGAATCGACCCGATGTACGTGGCCTGCGAGGGGCGTCTGGTCGCTGTCGTGGACAGCGCTCGCGCCGACGCCGCGCTGGCCGCGCTCCGGGCGCATCCGCTGGGCCAGCAGGCGGCGATCATCGGCCGGGTCACGGCCGAACCGCCCGGCATTGTCCAGCTGAAAACTGCGTTTGGCGGCACGAGGATCGTCGACCTGCTGGTCGGGGATCCGCTGCCTCGGATCTGCTGAGTGAGAGCGAGCAAGCTAGTGCACGAGCTGGCCATTACGGAGGGCCTGGTAGACGCCGTGACCGAGCGTCTGCCCGGGGCGAGGGTCACTTGTGTCCGGCTGGAGATCGGCGCACTGTCCGGAGTGGTGGCCGACTCGCTGCGATTCTGCTTCGACCTGGTGACCGAGGGAACGGACCTGGAGGGTGCGGCGCTGGAGATCGACCAGCCGGCCGCGACATGCCATTGCCGGGTTTGCGGTCAGGATTTCGAGCCGGATGGCCCGATCGCCTTGTGCCCCTGCGGGAGCGCCGAGGTGACAGTGCTGTCCGGACAGGACCTCAAGATAACGTCAGTGCAGGTGGCTTAGGTATGTGCGGAACATGTGGCTGCAGTTCGGGCGCCGTCATCACCCTCCTCGCGCCCCGTCAGGTCCCGGCCTGGCTGGGCGGACCCGCTGCCCGGCGCGGGCTCAGCCGGGTGCATTACCTGCACGAGCACGACCATACGGGTCATGAGCATGCTGGTCATGACGACCATGAGCACGGCGCTCACGAGCCCGCCCACCTGAGCCACATCCACGCCGGGCGGACCGTCGAGCTTCAGCAGAAGGTGCTGGCCAAGAACGACGACCTGGCCCAGCGCAATCGCGACTGGCTGCACGAGCGCGGCATCCTGGCCGTCAACCTCATGAGCTCGCCCGGCTCGGGCAAGACCACGCTGCTGGAGCGGACGACCAGGGAGCTCGCCGGGAAGATGGCCATCTCGGTCATCGAGGGCGACCAGGAGACCACGCTGGACGCGAAGCGCATCCAGGCCGCTGGCAGCCGGGTCGTGCAGATCAACACCGGCGTCGGCTGCCACCTGGACGCCGACATGGTCGCCCAGGGGCTACGCGGCCTCGACCCGCCGAGCGGCTCGATCGTCATCATCGAGAACGTCGGCAACCTCGTCTGCCCGGCGCTGTTCGACCTGGGCGAGGAGGCCAAGGTTGTCCTCGCCTCGGTCACCGAGGGCGCGGACAAGCCGCTGAAGTACCCGCACATGTTCCGCCAGGCGGACCTGGTCCTGCTGAATAAGACCGACCTGCTGCCGTACGTCGAATTCGATCTCAAGCAGTACATGACCGACCTCCGCCGCGCGGCGCCCGACGCCCTGCTCTTGCAGGTCTCGGCCACGACCGGGGACGGCGTTCAGGCCTGGTACGACTGGCTGCGCCGCCGCGTCCCGGCCCCGCACGACTAGCACCGGCTCCCACGTGCACCTGGCAATTTGTCCTAGTTACTGTCCGCCAAAACTGATCCGGCGCTGAGTCGTCGCGCCCGACGGCGGTCTTACACCAGACCCAGGCGGTCGCGCGTGCCGGCGACCACGGCCTGGCCGAGGCTGATCCCGCCGTCGTTGCACGGCACCCGGCTGTGCGTGAGCACCCGGAAACCCATGTCCTCCAGCCGGCGCACGGCCATCGTGGTCAGCAGGAGATTCTGGAAGACCCCGCCGGACAGGGCGACCACTCGAAGGCCAGACCGGTCCCGCAGGGTCGAGCAGACCGCGGCGATCGCCGCGGCCACCCCGTGGTGGAAACGGGCGGCGATGACGGGCCGGTCCACTCCGGCGGCCAGGTCGTCCGCGGCCGCCCGGATCAGGTCCGCGCCCCGGATTAGCACGTGGGTGTCAACGGCGATCCGAGCCGAGTACGCATCCCGGGTGCCGGTGCCGGGGTCCGCCAGTTGCTCGAGCTCGATCGCGGCCTGGCCCTCGTAATGGATGAGGTCCCTGACCCCGAGCAGCGCCGCCGCGGCGTCGAAGAGCCGCCCGGCGCTCGAGGTCAGCGGCGAGTTGATACTGCGCGCGGCCATGGCGGTGATGGCGGGCCAGGCTTGCCCGTTCCGGTCCCTGACGGCCAGGCCCGCGGGGAGACCGTCCGGGTACGCGGCCTCGAGGTAGATGGCGGCCATCCGCCACGGCTGGCGGATCGCGGCGGCGCCGCCGGGCATCGGGAGCGGCTCGAGGAAGCCGGCGCGCTCGAAGCCGTGCAGGTCCGCGATCAGGAACTCGCCGCCCCAGATCGTGCCGTCAGCCCCGTAGCCCGTGCCGTCGAACGCCACGCCGATCACCGGCTCGTCGGCGTCGTTGTCGGCCATGCAGCCGGCGATGTGGGCGTGGTGGTGCTGCACGCCGACGAGATCGACGCCCGTGAGCTCGGCGGCGTACTTGGTCGACAGATAATCCGGGTGCAGGTCATGGGCGACGACCTGCGGCTCGATGCCGAAGAGCCGGCGGAAGTGCTCGATGCCGGCGGTGAACGACTGCAGCGTCTCGGCGTTCTCCAGGTCGCCGATGTGGTGCGAGATGAAGGCACGGTCCTCCTTGCCCAGGCAGAACGTGTTCTTCAGCTCGGCGCCGCAGGCCAGCACGGGCCGGGTGAAGCCGGGCCGGACGCGCAGCGGCTCGGGCGCGTAGCCGCGGGACCGGCGCAGCACGGCCTCCCGGCCGCCGAAGGCGCGCACCACCGAGTCATCGGTCCTGATGTGGATGGCCCGGTCGTGCACCAGGAACGCGTCGGCGATGCCGGCCAGCCGCACGAGCGCGTCGGCGTCGCGATAGGCGATGGGCTCGTCGGAGGTGTTCCCGCTGGTGACTACCATCGGCCGGGCAAGCCGCTCCAGCAGCAGATGATGCAGCGGCGTGTACGGCAGCATCAGGCCAAGCTGACGGTTGCCGGGCGCGACCGACGGCGCGATGCGGTCAGCCGCCCCCGGCCGCGCAGGTGCGAGGACGATGGGCCGCCGGCCGCTGGTCAGCGACTGCTCGGCCGCCTCGTCCAGCTCGCAGAGCTCGCGGGCCGACGCCAGGTCGGGGACCATCACCGCGAACGGCTTGTCCTCGCGATGCTTGCGCGCGCGCAGCGCCCCCGCGGCCGCCTCGTTCCCGGCATCGACGGCCAGGTGGTAGCCGCCGAGCCCCTTGAGGGCCAGGATCTGCCCGGACCCGATTAAACCGGCCGCCGCGCCGATCGGGTCGGCCGAGGAGCCCGGCCGCCGCACCCGGCGCGCGTCGGTCAGCGCCAGATGGGGCCCGCAGGCCGGGCAGCAGATGGGCTGGGCGTGGAACCGGCGGTTCGCCGGGTCGTGGTACTCGGCCGCGCACTGGTCGCACATCGCGAAGCCGCTCATCGTGGTCTGCGGCCGGTCGTAGGGAACGTCGCGGATGATCGTGAACCGCGGCCCGCAGTTGGTGCAGTTGATGAACGGGTAGCGGTACCGGCGGTCGGCCGGGTCGGCCAGCTCGCGGAGGCAGTCGGCGCAGGTCGCGCTGTCCGCGGAGACCAGCGCGTGACGGGCCCCGCCCGGCACGCTGCCGGCGATCGTGAACTCAGCCGACCCCACCGGGGCCGCCGCCACGGCCTTGACCCGGTCGATCCGCGCCAGCGGCGGCGCCTGCTGCTCAAGCAGCACGAGGAACTTGCTGACGCTGTCCGCCTCCCCCTCGACCTCGGCGAACACGCCGTCGACGTCGTTGCCGACGAAGCCGGTCAGGCCCAGGCTCGTGGCCAGCGAGTAGACGAACGGCCGGAAACCGACCCCCTGGACGACGCCCTCGACCCGGATCGTGCTCCTGACCAGCTCGCCCATGGTTCTAGTGTGGCTTCTGCCGGGTAAAACGGCAGCCATGCCCGGCACCTTCACCACGGTGATGGAACACATCGCCCAGGGCTTCGAGGCCCTCGGCGTTGCGGTGCTGGTCATCGGCGTGGTGTGGTCGGTCGCGCTCGCCCTGGTGGTATGGCGCCGGTCCAGGGCGGCAGACAGGGCGTTCCTGGCCCTCCGCCGCGCGTTCGGCGCGTCGCTGCTGCTCGGCCTGGAGGTGCTGGTCGCCGCCGACCTCATCCGGACGGTGGCCGTGTCCCCGACCGTCGAGAACGTTCTCGTCCTCGGGTTGATCGTGCTGATCCGGACGTTCCTCAGCTTCTCCCTGCAGACCGAGATCGACGGCGTGGTGCCCTGGCGGCGCGCACTGCATAGCGGCGCCGGTCAGATGGCGAAGGCCACCAGTGCGGCGCTGCGACCCGGCGGCGAGTGACGCTTACCTGAGCCCGGCGAAGAGATCATCTTCCGGCAGCGGCGCGCCGGTGGTGTCCGTGGCCCGGATGAAGGTCTCGAAGCCGAAGGCCTCCGAGGCGATCTCCGGAGGGATCTTGCTGAACCACGAGTCCTGGATCTGGCTGGCGTGCGCCATCAGCGCCTCGCGCTTGCGCTCCACGACCGACCGGATGTCCACCGACGTCGTGATCCGCTGCTCGGCGTCGGCCATCTGCTGGCGCTGCTCCTCGGTGAACTCCCGCTCCTCCCCGATATCCACGCCGGCCTCGCGCAGCGCCTCCCAGACCTTGCGCCAGGTGCTCGGCCGCATGGCGCTCTGGTAAAACTTGGCCGGCAGGCCCGTCAGCTCGACCGCGGCGGCCGCGGCCAGGCTTGCGTGCACGTGATCCGGATGCTGGTACATGCCCTTGTCGTCGTAGGAGATGACTACCTGCGGCCGGTACTGCTCGATCAGCGCGCCGATACGCCCGGCGACCTGCTCGAGCGGGATGTTGCAGAACGCGTCGGGCCGGTTTTTGTACTCCCAGTCCGGCATGCCCGAATCGTGGTATCCGAGTAGCTCCAGGTGCGTGACACCCAGGATCTTGGCCGACTGGCGCAGCTCGGACAGCCGGAGCTGGGCCACCGCCTGCTCATCGTGCCCGTCGTCGCCAGGCTTGACCTGTCCCGGAGCGTCGCCGAACTCGCCGTTCGTGCAGGTCACGACCACGGTGCGGATGCCCTGGTCGCCGTAGAGCGCCAGGACCCCGCCCGTGCTCGACGCCTCGTCATCGGGATGTGCGTGAACGGCCATCAAGGTAAGGGTGTCTGCCATAGCCCCATGGTAGGCAGGGGTGATGACAGGTTCTGATGGGGCAAGGGCGGCGCTGGCCGCCGAGCGCGAGCTAGTCCTGGCCCGGCTGGCCGGACTGCGCCGCGATCTCGGCAGCTCGATCGATGCCGCGGCGGCGGCCAACGCCGATGACGAGCACGACCCCGAGGGCGCCACGATCGCCTACGAGCGCCAGCTGGTCGCCGCGCATATCGAGGGCGCGGAAGAGCAGCTGGGCCAGGTCGACGCCGCTCTCGCCCGCCTCGACGCAGGCAGCTACGGGATCTGCGCGGGCTGCGGCCAGGCCATTGCGCCAGCGCGCCTGGCCGCCCGCCCGACCGCGACTACCTGCATCAGCTGCGCTCAGGCGCGGTAGCTACCGGCAGTGGGTGGTCGCCTTGGCCACCACGAAGCCTTCGACGCCGTTGCCGGTCACGCTGTGACCGCTGTCGCTGACGAACGTGTAGAGGCGCCGGCCACGGTAGGTGACCTGGAGCCGGTGGCCGAACTTCGCGACGCCGAGACAGCTGGCCCCCGCCGGCATGGTCTTGCCGGCCGGCATGAACAGGGGCGGCCAGACTCCAAGGCACCCGCCCGTGCAGGACCCGTTGCCCTTAGGCAGGTAGTAGAGCGAGCGGCCGCCCAGCGTCACGAGGATCTTCCCGAAGTGCCCGCGCGTCGCCTGGTCGACGACCCGCGTCGAGCGGGCGGTCGACGCGGCCGTGCTCGCCGCCACCGCAGTCCCCGTCACGCCGGCGCCGGCCAGCGCTAATGCCAGTCCCGTGGTCGCTACTCGTCGTGCCGCAGGCCTTCTGATCACAGAGTTCACTGTCGCCTCCACTGCCAGGACCCGGCCCCGATGAGTAACACGCTCTGCCGGGAGCCGCGGTTCAGGGCCTAAGCTCGTGCTCCTAGGCAGAGGAGGACGGCCATAAGCACTCATCCCAGCCCAGCCGCCACTCCCGGAGCACCGTCACCGGAGCTAGTGCACCGAGTTGAGGCCGCGCTGCGGGCGTCCGGCACCGCGCCCAACGCGGTAGTCCGGCAGACCGACTTCTGGGACACCAGCTACGAGTGGCGCCGGCTCTTCAGCGAGCTGCTCGGGACGTTCCTGCTCGTCACCGTCGCCGTCGGCGGCGGCATGGTGAACGCCAGGTTCGGCGGGTCCGCGGTACCGGGGCCGGCCAGGGTCGTCGCTCCCGCCCTGATGGTCATGGCCATCATCTTGTTCATGGGCGCCGTGTCCGGTGCGCACCTGAACCCGGCGGTCAGCATCGCGTTCGCAATGCGCGGCAACTTCCCCTGGCGCCGCGTCCCGTCCTACATCGTGGTGCAGTTCGCGGGAGCAATCCTGGCGACGCTGGTGCTGCGCGGCCTGCTCGGCGGCCAGGGAAACGCCGGCCTCACGCTGCCCGGGTCGGGAGTCTCGACGACCACCGCCCTGCTGTGGGAGGTACTGCTCACGACCGGCCTGGTCAGCACCGTGCTCGGCACGGCGTCCGGGGCACAGCAGCTAGGTCCGGTGGCCGCCTTCGGCGTCGGCAGCTACATCGCGCTCGCCGGCCTCATCGGAGCTCCGGTCAGCGGCGCGTCGATGAACCCGGCCCGGTCGCTCGGCCCGGCCCTGGTCGTCGGCACCTGGACCTCGTGGTGGGCCTACCTCGCCGGCCCCCTGATCGGCGCGTTCATCGCCGTGGGCATCGCCTACGTCCTGCGGGGACCCGGCGGCGGCCTGCACGGCACGCAGGCGGCCCAGGGCACTCTCGGCACGCTCTGGCAGCCCGGTCGCATCGGCACCGCTAGTCACGCTCCCGACCGCCCGGCTACCGCCACCGGCCCGCCCATCGGCACCGAGTCCGGCACCGACCCCCAGTCAGGCCCGGAGCACGGCAGCGAACCCCAGCGCGGCGGCCCGGCGGCCTAATAGACCGGCGCTGGATCGGTGCGCAGCCGGCTCGCTCAGGCCATCCGGTCCAGGATCTGGCGGACCAGGTCCATGGGCGTCTGCGGGTGCAGGAACGCGAACCGCGCGACCGTCTCGCCCTCCCACACCGTGGGCGGGATGAACGCGACCTGGTCATCGAGCAGCCGGTCCGCCCAGCGCGCGTAGTCGGGCTCCTGCCACCCCCGCCGCCGGAACAGCACCACCGACAGGTCCGGATCCCTGATCAGCTCCAGATACTCGCGCGACCTGATCTCCGCCGCCGTCTGCCGCGCCAGGCCGATCGCGGTCTCGATGGCGTCGGAGTAGGCCCGGATCCCGTGCACGCACAGCGAGAACCACAGCGGCAGCCCGCGCGCCCGCCGCGTGAGATGGTAGGCGTAATCGGTCGGGTTCCATTCCCCTGGCCGCTCGTGGATGACGTCGAGGTAGCCCGCATCCTGCGTATGAACGGAACGGGCTAGCGCTGGCTCCCGGTACAGCAGCGCCGCGCAGTCGTACGGCGCGAACAGCCACTTGTGCGGGTCAACCACGAACGAGTCCGCGTGCTCGACGCCCGCGTAGGCGTCGCGGACGCTCGGCGCGAACAGGCCCGCCCCGCCGTACGCACCGTCCACGTGAAACCACAGGTCGTGCTCGCGGGCGATCCCGGCTACGCCTGCCAGGTCATCGATGATGCCTGCGTTGGTCGTGCCGGCCGTGGCGGCGATCAGCGCGAGCGAGGCCGGGTCACCGTCCGCCTCGATGGCCGCCCGCGCTGCCTGCCCGGTCAGCCGGTGGTCGCGTGTCGGCACGACCAGGGCATCCATCTCGAGCAGCTGGAGGGTGTTGTGGATGGATGAGTGCGCGTCGGAGCCGACCACGGCCCGCCAGCGCCGGCCGGGCACTGCCGCCGGCCGCCGCTTGGCCATCTCGCGCGCGACCGCCAGCGCCGACAGGTTCGCGGCCGAGCCGCCCGAGACGAAGCAGCCGCCCGCCCCGGCCGGCAGGCCCGCACGGTCCGCGATCATGCGGAGGACCTGATTCTCCGCGTGGATGGCGCCAGCCGCTTCCAGCCAGGAGATGCCCTGGATCGAGGCGCAGGAGACCAGCATGTCGAACAGCAGCGACGCCTTAGTCGGCGCCGCCGGGATGAAGCCGAGGAACCGCGGGCTGTCGGCGGAGATGACCGCGGGCGCCACCACCGAGGCGTAAACCCCGAGCACCTGATCGGGATCGTGGCCATCCTCGGCCAGCAGGCCGCGCAGGGCCAGGTCCAGCTCGGCTGGATCGCGCGACCCCGTGTCAAGCGGTACCGGGTCGAGCCGCAGCCGGTTCTCGGCGTAGGCCAGCACCGACCGGATCATCTGCTCGGTGGTGCGGTCGACGCTGTGCATCATTCCTCCGGGTTTTGCGGCTCCGCGTCCTGCGGATCGGCCACCCAGGCGGAGAAGACCGGCACGCCGTGCCAGGCGCTGCCCGGGCTGACCGCGATGGCGACAGCCGCGTACGGGTGGCCGAACTGCAGGTCCGCGATACGGCGGGTGCCCGGCGGCCTGATCATGGCCATCTCCATCGCCATGGCGGTGACCGCGGCCGCCTCGAACCCGACGCGTGTGTACCGCGCCATCGCGGCCTGCCTGGCCGACCACGGGTCGGCCGGGCCGACGAGCGCGTTCTTGGCGAGGTCGAAGCCGAGACCCGCCCGCGCCAGATCGTGGTCGGACTGAGCCGACCACGCGGGCAGTACCGCCGTGCAGATGTCCCTCGATCCGCGGGCGGGCGTCTCCTCGCGCAGCGTCCAGGCCGGTCCGGCGCCAAGCTCGAGCTCGCCCAGATCGCGATGCGGCACCGAGTCTCCGACCGCATCCGCGCAGCCGACCTGGTACGCGGCCGCGAGCACGGCGCCAGCGGGCACGTCCGGCGCCGCCGCGACCGAGTAGACCAGCAGGCCGTCCTCCGCGGCGGCAGCGTGCACGGCCACGTCTCCGGCCTCGGTCGCAGCCGTGATGAACTGCCGGTGCCCGCGGGAGTGATCAGGATCGGGTACCCGCAGCACCCGGCTGAGCCGGCGCGACCAGTCGCTCGCCGCCCCGAGGTCGGCGGCCGGGGCCAGCTCGAACGGGACCTGCCAGGAGACCTTGGTCGCCAGCGCCGTGGCCAGCACGAGGTAGATCTGGGCGGTGATCTCAATCGGGAACTTGTCGATGAGGCCGAACGTGTGCTCGCGCGCCCACTGATCGGCACCGGCCTGATCTGGCAGCGCGCCGAACTCCACCGCATCCGGCAGCCCCAGCCGCCATTGCCGGAAGTGGTCACTGAGATCGCCGCCGTCTCCGGTCCACACCGCCGCCGCGCTGGCCACGACCGGATGCGGGTTGGCGAGCAGGTCCTCGGCGGCGCGGGCGGCCGCCTCGACGTCGCAGCCGAGGACATCGGCGAGCTCGTCGCGGTCAGGTCCCGAGCTGGCTGGCCCGGCTAATGCCAGCAGCAGCCAGGCGCCAAGTGGCGATGCCACCTGGTGCCCGGTGCCGATGGCCGCGTGCAGCCGCCGGGAGTACCCGGCGACGCAAGCGGCAATGTCGCATGTCCGCGCGCTCATGGCGCGAGATTACCGCTCAGCCGCGACGGTCTCGGGTGACTCGGGGACCTTCGGCTCGTGCCGCCCGAGCAGGATGAAGCTAAAGATCCCGGCGGCGAACACCAGCACCGCCGACAGCAGCAGCGCCGCGTGCAGACCGGACAGAAATGCGCTGTAAGCGGCCTGGATCACCTTGCCCACGATGCCGCCGTACTGAGCGGCGGCCGACGCCGGGCCCTTCCCTCCGGCCGGCACGCCGCCCGTCTCCAGGGCGTTGATCACCACCGTCTGGAAGAACTTCGGCACGTGCAGCGCCACCAGCCGGTGCATCAGGTTCGTCTGCAGCCGGGAATCGACCAGCGCTCCCAGCACGGCGACGCCGGTCACGGCGCCGATCTCGCGGCTGGTGTTCGTCGCCGAGGCGGCCATGCCGGATCGCTCCGGCGGGATGGCCGACAGGGCCGACGACGTCGCCGGGACAACCGTCGCCCCGACCCCGATGCCGGCCAGCGACAGGGACGCTGCCAGCGGCAGGTAGGCGGGGTGAGGGCTGATGACGAACGAGGTCAGCAGCAGCCCGCCGCCGAGAAGCACGCTGCCGACGAGCATTGACCAGCGCAGCCCGGCCGCGACCGTCCAGAACCCGGCCAGCACGGAAGCCAGCACCATCAGCACCGTCAGAGGCAGGAATATCTCGGCGATCTGGAAGCCGGAGTCGCCGGCGACCTCCTCCAGGAACAGGGCCGTGAAGAAGAAGACGGCGAACGTCGCGAAGTAGGCGGCGAACGCCAGGACGTTCGCTGCGACGAACCGCGGCACACGCAGGAACCGCATATCTAGCAGAGCGTGCGGGGCCCGGTACTCCCAGTAGAAGAACGCGACAATCGCGGCCACGCTGATGCAGAGCAGGGCAATGACCGTCACCGATGCGAAGCCTGAGCTCTCGGCGGTAATGACCGCGAAGGCCAGCGCGGATATGGCGGCCGCGCCCAGCACCGTGCCCGCGACGTCCACGCGGTGCGCGTTCGGATCGGAGTTCTCGGGCAGTACGATCGCAGCGGCAATCAGCGCGACCGCGCCGACGACCAGGTTGAACCAGAAGATGGCCCGCCAGCTCCAGGCGCCGACGAGCGCCCCGCCGAGCACCGGGCCCATGGCCAGGGCCAGGCCGGAGACGGCCGTCCAGACACCAAGGGCCCGCGTCCGTGTCCGCTGCGTGGTGTAGAGGTGGCGGATCATCGACAGCGTGCCGGGCTCGCAGGCCGCGGCGCCGAAGCCCATCACGGCCCGGCCCGCGATCAGCAGGCCGATGGCGTTGCTGCCTCGGGCCAGGGCGCACAGGATCGACCCGCCGCAGAAGATGACGATGCCGATCAGCATGACCCGCTTGCGGCCGAATTCATCTCCGACCATGCCGAAGGCCAGCATCGCGCCCGCGAATGTCAGCGCGTAGGCGCCGACCACCCACTGCAGCGATGAGACCCCGGCATGCAGATCGCCCTGGATGTTGCCCAGGGCGACGCTGACGATGGTGTTGTCCAGGAAGGTCAAGAACAGAACGACGCACAGCACCGCGAGAGCGATGGGGCGCCCGCCATGCCGGACGGACGCCGCCTCGCCCTCGGAGATATCGACCGGGCTGACCACCCTAGCCAGCCGACGTGCACGCTGCAGGCATGGACTTCAGACCCTCCAGACTGAGCAGCCCGCAGAAGCTGCTCACGCCGACCTTCCATGTCCCGTCCTGGTAGACGGCTGTCCCGATCTCGTTCGTCAGCGCGGGCGTGCCGCTGACGAGAATGTCGTACTTAACGGTCGCGTTACTCGCCGTAACGTTGCTGACCGAGATGACCTTCGCCGAGGCCAGAGACGGCAGGCTCTGATGGGCCTGCGTCGCAATGATGGACTGGAACTGCGAGCCGTCCTCAAGCAGGCTGACCCGCTTGGCGACTGGCGTCTTGGCATCGAAGAAGGCCACCCAGTTGGCTGCGATCGCCGCATTCGCGATCCCGCCCGACGAGCCAGTGGTGCTGCTCGGGGTGGCGGCGGGCGACGTGGCCGGCGGCGTCGACGAGGAGCTTGATGGCGTGCTACTGCCGCAGGCGGCCGCAGCCGCCGCTAGGGCGCACGCACCCAGCACCTTCCAGGTCTGCCGATGATTTTTCATACAGCTATTCTCCAACTAACAGTCAGCGAGCCGCATTCCACCTGGGGCTGATCTTCTATCCCCATACAACTGGATATTTCGTGGCACTAGCTGACACGGGCGTCAGGTCCCGGCGGCGCCGGGTGTTATTGCATCTACCCCGCGCTTCCACAGTGACTGCAGCTCCCGGTCAACGGCCGTGGCCAGCGGGGCGAACGGCGCCAGCACCGGGCGGGCGGGTGTCACCTCCGTGATCTCGCACCGCGCCAGGGCGGCGGCACTGAGGAAACGCGTGAGCTGAGCGTAGCTGTGCCGGTCATCGCGGGCCATGCGGTGGTGGTGCATTCGCAGCGGCGCATAAAGGTAGAGCCGGTCCCGTGCCCTGGTGACCGCGACGTAGAACAGCCGCTGCTCCTCCTCCAGGCCAGCCGGGGTCGACAGCGCCATGTCGCTGGGCACGGCGCCGTCGGCCAGCTGGGGAAGGTGCACCACCGGCCACTCCAGGCCCTTGGCCGAGTGCACGGTGGAGATGACCAGGTAGTCGTCGTCGAGGCGCGGCCGGCCGGCGAGGTCGGAGGCCGACACCGGCGGATCGAGCGCCAGCTCGACCAGCGCTTCATGCAGGGACGGGCTGGCGGCCGCGCCGTCCGCGAGGCGCTCCAGGTCGGCCATCCGGATGGCCGAGTCGGGGTAGCGGGCGCGCAGCGGGCCGCTCAGCACCGCCAGGATGGCGGTCGCCAGCTCCGCGGTGCTCTCCAGGCGCGCCGCCTCCGCCAGCGCGAGCACCGACGCGGCGAGCGCCGGCCGCGCCCGCTGCGGCAGCGCTTCCTGCGCATCGGGCCACCGGCCGAACGGGTCAGGCTCGCTCACCCGCAGTGTGTCGATGACCCGGCGGGCCAGGATCGGGCCGATGCCCTCGTGCAGCCGGATCAGCCGGAACCAGGCGAGCTCGTCCGCCGGGTTGGCCACAATCCGGGCCGCGGCCAGGAAGTCCTTGACGTGCGCGGCCTCGGTGAAGCGCAGGCCGCCGTACTTCACGTACGGGATGCCGCGCGCGGCCAGCTCGATCTCCAGCAGGTCGCTGTGATGCGAGGTCCTGACCAGCACCGCCTGCTCGCGGAACGCCACGCCCGCCTCGTGCTCGGCAAGCACCCGGGTGCAGATCTCCCGTGCCTGGGTGGCCTCGTCGTGACAGCGGACGAGCAGCGGGCGCTGGCCCTGGCCGCGCTCGGCGGACAGGGTCAGCTCGAGGCCGGCCGCCTGCGGCCGCACCTCGTTTGCCAGCAGCAGGACCTCGTGCCGGGAGCGGTAGTTGCGCGACAGCCTGATCACGGCCAGATCGGCGTAGCACGCGGCCAGCGTCCGGAGGTGCTCGGGATCGGCGCCGCGGAACGCGTAGATCGCCTGCGCGTCGTCGCCCACGCAGGTCAGGCCGGCCCCGGCAGGCCGCAGCAGCCGGACGATGTCCGCCTGCACGGCGTTGACGTCCTGGTACTCGTCGACGAGCACCGCGTCGAACAGCGCCCGCAGGACGTCCCCGGCGGCCGGGTCGGCCAGCGCCGCCCGCCACAGCAGCAGCAGGTCGTCGAAATCGACCAGGCCGTGCCGCCGCTTGTAGTCGACGAAGCCGGTGAACAAGTCGGCCAGCTCGTCGGTGAACGGGACGCACCACGGATAGTCCGCCGCGACCACATCCGCCAGGTGGATGCCGGTGCTCACGCACCGGCTGTAGATGTCCGCGCACGTCGCCGCGCGCGGAGCCCGGCGGCCGGTGCCGGTCAGCCCGTAGCTCTCCCGCATCGTGTCCATGACGTCGGCGGCGTCGGTCGTGTCGATCACGCTGAATTCCGGCGGCAGCGCGAACGCCTCCGCGTGCGCCCGGATAATGCGGTGCGCCACGGCGTGGAACGTGCCGCCGACGATGCGCTCGGCCGCCTCAAGCCCCGGCGGCTGGGCCCGCGCCAGCATGTCGTCGGCCGCCCGCCGGGTGAACGTCAGCAGCAGGATCCGGCTCGGCTGAATGCCCTGGCGCCGCAGCCAGGCGGCGCGGGCGACCAGCGTGCCGGTCTTGCCCGTGCCGGCCCCGGCGAGGATCAGCAACGGCCCGCCCTCGTGCGTCGCGGCTGCCAGCTGGTCGGCGTTAAGCCCGTCAAGCACGTCTGCCGATGCGATCACGAGGCTGAATGTAGCCAGGCCCTCTGACATCGGCGCCGCCCTAGTATGCCGGCATGACAAATGACGCACGGGTCGCACTGATAACGGGAGCGTCGGCCGGCCTCGGCCGGGCGTGCGCCGACCGCCTGGCGGCGGCCGGCTGGGCCGTCACCGGCGCGAGCCGCCGCGGCACCGCCGGGCCCGGCTGGACCGGCCTGGTCATGGACGTTGACTCGGATGACGCGGTGCAGGCCGGCGTCGCCGGCGTGCTGGAGAGCCGCGGCCACATCGACGCCCTCGTCGCTGCGGCCGGCTGGGGAGTGGCCGGCGCGGCCGAGGACACCAGTATGGAGGAGGCCAAGGCCCAGTTCGAGACCAACTTCTGGGGCTGCGTCCGCGTAGTGCAGGCTGTGCTGCCGGGGATGCGGGCGCGCCGACAGGGCCGGATCGTGCTCATGAGCTCGATCGGCGGCGTCATCGGTATCCCGTTCCAGGCCTATTACAGCGCCAGCAAATTCGCGCTGGAGGGTTTCGCCGAATCGCTGGCTTACGAGGTCGCGCCGTTCGGGATATCGGTCACACTCGTGCAGCCGGGAAACTTCGCCACGGATTTCACCGGCAGCCGCAAGATGGCGGCCGCCGCCGGGCGGGGCGATTACGCCCAGGCTATGGCCAAGGCGGTCGCAGTGATGGAGCGCGATGAGCGGAACGGCGCTCCGCCGGGCGACGTCGCCGCGGTGGTGCAGCGCGTCCTGGCGGCGAGAAGACCACCGCGGCGAGTGTCGGTCGGCAAGACCAGCGAGCGCGCCGGGATTATCGCCAAACGGCTGCTTCCGTTCCGCCTGTTCGAGTCGGCGGCGAAAGGGAGCCTTGGCGTGGAGTGAGCATTTCCCCGGGGACTTCACCGGCAGCCGCTGACCGGCCGAGTCACCAGCCCAGTTCCCGCAGGCGGCCGTCGGAAATGCCGAAGTAGTGCCCGACCTCGTGAATGACGGTGCGGCGGACCTGCTCGACCACCTGGTCCTCGGTGTCGCAGATCGCGCAGATCGCCTGCTGGTAGATGGTGATCTTGTCGGGCAGCACGCCGGCGTAGTTCGTCGTGCGGCTGGTCAGCGGCACGCCCTGATAGAGCCCGAGCAGGCCACGCGGGCCGGGACCGTGCTCGACGATCACCGCGATGTTCTTCATCAGCTTGCTGAACTCTTCCGGCAGCCCGTCGAGCGCCGCCGACACCATCTGCTCGAACGCCTCCGGCTCCACGGTAATCACCCGGCCATTGTCCGCCTACCCTGGACCGCGTGCGCCCCACGCCCGCCCAGATCGCTGCCGCCACCGAGCTGACCATCCCGGACGTACTCGGGCCGGACCTGCGCGTGCTGTTCTCCGGCATCAACCCCGGCTTGTACTCGGCCGCGACCGGCCGCCACTTCGCCCGGCCGGGTAACCGGTTCTGGCCGGCTCTTCACGCGTCCGGGTTCACCGACCGCCTGCTGCGCCCGGACGAGCAGGACCAGCTGCCGGCGATCGGCCTCGGCATCACGAACGTGGTCGCCAGGGCCAGCGCGCGAGCCGACGAGCTGACCGCCGCCGAGCTGCGGGACGGCGGGGAACGGCTCGCGGCACTGGTCAGCCGGATCCGCCCGCGGTGGCTGGCGGTGCTCGGCGTCACCGCCTACCGGACGGCGTTCGGCACCCCGCGCGCGGTCGTTGGCCCGCAGCCGGACGTGCTCGGCAGCACCAGGGTGTGGATCCTGCCGAACCCGAGCGGTCTGAACGCGCACTGGTCGGCCAGTGCGCTCGCCGCCGAGTTCGCGCGGCTGCGCGCGGAGGCCGGCTAGCGCGGCCAGGTGCCGATCACGGCTGCTGCCGACCAGTCGTCGCTGGTGACCACGCGGGTTTCCAGCCCTGCCTGGGTCATGGCCGCGGCGGTCAGCGGCGCCTGGCGCTCGCTGGTCTCGATGAGCAGGTACCCGTCGGGCGCCAGCCAGCCGGGCGCTCCGGCGGCGATCCGCCGCTGGATCGCCACCCCGTCCCGGCCGCCGTCGAGCGCGACCGGCGGCTCGTGCAGGCGCGCCTCGGGCGGCATCAGCCGGAGCTCGTCGGTCGGCACGTAGGGTGCGTTGGCGATCAGGACGGTGACGCGGCCCCGGAGCGACGCGGGCAGGGGCTCGTACAGGTCGCCGAGGTAGACGTGGCCGACACCGGCCAGGTTCTGCCGCGCGCACGCGACCTCGGACGGGTCGATGTCGACCGCGTGCAGTTCGGCCCCGTCGCTGGCCGCCGCCAGCGCCAGGCCGACAGCTCCAGTCCCGCAGCACAAGTCGACGATGACCGGCCGGCTGCCGGTGGCTAGCGATGCTGCCAGCCGGACGAGGAATTCACTGCGACGGCGCGGAACGAAGACCCCGGGGGCGACCGTTATCCGCAGGCCGCAGAACTCGGCCCAGCCGACAACCTGCTCCAGGGGCAGGCCGCTCGCGCGCTGGCCCACCATCGTGGCGAGCTCGTCCGCAGAGCTCGCCGCGCCGGTCAGAAGCTGTGCCTCGTCCTCGGCGAACACGCAGCCCGCCGCGCGCAGGCTCGAGACGACGCCGGCTAGCTGGCTGGCGGAAAGGGAAACGGGCACCGCGGCCACGATACCCTCCCCCGAATCAGGGGAGGTGTGCCTATCTACTGTCGTCATAGCGACAGTAGATCGGCACACCCCGCGCAGTTGATCATCGTGGAGCAGGCTAGCTGACGAGGCCGGGCGGCATCAGCGCTGCGTGCGCGGCGAGCAGCTCGTCGCACATCGCGACCGTCTGCGCCGTGGTCAGCGTCGCCGCCGTGTTCGGATCGAGCAGGGCCGCCTGGTAGACGTGGTCGCGCCGGCCCTCAAGCGCGGCGCGCACGGTCAGCTCGACCACGTTGAGGAACGTCCGGTTCAGCGCGGCGAGCTGCGGCGGCAGCGTGCCGACGGGCTTCGGCTTCGCGGTGCCCGCCGACAGGTCGCAGGGCACCTCGACGCAGCATTGCGCGGGCAGGTTGTCGATCAGGCCGTCGTTGCGCACGTTGACGTAGATCTCCCGCTCGCGCCCGGTCTCCAGCGAGTGAATGAACTGCGACGCGAGCTCATCGGCCGGTTCCAGGTCCAGGGGGGTGCCGGCCGCCAGCTGAGCCTGCAGGGACTCCAGCTCGTCCAGGTTCTCTTCCGACCTGGCCAGGTAGTCGCCGACGAAGATCCGGAACTGGCCGATCTGATCGTCGTGCCGCATGAACCACGGGACGTACTCGGCCGAGTGCTCGCTGGACTCGGTCGGGAAGTAGCCGAACCGGCGGTACAGCTCGACTCGGACCCGGCGCTGCAGCTCCGGCGAGCCGTCGACGATCTCGGACAGCCGCGGGTAGAGCGACTCCCCGTTCCGCTCGAAACGCAGGACGAACGCCTGGTGGTTGAAGCCCGCGGTGACGAAGTCGACGTCGGCCACCTCCTCGCCGACCAGGCCCGCCAGGAACGCATGGGTGTCGCGGACCGAGTGGCACAGCCCGAAGACGTTACCGAAGTCGGTCCCGGCGTAGACGGCCCACGGCAGCATGGCCATCGGGTTGGAGTAGTTGAGCAGGTACGCGTCGGGACAGTGCCGCAGCATGTCGCGGGCGAGCGCGGTCACGACCGGGATCGTCCGCAGGCCGCGGAAGATCCCGCCGATGCCGAGCGTGTCGCCGATCGTCTGGCGCACGCCGTAGCGGGCCGGGATGTCGAAGTCGGCCCGGGTGGCGGTGTACCCGCCGACCTGGACCTCGTTGATGACGTACCGGGCGCCGTCCAGAGCCGGCCCTCGCTCGGCGGACGCCGATACCTGCGCCGTCGTGCCGGTCTGCGCGACGATCTGCCGGGTCAGGGCCTCCGCGAAGGCCAGCCGGTCCGGGCTGATGTCGTGCAGCGCGAAGTGCAGCTGGCCCGCCAGTTCCGGGTAGCCGCAGAGGTCAGTAACGACGTTGCGGGTGAACTCGATGCTCCCCGCGCCGATAAACGCAATCTTCACCACAGCTCGGTAGTGTCACATAGCCGCACGTATCGTGCAAGTTCTTGCATCAGTATCCGAGGTCGTGGTGTCGGAATAGTCGATCTAGATCCGTATTTAAGGGTTGACAGCTACCGGAAGTGATGCGCAATGATGTCGGAACTCATCAGGTTCTGCGCATAAGCCATCGCTAAGAGGTCACTATGAAGAAGAACTGGCTGCCGACCGTCCTGGCGGCGACGATGGTCGCGTTCGGCCTGGCGGCCTGCGGATCCGGCGGCGCGGGCACGACGGGCGGGCTGACGATCTGGGAGGGCTACACCGGCGCCGAGGCCGCGACGTTCAAGCATCTGCTCAACGAGTGGAACGCGAGCCATCCGAACAGCAAGATCACCAGCCTGTACGTCAACAACGATGACTCGCTGCCCAAGCTGCTGACCGCGGTGCGCGGCGGGAGCCAGCCGGACATCGCCTATGTCTACGGGTCGTGGGCGCCCAACGTCGCGCAGATCCACCAGGTCGTGAACCTCACCAAGGTCGTCCAGCAGCCGGGCGTGGACTGGAACGACTTCTGGGTCGGCGAGCGCGATGTCGCGACCGTCAAGGGCGAGGTCATCGGCATCCCGGCGCTGGTGGACAACCTCGCCGTCGTCTACAACAAGACCCTGTTCAAGGCGGCCGGCCTGCAGCCGCCAGCGGCGAACTGGACCTGGAGCCAGTTCATGGCCGACGCGCAGAAGCTGACGATCGCATCGAAGAAGCAGTTCGGCACCGCGTACGTCACGCCGGGCACGGAGGACACGGTCTGGCACTGGGAGGCCCTGCTCTGGGAGGCCGGCGGCGAGCTCCTGAACTCCTCGAACACCGCGGCGGCGTTCGACTCACCGGCCGGGCTGAAGTCGCTCGAGACGCTCAGCACGATGGCGGTCACCGATCACTCCATGTACCTGGACCCGACCGACTCCGAATACGCCAACCTGTTCAACTCCGGCAAGATCGGCATGCTGGTCACCGGGCCCTGGGACCTGTCGGGATTCCCGAACGTCCAGTACGGGGTGCAGATCATGCCGTCCTACCCTGGCGCGAGCGGCGGCCACCAGACGATCTCCGGGCCGGACAACTGGGTCGTCTTCAACAACGGCTCGGCCAGGGTCGCGGCGGCAGAGAAATTCCTGCTCTGGCTGACGGCGGCGCCGCAGGCGACGTACTTCTCCCTGCAGACCGGGGACCTGCCGATCCGGGCGTCGGTCGAGAACTCACCGGGCTTCCTGAAGCAGATGGACAAGGCGCTGCCGGGGGTCGACACCTTCGTCACGAACCTGGGCAACGTGCAGCAGGCGCGACCGCAGCTAGCGACGTACCCGCAGATCTCGACTGTCCTCGGCAACATGATCGTGTCGGTGCTGCTCGGCAAGAGCCAGCCGCAGGCGGCGCTGGCGAGCGCCGCCCAGCAGGTCAACCACATTCTCGCGACCGGGGCGAGCTCCTGACGTGCTGACCCGATCCCTTCCCGCAACGCGGTCCCGGCGGCAGCCCGCCGCCGGGCGCCGCCGTCGGCCACGGGTCGGCGAGCAGGCGGCCGCCTGGGCGTTCGTCACGCCCGGAGTCGCCGTCATCATGCTGTTCGGCGTGGCGCCGATCGTCTGGTCCCTGATCATGTCGCTGCAGCGGAACAACCTGTTCAGCTCGGGCACGCCGTTTGTCGGGCTGGCCAATTACCGGCAGATGCTGCACGACCCGGTAGTCACGCAGGCGATCGAGCACACGATCGTGTACACCGCGCTGTTCGTGCCCGGCACGATGATCGTCGGGCTGGTCCTGGCCGTCGCCATGAACCGGCAGATCAGGTTCATCTCGGTGTACCGGACCGCTGCCTACGCGACCATGGCGATCTCCACGATCAGCGAGGCGCTCGTCTTCATCTGGCTGTTCGACCCCTCCTACGGGATCGTCAACTACCTGTTCCACCTGGTCGGCATCCCGCAGCAGCAGTTCCTGAGTTCCACATCCGAGGCGCTGTACGTGATCGTCGTCATGACGATCTGGGGCTGGACCGGCTTCGCCGTGGTGATCTACCTCGCGGCGCTGCAGGGCGTCCCGAAGGGCCTGCTCGAAGCCGCGGCCATCGACGGCGCGAGCCGGTGGACGACCTTCAGGCGCATCACGCTGCCGCTGCTGAGCCCGGCGTCCCTGTTCCTCCTGGTCTGGCTGACGATCAACGCGCTCCAGCTGTTCGACGAGGTCTACCTGAGCACGGCGGGCGGACCGCTGAACTCCACGACCGTGCTCGTCTACTACCTGTACGAGCAGGCGTTCGGCACCACCGCTGGCTCGGTCCCCGGCAACTTCGGCTACGCCTCGGCGATCGCCTACTTCCTGTTCGTCATCATCCTGGTCGTCACGGCGGTCCAGTTCCGTGTCGGCCGCCGCCTCGTCCACTACCGGTCCTAGACATGAGTGCACCCACCGTCTCCCTGCCAGCTCGCCGCCGCGCCCGGCTGCCGTTCAGCTCATGGCACCTCCTGCTGATCCCGGCGACCCTTGTGCTGATCTTCCCGTTCGCGTGGCTGATCGTCACCTCGGTCGAGACCCCGGCCGAGGCCCTGCACTTCCCGCCGATCCTGGTCCCGCACCATCTGGACTTCGGCAACTACGCGCAGGCCCTGCAGGCCGCGCCGTTCGGCCGGTTCTTCGTCAACAGCGCGGTCGTGGCCGTAACCACGGTCGCCAGCAACCTCGTGCTCTGCTCGCTGGCGGGTTACGCCTTCGCCCGGTACCGCTTTTTCGGGCGCGGCCTGATGTTCGTGCTGATCATGGCGACGCTGATGGTCCCGTTCCAGGTCACGATGATCCCGCAGTTCATCATCACCAAGTGGCTCGGCATCCACGTGCTGGCGCAAGTCGGGATCAACCACATCGGCGCGCTCATCCTGCCGAACGCGGCCACGGCGTTCGGGATCTTCTTCCTCCGCCAGTTCTTCCGGACGCTCCCGATCGAGTACGAGGAGGCCGCCAGGGTTGACGGCGCGAGCCGGCTGACCGTGCTGTTCCGGGTCGTGCTGCCGCTGTCCGGGCCCGCCCTCGCGACCCTGGCCGCGCTCACGTTCCTTGACTCCTGGAACAACTTCCTCTGGCCGCTCATCGCCGTCACCTCGACGAACCAGATGACGCTGCCCCTCGGCCTGGCGAACTTCCAGGGCGCCCACTCGACCGAGTGGACGCTTCTCATGGCCGGGAACGTGATGAGCCTGGCGCCGATGTTGCTCATATTTGTAGTAGCACAGCGGTATTTCGTCAGGTCCGTCGCCTCCACGGGCCTGGCCGGGACCTGATGACTGAATTGATGAAGGAGATACAGCGTGACTGAACAGGCGAGCCGGCCGGGCGCCCGGACCGAGGCGGAGATCGCGTCGCAGCCAGCCTGCTGGCGGGCCGCGGCCGAGCTGTCGGCTCGTGTCGCCACCGACCTGCCGGCTCCCGGCGAGCGGGTGGCGGTGGTGGGCTGCGGCACCTCCTGGTTCATCGCCCAGTCCTACGCGGTGGCCCGGGAATCGGCCGGCCACGGTGAGACGGATGCGTTCGCCGCCTCCGAGATGCCGGCCTCGCGCCGGTACGACCGGGTGCTCGCGCTCTCGCGATCCGGGACGACAACCGAGATCCTCCGGCTGCTGGCCAGGCTGAGCGGCTCAGTCCCGACCGTCGCGATTACCGCGGACCCGGCCACGCCGATCGCGTCGGCCGCCGACGCGGTCATCGCGGCGGACTTCGCGGACGAGCAGTCGGTCGTGCAGACGAGGTTCGCGACCACCGAGCTGGCGCTGCTGCTCGCCCACCTCGGCCAGGACATCGAGCCGATGGCGGCTGCGGCGGACCGCGTGCTGGCCAGCGATCTGCCATCCGAGCTCGTGGCGGCCAGCCAGTTCACGTTCATCGGCACCGGCTGGACGTGCGGACTTGCTAGCGAGGCCGCGCTCAAGCTGCGCGAAGCGGCGGGCATGTGGACGGAGTCCTACCCGGCCATGGAGTACCGGCACGGGCCGATCGCGGTGACCGGGCCCGGCAGCGTCGTCTGGTCGTTCGGCCCGGTGCCGGACGGCCTGGCCGGCGAGGTCGCGGCGGCCGACGGTCTGCTCTGGGAGTCGGCGGAGCCCCCGCTGGCGGAGCTGGTCCGGGTGCACCGGCTAGCGGCCGCCGCAGCGCGGGACCGGGGGCTCGATCCCGACCGGCCGCGCAACCTGACCCGCTCGGTGATCCTGGTCTAGTGCCGTGATCGTCGTCGTAGCCCTCAACCCGGCGCTCGATGTCACCCATCACCTCGACGCGGTGGACTGGGCTGGGGTCAACCGGCCAGCCAGCGTCTCGGCGCTGCCCGGCGGCAAGGGACTCAACGTCGCCAGGACGCTCCGGCGGCTTGGCGCCGACGTGCTGCTGCTCGGACTAGCCGGGGGCAGCACCGGCGCGGCGGTACGCACGGGCCTGGCGGCGGCCGGCGTTCCGGCCATCTTCACCGACACTGAGGCCGAGTCCCGGCGCACGTTCGCGGTCGTCGACGCCCAGCGCGGCACCGTCGCGCTGTTCAACGAGCCCGGCCCGCCGGTCAGCGCCGCCGAATTCTCGCGGCTGCGCGCCAGTTTCGCCGACGCGCTGGCGCGCGGCTGCTCCGCGGTCGTGCTGTCCGGCAGCCTGCCGGCCGGCTTGCCGGATGACAGCTACGCCGAGCTCATCGAGAGCGCGCGGCGGGCGGGCGTGCCGGCGTTGCTGGACACGTCGGGCGCCGCCCTGCTGGCCGGCGCGAGCGCCGGCCCGGCCGTCGTCAAGCCGAACCTCGCCGAGCTGGCAGCCGCGGTCGGCCGGGAAGTGCCCTGGCGGGGTGCCGGCGATCCCCGGCCGGTCCTCGCCGCCGCGGCCGAACTGCGCGATCGCGGGCCGGCGGCCGTCGTCGTGTCCCTCGGAGCCGATGGCTTGCTGGCCCTGACCGCCGAGGGTGCGTGGCTCGCGAGCGGCCCGCCGGTCGCGGGCAACCCCACGGGCGCGGGCGATGCGGTGACGGCCGCGCTGTCGCACGGCCTGGAGCTCGGGCGCGCGTGGCCGGAGCGGCTGCGGCACGCGGCCGCGCTCGGAGCTGCCACCGCCGCCGCGCCCGTCGCCGGCGAGTACCGCCGCGCGGACTACGAGCGCGCGCTCGCCGAGGTAACCGTCACCCGGCTGGAGGCCTGCTGATGCCCGCCGTCCCGGCCGCGCAGATCGTCGCGGCTGCCCGTGCCGCCGGCCGCGGAGTCGGCGCGTTCAATGTCGTCACGATCGAGCACGCAGAGGCGATCGCCGCGGGGGCAGAAGCGGCCGGGTCGCCGGTCATCCTGCAGGTCAGCGAGAACTGCGTCGCCTACCACGGCGGCCTGGAGCCGATCGGGCAGGCGGTGCTCGCGATCGCGAGGGCCGCGGCCGTGCCGGCCGCCGCGCACCTCGATCACGCCACGGATGAGCAACTCGTGCGCGACGCCGCCCGGCTCGGGTTCGGAAGCGTTATGTATGACGCATCCGCACTGTCCTACGCCGACAATGTGCAGAGGACAGCAAACGTCGCACAGTGGTGCCACGAACGCGAAGTCTGGGTTGAGGCCGAGCTCGGCGAGATCGGCGGGAAGGACGGCGTGCACATGCCCGGGGTCAGGACGAAACCGGAGGAAGCCGCGGCTTACGTGGCGGCCACCGGCGTCGATGCGCTCGCGGTCGCGGTCGGCAGCTCGCACGCCATGATCACCCGCGATGCCGTGCTTGACTTCGACCTGATCGGCCGGCTGCGGGCCGCGGTCAGCGTCCCGCTGGTCTTGCACGGCTCCTCGGGCGTCCCCGACCAGGCACTGAGCGCCGCGGTACGGGCCGGGCTCACCAAGATCAATATCGCCACCCAGCTGAACAAGGTCTTCACCGCCGCCGTCCGGGAGCGCCTGGCCGGCGACGAGACCATGACCGACCCGCGGCGGTACCTGGCGGCCGGCCGGGAGGCCATCGCCACCGAGGTGTCGCGCCTGCTCAGCCTGCTCGAGGTCGGGCATGACGACGTCTAGCGAAACGAGCCAGGACTCCCCGGTCAGCCGCTACCGCCGGTGGAACCAGCTGCTCGAGCTGCTGGCCGCCGAGGGTCAGCTTCAGGTGGAGCGCGCCGCCGCCGAGCTCGGCGTCTCGGCCGCCACGATCCGCCGGGACTTCGACGAGCTCGCCAGCCAGCAGATGCTCGCCCGGATCCGTGGCGGCGCGGTTGCCCAGGGCGTCACCTATGACCTGCCGCTGCGGTACAAGACCGTGCGTAATCCTTCGGAGAAGCAGCGCATCGGCGTGCTCGCGGCGAGCCTGATCCAGCCGGGTCAGGTCGTCGGCCTCAACGGCGGGACCACCACTACCGAGGTGGCCAGGGCGCTGGCGATGCGAGCCGATCTGAACGCGATCACCGGAGCGCCGGCCGTCACCGTCGTGACCAACGCACTGAACATCGCGACCGAACTGGCCGTTCGCCAGCACATCAAGATAGTCGTGACCGGCGGCGTCGCCCGGCCGCAGTCCTACGAGCTGACCGGCCCGCTGGCCACCGGCGTGCTCGACCGGGTCACGCTGGACGTCGCGTTCCTCGGGGTTGACGGCATTGACGCCGCCTCCGGGGCGACGGCGCAGAACGAGGGCGAGGCCAGCACCAACCAGCTTCTGGCGCAGCGGGCCAGCCGGGTGGTGGTGGTCGCCGACGGGTCGAAGGTCGGTCGCCGGGCCTTCGCGCTGATCTGCGCCGCCGCCGCTGTCGACGTGCTCGTCACCGACTCGAGCCTGACCCGCGAAGCCGCCGCGCGGTTCGAAGAGGTCGGCGTCCGGGTGCTCACGGCATGACCGCTGACGAGCCGCGCAAGGACCTGGACCTGCTCATCATCGGTGACTGCAACCCCGACGTCCTGGTGCTCGGTGACGACGTGACCCCGGCGTTCGGCCAGCAGGAGAAGCTGGTCGATGCGATCTCGCTGGTGATCGGCGGCTCCGCCGCCATCACCGCCGTGGCCGCCGCGCGCCTGGGCCTGCGGGTCGGGCTGGCCGCCGCCGTGGGAGCCGACGCGGCCGGCGAGTTCATGCTGGCCCAGCTCGCCGGCGAGGGCGTGGACACGACGGCGGTTGTGGTCCGCGCGGGCATGGCCACCGGCATGACCGTGGCGCTGTCGCGCGGGACCGACCGTGCGATCCTGACCGCGCTCGGGGCCATTCCGACGCTGGCCGCGAGCGAAGTTCCGGCCGGGCTGCTCGGGCGCGCCCGGCACGTGCATGTGAGCTCGTACTTCCTGCTGGAGGACTCCCTCGGGCCTGGTCTGCCGGAGTTGCTTGCGACAGCCCGTTCCCTGGGAGTCAGAACCTCCATGGATACGAACTGGGATCCTCTAGGGCGCTGGGGCGGCGAGCAGCTCCGGGCGGTGCTGGCCGTGACCGACCTGCTGCTGCCCAACGAGGCCGAGGCTCGGCACATCGCGGGAACCGCCAGCGCCGGCGAGGCCATCGCGGCCCTGGCGGCCGTGGGGCCTCAGGTCGTCGTCAAGCTGGGCGCCGACGGGGCGATGTGCCACGACGGCGCGCGCAGTTACCGGATCAGCCCGCCGACGGGCGTACCCGGCCCGGTTGTCGATGCGACCGGCGCCGGCGACTGCTTCAACGCCGGGCTGATCGCCGGGCTGCTGCGCGGCCTTGACCTGCCGTCAGCGGCCCGGCTCGGCTGCGCCGTCGGCACGGCATCGACCCGGGCGGCCGGCGGGACGGGCGGTGCGCCCGACCTGCCGACCGCGCTGGCATTCGCCGAGACCGCCACGGTCAGGGCCTGAACCAGCCCTCGCCCTGGGTCGGCGAGCACGGGGCGGCCACGAGGACCACGCCCGGCTTGGAGTTGCCCGAACCCTTGACGGTGTCGGCCAGGCAGCGGTGCGAGCCCGGGTTGTACAGCTCGGCGCCGGCCTGCGACCGCCACTGCTCCAGCGAGCTGGTCGAGCACTTGGCCAGCGTGACGTCCGCGGAGCGGGTCTTGGACTTGGCGGCCAGGCAGAGGCCGCCGGTCGTGCGCAGCGTGGCTCCGTCGACCCGCCAGATCTGCGCCATCTTGGTGATGCTGCAGTTCGCCAGCTCGATCTTGGTCCCGGTCTTGTCGGTCGGATAGCCGAGGCAGGATCCGGTGAGCGCGCTGGTCACCGTGCCCTGGCGCAGGGCGTTCACTGCCTGCTGGGCCGGCCACATGACGAAGGCGAACTGCCCGGCGCGGTAAGAGGACCAGCCGTCGAAGTAGGTGTCGTCCGTCGAGACCTGCAGATAGGCCTGAGCGGCGGCGCAGACGGCGTTGTACGCGCATTTGTCGGAGATCGTTTTCCAGGCCACGCTGTTGAGCTGGAAGGCACCCCGGTCGACATTGTCGCCGGCGGGCTCGTGGCCCTGCGAGCACTTGACGCTCGGATGCGTGTTGTCGTGGCAGGCCGCGGGGTTGCAGCCGGACTCGAACAACCCGATCGCGACGATCGTGGTCAGGCTGCCGCCCATGTAGCCGTTGTTCTCAAAGCCGGCGTTCGCGGCCCACTGGGCGCAGCGCCCAGCCGCGGCGACCTGCGCGGCCTCCGACATGTGCGCGACCGCGCTGCCCGCGAGCCCGCGAGCAGCGACCGGCGAGGCGGCGGCGGCGCGCGGCGGGCTGGCGGCCGAGGCCGGCGCAGTCAGGTAGAGCGCGGCCGCCCCGGCCACGGCGGCAACCGAGACGGCGGGCAGCAGGAAACGAGAGAAAACAGAACGGAGACTCACAGGCCGCTCAGCCCCTTTCGGCCGGGCATGTCCCGGCTCTGAGTAACTAGCCTTCTTAGGGCGATTATGCCCGGATTAGGCCAGCCGGGGCGGAGCTTCCCGCAGTCGGGCCCGGGGCCCGGCTAGACGATCGACGTCTCGTGGCCGGCCCAGTAGGCGTCCCTGAGCACGCGCTTGTAGAGCTTGCCGGTCGCCGATCGCGGCAGCTCGGCGACGAAGTCGATGCTCCGCGGGCACTTGAAGTGCGTCAGCCTGGCCCGGCAGAAGTCGATCAGCTCCGCCGCGAGCTCGGGTCCGGCCGCAGCCGGGTCCGCGAGCTGCACCACGGCCTTGACCTCCTCGCCGAGATCCTCGTTGGGGACGCCGATCACGGCCACGTCCAGCACGGCCGGATGCGCGGACAGGAGGTTCTCGGTCTCCTGCGGATAGATGTTCACGCCGCCGGAGATGATCATGTAGGTCTTCCGGTCGGTCAGGTACAGGTACCCGTCCGCATCGACGTGGCCGACGTCGCCGACGGTGCTCGTCGTTCCGTCGCTGGTCCGGCCCTCGGCCGTCTTTACCGGATCCTGGAAGTACTCGAACGCGGTCGCGCCGCGGAACCAGATCGTCCCGTCGGTCCCGGTCGGGCACTCGGTCCCGTCCTCGCCGAGGATCAGCAGCTCGCCGAGCACCGGCTTGCCGACGGTGCCGGGGTGCGCCAGCCACTGCTCGGAGTCGCAGAACGTGAACCCGAACGCCTCGGTTGCGCTGTAGTACTCGGTGATGATCGGGCCGAGCCAGTCGATCATCGCCTGCTTGATGTGCACGGGGCAGGGCGCGGCGGCATGCACGATGCACTCGAGCGAGGAAACGTCGTAGCGGGCCCTGACCTCCGCCGGCAGCCGGAGCAGCCGGCTGAACATCACCGGCACCATCTGGCAGTGCGTCACCCGGTACCGCTCGACCGCGGCCAGCCACTGCTCGGGGTCGAAGTGCTCCATAATCACCGTAGTGGCGCCCATGCGCAGCGACGCCGAGACACTCGCCTGCGGTGCCGAGTGGTACAGCGGCGCCGGGTTCAGGTAGACCATGCCGGACCGGAACCCGAACAGCGCCCGGATGAAGTCCATGACCGGCAGCATGTCGTTTGGCGCCAGCTCGGGCAGCGGCCGCAGGATGCCCTTGGGCTGGCCGGTTGTCCCGGACGAGTAGAGCATGGCGGCGCCGAGCGACTCGTCCTCGACCGGCTCGCCGGGGCAGCCAGCGACCGCGGCCTCGAAGGACTCCCAGTCATCAGGCATCTGGCCGGGCCCGGCCATCAGCTTGCGTTCCAGGCCCGGGCATTTCGCAGCCGCTTCGTCGGCGACCTCGCGCCGCGCGGTCGAGCTGATCAGGATCCGGGCCTGCGAGTTGGACACGATGTAGGCGACCTCGTCCGCTGCCAGGTAGGTGTTGATCAGCGTGAAGTACAGGCCGACCCGCTCGGCGCCGCCCTCGATTTCGAGCAGCTCCGGCCGGTTCTCCATGAACACCGCGATGTGGTCGCCGCGCCGCAGGCCCGCGGCCCGCAGGAGATGCGCAACCCGGTTACAGCGAGCCTCATAGTCGGCGTAGCTGACCGTCTCCCCCGACGTGGCCATGATGATCGCGGGCTGGTCAGGGTGCTCCGTGGCATGCTGGCGCGCGTACATAGCAGTAGCATGCACGCTCTTCCCGCTAAAAGCTCTCCCTCTTGAAGCC
>Ga0209380_10000265_pt1 | contig 36259 bp, 34 predicted proteins | sample HubBroMetageWFT6_FD_188347 | JGI IMG/M metagenome (GOLD analysis project Ga0209380, IMG submission 188347) | Warmed and freeze-thawed soil microbial communities from the Hubbard Brook experimental Forest, New Hampshire - Hubbard Brook CCASE Soil... | ecosystem: Environmental > Terrestrial >... | reverse complement strand
GAACAACGTCGACAACTGTTCGCGCTATTGCCAGGCGCCGGCAACGGCGGGCCTGTTCCGCACGGTGGGCTACGGCGGCGATTCGGGCTCGATCACGGACGTCGAACAGGCCGATCTGGTCCTCATCATCGGCAGCAACTCGGCGGAAAGTCATCCGGTCATCGCGACCCGGGTCAAGAGCTCCCATAAACTTGACGGGCAAAAGCTGATCGTCTCCGACTTGCGTGAGAACGAGATGGCGAGACGCGCCGATCTTTTCCCGCACCCTAATCCTGGTGCCGATCTTTGGTGCTCAGCGCGATCAATCGCTATCTGCTGGACGAAGGACTTGCCCATTCCAAGTTTCTGGATGAATGGGTAAACGGCCTCAAGGAGTAACGAGCCAGTCTCGAGCCCTTCACCATGGAAACCGCTTCGCGGATCTCGGGACTGTCTCAAGAGACGCTGCGAACTGTCGCGCACATGATTGCCGAAGCCAAGTCTGTTTGCGTTCTCTGGGCGATGGGCGTTACCCAGCATTCACAGGGCTCGGACACATCGACCGCGATTTCGAATCTTCTCCTCATCACCGGAAACTACTTGCGGCCCGGAACCGGAGCGTACCCCTTGCGCGGACACAACAATGTTCAGGGAGCGAGCGACCACGGCTCTATGCCACTCGCCCAAAGATCCGCCAGGATAGACCGCCATGCCGAATACTGCGCAATAGCGCAAACATCTTTTTTCTGAGTCACCTTCCGGTATCGTTCCTCCGTCCCGCATTGTGGGAACATTTCTGAAATGACGACTGACCGACGCGTGTCCATAGGAGGACGCGGCATGATCGCCGGTCGGCGCTAGAATCCGCGCCGCCTCAGTCACTCGTATACCCCCAAACCGTTCGCCGACTGGCACGACTCTTGCATGCTCGGGGGGATGTGAGCGGACGGGTGGCGAGGCACCAGCATGCCATCAGCGCGTCCTCAGGCGACTCTTCACAAAAGGTGCATCATTGCGAACTAGCAGCTACGACGGCTGGTACCGGGGCTCGGCACGTGGTCTCTTTGTGCTGTGCTGTTCCGGAGAAGTGTTCGCACTTCCATGGCAGTCTCTCAGTCCGACGAACATTTTCGCGCCGGCCTCTAAGCCTGCCGACTCGATCTACGGGGTCTCGCTGTTTGTCCTGGCTGTGACCGGGGCGATCTTTGCGATCGTGTTCAGCCTGCTGGTCTATACGGTTGTAAGGTTCCGCAAGAAAACAGACGATCGAAGCGAGCCTCCCCAGGTTTATGGCAGCACCCAGGTGGAGGTCGCATGGACTGTGGTTCCAATCCTTATCGTCGTCGCATTGTTCATGGCGACGGTGCGTGTGATTGCCGACACCCAAAAGGTGGTCCGGCCCGACAATGGGCTCGAGGTTGTCGCCGTCGGTCATCAGTTCTGGTGGGAGTACCGCTACCCTGGCTTGGGAATCGTCACCGCAAATGAATTGCACGTGCCTGTGAGTGACACTGGCCGACCGACACCAACGTTTGTCACTCTGTTGTCCGCTGACACAGATCACAGTTTTTGGGTGCCTCGTCTCGCCGGAAAGACCGACTTGATCCCGAATCACCCCAATCGAATGTGGATCGATCCTCGTGAGACCGGCCTGTTTCTTGGACAGTGTGCACAATATTGCGGAACTCAGCACGCCAAGATGTTGTTGCGCGTCTACGTCCAGACCAGGGATGACTTTGAGCACTGGGTGGAAGCTCAGAAGCAAACGCCACGCCCGACCAGCGTCCCTTCTGAAGGACAACGCATTTTCGAAAGCACCGCCTGCATTAACTGCCACTCCGTGGCGGGCACGGCCGCGAACGGCCGGTTCGGCCCGGATCTGACTCATCTGATGAGCCGGGATACGATTGCGGCCGGAGTCGCGGCAAATACCGACGAGAATCTTCGGCGTTGGATTCGCAATCCCGACACCGTCAAACCCGGCGCACTCATGCCGGCCATGCAGTTGAATGAACAGGAATTGGACGCGGTGACGGCGTATTTGGAGACGCTTCGTTGAGAACCAGGGGACTGACAGATGTCGACTAACTCCACCACGTGGTCTGCCGCGGCAGGCGAGCCTCGGGCTATCGTCGATTTGATTCACGAGTGGGTAACAACGGTTGATCACAAACGATTGGGACTTCTATACATTGCTTATGCCCTGGTTTTCCTGATCGTCGGCGGGATTGAGGCGACGGTGTTGCGCCTCCAACTGATTCGCCCGCACAACAATCTTGTATCGCCGCAAGTTTTCAACCGGATGTTTACCATGCATGGCACAACCATGATTTTCTTCGTGGTCATGCCCATGCTCTTCGGGTTCGCAAACTACTTGATTCCTCTCATGATTGGAGCGCGGGACATGGCGTTCCCGCGGCTTAATGCTTTTAGTTTCTGGGTGACCGCCTTCGGGGGGCTGTTGCTTTATTTCAGTCTGGTGGGAGCTAACGGGCTCTACGGGGCGGGGAATGCTCCCGACGTGGGGTGGTTTGCCTACGCGCCACTCACGTCCCAGACTTTTTCCCTCGGACACAGCACTGATTTCTGGATCCTGGCTCTTCTGGTCTCGGGCTTTGGCAGCATTGGCACTGCCATCAATATTTTGGCAACCATTCTCTGTATGCGGTGCCCGGGAATGTCACTTGGGAAGATGCCGCTATTCGCTTGGCTCTACCTTGTGACGGCGGCCCTGGTCGTGCTTGCTATAAGTCCACTGACAGCAGCTCAGATCATGCTGCTAGTGGACCGGTATCTGGGGGGACATTTTTTTGACACGCAGGCCGGCGGATCGGCGGTCATCTGGATGCATTTTTTCTGGATCTTTGGACATCCCGAAGTTTATGTCCTTGTTCTTCCGGCCTTCGCCTTCGCGTCCGAGATTATCCCAGTATTCTCTCGCAAGCCCATCTTCGGTTATTCCGTGATGGTCGCAGCCACAGTTGCGATTGGATTCATCAGCATGAGCGTATGGGCTCACCACATGTTTACTGTCGGCATGGGGGCCGGCGCGAATACTTTTTTTGTGCTGTCGACGATGGCGATCGCGGTCCCCACTGGCATCAAGATCTTTAACTGGCTGGCGACCATGTGGGGAGGGAAGATTGAGTTTAAGACACCCATGCTGTTTTGCGTCGGTTTTCTCTTCCAATTCCTGATTGCTGGTCTCACCGGAATCATGTTGTCCTGCGCACCCTTTGACTGGCAGCTTGGGAATTCGTATTTCGTCGTGGCCCACTTCCACTATGTGATCGTGGGAGGGATTCTCTTCACCACCTTTGCGGCCATGTATTACTGGTTCCCGAAGATGACGGGGCGGATGTACAGCGAGAGACTTGGGCAACTTCACTTTTGGCTATTTCTAATCGGATTCCACCTTACTTTTGATTTCATGCATATTCCCGGCCTGCTCGGCATGCCACGACGAATCTACACGTATGAGCCGGGGCGGGGCTGGGACAGTTGGAACCTGATCGTCACCGTTGGTGTTTTCTTTCAGGCGGCAGCGATTCTGGTGTTGTTCGTAAACCTTCTGTGGTCATATTCGCGCGGAGCGCACGCCGGCGGTGATCCGTGGGATGCATGGACGCTTGAGTGGTCGGTCCCTTCTCCGCCGCCCACGTACAATTTTGCTTCGATTCCAACGATCCGCAGCCGCCGGCCGCTTTGGGATCTTAAACACCTAGATGATCCCGATTGGATGTACGAGGGAACACGATGAACGCGACTTCGATCATGCTGCGACAACCGGTCGCCGAGCAAGTTCCCTCACGCGGACGCGTGGCTATGGTCAGTTTAATTGGCGCGGAGTCAGCCATATTCACGATTTTCGTCGTCGCTTACATCTTCTACATTGGCAAAAGTCTCTCTGGCCCCGCTCCGCAAGATGTTTTGAAAGCGCCCGTCCTCTATAGCATTTGCCTGTTATCGAGCAGCGTGACGATTCATTTCGCAGGCAAAGCGCTTCGCCAAGGAAAAGCAGCTGTCTTTTCACGATGGTGGTTCGCCACCATCACACTGGGTGCGATTTTTCTTTTTGGGACGGCCCGTGAGTGGCAGAGACTGATTTACCACGAAGGATTGACCATCTCGACTAATCTCTTCGGCACCACCTACTTCTCCTTGGTGGGATTGCACGCATTTCACGTGATCGTGGGCTTGCTCTGCCTCACGTTAGTACTCATATTTGCTGTTTTGGGTCACGTGGAACCCAAGCACGAATATCAGGTTGAGCTTTTATCTCTCTACTGGCATTTCGTCGATACGGTGTGGGTAGTGGTTTTCACGGTCGTATATATCGTTGGGCGATAAATGAGGACTGCATATGAACAGCAAAATAACCGAATCGTCGGTTCAGCTTGTGGAGGAGATGTCGGGTTCGGTCGAGCTGCCCGCGCCTACGGCGTGGCCGATCGTGTTGGCTCTCGGTCTCACGTTACTGTCCGCGGGACTGGTGACCAGCCCGGCAGTGAGTGTGCTCGGTGCAATCCTGGTGGTTTTTGCCTGTGGAGGATGGTTTCGGGATGTATTACCCCGCGAGAAACACGAGAGCATACCTGTTCAAGAGGGGGTCTCGCCCGTGACAACCGGAAGGCCGCAAGTGGATCACATGGAATGGATGAAGCAACAGCTGCATCGCACGCGACTTCCACTTGAGATCTACCCAATTTCAGCAGGCGTCAAAGGCGGGTTGGCCGGGAGTGTCGCTATGGCCGTTCTCGCAGTGCTATATGGAATCGTTACCGGCCATGGCATCTGGTATCCGATCAATCTGCTATCTGCGGGATTCTTTCCTGCAAGGACCACGATCCAAATGGCCGTTTTTCATGGGGACGCTTTTCTGATCGCGGCGCTGATCCATCTCGTCTGTTCTCTCCTGGTGGGCCTCCTGTATGGTGCGACGCTGCCCATGTTGCCGGGTCGCCCAATTCTGCTAGGCGGGATTCTGGCGCCTGTCTTATGGTCTGGTCTGCTGCACAGCATGCTTGAAGCCGTGGACCCAGTGCTTAACCAGCAGATTGATTGGCCCTGGTTCGTAGTTTCTCAGATTGGATTCGGTATCGTTGCCGGCGTCGTCGTTTCCAGACAAGCTCAGGTGCGCATCCGACAGTATCTGCCTTTTGCCGTGCGCGCCGGCGTTGAGGCGCCAGGGATCAGAGCCGAAGACAATGGAGACGATCGGCAACAATGAAACTGCAACCTATTCTCGTGGTCGCCTGGATGCTCCTGGTCGGTACAGGCTGCAGCAGTTCGCCAGGTCGGCCCAAATCGGACTCCGCGTCACTTGCCCCAGACCAGGTTATTGCATTCACAACTCTCTACAACCAGAATTGCGCAGGATGCCATGGAGTGAGTGGAAAAGGTGGAGCGGCGATCGCCCTAGCCGATCCGGTCTTTCTCGCATTTGCGGACGATACTGCTATTCGTCGCACTGTGGAAAAGGGGGTGCCGAGTACGGCCATGCCCGCATTTGCAAGAGCCAGCGGAGGCATGCTCTCAGAGAAACAAATTGAAGCGATTGTGCGAGGTATTCGATCGTGGGCCAAGTCTGATGTTCCAGGTGATACGACTCTTCCTGCTTACACGCCGCAGAGTCCTGGCGACCCGCAAAAAGGTGCGGAAGTTTTTCGAAGCTACTGTGCTTCATGTCACGGAAGCGACGGGCGAGGTGGTAGCAAGGCCAGCTCGGTCGTAGACGGCTCCTATCTCACATTAGTAAGCGACCAATACCTGAGGACTATCGTAACTACCGGCCGGCCCGAACTGGGGGCGCCGGACTGGCGCGGTGACGTGGAGGGCCGACCCCTGTCCAACCAAGAGATCTCTGATGCTGTCGCGTGGCTGTCCAGCCAGAGGCCACAAGGGCCGAGGCCCTCTGCCATTTCTTTTCTGGAGCAGCCTAGGGGAGGAACTCAATGAAGACAGAAAACGGAGTGTCTCGCCGGGCTGCGCTCGTGAAACTGGGAGTCTTTCTTAACGGCATTGTTGGAGCCTTTCTCGCTGTGCCGATTGTGCGATATCTGCTTTCGCCGGTTACCCGTGAAAGGAAGGCTGGTTATGAATCGTGGCTCTCTCTCGGTCAGCTGGAGCAGTTTCCTGCGGGACAGACACGGCTCGCTACTTACCGAAATCCTGTCGTTAATGCTTGGGACGGAGAGACCGATGACATTGCCTGCTGGGTCCGAAACGTGGACGACAAGAATTTCCAGGTGTTTGCCATAAACTGTGCTCACCTCGGATGCCCGGTTCGCTGGTTTCCCCAGTCGAGCCTATTCATGTGTCCGTGTCACGGAGGAGCGTACTACCAGGATGGCTCCCGCGCATCTGGACCTCCAGAACGTGGGTTGTTCCAGTATCACCACAAGCTCGAAAACGGGCAGCTTCTGATTAGGGCTGGGGAAATGCCGACACCCGGTCGTGCAGCCAACGATAAAGGTGGAGCGGCGACATGCGCTTGATCCAAAAAGTCGCCGAATGGTTTGATCTCCGGTTGCAGTTGGGGACTCCGATTCGCGAGACAGCCGAGCACCCTGTTCCCCGCGAAACCGCGAGCTGGTTTTATGTCTTCGGCAGCGCCGCCCTCACTGTGTTCTTCCTGCAGCTTGTCACGGGCATACTGCTTGCACTGATTTATGTGCCTTCCGCTGGCGAGGCCTGGACCAGTCTTCAGACCCTCAATCATTCCATTGCGCTAGGCTGGTTCATTCGCGCCTTGCACGGATGGGGCTCGAATTTCATGGTGGCGATTGTCCTCATCCACATGGTGCAAGTCTTTCTGTTTGGAGCTTACAAGTTTCCGAGAGAACTAACCTGGATCGTTGGCGTTTTTCTGTTGCTCGTGACGCTCGGTATGGCCTTCACTGGCCAGGTACTTCGATTCGACCAGGATGCCTACTGGGGATTAGGCATCGGGGCCTCGATCGCAAGCCGAGTACCAGTAATCGGGCCGTGGGTTGTCACGCTGATGCTTGGCGGCCCGATCATTGCTGGAGCGACGCTCTCACGTTTTTTTGCATTGCACGTTTTCGTCATCCCCGGATTGTTGATGGCCTTCGTCGGCATCCACTTGCTGATGGTGCTGAAACTGGGGGTCAACGAATGGCCCATGCCCGGACGCGTCGTCCGGCGGGCCACGTACTTGCAGGAATATCACGAACTGACCCACACGCAGGGTGTGCCGTTCGTGCCGAACGCAGTGTGGAAGGACATCTTGTTTTCCGGCTTTGTTCTTCTTTCAATAGCGGTCTGCGCGGCATATTTCGGACCCTTCGGTCCTGGCGGGCAGCCGGATCCGACCATTATCCAGACTGCCCCGCGGCCTGACTTTTTCTTTCTGTGGTTGTATGCGCTGCTCTCGTTTTTGCCGCCTGCAGCAGAGACGCCGATTCTGCTAATTGGCCCCGCAATCGGACTCATAGTGCTTATCGCGCTCCCTTTTGTTGCAGGCGAAGGTGAAAAAAGTTGGGAGCGCCGGCCGATTGCGGTCCTGACCATTCTGCTGATCGCCGTGGGTCTCGGCACCCTGACGCATTTGGGCGAGCGCACGCCTTGGAGTCCCGTCATGGATGCATGGAGCAGCGAGCCGATTCCCGCTCAATATCTCCAGAGGCGCACCGCTTTGGAACGTCAGGGGGCGCTGGTTTTTCAAGCGAAGCAGTGTCACAACTGTCACTCGCTGGATGGTCGAGGAGGCGAGCGCGGCCCCGCACTCGACCGTGTTGCTCTGAGTCTTACCGAAGATCAGCTTGTCCGGCAGGTGATCCAGGGCGGCGGGAATATGCCAGCGTATGGAAAGAATTTGCGTCCGGCCGAGACCACTGCACTAGTTGCCTTTCTTAAGACGCTTCATCCCCCAACGCAATTACCCGCAAGTAATGCGTCTCGCGCCATCGCTTTGAGAGAAGGCGAAACCAACTAGGACGTGAATTTGTTTATGCCCTCACCGATCCACGTCCACGCGCAACCGGGAAGTTTCTCCCGGTGGATTGTTCTTATCTTAATGCTGATCGCTTTCTTGTACTCTCGCGGATGGCTTTGCCTCCGACGTACTGCGCCGACTCTTTTTCCGGGTTGGCGGCTCTTGGGGTTTCTGGGCGGGCTTCTTGCGATAGGCGTCGCGGTGGGTTCTCCTCTGGGGGCTCTCGATCGTCAAGCGCTCACTGCACATATGCTGAAGCACCTAATGTTGATGGTCGTGGCTGCCCCTCTGACATTACTCGGGGCAATGAGCCGACCGCTACGGAGCGGGCTTCCGAATTGGGTTGCCCGTGGCAGCTTGCTTTTCACCACCAGGCTCGCGTCGTCGCTCGGAGGCCTTTTCGGTAACTCCATTTTCTGTTGGCTCGCGGGTACCACCACGGTCGTTGTGTGGCACATTCCCTTTTTCTTCCAGCTCGGCTTGTCGTCGCCCGCTTGGCATACGATCGAGGACGCATCTTTTATATGCGCGGGGCTTCTGTTCTGGAAGCCGATCATCACACCTCCGCCGAACGAAGCCAACACGCCGCAATGGTCGCTGGTCCTTTATCTTTTTCTAGCCACCGTGCCCTGCGACATCCTTTCCGCATTTCTCGCGTTCTGCGGCCGCGTTGTCTACCCCTATTACCTGTCGACGAACCAGACCTTCACTCTGTCCGCGCTCGAGGATCAAGAGTGCGCCGGAGCTCTGATGTGGGTTGCCGTGACCTTTGCGTATCTTATTCCTGCAGTGCTGATCACCGCGAACCTACTCTCGACCGACGGGGTGCATTTCGAGCAACTAGCACCCAGCACATCGTGCGGCACCCGCGCCGCGGAACTACCTGGCTCGGAGATAGAGGTCGCTTAAAAGCATGGGCTCCAACTCCATCCTGACGCTTGCCGATCCACCCACCATCGCCCCGGGAGTCTGTCAGGCAGCTACGCTGAAATTCGTGATCGCTGATTACTGGGCGCTCACCAAGCCGGAAGTTAACTTACTGATTGCGGTTGCAACCTGCACCGGCTATTGCCTGGCTTTTCAAGGTCCCCTGTTTACCCTTCATCCATGGCTGCGGCTCTCTCATACTCTATTCGGCACGCTCTTGGTGACGAGTGGCGCCGGGGCGCTGAATCAATATCTTGAACGCGGTTTCGATGCGCAAATGCGGCGGACCGCTCGGCGGCCACTCGCGGCAGGCAGGCTGAGGCCTCCTGCCGTCTTGAGGTTCGGGGTCGGGCTCGCTTCGATCGGAAGTATTTATCTTGCGACGGTCGTCAATATAACAGCGAGTCTGCTCGCGATTCTTGCGTTGTTGTCTTACTTGTTCCTCTACACTCCGCTCAAACGAAAAACAGCGCTGTGTATGTTGGTTGGGGCTTTTCCTGGTGCGATGCCACCTCTGATCGGTTGGGCAGCAGCGTCAGGTAGATTGCGTTGGGAGGCTTGGATGCTGTACGCGATGCTCTTCCTGTGGCAGTTCCCCCACTTTATGGCGATCACATGGATGTATCGTGAGGACTATGGTCGAGGGGGCTACCGCGTGCTGCCTGATATCCCGGTGCAAGCTCGATGGGTAACCTTGCAAATCATGTTGCCCCTCCTGGCTTTGCTCCCGATCAGTATGCTGCCAACACAGGCGGGAATCTTTGGGTCGCTGGGAGGGTTGCTCCTCACCCTTGGGTTGCTCTACTACGGGGCGTACTTTGTGCATCGCCGATCTAACGCGGCGGCACGCCGGCTCTTATTGGCATCGATCATTTACCTTCCTTCGCTATTCCTGCTAAAGCTGCTGGTCAGAAGTTAATGGTCGCTTCCGAGACTGGCCCTTAAAACTTATCCTCATCCGGGATAGGAAGCTTCTTCTCGATATTCTGCACTTTGTTCTGCACTTTCTCCGGTGTGTGCTTATGGATGAAACGCTTTATATCCGGCGTAAATTCGCGTAACAGATAGCCAGTCGCATCCGAACTCAGAGCGCCAGAAAAGCGATTCATCGTATCGTGAAAAGTCCGGTCATGTCTTGGGTAGTAAGAATTCTGCAGCGAGCTGGTGAACAAAGTTCCCAGAAACTCAGAGGTGTTAACTACATTCCTGCCATTGTCGTTTTTCGTGATCAAGACTCTGGTCACTGCATACGATGCGCGTGCAAGGAGCGTTCGTTTGGGTGAAAAGAAGTATCGAGGATCCTGATGCAGGACGGCCGATAGAGCAAAGCCCTGAATGAATCTTCGCGATTCCGTATCGGCCAGAACCGCACCGAATCGTTTGCTCCAACCTGCCACACCCTCGCCATAGTGCGGCCACTGTCCCATGGCATCGGCCCAAGTTGCTTCAAAACCTAAGGATGCGAATGTGTAAGGCGAGTAGGTCTGCTTCACAAAGAGGTGGAATTTGCAGTGTGAAGAAAGCGGAGTGTAGACAAAAAACTGTCCGCTCACTGTAGCATCTTTGGAATTTGTCGAGGGCGGGCGGAATGCGTCAGGCACCCTAAAACTGCAGGCTGTGGTCGCTTTCTGATCAGGCAATCCAGGCTGGAGGGATGCCGCTTGGACACTAATGGAAGAGGGCGAAGGCGCTGCCGGTAGGGTGGATACCTGCTGACCTTGCGCGAGCCCCAGCGTCGTTGCAATCACAACCGCTATCGTTAGGGCACAGGTCATCGCTCACGATTTTTCGCCCGAAATGAACTTCGCGTTGACATTTCCTAGTTCACCACCCCTTCGCGGCCTGCTCCGAGTTGGCGCCCGGCGGCCATCAATTCTCGATGCTCGCTGTGGCCACGTCGCGAGAGGCGAAACCTAGCGCGACGATGCTGCGTGCGGCAATGAGATCGCGCAACGACGGTTCGTCAGACTAAGGAATCACCATGCATTCCCGACGACCTTTCGGTCCGAAGGGCCTCTATCACTGCGTAGTGCAAATTCACCGAATCAGCTCGGTCGTTCATAACTCACCTTCGCCCCTCATGTCCATGAAACTCGATACACCTCGGACCTAGCAAACCGGGGTCCAAATCGCGTTATGTGATATCAGAAGGCGCAGTTGGGACCCTAAGCCAAAAAACCGGCAGCTCGCCAATGCGCAGCGGAAACGAAGACCGCCACTCGACAGTCGCGTCCACATGAGGACGTGGCTGCTGTTCGATCGATCGGTAATGCGCTGGAGACCCTTCAGAAATTGGCCATTTTCCGGCTTCAGGTCTTTGGCATAGGCCTTGCATGATGAGGATTGAGACCAGCCAAGACCATCGGTTGGTCGTCGATAGATATGTCAGCCGAGCACGAGGTTGAAATAATGAGCGATCCTTCAGAAGACCAAACGATTATCGACCATCCCTCGCGGAGGAGCTTCCTCGGAATGAGTTCAGTGGCTCTGGCAACTGCTGCTTTTGCAGGGCTTGCTGCCAATGCTCAAGAGGAAGCGGGCACGCAGAAAGCAGAGCGCGACCATTCCTCAAGCGATCCCGGTCAGGAGAACAAGCCACTCCTGGACGAGAACCCAAGTTCGAATTTGCCTCCTCCCACGGATCAGGGAGATATTGGCCCGATCTGGTATTCCTTCAACCTGGTACACAAGCGCGTGCAGCAAGGTGGCTGGACACATGAAGTAAACCAGCGCGTATTGCCCACCTCCAGAGACCTTGCGGGCGTGAACATGCGCCTGACTGCTGGTAGCTTCCGCGAATTGCACTGGCACACAGCAGATGAGTGGGCGATCATGCTTTATGGCAACGCTCGCGTTACGGTGATGAATCCCGACGGTACCATGTTCATCGACGACGTGGGCAAGGGCGATCTATGGCTATTTCCCGCAGGTTTTCCCCATTCGATTCAGGGGCTCGGGCCTGACGGTTGCGAGTTCCTGCTGGTCTTCGATGAAGGTAACTTCAGCGAAGACGGCACGTTCCTCCTCTCAGAGTTTGTTGCGCACACGCCGCGAAATGTCTTAATGAAAAATTTTGGCCTCGGCAAGGACGCGATCGCCAAATTGCCAAAACAGGAGCTTTACATTTTCCCGGCAGCTCTTCCTCTGTCTCTCGCGCAAGATAAGGCAGCGGTTGGAGGACGGCGCGTGGAATCTCCTATTCAGTACACGTTCAAAATGTCGGCCATGACCCCGACCCGGAAAACACCTGGAGGAGAAGTTCGTATCGTGGACTCGCGCAACTTTCCGGTTTCGAAGAATGTCGCTTCGGCGCTGGTCACTCTCAAGCCGGGAGCCCTGCGGGAGCTCCACTGGCATCCCAATGCGTCCGAGTGGCAGTTCTGGATCGCCGGAAAAGGACGCATGACCGTCGTCATGAACGAGGGGAGAGCTCGCACGATGGACTTCAACGCCAATGATGTGGGCTTAGTTCCCAGGGTGGCAGGTCATTACATCGAAAACACCGGCGACACCGATGCCACCTTTTTGGAAATGTTCAAAGCGGATCAGTTCATCGACGTTTCTTTGAATAATTGGCTCCGGCGTGTGCCCCCGGAAGCAGTGAGTGCGCACCTGAATCTTGACCAAGAACTAATCGCAAAAATTCCCCCAGAAAAAGAGCTTGTGATTCCGGGGTAGTCTAGAAGAAGTTCATCACGGAATGGACAAGAAACCAGCTAACTCGTTCAAAATCAGTTTAAGCAATGGCTGGGTCTACACTACATTTGCGACGGAGCCGGAAATGCTCGGGTAGATCAAGACCGAGCTGGTGCAGTAGGGATTTCTGTTCCGCCGGCGGCTCGGTGATTCGGCGGAGGCGGATCTCGCGCCCCGCAGATGGCTCGACTGCAATAGTTCCCGTGTAACCCCCGGATTCGCCGGCTTATCAAGCGCCGAAAGGTCGGAAAAAGGCCAGTTCCCGGGGGCGCCGATTCAGTCTCTGCGAGGCTTGGGAACTTTTAACTTGGGCTGTCAGTTCGGTCCTGGCGAACAGTTTGGCTGTAAGCAACATGGCAAGTAACGCAGTCACCACAAGTCCGAATTGCTTCCAGCCGCTCAACATCGAAGCATCACCGAGCAGCGTGATGCCAGCAAAACAAAAAACCAGGTGCGTGCAGAAGACCTGGAGCGACGACTGGCCGAGGAGTACTAGGGGCCGAATCGAGAGCGGCTTTAGATACGAGCGCGCACAAATGAGAAGGACCCCCAGGGCGCTGAAATTAATCAGCCGCACAACTCCGAGATGCCATTTATCAACATATATGGCATAGCTGCCTAAATCAAAACCGCGGAAAATGGCATAGCGCATGGTCAGCAGTGCCAGCACCACGATCAACGCGGGGCTCGCAACCTTTCTCGCAACCCGCGTCAGCGGTAATTCATCTTTGGCCCAGCACACGCCCATCCATAGCCCCACCAGCCACACCAATTGCCACGCCCAAGGGTCGAATGATCCCATCTCATTCAAAGGAATGCGAAGGCCGAAGTGACGATTCAACAGATGCCATGCGGTTTGGCGTAGTCCGAGTTGGGCCATCAGCCAAATCGCGAAGCCGCTGCTCAGGGTCACTGTCCATCCCAATTTTTGACCCATTCTCAACGCGAGAGGCGTTAGCACAAGGAAAATGATGTACATCGGCAGAATATCGAGCAAGGGAGGGCGATATACGAGCAATGCAGCGTCCATAGCCGCCCGCACGGGACCGGCACTGAAAAAGAAATCCAAGAGGTTATGCAAGCCAGGATGTTTGCCGCTGGCCGTGATGGGAACAGCCATCAAGAAAACCAAACTCAACAAGACAGCATGGTAGAGATACAGTCGTAATGTTCGTCTGCCCAACTTCTTTTCCATGACACTATGACCGTCACGTTGAGCCAGGCGGAAATAAATGCGGCCCGTAAATAATGCCGATAGAAATATGAATCCTTCTGAGGCTGAGATAAACCCAAACGGCTGGTTAACATAGGTAGTGAGAACTGTGGGCAGATGTGTGAGAGTCATCCACACCAGCATCAGTCCGCGGAGAGCATCGAGTTCCTGGAGTCGGCGCATCAGATCCCTTCCTTAAAAGGTCGTTCTATAAATGAGATTGCGACCGTGCCATCGTCGCATGTAGGATTTTGTAAAAAAAAGTCAACAGACGGAGTGAAAGGGTGCGCCTCCAGAACCGCTGATGAGATCGAGAACTGATCGGCGATTGTCGCTGTGCAGATCAAATGTTTTGGCTGACGGTCGAATTCGTTCTTTCGCTGAATAGGCATGGCTCTAGTTCTAACAACCGAACGTACGGCGGAGACCAGACCAATCTGGTCTCCACCAGTCCTTTGCTACGGCCGATTCAGCGCGACCTCGACCTGCGGCGAGGACGTGCCGCTCGCCATTGCCAGCTGGGCCACTCTGGTGCGGAAACTTAGGTCAAAGACATCACTCTTGACCTCCTGGAGGGCGTAAATATCCCCCGAGTGCTCGAACACCAACTCTGACTTGTCGTTACCATCGCCCTCAGGAGTCCCTATCAGGAATATGTGGTGCTGGCCCGAGACATCGCGGAGCGTGATCCTCTGGCTCTCTACATCGATCCCGATGGTGTAGATTCCAGCCGGCATTTTCTGTCCTCCGGCATAGAAATCGAACGGCACATTGGCGATCTCGGTTCTATCGGCTTGTGCTTGCGCCGAACGGACGACGCCGGCTGACGCAACTACTAAAACTGCAAGAAACATGATGAGCTTCTTCATACCTTTCTCCTTATGCTGCAATTGAGTTTTGCGAGAATCCCTGTGGAGAATTCCGGCAAGATGTTTCAACTCAGGTATACGCACCACAGTTGCCAGAACCGAGGCACCATTCCGTTGTGAGAGAAAACCTTATTCCTGAAGCTGTTAGGAAGATTCCGCAGGTCTGCTGCGCGGAGGCGGTCGTGGTGTCGGACATGTCGGTCGTCACCGCCGCAACTTGCGACACTTGATTGCGGTCGATCCTGATCGTCTTGATGGGTCGAAGGAAGGCAGCGGGGCTGGAGTGGTGTGCGCCCTCCGACACTCTGTGTGTCGATATTCCGACGGCCAGAGTTCGTTTGTAGCCGATCCGGCATGCCCTTCGTGCAAAGCGTTGGCGATCAGGCCCTTAGCCGTCGTTCCAAGGGCACGCGGAGTGGTACGGCAAATGCTTCCTCAGCCTTGTCTGCTACAAGGGCGATCACTCACCACCACCAGTGGGAACATGAAGGTTTTAAGGTTGACTCGGGATCCTTTGGCCTTGTTTGCCCAAGAGAAGCAAACGCTGAGACGAAGCCAATCGAAAACCCAGCAGGTTTAGCAGGCTAAGGGGAATACATATGTGGATTGTTCGACTGGCGTTGCGCAGGCCGTACACCTTCGTGGTTATGTCCATTCTGATTTTAGTCATGGGAGTTCTTTCAATCCTGCGCACGCCCACTGACATTTTCCCCAACATCAACATCCCCGTCGTAAGCGTTATCTGGAACTTCAACGGTCTGGTTCCCAAAGAAATGGCGGACCGGATTGTTAGCGTTACCGAGCGAAACATGACCACCGTAGTCGACAACATCGAGCATGTCGAGTCTCAATCACTCTATGGGATCGCAGTGGTCAAGGTGTTTCTGCAACCAAACGCCAGCATTGACCGTGCGATTGGGCAGATTACAGCAAGCTCGCAGACCCAGCTTCGCCAGCTTCCCACTGGAACTACACCACCGCTTGTCATCGCCTATAGCGCATCGAGCGTTCCGGTCATGCAGCTCGGCCTCTCCGGACAGGGCCTTTCCGAACAACAACTCAACGACTACGGACTTAATTTTATTCGTACCCAGTTGATCACAATTCCGGGGACCGCCGTGCCTTATCCCTACGGCGGCAAGCAACGGCAGGTGCAGGTTGATCTCAACCCCGCCGCGTTGCAGTCGAAGGGTCTTTCTGCTTTGGACGTCGTAAATGCAATCACCCTACAGAATCTGATCCTCCCCACGGGCACCTCGAAAATCGGAAGCAAGGAGTACGACGTTGACATTCCCAATGCGGCGCCGCAGTCCATCGCGGAACTGAACCGAATCCCGATCAAGACGATTGGTAGCACCACGATTTACATGAAGGACGTGGCCTGGGTGCGCGATGGCTTTCCTCCGCAGACCAACGTCGTGCGCGTGAACGGACAGCGCTCCGTTCTGCTCACGATTCAGAAGGCCGGCGACGCCTCTACGCTCTCCGTGATCTCGGGCATCAAGGCTCTGCTTCCGCAGATCGCCACGACTGTTCCCCCACAGCTAAAGATGCAGCCACTGGCCGATCAATCCATCTTCGTCCTGGGAGCGATCAACGGCGTCGTTCGCGAGGCGCTCATTGCGGCCTGCTTGACGGCGGTGATGATCCTTGTTTTTCTTGGGAACTGGCGAAGCACGCTGATCATTGCCACTTCGATTCCGCTCGCCATTCTCACCTCGATCATCGTCCTCAGCCTGATTGGACAGACGATCAACATCATGACGCTTGGAGGCCTCGCCCTCGCTGTCGGCATCCTGGTGGATGATGCGACAGTAGAAGTGGAAAACATCAACCGCAACCGTGAGGCGGAACCGGACAAGGACATGGACGAAGTTGTTTTGGATAGCGCCATGCAGATCGCTACCCCTGCGTTCGTGTCAACACTATCGATTTGCATTGTGTTCGCGCCGATGTTCTTGCTCTCGGGTGTCGCGCGCTATTTGTTCCTACCCCTGGCCGAAGCGGTTGTCTTTGCCATGCTGGCTTCGTACTTCCTGTCGAGGACAATCGTTCCCACAATGGCGAAGTATTTGTTGCGCGGACAAAAAATAGGTGCGCACGCTTCCGTCAGCCGAAACCCGCTCGTCAGGATGCAGCAGAAATTCGAAAAGGGATTTGAGGGTTTTCGCGAGGGCTATCACAAATTGCTGCAGCGGTGTCTCCATCAACGGCGGGCTTTTCTGATCGCGTTCTTTGCTGCCTGCCTCGGATCGCTCGCGATTATCGTTCCGTGGCTTGGTCAGGATTTTTTTCCGAGCGTCGATGCCGGGAGTTTCAAACTTCATTTACGGGGTCCGACAGGCATGCGCATTGAAGACACTGCCTTTCTGTGCGATCTCGTGGAGAATTCGATCCGAAAACAAATTCCGGCAGCCGAAATGGATAGCGTCATCGACAACATCGGCCTGCCGTATAGCGGCATCAATCTCTCTTACAGCAATTCGGCGCCGATCGGAACATCGGATGCCGACATATTGGTGACTCTATCGTCGAAACACCACCCTACAGATGACTATGTCAAGCAACTTCGCCTGAGCTTAGCCAAGGATTTTCCCGGGGTAATGTTCGCCTTTCTGCCTTCCGACATGGTCACGCAAATTCTGAACTTCGGATTGCCCGCTCCCATTGACATCCAGGTGATCGGCAATAATCTGGACGGCAACCGGGTTTGGGCGAGCCAGTTGTTGCAGAAAATTCGGTATGTTTCAGGTACGACTGACCTCCGCGTACAGCAGCCGTTCGACGAACCGTACTTACATCTCAGGATTGAGCGCACGAAAGCCCAGGAATTGGGTTTCTCGGGTCACGACATCGCACAAAATCTTCTGGTGTCGCTCAGCGGCAGTTTTCAAACGTCGCCGACCTTCTGGGTCGATCCCAAAAATGGCGTCAGTTATCAGATAGCGACGCAGACTCCGCAGTATTACGCAGACTCGCTGCAGGACCTCATCAACACGCCGGTAACCGGGAGCAACCCGTCGGCTCCGCCCTCGCTCATGGCGAGTCTGGTCTCCACGCAGCGCGGCACCGGGATGGGCGTCGTGTCACATTACAATGTTGCGCCGGTAATCGATATTTTCGGCTCCGTGGACGGCCGAGACCTCGGAGGAGTCGCGCGCGACATGAACAAGATCATTGACTCCATGCGCGGACAGTTGCCCCGCGGCTCGCGCGTCATGGTTCGCGGCCAGGTGCAGACGATGCGGTCGTCTTACATCGGTCTTTTGCTTGGTCTCGCGTTCGCCATCATGCTGGACTACCTTCTCATCGTGGTGAACTTTCAGTCGTGGCTCGATCCTTTCATCATGATCTCGGCGCTACCTGCGGCGCTGGCAGGAATCGCCTGGTTCCTTTTCATTACGCACACGACTCTGAGCGTGCCTGCGCTCATGGGAACAATTATGTGCATGGGCGTGGCCACGGCGAACAGCATTCTGGTCGTGAGCTTCGCCACGGAGCAGATGACTGCGGGCAAGGATGCGGTCGCGGCCGCCCTGGAGGCGGGGTACACACGTTTTCGTCCGGTGCTGATGACCGCCTTGGCCATGATTATCGGCATGGTGCCCATGGCGATGGGAATGGGAGACGGCGGCGAGCAGAACGCTCCTCTGGGACGGGCCGTGATCGGAGGACTCCTGTTCGCAACGGTATCCACGCTGTTCTTTGTTCCTACTTTTTTCAGCGTGCTGCATGGTTCTCCACGCAAACGCGACCAACTCAAAGGGCAGCCACTGAACGAGGGGATGGGTGAGTGATATGACGCAAAGTGAAGTTCACGAACAAGTCGAATTGGGGACGCCCCCAAATCCAAACAACTCAAGCCGCGGGCAGAACTGGCGTTGGCTGATTGTGGCACTAGTCGGGATCGCGGTGATTTGGGTCTTGGCGTCCGGAATCAGGTCGCGAGTGAAGGCTGCGGCCGCTTTAGAGACGGTTACGGCACAGATGGCAGTGCCGTCGGTTTCAGTGGTGGCGCCAAAGCGAACCGCACCGGCGCAGGAAATCATCCTGCCCGGCAACATACAGCCCTTCATCACTTCGCCCATTTACGCCCGTACTGACGGCTATGTCAAGAAGTGGTATTTCGATATCGGAGCACATGTAAAGACCGGCGACCTGCTAGCGGTCATTCAAACGCCAGAGGTCGATGAACAATTATCGCAGGCGCGCAGCACCTTGGCGACTGCGCAGGCCAACCTGGAACTGGCTCAGATCACGAGAGAACGTTATCAATCGCTATTAACGAAGCACGCCGTCTCCCAGCAGGATGTCGACAATGCCAACGGCACGTATGCAGCTAACAAAGCAGTCGTCGACGCAGATATGGCAAATGTCCGTCATTACGGGGCGCTGGTAGGGTTCGAAAAGGTTTATGCACCTTTCGACGGCGTCATCACGGCGCGCAACACGGATATTGGAGACCTTATCAATTCGGGCAGCAGCAGCGCGCCGAGGACTGATCTCTTTCATGTTGCCCAGACCCGTACGTTACGTGTCTATGTGAATGTGCCAGAGGAATATTCTCAAGGCGTCAAACCGGGTCAGACCGCGGCGGAGGTCGCATTGGCGGAGTTTCCCGGCAAGCGATTCCCGGGAAAGCTGGTACGCACCGCCGAATCGATTAATGGAATTACGCGAACCCTGTTAGTTGAAGTCGATCTTGATAATCCGAGCGGTACTCTTTTGTCCGGGTCCTACGCGGAAGTACACATGCAGATTCCAGTGCAGAATTCAACTTTCCTGCTACCAGTGACCTCGCTGATTTTTCGGGGTGAGAAACTGCAGGTCGGGGTGGTTACGGAAGGGAAGGCCACCGTTAGGGATGTTATCCCTGGCCATGATTTCGGAGATCAAATTGAAATTGTATCTGGCCTCAAAGCCGGCGATCAGGTCATCACCAATCCCCCCGACTCCCTGGTAACTGGCCAGGAAGTGAAGATTGTACAAGCTACACTGCCGGGGGATTCGCGATGAAAAAGTGGTACAAAACACAACGCAGTACTCACCGGCAGTCTCTGGGGTGGATCGTTGCTTCTGTTGCGGGCACTCTGCTTTTCACTGGGTGCGCCGTAGGGCCGAAGTACCGGACTCCCTCGCTTCCAACGCCGCCTGCATACAAGGAGATAGGGAACTGGAAGACCGCGCAGCCGAACGATAATAATCTGGGCGGCAATTGGTGGGAGATCTTTCAGGATTCCGAGCTCAACGCTTTAGAGCAGCAGATCAACGTTTCAAACCAGAACCTGAAGGCGGCGGTTGCCCAATATCAGCAGTCTCGAGCCGCGCTGCGATATGTTCGCGCTGACTATTACCCTACGGTTACAGCTTCCCCGTCGGCGACTCGCGAGAGATTTTCCAATAACCGTCCACCTGCAAGTTCAGGTTTTGACGGGCTGACGTTTAATGATTTCGTATTGCCCCTCAACCTTTCCTATCAGGTCAATGCTTGGGGAAGAGTGAGCCGCAACGTGGAGTCTTTTCGCGAGCAAGCGCAAGCCAGTGCCGGCGATCTGGCAGTGGTAAGCCTGAGCATGCATGCCGCTCTGGCGGTGGACTACTTTGCCGCGCGCACTTTAGATGCTGAAGAGAAGTTGCTGCAGGACACGGTCACTCAGTACCAGCAGGCATTCCAACTGAACGAAGACCGCTATGAAGGTGGTCTCGCCTCGGAAGTGGAAGTCGAGCAGGCGCGAACGATTCTGGAGACCACGCGGGCTCAGATGATCGACGTCGGCGTGGCTCGCGCTCAGTTCGAGCACGCCACAGCCGTATTGCTGGGCAAGGCTCCAGCGGATTTCACGTTGCCACCGCTGCCGCTCACCGCCCCACCACCACCCATTCCTGTCGGGATACCTTCGGAGTTACTCGAGAGACGCCCTGATATCGCCGCAGCCGAACGCCGTGTGGCATCGGCGAACGCCCAGGTTGGCCTGGCCAAGGCTGCCTACTATCCGCTCGTGAATATCCTGGGCACTGGCGGGTTCGAGAGCGGAACCATCACGACTTTGCTCCAGGGTCCAAGTGCTTTGTGGTCGGTTGGAGCATCTGCAGCCGTGACAGTTTTTGATGTAGGCCGTCGCCGAGCATTCAACGACCAGGCCAAGGCCGCCTACGATTCCTCGGTCGCATTCTACCGCGAAACGGTTCTGAGCAGCTTTCAACAGGTCGAAGACAATCTGGCTGCGCTACGGGTACTCGAGCAAGAAGCGGGAGTCCAGGAGACGGCGGTACAGGCGGCACAACGGTCCCTCGATCTTTCAAATACTCGATACGAAGGTGGGGTCACGAGCTATCTCGAAGTAATTACCGCTCAGAATGCTGCTCTCAGCGATGAAGTTACAGCGGTCAACATCTTGGGTCGACGCATGGCCAGTGCGGTGTTACTCATGGAAGCGCTTGGTGGAGGATGGAACCGATCCGGTCTGCCTAGTCGGCCTGAGTGCTGCGGCAAGCTAGCAAGCATGAGTTCCCAGCCTTAACGGAACCTGGACCGCTGGTCTCACAGAAGCGCGAGAGGAGTTGCAGTTCATGAAAATTGCCTTGATTTGTTTTCTTCTAATCGCATTGGCACAGGGGCAGTCAACGCCAGTTACGCCAGGTCAGGACGCGATCCGACCCGCCCAACTTGAGCGGGCAAACCTACTCCGAGAATTCGATAGTTCTCTCGAACAGGTGGTCTCCAAGGTTTCCCCTGCTGTCGTCCAGATCCTCGTTAGCGGATATGGGCCGGCAGAAACGCATGGGCATGTCGATACGGCGCGAATCGTTCGCCAGCATGCGATCGGGTCCGGCGTAATTGTCGACCCCGACGGATACATCATCACAAATGCGCACGTGGTCGAGGGTGCACAACGCGTTCGCGTTGTCATATCCCTTCCAATGGAAAGCTCGAGGCTCGAACCGCAGCCCGTTCACTCCCAGCAGATATTCAATGCGAAAATATTGGGCAGACATAAGAAGTCCGACTTGGCACTTCTCAAGATTGAAGCAACGCACTTGCCAGCTATCACCCTCCGAGACAATGTACGTGTGCGCCAGGGCGAGTTGGTCTTCGCAATTGGCAGCCCGGAAGGGCTGCGCGATTCTGTCACTATGGGAGTCGTCAGTTCCGTTGCACGGCAAACGGAAACCAACGATGCGATGTTCTACATTCAAACGGATGCAGCTCTCAATCCAGGAAACAGTGGCGGTCCCCTGGTCGATATAGACGGCAATCTTGTCGGAATCAATACGTTCATGCTCAGCCAAGGTGGCGGAAGCGAAGGCCTGGGCTTTGCCATTCCGCCCGCCATTGTAAAGTTCGACTATGAGAACCTCCGCAGATACGGCCATGTGCAGAGAGTTGCGGTCGGCGCCATAGCCCAGAGCATCACGCCGACGCTGGCGGCGGGCCTCGGCCTTTCAAGGAGTTGGGGAGTCATTATCTCCAACGTAGCCCCCGGTGGATTCGCGCAGGTAGCAGGACTCGAAGTGGGAGACATAGTGACCACCGTCGATGGTCGCCCGATCGACGCTCTTCCCCCCTTTATGGAAGCGCTCTATCTGCACCCCATTGACCAAGCTATGACCATCCAGGTGCTTCGCGGACAAACGCAACTGTCAGTCACGGTTCCCGTCACCGTGCACCATGAGGAGGTTGATAATTTGACGGATGTTCCGGATCTGCAACGAACCTTCATTGCGGAGCTCAGCATGTTTGTCAGCGATTTGGACGATAAGGTGAAACCTCTGCTTCAGGGGGATCGCGACGACCAAGGAGTAGTGGTCATCGCCCAGGCCGGTGCTCAAAACGCGGTTGATACGGGCGTCGAAACCGGGGACATCATACGAGCGATTAATCGCACACCGCTGCAGTCAGTTTCTCAGCTGCAGGCCACAGTTCGCCAACTCAAATCGGGCGATGCCGTGGTCCTCCAGGTTGAACGCGGGGGGAAACTTCAGTATCTCGCGTTCGAAATGGATTGAATTTAGTCATGAAACCATTGCTGGCGTCGATCCTGGTTCCCCGACGCTCCGGTGCCGTTGTGCAACGGTTTGGAGCGGCCATTGTCTCTGTCGCACTGGCAGCTGCAGTGGCCCTCCTTCTGCGGCGCTACAATTTGCCACACCCGTTCATTTCTTTCTCATTCGCGGCTATTGCCATTGCCTTTTGGTACGCCGGAACGGGACCGGGTTTGCTCGCAGTCGTTCTCTCTTGCTCCACGCTGAGTTTCTTCTACACGCCCGTCAAAGTTGGCAATCTTCCGTGGGATTCCTATCTGGTTATTTACGGAGTCTTTGGGTTTTTCGTGAGCTGGTTCAGTTCATCGCGTATTCGCGCAGAACGGTTGTTGTCCGAGGCTCGCGACGCTCTGGAGATTCGCGTTGCGGAGCGGACTGCCGAGCTCACGATGGCCAATCAGACCTTGCAACGGGCGCAGGAGGAATTATCAGACCTCACGCAAAAGCTCGCCCAGGAGAATTTGTATCTGGAAGACGAAATTCGGTCTGACGCCAACTTCAAGGAGATCGTCGGCAAAAGCCGTGAACTACGCCGCGTTCTAAAACTCGTGGAAACGGTTGCTCCGACGGACTCGACCGCGCTGATCTACGGCGAGACGGGGACGGGAAAAGAATTGATCGCACGGTCAATTCATAATCTTAGCTCACGGCGATCCCGGACATTTATCAGACTCAACTGCGCTGCTATTCCAGCCGGATTGCTCGAAAGCGAGCTGTTTGGCCATGAAAAGGGAGCATTCACGGGTGCCTTTACCCAACGGATAGGCCGACTGGAACTCGCGAACAATGGCACTCTGTTTCTTGACGAAATCGGCGACCTGCCCCTTGAACTCCAGCCGAAGCTGTTGCGGGTGTTGCAGGAACGTGAGTTTGAGCGCTTGGGCAGCACGCGAACGCTTTCGACCAACGTGCGTCTGATCGCCGCAACGAATAGAAATTTAAGTGCCATGGTCGAAGAGGGGAAGTTTCGAGCCGACCTTTTTTTTCGCCTGAATGTATTTCCTGTCGATCTGCCTGCCTTACGCGATCGACGTGAAGACATTCCGCTCCTGGTGAGGCACTTCGCGGAAGAGTTTTCCCGCCGCATGAGCAAGACGATAGAAACCATATCTCCCGCCACGATGGATGGCCTCTGCCGCTATCCTTGGCCCGGCAATATTCGTGAATTACAGAATGTGATCGAGCGGGCGGTAATCCTGTCGCCCGGGCCAGCGCTCGTCGTACGTCTTGCGGAAATGGAGAGGCACCCGATAACAGAACCCGTCAGGGACGCCGCGCCAGCTCGATCGACAAGGCGCAGACCTGTGCGGAGTATCCTCGCCGACGTGGATCGGGACCAAATTATCCGGGCTCTCAAAGAAGCAGATGGCCGGGTGGGCGGGCCAGACGGCGCTGCTTCGCGCCTCCGACTTAAACGCACGACGTTCATTACCCGGATGAAGAAGCTCGGCATCGACCCGAATGCAGTGTCGGAGCACGATGACGCGACCAGCAACGCATCCGACACCTCCGACACCTCGGGCCTGTTGTCACCTCCTATCGACCTAAGTTCCGCAGAATAAGTTCCTTACAGACAAACCAAGAGCACCGCTGAGTTTGGCTTCTGCCATGCTTTTCTCCAAACTGTGAAAAACAACGCTGCTGAGTGGGGCATTTTGCATTTTGAGCGCTTCGCAACCGATCGAAGCACGCCACTCAGCAGCAAGAAAGGAGGAAATATGAGAAAGCTATTCGCTCTGGTTGTTCTTACAGGTTGTCTTGCGGCTCCGTCATTCGCTCGCGATGTCGTTGCCCACAGCGTCAAGGTCGCCGGCAAAGACTCCGGCAAAGCCGTGGCGGTTACGGCCAAGGGCACTGCAAAAGGAGTCGCAGCCGTCGGGAAGTTTCTCTTCTGACCGAGGCGGAAAACAACCATAGATCCATATTCATAAGGAGATGAACACAATGAAAATCAACAAGCTCTACATCGCACTGGGTTTAATGATTGCTTTTGTTCTGTTTTACGATTTCGCCGCTCATGCAGGCGAGTCGAATGAATCCACTAAAGTCACATTCAGTGCGCCGATTCAGATTCCGGGACAAGTACTGCCTGCAGGAACGTATTTATTTCAGCAGGCGGGCGACAATAGCGATTTGAACTTGGTTCAAATCTTCAACGCCGATCGCAGCGTCTTGTATGCGACGCTCGAGACAGTCTCAGCAGATCGTATCGAAGCAACCGGCGGGACCACGATCACGCTGGCAGAGCAAGGGGAAGGGAACCCGGATGCCCTCGTGAAGTGGTTTTATCCAGACCATACCATTGGGCACGAGTTCGTTTACCCCAAGCAGCAAAAGCAGGAGATTGCGCACGCAAGGCAAAAGACGTTCGTGGGTAACCACTTAGTGTCCAGCGGAGACGCCGCTGGCGAATAAAGCTACGTGTTGGCATTCACTCACGCCCGCCGCGGAGCGGTCGTGGCGGGAGCGGATGTCCGCGGAGACAAACTGACTTTGAAAAGGAGACTTGATATGAAATTCCGGAATCTACTGGCAATTCCACTACTTCTCGTGGCACTGACCACCGCGGTCTTTGCCGATCATGTGGCAGTCGATTACGACCATGCCGCCAACTTTAACAAATTAAAGACATACTCATGGTCGAAGGTTTACACCACAGACTCCATTTGGGATGACCGTGTAAAGGGCGCTATTAATAAGGAGTTAGCGGCCAGAGGCTGGACCGAAGTGCCGTCCGGCGGAGACGTTGCGCTGGTGGCGATGGAGAAGACTTCCATTCATCAGCAGTACGACACGTTCTACAACGGCTTCGGCGGTTGGCGCCGGGGCGGCGGCCTAGGCGAGTCGACCACTTCTGTTGACAACTACAAAGTTGGCACGCTGATCGTGAGTATGTTCGACGGCAGCTCCAAACAGTTGATTTGGAAGGGAACATCGAGCAGCGATTTGGCGGGCAATCCCGAAAAGAACACCAAGAAGCTCGACAAAGATGTCCAGAAAATGTTTAAGAAATTTCCACCGCAAGTAGCGTCATAAGTCGTCAGTGCTGTTCCGCCTCAGGTTCGGGCGTGCCCGGACCTGCGCGGACGGCCGCTCGTCCGACACGGACTGTGGCTGACCAGGAGGAATCGTCATGTTAATGAAGTGGATGTTAGCGTTCGGATTGCAGGGCACCGCGCTCATAACGATTGCGCCCGTAGCCCTTGCCACTGCTGAGACAGTTCAGCCGTCACCAAGCGCGATCTCGAAGCAGACTCTGCGACAAACGCCGGAGGGCGCAAGCGCATTGTCATTCCTCGATTCCGGTTTTCGGTCGATGTATGACCTGGACTTTGCAGGCGCTCAGCAACAGTTTATGGAATATGAGCGCGAGAATCCTGGCGATCCGATGGGACCAGTGGCGGAAGCGGCCGGCCTGTTGTTTTCGGAGTTCAACCGGCTCGGTGTCTTAGAGTCGCAGATGTTCATTAAGGACCCGAGCTTCGGCGCTCGCAGCAAGCTTGTTCTTGATCCCGTCGCTCTCAGCAACTTTGACCTAGCGATCCGACGCGGCCAGGCATTGGCCAACAACCGCCTGGTCAGCAATCGCCGCGACCGCGACGCCTTACTCGCGTCGACTTTCGCAGCCGGTCTGGAGGCTGAATGCTTGGCCCTGATACAGAAGCAGACCTCAGCAGCCTTAGACTATACGCGGCAAGCCACTAACTATGCCAAGCGACTGCTCACGGTTTGCCCGGACTGCTACGACGCGTACGTCGCGACCGGGGCGGGCAAGTACTTGATCGGCAGCCACACGGTGCCGGTTCGTTGGATCCTCCGCGCGACCGGATTCGCTGGGGACAAGCGCGAGGGAATTAGCGAGTTACAGGTCGCTGCCCAGCATGGTCACTATCTTGCGCCGTTCGCGGAAATCCTGCTGACGATTGCGTATCTCCGTGACAAAGAACCGGAGCATGCAAGATCGGTGCTGGCCGAGCTTAGCGCCGAATTTCCCAAAAATACACTGTTTCCCGGCGAGCTGGTGTGTCTCGACGGGTCTGCTGAACTGTCGGGTGATCGTGATGAATTCTATTTCTAGCTCGGTTGGGGCTGCGGTCGGGCAGGTCGCAGACGCTAGACCGACAAACATGTCGAATGCTCTCAGACGCTTGCAGCAGCAGTCGCGAGCTACCCGCACCGCAGTGTTCTTGGCGCTATTCGCACTCACTGCCTGGCTGGACTTCATTCTCGATCACGACTTGTCGCTTTTCGCCCTGTATTTGATCCCAACTCTGTACTCGGCATGGTATCTGGGCAGCAAATGGGCGTACGGCGGTTGCCTTGCCGGTGGGGCAGTCTGGTTCATCGACGACCTGCCAGGATGGCACTCTTACCACCATGCTCTCATTCCCTATGGGAACCTTGCCGGAAGACTTGCAGTGCTAACCATCATCGTTGCCATTGTGAGTGCTCTCAAGAACGCACTGGAAGATCAGTATGAAGCTGAGCGGCGGGTGGTCGTGAGGGACTTGGACATTGCTTCCGAGGTACAGAGAGGTTTGCTCCCCTCGCAACCGCCGGACTATCCCGGGCTGGATCTCGGTTTCGCTTACCGGCCGGCGCGGGAATTGGGTGGCGACTATTACGACTTTATCCCGCTCAGCTCCGAACGCATCGCGATTGTCATCGGTGACGTTTCCGGTAAGGGACTCCCGAGCGCTTTGCTGATGGCATCGGTGCAAAGTCTGGTGCGAGCCAATCTCGCGGTGCGGGAAGGGGATCTCGCTCGTTTTGCGAGGGAACTGAGCCAACACTTGTACGAACAGACCACAGATGAACGGTACGTTACGCTCTTCTTGGCGGTTGCGGATACGTCCAGTTTGACGCTGCATTACGTGAATGCGGGACATAATCCGCCGGTCTTTTTTCGGAAATGGACATTGTCGGCCAACGGCTCGACCGCTGAGATTTTGGACAGGGGTGGGCCACCCCTGGGCATGTTTGCCGCCAGTCAATACACCTCCGGCCGAACCCTGCTGCAAGAAGGCGACGTCTTGGTCCTCTATACCGATGGAGTTTCGGACGCTGTTAGTGCGGAGCAGGAGGAATTCGGGGAGGAACGACTCAGGGACGTAGTTCGCACGTCACTGTCGCTCAGTGCGACGGATATCTGCCGAAACATTGTAGATCGTCTAGACGGATTCACAGCCGGCAGTCCTCAGTGGGATGACATCACCTTAGCGGTCGTAAAGGTGAAACCCGAATCCCCGGATGCGGTAAAGAAAGGGCCGGCCGCAGCTGCGTTTTCAACCATGTGAAGTTTATTCGATGAGGAGCGATATTTATGAGAATCATAAACCGATATTTCGAGCGGAGCCCTCGGGCTCGAGTCGCTATGCGCGTCGTACTCGTGCTGTGTCTGTTGTTGATGGCCTGGTTGGCGGTCCTGGTGCTATCGGCTGGCTTGTCAGTGGCTTAACAGATTGGGCGAAGAGAGGTTTTCGTACGCAAAAAACCGGAGCCAATGCCTCTTCTGCGCCTCTTCCCCTAGGTGTATCGACAGGACGGTTCGCATGGTGTGCAACCAGCTTTCGAGCTTTCCGGATAGTGTTCCGCCTGCCAGTTTAGAACATTGACCACATCCCTACTTTGGATGTTGGCGGTCTTTTGGTCGTTGAAGTTGTCGAAGACCCGGACCGAGCTTCTTTGTTGTGCTCGCTCGCACCTGTTCTGAGACCTCTTTTGAATTCCGGGAGCGTCGGTTTTCTTCCCATCCTCGGCCAACTCGCCAGAAAAATTTCCGGCCCCCTGTCGGCCGATGACTGGGCCTTTTGTCGCGCGACTTGGGCGCCGCTTCGGCTTCCTACACCGCCACGACCGTGGGAAATGCAGCGTGAAGAATTGAAGCGTCTGGTGGGCTAGGAACATCTGTTCGGAGATAGAATCCTACTGCCGAGGTCAATCGCATGCTGCTAAAGGCTGATCCGACTTTCTATCCCTCACCGAAGCTAGCTGGTCAAGCGCCGGCTGAAAAACTCGCATACGTGGCGGCGCTAAACGCTAACGGCGGCAAGCAGCCGGATGCCCTAGTTGTCGTGGATGTTGATCCTAGTTCGAAGAAGTACGGAAAGGTTGTGGGGCGGGTAGACATGCCCAACGTGGGTGATGAATTGCACCATTTCGGCTGGAATGCGTGCAGCTCCGCTCTCTGCCCATATGCTCCGCACCCTCATGTCGAGCGACGTTACTTGATTGTGCCCGGTCTGCGTTCTTCCCGGATTCACGTGATTGACACTAAACCCGACCCCAAGAAGCCGAAGATCGTGAAGGTCATCGAGCCTGAGGTGGTGGCGCAGCGAACCGGATACAGCCGTCCGCATACGCTTCATTGCGGCCCCGACGGCATCTACATGAGCGCCCTCGGTTCGCCAAGTGGTGATGGACCGGGCGGAATTTTTGCTCTGGATCACTACACCTTCGAACCGCTGGGCCGATGGGAGGTTGAACGCGGTCCACAGTACTTCGGCTACGACTTCGCCTGGCACCTGGGCTACGACATCGCGGTCACCAGCGAGTGGGGAACGCCGAACATGATCGAAGCTGGAGTGAATCCCGAATTGCTGCTTGCGGGCAAGTACGGGCACAGTCTACATATTTGGGATCTTCGCAAGCGCCGCCATCTCCAGGCACTGGATCTGGGTGCTGAGCAGCAGATGGTTCTTGAGTTGCGCCCGGCGCACGATCCTACGAAGGCCTACGGTTTTGTTGGTGTGGTGACATCTCTGAAAGATCTGTCCAGTTCCATCTGGTTATGGCACCGATCCAACTCCAACGGCAGCTCGAACGCAAAGTTCGAAGTCAAAAAAGTGATTGAGATTCCAGCGGAGACAGCCGACGCAAGCCAACTGCCTCCGCTTCTGCAAGGTTTCAAGGCTGTTCCGCCATTGCTTACGGACATCAATCTTTCGCTGGATGATCGGTTTCTGTACGCTTCCTGCTGGGGTACAGGAGAGATGCGCCAGTACGATGTCTCAGACCCGTTTAGTCCCAAGCTGATCGGATCGGTTCACATCGGCGGGATCGTGCGACGTGCGACTCATCCTGCCAGGCCGGACGAAGCCTTAAATGGCGGTCCGCAGATGGTAGAGGTCAGCCGCGATGGCCGGCGAGTGTACTTCACGAACTCGTTGTACGCGCCGTGGGACAAGCAGTTCTACCCCGACGGCATCCGCGGCTGGATGGTCAAGCTGGACGTTGCTTCTGACGGCGCCATGCAGCTCGACCCGAAGCTTTTCGTGGATTTCGGTGAACTCCGCGGTCACCAAGTCAGACTGCAGGGTGGCGACGCTTCGTCGGACTTCTACTGCTATCCATGAATCATGCGTGGCCTTGGATGGTGCTGGCGCTCCTCGGGGCTTATCACGGCCTGAATCCAGCTATGGGCTGGCTATTTGCCTTGGCGCTCGGTTTGCAGGAGAAGCGGAGATCAGCGGTTTTGAGGGCCCTGCTCCCGATTGCTCTCGGACACGCAACCGCGATCGGGACCACGATTCTCCTTCTGCGTTTCGCTGAGCAGATCCTTCCTCTACGCACGCTCAAGTGGGGCATCGCGGCCATGCTCTTCACTCTTGGCATTTACCGCATCTTCCGAGCCAGTCATCCCCGAGGAGCGGGAATGAGAGTCGGAGGAAGAGAGTTGTTTGTCTGGTCTTTCCTCATGGCGTCGGCTCACGGAGCGGGATTAATGGTCGTACCAGTCCTGTTGGCCCAACCGATGATTGGGATGACGCACACCATGGTAGCAACAATGCCTGGGAGTCTTCCGCCACTGGCAATGTCTCTGATTGTGCTGGCCGTGTTCGTGCACACCGCGGCGTTGCTGATCGTGGCCGGAGTTCTGGCGGTCTTATTCTTTGAGAGCTACGAGAAGGTGGGGCTGAAGTTGTTACGACACACGTGGCTTAATTTCGATCTAATTTGGGCATTCGCATTATTAATCGCAGCGTTAGCCATCCTACTCTCCTAACCCGTCGAACCTCTCAACCCACTGCGTGCCGATTACAAGAATTTTCGCAGGAGAGTTGACGGAGTGAGGAACTGACACAAAGACGAAGTTCTGGCTGGAGACGAACAGGCCTGTTTTTCCCCGAAGAGCGCTGGCCGCCTTCCCGTTCCGCGCGTTGTGACCGGTGGCATTTTGTTGATCGATGGATCGATGTACACCCAGCCGACACATCAGATTGGTTCTCAGCCTGTGGAAACCGGTACCTTAGTGCTGGACAAAATGAACAATATAAAGGGAAACGTCGAAAGCGCTGTTTAAAACCGCGTCGGGGAAATAGCATTTACAAGCGAGTGGGATGTTCTTCTCGGGGGAATAAGCGTGAAATTTCCTATCCTTATTTATATTGGTCGGTTGACGTGTTGGTCGGAGAGGCCAGGTCGCAACAAGTCTCCCGTTCCTTAAGACTTAGGAAGTTAGCCGCAGGTTCGATGAAATGGACTCAACAGGGCATGTGTTAGCCCCGACCAAGGACGGTAAGCCCGTTCGCTTTAGTCTCAGAACGCCATTCGTTAAGCCTGCCACTCTTACGGGCGGAAAAGACTCGGAAGGCTTGCGAGGGGCCAGCCCCACGATTCCGTATAATTCAACGGTGCTCATTGCCGACTCCACGTGTGCACACCGACCGGTATACGAAATTAAACTCATGCCAAAACGGCAAGTAGAACTCGGCATTGATGAATACCTCCGCAAGAGACTGATGCCGGTTGAGGGTGCGATTCCCCAACTCGCTGGCATCGATATGTATGGCAACTCAATTCCGGCCGGGCTCGTGGGTGGCGATCTTTTTGAGTACATCAACTTTCAGCAGCGTTACAACGTCGATGGACGAATCGCCCGTGCCCTCAAATTATCCAAAGACTACCTGGAGCCTCTTACTGCGGGCCAGAACCCTCGGAATTCAGTGGATGCACATGTCGAGTGGATGCAGTCGGAGCCGGTCTACAGTGATGCTGACGCAGCTGAGTACAGAAGGGCGAAAAGGTCAGAGCAACTGAGAATCGCCGAAGTTCTGCAAGAACTTCACACGACCGCGGGAGTGCTATTGGTGGACGCTCAAGGGCACGGCATCATCTCGGCGAAGATTGCATCAACTGTTCACGACACCTTTCAGGCCTTCATGCTTTCGGAACTGGATCAAAACGGAAGAACAACACCTGAGATGTTCGAAAAGATCAATCTGCGGCTCGCGCAGTCCGTCTCGGCACGAAACGCTTTGGGCCGAGAAAAGGATGACAATTCGCGCGAAATTGCTACCATGCTCTACGGTGAGATACGTCCCAGTGGACACTTTCGTTTCGTAAATTTTGGCCACCCGCCCCCGCTCGTGTTTTCCGCTGAATTCGGACGGTTTGTGGAGATCGGCAAGGCTAGCATGGCGCAGTTCCTTGCACTTGGGTTGGCGATTCCCGAGGACCACCCCGACAGGAACAAGTATCGTTCCGTGACGACGCGATCGCGCAAAATGGCTTCCTCAGACATAGCAGAACTGACGCTGATGAGTCCCGGAGACATCCTCGTCCTCTATACCGATGGGGTTTACGATGGCGGCGACGAGCAAGACCGGCTACAGCTTGAACGGGTAGTCCGTGAACACCAAAACGAGCCTGCAAAAGAGATTTGCAGCGCGATCCTGAAACATGCGGTGAACCAGGACGAGTATCTAAAGCAGATTGGTGAGACGGATCGCATCGACGACAAGACCGTGTTTGTCATCAAGCGCGGGTGAGCGGGAGGCTGCTGTCAGCCGTGATTCTTCTTTTGGCGGAGCCCACAGTTAGGCGAACATCGCCAGAACTACAAGTTTGAGGGCAAGGAGCGCGACACTGAAACTCAGAACGACGACTTTGGTGCCCGCTACTACTCCTGGCGCTTTGGCCGTTGGCTCAGTGCAGACTGGTGAGCCGTGCCCGCACCAGTCCCTTATGCGAATCTCGCGAACCCACAGACGCTAAACTTGTATTCGATGGTTGCCGACGATCCAGAGTCTTTCGCCGATCTCGACGGGCACATGTTCTGGGCTCCATACTTGGGAAACGGTCCGATCGGTAACATCAGTTTCTTGATTGCCTCTGGGGCCGGGCCCTCGGAACTGAGTCAGAGACTAAGTTTTTTCGGAAGCGCGGACCCCGAAAATGGCCAGGAACAGATCGCGGACCCAGGGCTTCGGCTTGCTCGACGCCACAACCGGGGCTTGCTGGTGCACACTACCATCCTTCGGGTTCACGGTCTCGCTGGTAGCTGACGCCTGCGCTCCACCGCACCCCCTTTTCGGCCAGGTGATGGTTATACCTTGTCGCCAGCCGGTGCTGGCCGAGTAATTCCGTACACATGCACTACAACATTTTCGTACGTGTACTCGGTTGTGATGAAAACACCGTCGACCGTCGTATTCAGGTGCCTTGTTAGATTCCGTCCCCGCTCGGCCTCTGGAGCTAGCTCATCTACCAACTGCCGCACCTCTTCTTCCGAGAAAGAGGCGGCGAAGAAGCTGCCCGTCTCCGTTTTTTGTCGTCTCTCCAGCGCCATCTCACATACCGGGCCATCGGCCGCATATTTGTGCGTCATCACGACGTCGGGGCGCAGTTCGTAAGAAGTAACCTGGCGGTATTTGGCGCTCACATCGGCAGAGGTCTGCCCTAAAGCAACAACCGCGATGCCAAGCGTCAGAAGCACAACGAATCCCTTAGCCATCCCATTGAACCCCTAGTTGAACCTGCACGCACATCTCCCACTGCATCCGCCCCGCCGCTCATGGTGAGATTTGCTTTATGACCGGAGTGGTCCACGTGATCGAGAGATCGCCCACCTTGCCCCTAGCGTCGACATTGGTCAGCGTGCGCGTCCAGTCTGCCTGATACGTTGCCCCGCCGGTCGTTATTGTCAGCGTTACCTAGGAGTGTCGCAGAAGCGCGGGTTGGGCGGCTCCGGACGAAACGTTTTTCGACAATTCGCCACTATACTCACAAGACGTCGGGCAACCTCCGATCGATGCGGTATGCTCGCCGCCTAAGAGTAGTAGTCTGTCTGGCTTTTCAGAGGACAGCACAGCGACTGCACAAACCCACTCGACAGCAAGCCAGCCGGACAGCGGCCCACAATAAAAGTTAGGGAGAGGTGAAATGAGAGACCCAGGGATTGCGCAAGCGCACGAACCAGCACACGCTATTGAAGTCATCCCTAGTGATCCGAAGGCGGTCGACGGAATGCGGAACCCAAGAGTTCCTGAAAACGATTGTGCGAACCTTGAAATCACTGAGCTGACGCAAGAAGTCTACAGACTCGCAGAACGGGCAAAGAACCTTCTTGGCCTACCAGACTTCGATTTTGGCGCGGAGGCGCTTCCTCCGGAGGCGTTGGCGGCACTTGCCAGGGTTGAGGCACAGTCTGAATGGAAGCAGACAGAGCGTTTTGACATGCCCCATTGCCAAGCTACCTCGGTCTGCCGTGAAACGCAAAGCGTGAAGAACATCCATGAAGTCCTGCGGCAGAAGGAACAGGAAGTGGCGGCCCTTCAGGACGAAATAGAAGCGCTGCGCAAAGTATTGCCTCTGCTCTCCGACGGTCAGGATAGCACTGGGAAATCGGCCTCGGCGCTCAGTCGATCTCGCCAATCAATGCGCATTCCGTAGCAAGTAGGGACGATTTCTTCGCAAGCAAATTGTGTTCTCGCCCAAATTGTGGACTCTCCTGGATAAAGCCCGCAGCATGACGTTCACTGTAAAGGACAGGCGGTCTGCTATGACTCAAGTCGTAACTACTCCACCACCAACTGAATTTCGGTCTTTGCCTCCCAATACCGTAGGTTCAATCTCTCGATGCAACGCTCCTGTCATTGCGAAGAGCATTGAGTACGCTGTGGCGACACTTCGAGCACAGTTGGACGTAGCGTTGGGAAACGAAGCTTTCGTACACAATGTGGCGGAGCAGGCCAGAGCTCTCACTGGCGCGATCGGAGCTGTCATTGCGTTTCGCCAAGACGGAGTTGTCGTCTGCGTGGCCAGTTCGGGCGCGGTGAGCCCCGCTCCTGGCACTCCGCTAGACACTCAGGGAGGAATTTCAGGAGAGTGTTTACGCTCGGGAAAACCTTTGTGTTGTAGCGATACCGAAGACGATCCACGCATTGACCCTCTCCTCTGCCGAACCTTGGGGCTGCGCTCGATCGCGGCCGTACCGATTCTTGAAGATGGAAAGGTTGCCGGTCTGCTCGAGGTATTCGCACAGGAACCCCACGCGTTCGCTGATCCGGGCATGGAAGTTCTAGAAAGTTTGGCGGCGCTGTTGGGAGAGGCTAGGATGCCCCCCGTCGAGGACCAAACAGAAGCAGCTACCGCAGCCCCGGATCATCCTGTTGAAGTTGGATGGCTGAGATGGCCGGCGATTCATCCGTATCAGGCGGCAGTCGTTGCGGTATTGCTTGTGTCCGACATTCTTACCACCTATGCCTGCTATCACCGTTGATCTCTGGGCATCTCCAGCAGGCACAATACCAGTCTTGGAGGGCCAATGAGGAGTCTTTTTCCAGAGGAGCAGATCATGTCCCACACCTACGGAAACAGAGGGAATCGGAAGGAATGCACAACGACAAATTCCGGGCGGATGATGGATGTGCCAGCGGTCACAGCCTTCATTCGCCCCGGGCACGGCGAAAAATCGAGGCTGTTGCCACCTATATTGAGAACTCCGCTGCCCATGCCCTTCGTCGTCTTTCTGGCCCTGCAGGCAGCTTTTTTCGGCTGCATCGCGTGGATACGGATTTCTGCTCCTAGCCCCCAAAAGGCACTTGCCAGCAGCGCTGGCAGCGGCGTCCCAGCACTTCGCCTGGCCGACTCGAAGACCATTGGGTCAGGATTGGGGCCGGCACTGGTCCAAGAAGTCTTGCAGCTCGGAACTGCTGATGTTCATGTTAGGAATAGGGTCAACGCCAAAGAACACAGAGCGTCGAGTCCGTTGACGAAGAGTACATCACCGACTGTCATTGCAATTCGCCCACTTGTCTCTGACACTGCGTCCAGCGGTCTTGCGCTTACCAATCACTCTGTCGGGACGGCAAATGGTCCCGTCGGGCAGACGACCGTCGAGGAGCTCCAGCCTCCGGCAGTTTCTGAGGTGCTTGGTGCACCTGCTGGCTACGGAACGGTTCTGGCGTGGATCGCCGACATCCCAGTTCGGATGCCGGGGGAGCCGCCGCGAATAGGATCGGAGGTGACCGGTGGCCAGATCACACACCAGGTGACGCCGGTCTACCCGCAGCAGGCACGAACTCAGAGAATCCAAGGTGCCGTGGTCTTGGAGGCCATGATCAAGGAAGATGGTACAGTGGCGCACGTCACGGTGCTGAGCGGCGGCCCATCTTCTCTCGTGAACGCGGCACGGCAGGCGGTCCAGCAGTGGCGCTATACTCCGCTTGAGTTGAACGGGAAACCCATGCCCATGCGCAAGGAGATTACGATCAAGTTCACGCTTCCCCAGAACTGACAGGCAAAGGACGTAAAATGAAATTCATCCACGCGCCGCAGCCCAACAAATGAAGC
>Ga0209380_10000264_pt1 | contig 36264 bp, 32 predicted proteins | sample HubBroMetageWFT6_FD_188347 | JGI IMG/M metagenome (GOLD analysis project Ga0209380, IMG submission 188347) | Warmed and freeze-thawed soil microbial communities from the Hubbard Brook experimental Forest, New Hampshire - Hubbard Brook CCASE Soil... | ecosystem: Environmental > Terrestrial >... | reverse complement strand
CGCTCCTTCGAGGACGAGACGAAGTTCCACTCGATGAAGCGCGGCCCGACCGGCTCACCGCCGAGCAGCATCAGCACGCTGTCGGCCTGTGCCTGCAGCGCCGCGGGAGCGCCCGCGTCGAACACGATCATCTGGCCTGGCGCGACGCGCTGGCCGTTCGCCGTCGCTGCTCCGGAAACGAGGTAGGCCGCGCGCTCCGGGTACTCGTTGGGCAGCGCCAGCCGCGCGTCGGCCTGCAGGGCGGCGTGCGCGTAGAACAGCGGTGAGTGGATCCTGACCGCCGACCGCAGACCGAACGCCTCGCCCGCCAGCAGCCGCAACCACACGCGGCCATCGCGCTGCAGCGGCAGCTCCTCAGCTGCGTGGTGCGCGAAAAGCGGCGTCGTCTCCTCCGCTTCGTTCGGCAGTGCCACCCACGCCTGGATCGCGTGCATCGGTGCTCCCTGGCGCCGTGCCTGCTCGAAGCGCTCGGAGTGCGTGATCCCGCTGCCCGCGATCATCCAGTTCACCTCCCCGGGGCGGATGGCCTGTTCGATGCCGGTCGAGTCGCGATGCACGATCTCGCCCGCGAACAGGTAGGTCACCGTCGACAGCCCGATGTGGGGGTGCGGGCGGACATCCGCCTCGCGCGACAGACCCTTGGGAAGATCCACCGGGCCGAGATGATCGAAGAATATGAACGGCCCCACCATGTGCCGCTGCGGGTGCGGCAGGACGCGGCCCACCTCGAAGCTGCCGATGTTGCGGCGCCGTTGCTCGATCAGCATCGCAGTCATGAGTCCACCATCCCCTCGGGGGCTCCCCGTTGCAGCACGTCTGGCAATGCCTGCCCCTGCCCGGTGAAGGCCAGTGATACCGAGTTCAGGCAATGACGCTCGCCGCTCGGCGGCGGTCCATCCGGAAACACGTGACCCAGATGACTGCCGCAGCGCGCGCAGACCTCTTCCACGCGGATCATTCCATAGCTGCTGTCGCGCACGCGGCGGATATGCGCTTCATCGTAGGGCGCGAAGAAACTCGGCCAACCCGTGCCCGAGTCGAACTTGGCGCTCGAGCGAAACAGCGGCAGGCCGCAAAAGCGGCAGGTGTAGATGCCCTCCTTGTGATTGTCGAGGAACACGCCGCAGAACGCCGCTTCGGTGCCGTGCTCGAGCAGCACGCGTCGCTCGTCCGGGCTGAGACCGGCCGTGATCTGCGTACGCTGCGCGGCGCTCGGCGGCCGCAGGTCAAAACGAGTCATCGCGCTTCCTCCCGCACCTGACGCCAGCTGTAGCGAGGCACCAGCGAAATCTCTGCAGACTGCATCCTGGGCAAATCTTATGCGCACCGCGCGCAATCAGGAATATGCTTTTCCGCGGCAGGAAGGCACGCTGCGCTGGACCAGTCGTACACAATGGTGAGAAGACGCGTCGGGCCGCTCATGGCAATTTTCGCGCCTTATGTGTCGCTCGGCGCTGGAGTGACACACGCCGCGCCGCCGCCGGGGATCGGGCTCGAGAACCGGACGGAGTTCATGGCGCAACCGGGGCTCGGCGCCTTCATCAAGGTGTGGCAGAGCCCTCACGGTGCAGGCAGTCTGGCGCTGCGCCCCGACATCAAGGCGCGTTGGACTCACGGCTGGGCTCATGCGCCGGGCAATCCGGTCGATGTTCTGTATACGCTCGGGTTGACCTTCTTGTTTGGACGTTAGCAACCCGTCGACGCGTGCGCCGTCGTGCGCGGGTGCCTGCCCGGCTCGACTGCGCGCTATCTGCTACAGATAGGGTGAAATCAACCAGCACAGACTGTTGCGGATGCGTGCCGGCAGGCTCGCCCGGCCGACGTCCTCTGCCGTCAGCGCTGGTGCGCGGCCCTGCAGGTCGGCCATGAACCGCGCGAGCTGTGAACACAGCGCGGCGTCGAACACTTCCACGGTGATCTCGAAGTTCAGCCGCAGGCTGCGGGTATCGACATTCACCGAGCCGATGTGCGCATATTGCCCATCGACGACAAACAGCTTGGCGTGGGAGAACGGCGGCTCCTGAAAGTGCACGCGCACCCCGCGCGCGACCAGCGCCGGCAGCCAATGCAGCGTCGCCCAATCGATGTACTGCAGGTTGCTGCGACGCGGCAGAATCAATGAGACGGTGACGCCCCGCAATGCCGCCGCCTCGAGCGCCACGACCAGCTCCGGGGGCGGAATGAAGTACGGCGTCATGATCTGCACCTGCTGCTGCGCCGTGGAGAGTGCCCCCACCAGGACCAGCAACAGCTTGTCCACATCCTCGTCCGGTCCACCGGTGATGACACGGCAGAGGCAGGATCCTGCTGGAGCCATCACCGCCGGCGCGCCAAGCCGCTCGCCGGTCACGAATTCCCAGTCAACGGCGAACGTGTCGGCGAGCTGCGCGACGATCGGACCGTGCAGGCAGAAGTGAATGTCGGACATGCGCCGGCCGGTCGCGCCACCGACCTCACGGCCGCCGAGATTCATGCCGCCCATGAATGACTCCTCGCCGTCGATCACGAGGATCTTGCGGTGATTGCGGCAATTGAGCGAGAGATTGGGTGGAATGAGGCGCGGCGGCAGGAAGCGCGCGGCCACGACCCCCGCCCTGCGCAGCAGCGGCACGACGTGCGGCCAGTCGTACCACTCGCCAATCCCGTCGACCAACACCCGCACGCTGACGCCCCTGCGGACCGCCGCGCCGAGGGCGCTCACGAATTCCCGTCCTACCGCATCGCTCTGGAAGATATAGGTCGCGAGCCAGACGGACCTGTGCGCGCCGGCGATCGCCTGCAGCATCCTCGGAAAGGCGAGCTCGCCGTTATGCAGTGGCTCAACGCTGTTGCCGGGTTCGAGCGGCCGGCGCGTCAAGGTGTCCCCGAGTCGTGCCTGTGGCGCCAGTGCCTTGAGGTCCGGCAGTAGCGCCGGCGGGGACGCGCGGTGTTCCGACGCCGCAGGGCCGCTCTGGGGGCGGCGGCGAACGCGATTGATGCCGAACAGCCAGTACAGCAGCGGGCCACCGTACGGAAACAGCCACGCCACGCCTATCCAGCCGATCGCACTGCGCGGGTCGGACTTGGTGAGCAGGGCGTGCAGGGCAGCCGCCGCCGAGGTAAGCGCGTAGCCGAGCGCAAAGAGCCCCCCGGGCGGCATGTCAGGGGCAACCAGGATGGCGGGTCATCGTGACCAGATTGTAGGCCAATGCGACGGCCACACGGCGCAGCGCGCAACGATGGCATCGCTCGTGGAAGAGGAGCACGCGAACGACATGCACGACCTGCTCGTGAACCACGAGGGTCGTCCGATGCTCGAGCGCTGAGAGCGTACTGCGGACCTGGCCGCGACGGCTGGCAGCCTGGCGGGAGAACCGCCAGGCTCACCGTTGGATCAGTTACTTCGCCGCGGTCTCCGGCTCATGCTTCTTTTCCGCCGGCGGTTGGCCATGCGGCTTGGCCGCTTTGGCCTTGGGCGCCGGCTTTCCGTTGTTGGCTGACTGCCCATGCGGGGCGCCCGGCGGCGTGTGCGTGCCGTTCGGCTGACCGGCCACGAGCGGCGCATTGGCTTTGTTGGCATGCGTCGGCGGCGCACCCGGACGTGCCGGCGGCGGCTCCGCACCACGCGCGCCGACGATCCCCGGCGCGTTGAATGCCCCCGGCCGCGGTGTGGCCGCGATGGCCGGACGGCCGCCGTTAGCCTTGGCGAACAGTGCGGGATTCTGCGCCGCCTGCTGGACGTGCTGACGCTGCATCGGCGTCGGAGGTGTGTGCGGCTCCTGCGCAGCCATTCGCTCCTGAGCAGTCGGCGCGGCAACGATACCACCGGCTCCGCCGGTAAAGCTGACCCGGTTGACAACCGTGACATTGTTGACGACGGTCTCGTTGTAGGTGTTGTGCACTACGGTCACGTTGATGTTGGCGACGGCCTGGTTGTAGGCAAAACCGCCACCGACCCAGCGTCCACCGGCGAAACCGACGCCGGTGTATCCGAACCCGTAGTTGACTCCGCCGTAGAAACCGACGTGCGGACCCCAGTAACCGGCATGGAACGCGTACACACCACCGACGAAGCCCCAATAGCCGGGAGTCCAGAGCACTCCGACGCGCGGCGGCTGCACCCAGGTGCCCGGCACCCAGTAGTAGCCGGCAGGTGCCCAGGCCCAGTAGCCCGGCGTCCACAGGTAGCCTTCCACGGGACACGGCGGCTGCGGATACTCCGGAAGCGCCGGCGGCGCCTCGCTGGCCTGCGCTTCATCGCCAGGCGCATCGTACGCGGGAGCCGGCGGAGGCGGCGGGGGCGGCGGCGGCGGCGCATAAACGCGCGGCGGCGGCGGCGCGGCGACAATGCAGCCTGCGAGCAATGCGCCCGTGGCGAATGCCAGCATGATGCCGCGAACCGGCCCAGCAGCGAATAGCGATCGTTTCAATGAAGTCGACATGTGTCCCCGCCCTGAATAGGTGTTAGTGGCGCAGCGTACGTAGCGGTACGCTGCTCATGACACACACAACGTCACACTTTGAGAACGGCCTACAAGATGAAGTGGATGTAATCAGCGCCCGGGCGTCCGCAAGGCATCGCTTCCGGCTCTGTCGCCCCGCGGCGACAACACAGCCGCCTCGCTGCCCGAGCCGCTTCGCTGGCCGAGTTTCCAGGTCCAGTCCCTACAAACGTGGCTCAGTGCGGCCAAAACCGGCCACTTAATGACTGGCCGAGCAACAGCAACAGTGAGATCGGGGTGTCAGGTACCGGTGAGACTAAGTGCGTTAGGGAACCGACGCGCCAGCTCTTCGACGCGTAACTTCGATCCTCCGGTGTGACGGTTTGCAGCGTCGACCCACTTCGGACGGCGTGCGCCAGCTGACAGGCTCCAGCCGACCGCCGCTGTCGAGCGCAGACCCCGTCCACGTCGCTAAACCAACTGAGTGTCTCAATATGAACGCCCAAACATCTCGCAAGATCATCGTTGCCAGCGGTATGGCCGTGGTCCTCGCCATCGGGGTCGTGACATTCGCGCTGCGCTCCCACTCCGTTACCTCGGTTGCCCAGCCCCTCCACCCATTTACCCCGATTGCTGAGACTCCCGCCGCCCCGGCCGCGACTGCTGAGAATCCCACCGTCCCAGCCGCAGTCGCTCAGATCCCAGATGCCCCTGCCGCGCGCGCACCGAGTGATAGCGTCGGGACGAGCATCTCGATAGCCAGCTCGACAGCCACAACGCCCAGGTGAGGACTGAATAGAAGCTACTCGCTCCGTCAGTCCCCCAGCAATTCCGCCATGGCGTGCAACTGCTCCACGTGCTGAGACACGACCTTACATATGACAATGATCGGAATGCTAAGCAACAGCCCCCAAACGCCCCACAGCCAACCCCAGAACAACAGCGATATGAACACGGCCGCTGAATTCATGTGGGCGATTCTTCCGGTCATCCAGGTGGTCACCAGAACGCCGACGAGCGTGGCGATCGCCAGCGAAGAGCCGGCAACCAGCAGCGCCACCGGTAAGGATTGGAACTGCATGAAAGCGACCATACCTGTTGCGACGGCTGTTACACCCGGGCCCAGGTAGGGAACGACATGCAGCAGTCCTGCCGCCGCGCCCCAAGCTCCCGCGTTCTCCAGGCCAATCCAACGAAACGCGATCCAGCTGAGTAACGCGACCACCAGGTTTGTCGCCAGCAGCATCAGCATGTATTTCTGAATGGACTCGTTGATGTCGTCGAGAATGCGTACGCCAATCTTTCTCTTCGACAGCGACGGCCCAATTGCGCCCACCAACTTGCGTTTGAATGTATCGCCACCGAGCAACAGAAAGAAAACCAGGAAAGCGATCATCGCCGCCTGGCCTATGACGCCGAGGGCGCCCATTGAATTCTTCCACAGAAAGCTGTCGAGCTTGAAAGCGGGCTGGTCCACGATAACGTGAGTGGCGTGCTGACTCCGAACCACCGGGCCAGTGGCCTCTTGAGTTGTCGCCCGCTCCACCGCGGCCGCTGCGTTTTGCATCGTCTGTAAATCGCCGATCGCGCTGATCCGCATTCGCGCAAGTCCAGTCGCGAATGTCGCGGCTGCTTCGGGTAACTGTGCCACGATGGCTTGCACCTGCCCGCGCAGCGAATAGGTGCCGAAGGTGAGCGCACCGATAATGCCTGCCATCACGATAATGGTGCCGCCAAGACGCGGCACCTTGATTCTTTCCAGCGAATTAACGAGCGGATTCAGCGTGTACGCAGTCACGATGCCGAGCAACAGGGGTATCACAAAGCTCTGCGCCCACGACAAAGCGAACACTGTCGCAAGTGACGCCAGGATCCCCAGCGCCAAGCCGCGTGCATTAACCTGCATCCGCGCCGGCGGCAAGGTAACGAGCGACGCTTCGACGTCAGGGACGGGCTGCTCCAACGGAACCGCCGAGTCAGCCGTGCGGGTCAAGGCCGAAACGGCAATGGGATTCATGGCGGGCCGACTTGCAGCCACCCTGACGGGTGCGCATTTCTGCTCGCTCGCAGCGCAGCGCAGCCGCGCACGTCAGTCTGTGAACTGTGCAGTGACGTGGACGTGATCACACCATTCCCAGCAGCCAAAGAATGAGGACAACGAGCAGAAAAGTTCCGAGGATGCCGCCGCCGATATACATGCAATTCTTCCTAACCTCACAGGTTTGTATTAAGCACTCTTAGAGATGGGCACGTCCGAGCGCGACCGTACCTGGCGCGGTAGCCCGGCCCGGCTTTAAGTAATCACGCACCCTTCTCGAAGGAGTCTTTCAGGTCTTGCCTGACGTCTCCCAACTTTGCTTGAGCTTCACCGCCGATTTGCTGAACCTTGCCTTTTACTTGCAGCTTCTTATCGCCCACGACTTTTCCAGCGACTTCGTTGATCTTGCCTTCCACTTCCTTGGCGCGGCCCTCAACTTGGTCTTTGTTTACGTTCATCGCGTGCTCCTGATAACCCATGCCGGCAAAACGGCCGACATGCTGTGGTGAATCGTTGCAATCTTTCGAACCCAGACTTCGGGGAACCCCCTAGATCAACAGGCAGGTCCGGCCCGTTTCATACCGTGCCGGAAGTCAGGTTTAACCGAGGCTGGCCGGCAAAGTCTGTACGGAAGAGCACGGACACATAGTCGGATCCATCCAAATGCGGGGCATAGCGCTACGGGCTGCCGCTGTGGAACCCGGCTTTCGCGAATGCCGGTATGTGCGGCAGCGTCCCGACCGCTTAATGCTCTGCATGCTCCAATATCGCCTCAAGACATATTGGAGACGAACATGTACATCGGCAGCGGTATCCTTGGAACCATCCTGATCGTTGCTCTCATCGTCTACGTGTTGCGTAGAGCCTGACCCATCTCGTGGCGCTCATCGCGTGACCGAATCGCCGCAACTGCGCGCCCCGCGGGCATGCGGAGAACCGTGTAACCTGTGCGCCGAGCTCGGATCGTCCTTCGGCAACAAGGATGTCGCTGACTCCTGCGGCCCCGATCCACGTCTCTCCCTCGACCTGCAGATGTCGGGCCGCATTATGGAAAACACTGCCGGCTCGATCTAGGTGCTTGCCGTACAGAGTGCGCGCTCGCGGGCACTTCGGGTTGCTGCACTGGCTTTCGGGGAGGTGTATAAGCGTTTCGAGTAACACCCGCAGCCGGCTTGAACAAAGAGCGGCGCGAATGGAGTACGAGGGTGACGATGATCCCGGGATCTGAAGGACCGACGACCGCAGGATCCGCTCACGATTCAAGCGACGACACGATTGAGCTGGAGCTAACGGGCGAGAAAGAGCTAGCGCTTTCCCGGGAAGCCGAGGCGACCCGGGCAACGGCGCATCCCTATGAATCGGGGTCCGTCTTATTCATGCCTGAGTACGAGAACTTTGCCTCCAGGCGCACGGCGCGAATCGACTTCGTTTGTAACGTGACCTTCGCTGTGGCAGGTGTGGGTATTGCGGTGGCTTTCCTGTGGCTGGCGTCGGATCGGCACCCACCTGCGCCGGTGATTACCAGCGCCGCCGCTGCGCCTGTCGCGGAGGTTGCCCCGGCCGGACCTGCCGAGCCGCAGGGTGCGCAGGGTGCGCCTGTGCGTATAAAGAACGCCTTCGATGCGACGGAGGTGTTCGAGTTTCCGCACGGGACCAACGAATCGGAAGCCCGCGAAGCGGTTACCGAGCTGCTGTTAAGCCGTGCACGTGACCGACTCCCCGAGGGACTGGCGCTCGGGCGAGCGGACAACCTTCAATCAGACCGCGGTGCGGCGGTCCAGGAACCTGAAGTTTTCGTGACCAGGTTGCTCGCCCGCGCGAAGGAACCTTGAACCGGACGAACTGAGGTGCCCGCGCGCGGTTGGGGAGTGGTGCAGGCACCCGCCAAAAAAATAGGGCCGCTAGCGCAGATGCACGCCAGCGACCCTTCTGAATCCGGTCGCCCGGGGAGGCGAGCGACGATCTGGACTCAGGGGTTCGACGTTACCTCGACCAGCGTTGGTTCGTCCGTGCGGTAGCGAACAGTCGCCCCGAAGTGCGCCTCGACGGGCTGAGTGCCTTGATTTCGGGAACCCCTGGCGAGCCAAGCCCAAAGCCGAACGGCAGTGGGGCACGATGAATCATGTTTGGGCAATGATCACTGTGGCTGCTTCAAGGGTTTCGCGCTTCGGTCGCGAAGATACTTAGCCAGGCCGCCCAATTGCAGGGCCTGCACACCATCGGCCAGCGGCGCGAGCTTGCTCAAGTCCTCCGGCGTGTAACCACCGGCTCGATACCAGAGAGTAATTCGCGTGCCGCCGTCTACCGGCGTCATGCGCCACTCCAGAACGCCCGAGAGGCCGATGCCCTGAAACGGACCCAGGCCGCCGATCATTCGAAGGAGCTTTTGCGGATCGGCGAACACCACTTGCATGTGCTGCGCCTGCCGATCCCCGGCTATTTCGCAAAAGCAGCCGCCCGCTCGCGCATCTATCGATAGTTTTGAGGCTCGACCCCACCAGGTATGGTCCTTCGGCCACCACGAATCAACGCTGCCGACCAAGGCCTGCCAAGCGCTCATGGCATCCACCGGAACGACGGCGGAGTTCTCCAGGGTAAACCCCGACGGCGAAGCGTCTTTGACCTCTGCCTGCACAGGCAGGGCCGCAGCGGCCGTCGAGATTGAGATGAGTGCGATGGAACCGAGCTTTCTGACCACGTGTCACCTATTGAATACTACGAACACCACTTCGTTGAATTCTCTCACAGGCGAACGCGGTTGTTTCGGAGTGCGGACGGTAAGCTGCGCACGCAGCGCCTCCGAACGCGCGGCACACAAGCCCGACAACCGGCCAGCCCCAACGCGGTCGCCACGCACGGTGCGCGCAGGATCTCTTGCGTCAGACGCTAATTGTCGAGTGCGACGGCACTCCCCGTCGTCCCGTCGCGACTGAAGTCGAACCGAACCTGCATGAGGCGCCGGGATGGGGTGTCCACCGGTGAAAACGTCCATTTCTTAGCCGCATCAATGGCGAGTCGCTGGAAATATCTGCTCGGACCGGTTCGATCCGCGACGGCTGCGTGCACCGAACCATCCTGGTCGACGATGACTCGCACCCACACTTTGATGTGTCCGCGGATCGTTCGACGGACACTCCCGGCAACGGCAGGGATCACCTCTTGAAGCGCCAATCGCGACGTGGTCAGGTCGCTCTGACTCGCCTTTGTGGTGGACGTCGCGGAGACTGGCGCCCGCGCCTCCGCTATCGCGGGTGCGGCCGCGCGCGGAGTCTGTGACAGTGATCCTCCAGCAAAAGGAGCTGGAGCGGGGGTGCCATGGGTTCTGAACACGCGCACTCCGGTCCAACCCAACGCGAGAATCGCGACCGCTCCGACCATCACGGTAAGCAAGGCTCGTGGCTTTGGGGACTGTGCCGCGGACGGCGCGCGCCATGCCGCTTCGGGGGCGACCGGCGGTGCTGCAGTCCGCTGCAATGCCGGCTCGGGTGTCCTCGACTCGGGCGGCACGACCGCCGCAGGGTGAATGGTCGCAGCCGGCACAGACCCCGCCGATCGTCCGCAGGTCCAGTCCACGAGCTCCGCCACGCTGGGACGATCCTGCGGGCTGGGGCTCAGACAGCGGGTCACGATGTCGCGAAATGCCGGCGAGAAATCGACCGGCAGTACGATGGCTTCCCTGAGTTCGCCCAAGCCCGAAGGCGGACGGCGAGTGAGCGCCTCGAACAGAGTGACGCCGAGCGCCCAGATGTCACCGGCGGTGGAACTGCTTCCGTGCCGGGCTTCCGGAGGGTCGTACACCGTGGGCGTGTTGGCGCTGATCGTACTTTCACTGACGCGACGGATCCTGTCGCTTGCCAGCTTCAACTGATCTCCAACCACCAGGATGTTTGCCGGCTTCAACTGGCCTTGCACCAGCTTTCGGACGTGCAGGAACGCCAGTCCCTCCAGGGTCGGCAGCAGCATTTCTCGCGCTTCGTCGTCGGTCAGGGCGCGATGTAGCAACAGCTGCGCAAGAGTCTGGTCGGCGTACTCCATGACGGTGTACAGATAGGGCAACCCGTCCAACTGGCATCCGCCCCACTCCAACAGGCGAAGCAAGTGAGGATGAGCGAGGCCGCCAGCCCTCTTCCATCGCGGTAGTTGTGATTCCACCAGGGCTCGGTCGGCGGGAACGAGCTTGACCACGGCTTCCGAAAGTCCGCGCGCCGCGGACTTCGTGAGGAAGACGCCGCTGTGATCCGAACAACCGAGATAGCGCCCTAACGGGAACACGCCGTTGATGACATGTCCCTGCCACCTCGGCCAGACCTCACTCATCGCTTCACTTGCTTCCACGCTCATATGCCCCCCCAAGCGCAGCTGAGCCGCGGGCACTGTATACCTGCCTGCGACACCCAGTGCCACACCACGCACGACCATTCGCGAGTCACCGGCAGAGACGATACCGCGTGCTGTGCTCACTATAATGAGCGCCAGGACTCGAAATCTGCGACGGCCTCGCGTAGGCATCCTGACGCATGGAAAACTTCGTCATCTCCATCGCAGGCGTGCGTGTCCCTCGCATCCTTTACGGCACTGCGTGGAAAAAAAGCGACACCGAGACCCTGGTCCGCACGGCGATCCGCCTCGGATTTCGGGGCATCGATACAGCGTGTCAGCCGAAGCACTACCACGAACCCGGCGTGGGCGCAGGTGTGGCTGCGTGCTTGCGCGGCGAGCCGGCGTGCAACGGCAATCTCGCGCGCGAGGATCTGTATCTGCAGACCAAGTTCACCGCCGTGTCCGGGCAGGACCCGGACCGCACTCCCTATGACCCCAAGGTTCCCCTCCCGGAGCAGGTCAGACAGTCGCTCGCGGTGTCGCTGCGGAATCTACAGACGGACTACCTGGATGGCCTACTCCTGCATTCGCCCTTTCCAAGCGCGCGACAGACACTCGAGGTGTGGCAGGCGATGGAGTCGTTGGTGGATGTCCGCCGTGTCAGGCAACTCGGGATCAGTAACTGCTACCGGCTCGAGCAGCTGGAGACACTCTGTGATTCCGCGCGCATCAAGCCCGCCGTGGTCCAGAATCGATTCCACGCTGATACCGGCTACGACCGCGAGATTCGGGCATTCTGTCGACAACACCGACTTATTTATCAAAGCTTCTGGACGTTGACGGCCAATCCACACATCCTGGCCCATCGCGCGGTCACGAGTTTGGCCTCGAAGCACCGCCGCACGCCTGCGCAGATCCTGTTCCGCTATCTGACGCAGATCCAAGTGGTGCCGTTGACGGGGACGCGCACCGAGACGCACATGCGCGAGGACTTGGATATTTTCGCCTTCGAGCTTTCAGAGCTCGAGCGGAAGGCGATGGACGCCTTGTTCGCGTGATGTAGGGTAAGTATCGAAACAAAGGAAAGTACCCCGGGAGGTGTTCAGTTATGCCAGAAACCAAATATGCGATGTTTGCAGCGCTGAATCCCTTCTTTGAGATCATCCAGCAGGGACTGACTGACCTCGTTGATGGCGAGCACTATTTCGACACGATTGCGGATGATGCTTCTTTCGAGTTTCGCTATCGTTTTCCAGGGTGGCCTCCGACGATCCGAGGCCGAGCCGATTTGATGGCTCAGTTCTCGGGATATGGCGACAACATCAGGCTGCACTCAGCCGACGGACTTGTCGTACACCATGCTCAAGACCGTCGCGTTGTCATCCTCGAATACGAGGTACACGGCAGGATCCTCTCGAGTGGCACGCCTTACGACAACAGGTTCATATCGGTCGTGACGATCAAGAACAGAAAGATCGTCCACTGGAGGGACTACATGGACTCTCTGGCCGCCTGGACGGCGTTGAAAGGCGCCGCGTAACATCGAGCCGCATCGCCTCCGCCCGGCTGCTTTGCGCTGTTCAGAATGGGTGTGCGGAGCGCGAGCCGCCTGGTCTACGCGGACAAAGCCAAGAAGGCTGTCTAGCTAACGCTCGCCTACCGGCGCCGCCTGCTGCGCGGCCACAGTCCGGCCAGGGCACCAAAGTGGCCGCGGATGTTCCGACTACAGATCGAAGTCACCCGTTGGGTCACAATTACTTCTCCCCGGCATTATCATCGAAACGGAGGTTGCCACCATGAAAGCCATACAGATGCATGGGTACGGAGGTGTAGATCAACTCCGGTATGAGGATGCCCCGGCGCCGACGGCCGGACCGGGGGAGGTCCTCGTGAAGGTCGCGGCAACAAGTGTGAATCCAATCGATTGGAAGATACGCCGCGGAGATTTGAAGGGAATGCAGACTCTGCACTTTCCCGTCATTCCGGGGCGAGACGTCGCTGGCGAGGTCGTGGCCGTCGGTGCCGGTGTGTCTGATTTCAAGCCGGGCCAGAAGGTGATGGCACTGACGAATCACAGCTACGCTGAACTGGTGGTTGTTCCGAGCGCCGAGTTGGCCACGGTTCCGGACGGCCTCGAGTTGCAACAGGCCGGCGCTCTACCGCTTGTGACCACCACAGGGGCCGCGCTGATCGAGCACGTCGGGCCACGCAGCGGCCAAACTGTCCTGGTAACCGGAGCGCTCGGAGGGGTTGGGCGGACTGCGGTGCATGTCGCCACCCAGCGCGGTGCACGTGTAATAGCCGGAGTACGCGAACGGCAGAAGATACAGGCTCAGGCGCTGGGGGCCGAGCGAGTCATCGCAATCGATTCGGACTCCGAGATCCGCTCCCTTCCTGATCTGGATGCAATCGCCGACACGGTCGATGGTGAGATCATCGGTAAGCTGATTGCGAAGTTGAAGCGCGGAGGAGTCCTGGGTTCGGTCTTGGGAAAACCCAAAGCAGCAGAAGGAAAGGATATTCGCGTCGAGGCCGTCAGCGTGCAGCCAAATCCGACTGTGCTTGAAAGATTGGCCGAGGCGGTCCGCACAGGCAATCTCAGTATCCCCGTCGTCAGGACATTCAAGCTCAGCGAGGCGGCCGCCGCGCAGAAGTTCGCGGAGGAAGGCCATGTTGAGGGAAAAGTAGTGCTCATAGCGTAGTGCAACCGCCACGAAGCCCTGTTGGGCAGCAGAACAGTTGCACCCGGAGGGGAGGCCAATTGTGAGTATCGATCTATTCCGCTTCGATCATTATCGCAGCGATCAATCGGCCAAAAAGGGCCCAAGTTTCTAAAGAAGCTTGAACTGCCGCATCATATTGTCTTGGATTTCGGCTCTCGAAAGCGATGGGCCCAGCCCCGTGTTGCGGTAATAAAGCGCCTTCAAGAAAGTTAGATCGCCCGCTGTTATCGCTGCAGGCCTTTCACGGGTGCCGCAGCTCGATGACATCAAGTCCAGAATACTCGACAGTGGATCGCAATTGTCCGGCGATTGCACCACTGACAAGGTCAACATCGCTAAGTAGTCCGCGAGCGTCCCGATGGAGTAGCCGCCGACTTTCGTTGTGTCGACGATCAGGATGACGGTACCGATGCCGATCCCACTCCCGCTACTACCAGCTAAGTGTGTCCCTAAGGTGTCACTTCCGAGATATTTCTGGGCGATCTGTGGCCAAACCGGCAGGACGTCAAGCCCTACTAATGCCTCGTCAGTATTCAAGACTCTGGCGCCGCCGCGTGTTGTTATGTACCAGCCCTGGATCGCGCGGTCGCCTTTATAGGCCAGGAGGTCCCTCGCCCCTCCCGAATACCTGATACCAAAGGTGGACGTCGCCGTTGCCCATTTTAGGACGTCATCCATGCTTTCCTTTGGGTTGCTCGTGAAAACTATCTGCACATTGTTTTCACAGTGCGGATTCGACTGCACCGGCGCGCCAACATACTCGGCCAGCGCGCGAAGTCGCGCCGTTACGAAGGCGTTATATCCCGGCTCGAGCCCAATTGTTAGCGGACAAATGCTCTGCTTACCTCCACGCCAACGCGCAAGGTTGCGCGTCGTAGGGGTCGTCACATAGTGCGTCGTCGCGTGGTGCACTATGAATTGATACAGGCTATCTCCCGCTAATTCCTGTTCGGCAGGCGGGCTCGGGGTCGTCACGGTTACGTCGGCAATTGCTGGCGGTGTACTTGCATTCACATCGTGCGCGATTGACGGCAAACCGGTGTGGGAGAGTGCCTCGTTCTGCGTCGGCTGGGCCGCAGGCATGCTGGCTGCGTAGACAGAGCCCAGTCCTCCAATCGTTATCAATAGCAGCACTCTGTACTGCGTGTTGAACAAGGCCATGTGACGCATTTCTGCCGGCCTCATAGGAGGTATCTGATGACTTGATTGTAGTCCCCACCCAAGGTTTCCCAAACCCTTTTAATGTTGCGTTAATCTAGCCTTCATGTTTGAGCGACTGGGCCACGTCACACGGCAGCCGAGCCCGCTGTCGCCGCCCCATCGTCATTCGGGTCACCGGTGCTGGTTAGTTCAACGTCGGGGGGGAAACAAATGAGTCGTCTTGTCGGTACTGACGAGCTCACGGACGCCGAAGTGGAGTCATATGCCCAAGCCGTGGATATTTTTCGGTCGCTACCAACCTCTCCGTCGTTCTTCAACTCGGCTCCTCTACGGGATGATGCTGGCAAGCTGTGCGAAGTCCGCTTTTACAAGGACGACGTGCAACACCCTCTGGCGGTTATCCGCATTGCAGATGACGGGGCCTTGCTGCCGATGGGGTCATTACGCTGAAAGCTGTCATCTACTCCGGCTTCGGCACAGACGTCAGAACGAGTCCTCGATGGTCGAGCAGCCGCGCGTGTGCACCGAATACGCCGGGCGCCATGCCATGCCAGACTGATGAGTGCTTAGCCGTTGCGCTGCGCCTTGCAGGCCCAGGATCTCCCGTGAACAATAGAGTGCACAGTCATCGCATGTCGCCGCCAATGTGCGCTTGGATTTTGGTCTCTTTGGCCGGCGCTGTATTTACATCCGCAGTCATCTCTACCCCGCTTGTCGCCGCGCCGCTGAGTGTGCCGTTCGATTTTTCGCGCGGCGCGATCGGGCTTGATGCGACTATTAGCGGTCAGCGGGTGTACGTCATGCTTGATACCGGTGTTGATCCATCGGTCATCGACACAAATCGTGCCGAGGCACTCGGACTGAAGGTTGATCGCGGGGTCAGCGGTGAAGTGTCCGGTTTCGGAGACGCCAGGTCTGCGAGTGTTTTTCCGGCGACCATCGGCGGTTTGGCCATCGGATCGCGCGACTTCGGTCCAGTTGACGCACTGGCGTCAGACCTGAGCGCGATGTCGGCGGCATATGGCCGTAAGCTAGACGCAGTACTCGGATACAGCTTCTTGAAAGACAAGATAGTGTTGATCGACTACCCAAACCGGAAGGTCGTACTGCTGGATCGGCTTGCGGACGCCCGGCCAACAATTCGCAGCTGCGGTCAGCACTGGAGTTTGGCACTGCAGACCCTGAGCGATGACAATTGGCCCATCATCCCGAACTTTCGCTTCGGTTCGTCCGTGGGCCCCGTGACGCTGGACACGGGATCCAATGGTGGCATCGGACTGTTCGAACGAGCCTTAGATCTGCCCGGTATGCGGCCGGCGCTTGTCGAAAGCGGAGACGTTGAGCACGCAGGGTTTCGGGGCAACGAGAAGTCTAAGACTTACGTGCTGAATGAGAGCGTAGGGTTCGGCCCTTTCAGGCTGCCAGCGGGCCAAGTTGTGACGCTCACCAAGGCATCCAGTGCGACCGACAAGCGCGTGGCCAATATTGGCAACCAGCTGTTCGCGGTAATGAATCTGAAGATCATGCTTAACTACGCTGCCAAACAGCTTCAGTTCTACGGAAATTGCGGCCGCTAATGTCGACGCCGGAATCCCGGGAGCACCTCGCTCGAATCGGGTATGGGATGCGCCGCACCGCGTTCGTCCTGGTCCTGAGCGCGTTCAGCAGCAGCAGCGCGCACGCCGATGAGAAGACCGGGCCTACGACGACGCGATTCGACGGTGTGTGGCAGACGACACTGTCTTGCACGAATGCAAATGGCGCGTTGGGCTACTCCTTCCGATTTCCCTCTACCGTCAAGAACGGCGTGTTGCATGGAGAGAAGGGCACGGCCCACGAGGCAGGCTGGGTGCAGATCGACGGCTCGCTGCGTCCGGACGGTGTCGCGGATCTCTATGTCGAAGGACTCGTGGGCGCCGCGCCATTCGCCGTAGGGCAACGACCGGCGGGAACCCCTTACGGATATCACGTCGACGCGCGATTCTCCCTCGACCACGCCGAGGGCCATAGGGTGGAAGGGCGCCCCTGTACCGTCGTCTGGAGTCGCGAGCAATGACTCGGCCAGGTCCTACCGTGAGACGATCGGAACAGCGTAGCCGATAGGACTGATTGGGTCGCAGCTGTGTCCGAGCGGCACAGATCGGCCAAAACCCGACCTGCTGGTGCTCAATCCGCGTGCCCTAGAGACGACATACGACCCGAACAGCGACGAATGCTCGGGAAACTTAGATAAACACCGGGAGCATCTGCCAACATGAGGCACATCAAGGGGTGAACGTGGCAGAAGGCGGCGGCGAAGAGCAGGCGACCGGCGCTCGTTCCGGTGCACCTGACGTTTTCATAAGCTATGCCTCGCAAGATGCAGCAGTTGCGAGTGCCGTTGTCGTGGCGCTCGAACGCGATGGGCTGAAGTGCTGGATCGCACCTCGAGATGTAACTCCCGGCGCGTTCTATGCCGACGCGATCGTTCACGCTATTGATGCTTCCCGCACGGTTGTACTCATCATGTCTGAGAGTGCCGCTGCTTCCCCCCATGTCCTGAGAGAGATCGAACGCGCGAGCTCGAAGCGGCATCCGGTAATTACGCTACGGACAGATCGGGCGCCACTACCAGCAGGACTCGAGTACTTTCTGAATACCTCCCAGTGGTTAGATGCCAGCGACGGAGAACCGGCCCGCGCATTTCCCCGGCTCGTGGGGGCTGTGCGTACCGTCCTCTCGGGCGTATCTGCCGGCGGCAGCGCAAGGTTCACTTCGCCACCGCCGTCGCCCGGATCGACAAATCGACCACCCAGGCGGTCACTGAAGCGTCCCATCGTGATAGGTATCGCCCTCGTAGCTGTGACGATTGCCGGAGTTGTGGGCTTCCGGTTCCTGCTGCGACCACTACCGGCTAGCACGCCGCCACCGTCGCGGGTGGCAGATGCAATTCCAAAGAGCAACTCCACAATCCCGGCACCAATTCCCGAGAAATCAGTCGCGGTTCTGGCGTTCGCCGATATGAGCGAAAAGAAGGATCAGGAGTATTTTGCCGACGGAACAGCGGAAGAGATCCTGAACCTGCTCGCAAAAGTCCCGGGCCTACGTGTTCCAGCGCGGACATCGTCCTTCTACTTTAAGGGCAAGTCCGAAGACATCCCTACGATCGGCCGCCGGCTCATGGTGGCGCATGTACTTGAAGGTAGCGTCCGCAAATCCGGTAATCACGTGCGAATTACCGTGCAACTCGTGCGGGCCGACAATGGCTACCACATCTGGTCGGAGACCTATGACCGTACTCTTGACGACATCTTCAAGGTACAGGACGAGATTGCCGGCGAGATCGTGAGAGTGCTCAAGATATCCCTGGGTGCAAACGAACTCCCGCGTACCGTCGCTGCGCAAAACTCTGAAGCGCACGTGCTAGTACTCCAGGGGCGGTTCTTGATGAACCGTGGCGCTCCGGATGACTGGTCCAGGGCCGTAGGCTACTACCAGCAGGCGGTTCAATTGGACCCGAATTCGGCTCCCGCGTGGGCGGGGCTATCCATGGCACTGATTCTCATTAGCATGCCGAGTGGAGGTCTGCAGACCGGGCGGCTGTTGCAAGAGGCCCGGGCGCCGGCTCTGCAGGCCGCAGAACGCGCGATAGCGCTCGACGCAAAGCTCGCCGAAGGTCATGCGGCGCTGGCGTACGTTCGCTACCTCTTTGACTGGGACTGGTCCGCGGCTGAAGCGGAATGTGACCAGGCCCGCACACTCGATCCTGCCGGCACGTGTGGTCTTCTGGAAGGAAATCTAGCCGCAGTGCGCGGTAATCTGGGCGATGCACTCGCGCTTTGGAAGCAGGCTGCGGCAAATGATCCGCTGAACACATTTGTCCTGGGGAGTCTGGCGTTCGGCTACTACGCGGTGGGGCAATTTTCGGAGGCTGAGGCGAACGCGCGTAAAGTCACGGAACTGTCTCCGACGGCGCCGGGGTCGCACACGAATCTGGCTCAGATGCTGCTGGCCCAGGGCAAGCAGGATGCCGCCTTCGCTGAGATCGACAAGGAATCCGATGCGGGCTTTCGGGCCTGTTCACTGGCGCGGGCGTACGCCGTGCTCGGGCGCAGAGCCGAGTCTCTCGCGGCTATTGCGCTTGTTGAGAAGAGCTTCGCGTCGAATGAGCCCTACAACATCGCGACGGTTTATGCACTTCTGGGGGAGCGCGATCAGGCGTTCTCTTGGTTAGAACGAGCTTATCAGCGACATGACTCGGCGGAGCTTGTGGGATTCCCACCGATTACGGTTGACCCGGATATTAAGAGCCTTCGCGGTGATCCTCGCTACAAGGCGTTGCTACGGAAGATGAATTTGCCGAATTAGCGGCTCCAAGAAGCGTGTTGAATAAATTCAACATCTCCCCCGCCGACCTTCGCAAGATTCAGCGAGAGAACGCGCTCACGCTGGTGCCGCGATTCAAATCCTGAGAGGTCGTTCGCGCCGCTCGAACTCAAGGCTGGACGGCAAGGTCACTGATGACGGGCAGAACCCTGCCCAATACTTGGGCTCGCCACGATTACCTGCAGGCGAACACGACACGGGTCGTGGACATTTGCGCCTTCGGACATGCCTGGTCATCGAACGTGTCCACGACGGCCTCCTTGCCACTCTTCTCGCAGTAACTATCTGCCGCCCGAGTCGCGGCTACCTGCGAATTGGTTATGCGGTCGTCCGAGCATGCAGTGACGCTGTGCATACCGTCGCCCAGGTCCTTAACCCGCTCGCCTGCACAGCCCCCCAGGATCAAAAGGAGCACTAGCCAGTACTTCACGACGGCACCTCCGGTTACGCCAATCGTAACGGGGCCGCTCAGCCGCTCTCAGCGCGGGATGCTGATCCTGAGACCTATGTCACGCGAGCCAGATAGTTTCTTTGACCGAGGAGCGCTTCGAGCAGCTCCGCCGTAACCGATTACCAGTGCAGATCCGTCAGCAGCCCCGCGTAGACCTCGATCCCGTCCCACAGATTTCCGATCCGCAGGTTCTCGTTTTGGGCGTGCTGGTTGTCGTCGTAATTGGCGATGCTGACACCGACCATGGGCACCTGGAGCTGGCCCACGATATCGGCCATGCCAGAGCTCGCACCGACAATCGGCAGCTCGATCGGTCGATAACCGACCGTGCGACCGATCGAGGCGACTACGGCCTTGGAGGCGGGCAGGTCGAGCGAGGTCTTGGTGGCGATTGCGCCGCCTTTGTCCCAGACGACCTTGACGATCTTGGAGTGCGAGAGGCGGGTCTGAAGGTCCGGCTCGTCGCGCACGATGAACCAGTCCTGCCGGGTGAGGTAGTTCTCGAGCAGCTCGCGCGTGTGCTCGGGCGTCTCACCAGGGGCGAGGCGAAAATCGAAGGAGGCATCGGCCTGCGTCGCTATGGCGTTCGCGGCGGCCGGGCCCTCGTCGCCCCCGTGGATGGCGCGCACATTCAAGGTGGGTGCGAGATAGCCGTCGGCCAGGCGCGCGGGGCCGACGTTGCGGCCCAGGCCCAGCGCGTACTTCAGCTGGTCCTCGACGGGCGGCATGGCCGCAAACGCTGCCCGGTCCGCGGCCGAGACTGGCGCGACGTCGTCGTAGAAGTGCGGAATGAGGATATGACCCTCGTCGTCGCGAAGGCTCGCGATGAGGTTAGCGATCATCACCGATGGGCTCGGCGCCCAGCTGCCGTAGTGGCCGTCGTGCAGCGGCCTGGTCGGCCCGTAGACGGTCATGGTCAGGCTCGCGATGCCGCGGTTGCCGAAGTTGACCATCTGCTTGCCACTCTGGTGCATCGGCCCGTCGCCCATGATCATGAGGTCGCACTTCAACAGCTCGAGGTTCTTGGCGACCAGCGCGGAGAAGTGCGGGGAGCCCTGCTCCTCTTCGCCCTCGTAGAGCAGCTTGATGTTGACCTTCGGCTTGATGTGTCCGGCCTTGAGCGCATCGAGCGCCGAGAGCATGGCTTGGACCGTGGCCTTGTCATCGCCTGCAGAGCGGGCGAAGAGCCGCCAATCCGGATCGAGGCGGCCAGTCGCCTTTTGCCAGTCGACGGGCTTGGCCTCGGGAAGGGCGGTGCGCATCGACGGCTGAAACGGGCTCGAGATCCAGCCCTTCTGGGCGATCGGCTGGCCATCATAGTGGGCGTAGAAGAGCACCGTACGCTTCGCGCCCGGCACCTTCATCTCGGCGAAGACCGAAGGCGGCGTGCCGGGCTCGGCGGTCAGGAGGCGGGTCTCGAAACCCCGCCCCTGCAACTGGCCTTCGATGTAGGCCGCGTTCTTCTCGACGTCGGCGACGTTGGTTGCGACGTTGGGCATCGAAAGTAACGTGATGAAATCGGCGACGATCGCCTTCTCGTGCGCCTTGCGCCAGACGCGCACGGTGTCGCGCGGACTGGTGGCCTGGGCAGACGAGATGGCCAACCCCAACGCACAGATCGCAGCTGCGCAGGGCAGCAGAGTTTCAAATCTCGCAGGCAATGTTGTACCCGGCTTGCGGCCCTGGTTGAGGCCTTCGGTCCACATCAGCCACGATCATAAAGTGCCCTGCTCATTGCGTCATGTGCACCTGGAGTCCGCCACCGCTCCCGGTGTCACTCGCCCGGGTGGTAAGTGCGCTCGGCGTGGCCCTGCAGCTGCTCCGGGTAGAAATACACCTCGCGCAGTGCGCCCGTGGCGTAGCGTACCGCCTCGTCATCGAAGTGCGGCGAGGCGGGGTGCCCGCTCACGCCGCCCGCCGTGACCGCCATTGCGTGCACCTTCTCGGCGAACTCGACCACCGCGACGAAGCTGTTGCCCGACGTGCCGTAATAGCGCTTGGTGCCCTCGTAGCGGCGTGCCTTGAAGGCGGCGAGCGAGCCCCACGTCGATGCGGTGAAGGGTACCGGCGTGCTCGGCTGGTTGTCATCGAACTTTTGCACGATGTCGCCGTTGTTGCGCTGGAAGCGATTGATCGCGCCCCATTTCACCCGCCACGAGCCGAAGTCCTGCACCAGTCGATCGGACGCATCCGCCAGTGCCTTCAGTTTGACGTCACCGGGAACGCGATCGGCGACGTAGTCGTATTCGGGCATCGACAACTCTTCGGCCGGCTTCTTGGCGGCGTCCCATAGCCGCTCGCCCCAGAACACCGCCAGCGAGGTGGCCTCCGAGTCCGCCGACCACCGATCGTCCCAGGTGCGCAGCACCTCGACCTGACCGGCCAGGCGCTCGCGCAGCGGGTCCGCCGCCGGCAACTGATCGTAGGCGGCCGTCAGGGTTGGGATCAGGCGCGCAAAGGCCGGCAGGTACGAGTCGAACGCCGCACCGACGAGCGACTGGAGCGTGAAGTCCTTGTGATCTTTGAGCACCAGGGCCGCGTGCAGGCCGCGCGAATTCTCACCGGCGGTATCCATGTAGCGCGGGAAGTCCTCGACCCGCGGGCTGTACGGGCCGGCTGCGGAATACGGCCAGTTGTTGGTGTTCGCGATCCAGCCGTTGCCTGGATTGAGCACATGCGGCAGCTCATCGAGCCGATGCTCTCCCTTCCAGTCGGCGTCCGGATTTGAGCCGTCGACGGGATGGGTGTAATCGAAGTGATCGTTTCGCCTTGGCATGAACTGCGGATGCAGGTAAGCGATATCGCCGTCGGCATCCGCGAAGATGGTGTTGTTGGAGGAATTGGCCTTCAGCTCGGCGACCTTGAGGTAGGACTTGTAGTCATGCGCCTTGGTGCGCAGGAACGACTGGCTGAGGGATGGCACCGGCTTGTACATCAGTGCGACGCTGATCCATTTGCCGTCGGCTGCACGCACGATCGGGCCATGATGGGTGCGATAGACGGTGAATACCTGCTCGGCCTTGGCGCCCCCCGCCGTGCGGTACGGTACGCGAAGGCTCGACACGCTCACCGGCCGCTCGGTCTTGCCGAAGCGGTAGAACAGCTCCTTGCCGTGATGCACGATGCTTTCGGCGAACTCGTCGACGTTATCCGCCCCGGTCGATGTGTGCATCCAGCCGACGCGCTCGTTGAAGCCCTGGTAGATGAAGAACTGGCCCCAGGTGCTGGCGCCATACGCGTTTAGTCCCTCGCGGCTGCTCATCTGCAGCTCCGAGCGAAAGAACAACGACGTATGCGGGTTGATCAGCAGCAGTGCGTGGTGATGCGCGGTGTTGCCGGGCGCGATTGCGATGCCGTTCGATCCGGCCAACTCGTGATGCCGCAACTCCTCGGCCTGCCGCACTGCCGCCGACGGGGGCTCGCGCTTGCCGTAGAATGCCTCGAGCTCGCTGAGCGAGATGCGCTCAATATCGCCGCCGATGCTGCCCTCGGTGAAGCTCAGCGCCATCCACGGCTCGAACCTCTTGATGACGCGCGGCGTGACCTCCGGGTGAAGGTACAAATAGTAGTTCAAGCCGTCGGCCCACGCGTTCATCAGCAGTTTCAACCATTGCGGACTCGCGCCGTAGCGCTTGCGCAGATCCTCCGGATCGACAAACAGCTTCTGCCGCAGATCGAGGTAAACGGCACTCTCGCCCTCGGCTTCGGCGGTGCGGCCGAGCGCCGCGATGTAGTTGGTCTCAACGCGATTGAAGTCGTCTTCGGCCTGCGCGTAGATCATGCCGAACACCGCCTCGGCATCCGTGCTACCACGAATATGGGCGATGCCCCAGTCATCGCGGGTCAGCGTGACAGCGCGTGCTTGCGCCTGCCAGCGCGCAAGCCGCGATGCGGCCGCGGCCGAGGTGGCGGGCGGTGCTGCCATCGCCGCGGATGCGAGCGACAGGCCGGTCAGGACCAAAGCCTGTTTGGAGATCGACACGTTCGAGCACCTCAGTTTTGCAGCACGCAGCGCTCACTTCGCGGGGCACGTGGCGTGACGGGACGACCGTTTCCGTCGTCGCCAGCTAATGCGGCGGAAACAGGCGATAGTACAAGCTTCGTTCTACGCGCCGCCGGAGTTTCCACGGTAGAGACCCCCGGCGTGACCGGGCTGACGAGGGTAGTGATGTCACCTCCCCTGCTGGTGGGACAACACTGGATTGCGGATACGAGATTTCAGTCGTAGCCCAGGAGCCAGGCGATCGTCGCGACGAGCATCACAGGCCGCCCCCCGATGCCGACCGAAACCCGCTACTCGTCGCGTGTTCTCGTCCTCGCCCCCGCGGGTGATCGTTTTAAGGTTGTGCCTGCACGACGGCCTGCTCTGCGCGTGAAGGTGTCACTGGCGTCGGCTCGGTCCCTGTTCGGGGCGGCAGCAACCGCGCGGAGTTCAGAATGAACGTGAGTTCGGACGCCACGTGAATGAAAGCGGCAAACAGGGGGTTGAGCAACCCGCAGGCGGCCAGCCCGATGCCGAGCGCGTCCACCCCGATCGTGCCGGTAAAATTGGCCCAGATGATTCTGCGCGTTCGGCGCGCGATACCGAGTGTCTCGGCAAACTTCAGCAGATCGTTGCCCAGTAACACGACGTCCGCGCTCTCGCGCGCCACATCGGTACCGGAGCCCATTGCCACGCCGACCTGGGCTGCGACCAGCGCGGGCGCATCGTTGATCCCGTCCCCGACCATCGCCACAATGCGCCCGGCATCGACCAATGCCTTGACGCGCATGCGCTTGTCGTCGGGCAAGAGATCGGCTGCGACCTCGGAGATGCCGAGATCCCGGGCGATGACTTCGGCGACGGCTTGTGCGTCGCCGGTCAGGAGAATCGTCCTGATGCCCATCTCGTGGATCGCCTTGATCGCGTGAGCCGCCTCCGGGCGCACGGTGTCGGCGATGATGATCGCCCCGAGCAACCTGCCGCCGCGCGCCACCAGCACCTCGGAGGCTTCCGGGTGACCGGCAAGCAAATCCGCCGGAACGGCGATGCCGCGGTCACGCATCAGCGCCCGATTGCCGATCAGCGCGAGTTCCCCCTCTAGCAGCGCATCGATGCCGCGCCCAGGGGTGTAGCCGAATCGCTCCGGCTCCTTGAGAGTGCGTCCCAGAGCTCGCGCGTGCGCAACGATCGTCTTGCCCAGCGGGTGCTCGGAGCGCAGCTCCGCCGATGCCGCGGTATCGAGCAGTTGCGTCGCGTCCGCGCCCGCCGCGGGCAGGAGCGTGCGGACCTCGGGCTGGCCGAATGTCAGGGTGCCCGTTTTATCCAGCACGACTGTGTTCACATGGCCGAGCTGCTCGAGAAACAGTCCGCCTTTGATGATGGCACCGGCGCGCGCTGCACGACCGATGGCGCCGAGAATCGCCAGCGGCGTACCGGCTGCGATTCCACAGGCGCCCGCCACGATGACCACCGAGATCGTCGAACGGATGTCGCGCGTGATCAGATAGGTCAGTGCTGCTGCGCCCAGTGCGAAGTACACCAGATACCCCGCCAGGCGGTCCGCGAGGCGTTGTACCGGGGCGCGCGAGCGCTCGGCCTGCTCGACCGCCTCGATGATCTTGCCGTAGCTGGTATCCCGTCCGATCCGCTCGGCACGGATTTCCAGCGCCCCGGACTGATTGATGGACCCGGCGAACACCGGCGCACCGGCCGTCTTCTCGATCGGCAGCGACTCACCGGTGATGCGCGCCTGATCGACGAAAGAGTGGCCGGCGATCACCGTACCGTCGACCGGGATTCGCCCCCCCGGGTTCACCAGCACCGCATCACCGACCGCGAGCGCGTCGGTCTCCACTTGCGCGACGGCGCCGCCCCGCCGGACCGACACGGCGCGCGGCAGGAAGTCCAGCAGATCCCGGATCGCACGCCGCCCACGCGAGACGGTCATGCCCTCGAGCACCTCGGCGATCAGTACGAACAGCGTGATCACCAGGGCGGTGAAGAATTCCGAGATGGCGGCCGCGGCGATGATGGCGATCGACATGGACAGTTCCATGGTCATTCGCTTCGCCACCAGGTTCTCAAGGGCCTCCTTGAAAATGGGCCAGCCGCCAACCAACAAGCCCGCTACTCCGATAACGCTGATGGCGCGGAAAGGCTCCCACAAACGCCACCAGACTGCAGCCGCCGCCACGGCCACCAGTGCGATGCGGAGCATCTCCTGCCACTCAAAGGTGTGGTCGTGCTCAGCGTCGGCGCCGTGGTCATGGGACGCCAACTCCATTTCCTGCGCACTAGCCGCTGGAACCGTGGTGCGGCTCAGCGTTTGCTCAGCCAGGTCCGGTACATGGTCTGGTCGCGTACTCATCGGCCACTCCTGATGCTTACCGGAGATAGGCACGAACGATCTCCAGCAGCTCGTCGGCGCCTCTGCTGCGACTGGCGTTGCTCGTGATCGACGGGTTGGCGACGTGGGTGCGGACATGCTCCTCGATGACCTCGGTCATCAGGCCATTCGCCGCTCCGCGGAATGCCGCAATCTGTTGCATGATCTGTGCGCAGCCCTTCTCTTCTTGAAGCGCGCGCTCGAGCGCCTCCACCTGGCCGCGGATGCGCCCTACGCGAGCGAGCAAGCTTGCCTTGTTCCTGATGGTATGGCTCATGCCTCGGTTCCCTGATACTGTTCCGGAGTATAGTAGCCGAGCTGGCCGCTCCTGAGGGGATTCCTTCGCGCACAGCGCCCGCTGTACACAGAAATCCTGTCGCTTCAGGCATTTGAAGACTTACGAGGACACGGAAGGACGCGAATTAGATTCCGGGAAAGACTAACCGGTCATTTATCGCCGCCCAAAGCCGACCGCGTCAGTTCAGAGACCACGGAACTGGCGCTCGCGGCTATGCGTTTGAGCAAGAGCTGGTTCCCTAGCCTGAGGTCACCTCTGTCGTCAGGCGAACATCGCTACTGAGGGAATTCGTCACCAGACAACTTGCCTCGGCCTTCTCCAACAATTTCTTTGCCTTCTCGACGTCACCATCCGCGGCAATGCGCAACTTCGCGTGCGTCAGGAATTTGGTGAAGCGCATCTTCCCGTCGGACCGGTCAACCGTCCCTTCGGTGCGAACGTCGAGACTAACCCAGCTGAACTTAAACCCAACGGCAATGGCGCCCAGATCAGCGCGGCTATTGATCCGGTCGAGCGTCCTCGTTCTGCGAGCGCAGTTTAGTGAGCGCCGCCGCGACGAGCCCGGTCGGGACTGCCACGATGCCAACACCACACAGAAGCACGAGCGCGGTAAAGATTTTGCCACCGACGGTAATCGGCACGACGTCCCCAAAATTGACCGTGGTCAACGTCGTCGCGGCCCACCACATCCCGTCGAAGACGGAGCGGAACTTGTTGGGTTGGGCGGCATGTTCAAAGTGAAAGATGGCGATCGCGCACAGGTAGATGATAATCCCAGTGGTCGTCAGAAATACGGCCAGCTCTGCGCGGATATCTCGAAAGGCGCGCACCAGCCGGTCGCTCGCGGCTGAATAACGGGCAAACTTGAGCACTCGCAGCATGCGCAGCAGTCGGAACGCGCGCATGGCGCGCATGTCGAGGCCGGTTACGTAGTACGGCAACACGGATATCGCGTCGATCAGGCCGTAGAAGCTCAGGATATAGGCGAGCTTGCGCTCGGCGGCCGCAATGCGCAGGACATACTCGACAGTGAATACGCCGACGATGATGGTTTCCTCAGCGAGGAAGGCACGCGTAGTCCACGCCGGCAGGTCTGGCAGCGTCTCGAGGCCGACCGAAACAGCACTGAGGACGATCAGGAACAGCGTGAAGAGTTCGTAGACGCGACCGGCTGAAGTCATCGGGTTGAACAAACGCTTGAGAGCACCGATGGCCGGCGGGCCTGACATCCCCGTATCGCTTCTTGCTGCGGTCGTGGTGGGCTCACGCGCAGCGTCTTCGAAGGTGTGCCGCATTTGAAACCAAGCCGGGCGTAGTTGTTTAGAAGTGGACGCCCCGATTGAATTTGTACTCTCACCCGCGCAGGCTTCGCAAGTTAGTCTGGAGCATCAAAATCCCAATCGGAGGTGAAGCCTGTTGCCGATAAGCTTGCTCGCTACCCATCGCGTCACCGGGTTTTCGCGGCGCCATTCAGGCCACGCAGCACGGCCCCTCCCGATTTCCGACCGCTCACTTCAAATCGATTTCCGCCAGTGCTTTGGGTTGGTCCGGGTCGACTGTGCAGGCGGCCGAAAGGGCCGCCGCTAGCTGCTGCGCGACGAGTCGGGCGGTGGCACGCCTAACCGATCCCGCCCGGTCAGACACGGGGGGACGTCCAATTACATTCCAGGAAAGGCTAGGGTCGGAATCGAAGGTCGCGCGTAGGGTATTGTTGAAACAGGATAACTGACCCCAGGTTGTCCCTGACTACCCCACTAGCGTACCCCAAGCCGCGACGCTCATCGACGGGATCGCGTCGTCAATGCGTGATGGCGTACTAGATGCCGCCAGTGACCGACTGCAAAATACGGCAGCGAGCCAGAATCTCGGTCGTGTATTGTCCGAGCGCTTCCATCACCGGGATCAAGCCCTCAACAGTGACGAGCGTCTGAATCGCCGGAACAGCCTCGACCGTCACATTGCCGCCTAGGCGGGCAATCGGCCGCTTTACCCGAACCTCAATCAAAGTCGCTCCGGGCTCCATTGGGCCGCCTCGCATAGTGGCCTCCGGAGGCATTGCCGCTGCAGCAACTGCATCTGAACCGAACTCGATCTGCGCGATGTGGGCACCCTGGTTCACCGCCAGCAGAACGACTTGGGGTAGTCGATGCTTGTCGTGCCTGTCCAGATGGTGCAGCAGGAGTAGCGCGTCGCGCTGCATGTGTTCGACGCCCCGATGAAACGGCTGGAACGCCTCTAGCAGCCGCGCGGCGTCTTCGGGCAGCTGCTCGAGCGTGCGGCGAGCTCTCGCGGCAAACGCGCCTGCGTCCTCGAAGACCGGGAAGTAAATCCCCGATGGGTCTGCTGGGGGGTCGCGCTTCAACATTGCGAGCGCGTAAGCCAGGTTGTCGAGGGCACTGCGAAGATTATGGACGCAGTCCCCCGCAAGCAGGCCCCACGATTCTAGCGGCGGTGATTCGACGAAAGACTGTAGCACGAGCCTAAAGCCGAGCCTGTCAGCCAGGTACTCTGGCTTCGCTGACAGAGGAGAGCGCCGCGTCCACTCGGCGATGGAGTTGGTCAGCGCCTCGGCGTGAAGCTTGGCACGTTCAACCTTTAACTCGACGCCTCGAAATCGGTCAACCGTCATTGCAAGAGCCCTCAATTTTGGACGCCCGGACGTCTATTCGTGAACGGCACGATTTCCAACGATCTACATCCCATCACGCCGGAGGTCGACCTGGCGGCAGTAGTGCCGATGCGCCGGCACCGGAGATGTTAGGACCGCGTCATATCGGCGCACTGAATCGCCGGTGGAGCTCCTCGCGCGAGGCGACGTTCCGTCGGCCGGCGGTCCACTTCTCGATGACTCCGAGGACGCCACGGGTGACCGTGGCAAACCCGTCCGCCAGCTCTCGCCGGTGCTCCAGGGGAATGTGGTCATCGTTATTGCCAATTTGGAAGACGCGACGGCCATCCTTGCCGGGCACAGAGCGCGCCAAGAAGTGGCTGACATGCTCGCGCGAGAAATGAACGTACCCGGATGCCCATCGATAGATACGGGTGATTCCGGGATTTTTGGGCTCGAGCAGCTCGAGGAGATGGGAATCTCTCATCTGCTTGCCGTGTCGGTCCTTGAACTGGTCGAGTCGCTCGCCCTGAAGCACGGCCGCTGCCACTCCGTGCGGGTCATCACTGTGCATCACGCCATAGAGCCGCAAGATGCAGTCGAGCTGGATTCGCAGGAGCGCCGCCGAGCAGATGTATCCGTGGTTCCGCATCAGAAGCAGGAACCCCTCGACGTGGTTCAGCGAGCGGTCCAGCGCCGCCATCGCGAGCCCGTCACACGGGAAAAGATGGCCTTCGCAGTCATCGTACAGCGCCGCGCCGACGGTCCGGTGCCGATCTAGCAGGCTGTGAAGCTTCTCCAGCGATTTCTCAAGCTCATTGCCCATGAGCCACCTTCGCAGAAAGCGGGCCAAAGATGCCCAGATCAATGAGAGAATGCTGAGCATGACCGTGAGCCCGGCGGCGGGAGGCCGCTAACGGAGGATTATGCCGTCCCTCCGCGTCCACAAGGATTATCAGGGTGTGCGCAATCTCCCGTTCTGCTATCTCTGCGGCCGGGAATTCGTCGAGACCGATCAGCTGAGCGGCGATCACGTGCCGCCGCGCGCGGCGTTCAACGCGCGAGACCGGCAGCCGGTCCTGAAGCTCGAGACGCACAAGACCTGCAACGAGTCATTCAGCGTCGACGACAAGAAAGTCGCGCAGCTGATCGCGTTGCGCAGACGCGAGAGACCATCGTCGGCACGCGATTCCGCGCTCAGGTTCGCCCTATATCCGGGCCCCGGCGGCGGTGCCGGAGTAGTCAACCTCGACGTGGACCAGGCCGTGTGGCGCTGGATCAGGGGCTTTCACGCGGCGCTTTATCGGCAGCCGCTGCTGACCACTAACCACGCAATCGTGACGCCATTCCCGCGTGCTGATCTCGGCAGCGGTGTGCCGAAAGTGCGCCCCCTCCGGCCGCAGCACGCGCTCGCAGTGCGCGTGCTCAAGTACAACCGCCACGTCGGGAACCTCGATGCTCTCGTAGCTAACAACGGACAGTTGCGCTACGAGTGCGTCTGGGCCGAAGCGGACGACGGCGGCCGGTGGTTCTGTATGTTCGGGCTCGACATCTACGACTGGAAGGACCTCGGGAGCCACTCTGAAGAGATCCCGGCGCGAGGCTGCGCGGGCATGTATGCGCTGCCGGACTACTCGCTACCCGCGGGCGCTACGGTTGGCAGAGATCCGGTAATTGAGATCCCCAGTAAGGACCCGCTCGACCCGTTCGGCGCCTAAGGCGACGACCAGACGTGTTTACCGAAGCCCGCGTGGAAGATGTGCACGCGGCGGAACTTGGACTTCGGCATGTGCGCGGCGACTGCCGCTTGTATCGCGTCGATGGATCCGACTGCGCCGTCGGGCTCGTTGTAAGGCGAGTACGCGAACAGCTCCATCGGCGCCACGGGCGCGTACGTCTTCTCGGTTAGCTTCTCGATGATCTTCTCGACCTGCGGTCCAGACCAGTTGCTTACCGATGGGGCTTGGAAATGCGGACCGCTTTCAAAGTCGTTGCGCCATAACTTCGCGCCTTGAAACCCCTTCGGATTGTGGAGGGTCTCCGCGGTAATCTCGCCCTTGAAACCCGGGAGTCCTAACAGGACTGCCTGCATTACATGAAACGCCTCCGCTCGCCCCTTGACCCCAAGGTCCTCCGCAAAATTCACAGTGATGTAAGCGTTCCGCATGTCGTTCCGCAGCTGAGCCTCCTCAGCTTCGGGCCATTGCGACAGGGCCCGTTGCCAAGCCCCACGCGTGCCGCGCCAATTAGCCAAGCGCAGATTCGTGTACTCGTCGTCCAGCGAGACCAACTCTACGGCCACTTGGCCGACGCCCTCGACCGTGCAGAGGATGTCGGGCTCCGGTGGCTTGGGCTGCTGGATGGAGCCGCGAACAACTTTCCACCCGATGAGCGGCGCGAGCCGTTCGAATGTGCTCAGCTCGCGGGCTTGCTTGGTGTGAAGGACCGGGCGCGCGCTCACCAAGTTGTAGCCCCCCTCGTCATAGCCGCCACGAGATTCTACGCCCGGTCCGCAACGCGCCACGCCATCCTCCGCAGCTCGTGATGCAGACTAGGAAGCACGGAAATCGCGAAACCTGCGACCGAGAGGGGATGTCGTCCTGCAGCCGGTGGCTGCCCCGTGAGATTCTACGCTCGGTCTATACAGTACTTAGTAACGGCGGGAACTGGCTGGACCGAGACGGCTGGCCGCGATTGGCAGGTGCACGTAGAATTGCAATCTCACCCAAACACATCAGGAGGTTTTACGGTGGCAACGCGTTCCGTATCCGACCTCCTGAAACGCTTGTCGAAGGCCGGGTTCAAGCGCGATTTCGTGCGGCCGGCGATTTTTCCAGACTGGTGGGAAGATTCGCTCGACGCCGACGCGAGCCTGCTTCCTGACATCGAATTGCGGGTGGCGCGCTTCCTTGGGCTCCCCTTGGCGGACGTGCGCGATCCAGCCCGCAGGCTGGTTGCTCCAGCAGCTCCGAGCACGGTACTTCGCAAGTCACCGAGCGTCGATGTTGAGCGGCTGCGGCCAGCAATCCACGCCGCTCGTCGGGTCGCTGAGGCCGTCGTTCGAGGCATGAACGATCGTCCAGTGGTCGACCTCCCGGCCAAACCGGAGGACTGGCGTCGCGACCTCGTCAGGGGCAAAACGCCGGTAACGCTTGAAACGATGCTGACTGACCTGTGGGCGCGTGGCATCCCGGTCATTCCCATGGAGTGCCTGCCGTCACCTGCCTTTCAGGGCATGGTCGCAGTCATCGATGGTCGCCCCGTCGTTGTCATTGGGCAGAAGCATGACATGCCCAGCCGAGTTGGTTTCTTCGTTGCCCACGAGGCGGGTCATATTGCCAACGGCGACTGTGAGAACGGGAGGGCTATCGTTGATGAGGAGGAGTCCAGCCTCGACTCGTCGGACATGGAGAAGCGCGCGGATCGGTACGCGTTGTGCGTGCAACTTGGCGAGGGTGCTGGCAGCCGGCTTGACGGCGACGAGTTCGACAAGCTAGCGGAGCGTGCGTATGCCATCGAGCTGGAGACGGGCGCGGAGGCCGGCGCGCTCCTGTTCCACTGGGCAAGGAAGAACAATGACTTCATGACTGCGTCCAGGGCGGTCGGCGCGCTCTATCGTCACGTCGGAGCGCGCAGGACGATGGCAAGATTCCTGGCCGACAACGTAAAAATTAAGGACGCGCCGGAGACGGATCGCGCCTTACTCGGTCTCGCGTTAGGTGGACCCGAGTCAACCGCAACTGCTGATTGATTCGGATGCATTCTGCAAGCTCGCCGCAGCGAACTTGCTCGACGATGCCCTTGTCTTGCTCGGTTTGACTAAGGCGCAGTGCGCCCGGCTCCCGTCTCTGCCGCACATGCTGCGCCGCGGACACCTGCGCAAGACACTCGGCGATGCCGTTGCTAACGCACTCGACCCAATTGCTCTGTCCGTCACAGCGATGGATGAGCCCTCAGAGGCATGGCTCGAACCCCTGGTGGCGAATCCCGCTATCGATATCGGCGAGGCACAGATCTACGCCCTTGCCGCTGAGCACGAGTTGCGCGTGCTCACTGGTGACAAGCGGTCTGTGATTGAGGTAAGCAAGCTACCCCAGTTTCGGCAGCGACTCGACGGCCGAGTTGTCACCTTGGAGGCTGTGCTGTTGGGGCTCGCCGGTACGATGACAGAGGCGGATTTACGCTCGCGCGGGAGCCTCCTGGCACAGTACGACTCGATGGCTCGGGCAGTGTTTAGGTCTCCTGGGTCTTCGCTCAAGGAGGGGCTGGAATCGTACCTTGGAGATTTACAGCGCAAAACCGGCCCGATGGCACTCTGGCGGCCGGCAAACGGGGGACTGGAGCAATGAAGTTCGGCGCCGCACATTACGTGCCCGTACTCAAGATAAAGGACAACGAGAAGCGCGCATTGGAGTCCCTTGGGGCTGCATACCAAGGTGCGTTCACACCGCTGCTTGAGGTGGTCGAGCGAAAAGACAAACCGCTCGCAGCGCACGTTGATACCACGTTTAAGCGCCTACCCCAGAGCTTAACGGGCAGTACCCCTTGCTTTCTCGATGCGCGCGAGTTGGCACCCGACGGCGACGCGGGTGCACAGGCTGTCTTCACGCGAGCCGACAGTGAAGGCATCGATTACGTGCCGGTGGTCGGACTCACGCGACTCGTTGGGAATGGGCCGGCCTTCGCCCACGCCAAATCGGGCGTAGCACTTCGCCTGACACGGGACGAACTCGAGGCTGGCGTCATAGCTGCTGGGGTTACGGCCTTTCTCAAGGCCCATCACCTCGGCGCTGAAAACATCGACCTCGTGATGGATATGGGCGACGTGGGAATGCTTATCCCCGTTGGAGTAGTGGCGCTGGCGAATAGCTTCCTCAGCGCTGTCCCTCACCACACCGCGTGGCGCACGTTCACGATGTCGGGGTGCGCATTCCCCAAGAGCTTGGGCAAGGTGGCGCGCAATTCATTCCTGTTGGTGAACCGGAGCGAGTGGATTGGCTGGCGCGACGGCCTGTATGCCAATCGCGGAAACCTGACGCGACTACCCACATACAGTGACTGTGCAATCCAGCACCCCTCCGGCGTCGAGGGCTACGACCCGATAACCATGGCAGCCTCCGCGGCCGCGCGGCATGCGAGTGGAGACTCGTGGTTGCTGGTCAAGGGTGTAAGCACGCGCGTGATCCCGCCAACGGTGCAGTTCAAGGCGATCGCTAAGAGGTTGGTTGCCAACGTCCATGGAGCGCATTACGCAGGTGCCACGCATTGCGCGGGATGTGCACAGATAGCCGCGGCGGCCAAGGGTGCGCCGAAACTCGGAAGTCTCGGTGTGTGGCGCCGGCTGGGCACGGAGCACCATGTCGTTACGGTGTTGAGAGACCTAGGCGCCCTGCATTGGCCTTGAGGTGGTCGCGGACGGCTCGCGCGATGTCCTCGAGCGAAAGCCGCTCGATTGCGCGATCCCAGAGTACGTCGCGGGGCTTGGATCTCACGCCTTCGGCTGCGCCGATGCTCTCCAATAAAGCCAGCGTTGCTTCGCGCCACAGCAGCTCGATAAGTGCACGCGCGTCGCGTGCCGGATTGGGCCGCGCCTTCCGCACTACGAGGAAGCGCGGGCCATCGTGGCAGGCAATGACGCGTACTATGCCCCACCACTTGGGTACAGATTTTCGCGCCATCTTAATGTGCCTGGGACCAACGACGAGGGACACACGATCGAAACACTTTCCGTAGTGCTCGACCTGAGTGGAGAGCCGCCGCAGGGTGTCGAAGTCGGACTTGATTTCGTAGGCGTGCATGATGCCGTTGACTACGGCCAGATCCACGCGTACCGAGCCCTTGCACAGGCCCAGCTCCTCGATGACCACGCTGTCTGAAGGATCGGACTCCTGCACCGCTAGCTGGCGAAGCGCGGGGCGAATGTCGGAGTCTCGGAGCTCGGCGGCCATTTCGGGCGGTTAAATAACACGAGAGCACGACCGTGTTCAAATCGTCCCGCGGTGTCAGCCGGCTCTCAACGAAAACCCCGCCCGAAGGCGGCGCTGTCGTTCGACGCGGCGGGCGGCAGGGGTGCCTTGCACGCGACGGGCAAGGCGACTCCTGCTACAACGACGTCTTGACCCCCGACATACGCAGCAGACAAGTCTCGAAGGATGCCCCTGATTTGGACCTCCGAGATTCCTCGAGACGACTCTAAAGGACACGGAGGACCAAGGTCAGGAGGAAAACGCGCTAAGCCGATAAGTACTTTTGTGGAAGTCATTGATTTGTTTGAAAGCGACTGAAAACTTGGTCGGAGTATTGCCCCAATACGACCACAATTAGCGAAAAAGAATGTCGAGTTTCCGCCCAAAGAGGCGACAAACCCCCTCTTTCCTTTTACCTGCAACACCCGCAACGTGGTCAAAGCGGCTGTGTCAACAGTCGTTCCTGCCCTGATGGCCAAATAACATACGGTCCGGCTACCCCTTCACTGCATTGGCGCAACCATGCAAGACCGCGCGCTCTACTCGATCCAGGAAGCCCGAAAGCTACTCGGTGGCATTTCTCGGAACACTATCTACGCTCTCCTCCGGACCGGACAGCTCGCCAGCGTCGTCATTGGCTGCCGGCGCTTCATTTCCCCGGCTGCGATTGCCGAGCTCGTCGCCAGGTCGACCACGACCGTCAGCCCGTCGCAAGCCTCAACACGATCGCGCCTGACGGGCCAAGCGGTTCTTCCCCTGCCATTGCCTACCTCCCGTCGGAGCCGGACTGTGCGGGCTCGGAATTGATCTCATGCCCCGTGGCCTCTGTCTGCCTACGCCACGACACGCTCGGCACGCGACATCCCTAGCGTGTAACTCAGGCCCGGCATCACCGGCCGGCGAGACGCGGCGACACGGATTCAACACGCCACTCGCGCAGCGGGAGCTGCGTGCACGGGGAAGGAATTGGTGTGAGGGCAGGATAGCGGAGTGTCCGCGTTTGCAGCAGACAGCGCGGATCCCATGAGCTGCCGCTCCTTCCGGTCGCCGCTGCCCTCAATCACCATTCGCGTCTCTGAGGACGAGAAAGACTGGTTCGCCACACTCGCTCGTTCGCGGGGCTTGTCGGAGTCGGCTCTCGCCCTTTCAGTCATCCGCTCGGTGAAGGATTCGGGCAAGCTCGACCCCTACGCGACCGGTCCACGGACGCCGGCGACGGATCGGATCACTATTCGCCTACGTCCGGGGGATGGCGAAGCCATTGGCCGGCGAGCTTTAGAGCGCGGGATGAAGCCGTCCGCTTATCTCGCGGCCCTGGCGCGCGCGCACCTGGCCGTGAACCCGCCCCTCGCCGCCAAGGAGCTCGCAGCGCTCAAGCAAAGCATCGTCCTCCTCGCGGGACTTGGCACCCTCCTCGCCCAGACTGCCCGCAATCCGGCATTGGGGGGCCCAGGGCTCGAGGATGTCCGGCAGAGCATCAGCCGCACGCGAGCCGCGGTAGCCGTGCTGGAACAGCGCACGCACGACCTGGTGCGGACCGCGCTC
>Ga0209380_10000263_pt1 | contig 36381 bp, 33 predicted proteins | sample HubBroMetageWFT6_FD_188347 | JGI IMG/M metagenome (GOLD analysis project Ga0209380, IMG submission 188347) | Warmed and freeze-thawed soil microbial communities from the Hubbard Brook experimental Forest, New Hampshire - Hubbard Brook CCASE Soil... | ecosystem: Environmental > Terrestrial >... | reverse complement strand
TGGCTGTGCGGGGTCTCTCCCGACTGGCGCGATTAGCGGTCCGAGCTTACCCGAGATGGCGCGGATCGGCGGGCCGAGCCGGGCCAGGGCCGGAGCGGCCGCATCGGCCTCGGCCTGGGTCAGAACGGCGATCTGAACGGCGGCCACCAGCCCATTGTGCCGGTTTGTCGCACTGCCCTGGGCTGCCGCAGCCGGCAATCTGAGTTGCGGCTTATGGGCCGGTGTGGGACCGTCAGCAGCGAGACTGAACCTCCACGGGGAGAACGAGATGTTCGGTATCCATCCGCTGCACTGGCTGTTCGCGCCTTTCGGCCTGGTCGAGCACCTGCTGCCGCTGATCATCGCGCTGGTCGTGCTCTACTGGGTGATCCGGCTCGCGGTCCGCCACGGCAACCGGGACTCAAGCAAGTCCTGAACGAGGCCAGCGTTGGTCAAGCCCGACGAAACGGGCAGCTCAGCCGCTCTGGCAAGGCAACCAAGATCGTTTGCCCAACGCTTGCCGTTCTGGTGTCGCTCCGCCCACACCAGAACGCCAAACGTCCCGCCTCACGGCGGCACCTGACCCTCAGCGGACGGACTTGATCTTCAGCACGAAGATCCCGCCGAGCACCAGCGCGACCGCGGTCAGGATGTAGAGCGAGGGGTATCCGCCGAGCGCCACCACCGGGGCGGCGATGGCGGTCCCGACCGCGGTCGACCCGACGTTCGCGATGTTGATGACCCCGAGATCCTTGGCCCGCTCGCTGGCCGCGGGCAGCACCTGGGTGATCAGGGCCTGGTCAACCGCGATGTAGCAGCCGAAGCCAATGCCGAACAGCGCGGCGGCAGCGAGCGCCGACGGCCAGGTCTCCGAGAGCGTCAGGCAGATCGCGGCGGCGGCCATCACCAGCCCGGATGCGACCACCATCGGCTTGCGCCTGCCGATCCGGTCCGACACGACGCCGAGCGCGAGCGCCGTGATGACCACCCCGGTGGTGTAGATCACGATGAGGATCAGGAGGCCCTGCTCGGCGTTCTTGTAGTGCACCGCGTCCCGCAGGAAGTACAGCAGGTACAGGGTCCCGGTCGCGTTGCCCAGCATGATCATGCACCGCGTGATCCACGCCCAGCCGAAGTCCGGGTGCTCGCGCGGGCTGAACGTGAACGACGAAGCCAGCGTCCGCCACGACAGCCTGGCGCTCGCCGGCCGCCCCAGGGGGTGATCCGTGGTGAGCAGCACGAACGGCAGGGTGAAGGCAACGAGCAGGATCGACAGCGCCATGTACCCGGCCGCGAGGCCGGTCACGAACTCCGTGACCAGCAGCGCCCCGACGACCAGGCCGAGCGCCTGCGGCATGCCGGTCCACCCGGCGACGGTCGCCCGCTGCGCCACCGGGACGTGATCGGGTACCGCCGCCGTCAGCGACGCATACATGGCGCCGAAGCCGATGTTGGTCGTGAACCAGAAGATCAGCAGGCCGGGCACGGAGTGCTGGCCGGCCAGGAACAGCAGCGACACCGCGGACAGCAGCGCCCCGGCCAGGGTCCAGGCGTGCCGGCGCCCGCGCCCGTGCCGCAGCAGGGGCAGCGACACGCGCCGCGTCCGGTCCGACAGCGCACCGACGATCGGCGTCGTCAGCACGGTGGCGACGGCGCCGAGGGCCAGGACCACCGACAGGACCGTGAACTTGTCGTGCGGCGCGATCTTCTGGGCCTGGTTGGCGAGCAGGATCTGAACCGGCGTGTACGAGGCCATCCACAGGCCCATGTTGGCCAGCGTCGTGCCCGCGATCCAGGGCCTGCTCACCCTGGCGGTCGGCTCGGCGAGGGCGGGGATGACCGCGGCTGGCTGGCTCTGGACAAGCTGGTCCGTCACTCAGGCTCCCTGGGTAGGCGGGCGAGCCAGCTGAAGCGGCGGCTCAGCGGCTGTTGCCGATTACAACGCCAGCGCCCAGGCGCGATCATGCAAGTTACCGATGAGTTACATACGCACCGCGAGGGCGATGAACTGCCCTGATGGCCGGAACGGGCTGCGCGTCAGCCGGTCTTGCGCGCTCGCCGGGTGGCGAGCTCGTCGGCGGACGTGGCCGATGTCACATCGTCCGCCGATGCCTCGGGCAACTCCGAGGGAAGGTCAGCCAGGCTGCCCTCGACCTCCTGCCATACCCGGCCGAGGGCGATCCCGAAGACACCCTGACCGCCCTGGAGCAGGTCGACGACCTCGTCCGGGGAAGTGCACGCGTAGACGCTGACGCCATCGCTCATCAGCGTGACTCCGGCCAGGTCAGCCGACCCGCGCTCGGTGAGGAACGCCACCGCCGAGCGGATCTGCTGCAGCGAGATACCCGTGTCCAGCAGGCGCTTTACGACCTTGAGGACAAGAATGTCCCGGAATCCGTACAGGCGCTGGGAACCCGAGCCGCGCGCCGAGCGGACACTCGGCTCGACCAGCCCGGTGCGGGCCCAGTAGTCCAGCTGGCGGTAGGTGATCCCCGCGGCGGAGCATGCCACCGGGCCGCGGAATCCGATGTCGTCGGGCATCGGGCCTGGACCCGCCGCTCGCACCTCGCCGAAGAGCAGCTGCTGCCCCTCGGCCTGCGGGGCCTGCCCCTCACGCTGAGCGCTGTACTCATCGCGCTGAGGGCTGTACTCATCACGCTGAGGGCTCTGGCCAGCGGGCACCTGGGCCTGCGGCTCAGTGCTAGCCGACACCGACCCTCCGCCCCTCGTCACAGCCACGCCCACCTCCGGCGCCAGGCCCTGGGTGCCTGGGTGTACCTCTCGCACGGTAGGCCGGCGGGCAGGCCCGAGTCAACGATCCCCAGCGGCGCGTCGCGGCCCTGATCAGGTGAGATTCCGGCGGACATGTCCGGCCCGATAACGGGCTCAGGTGGACTTTCCGAAGTCCTCGGGCGTGATCGTATCGAGGAACTCCCGGAACTTCTCGACCTCGTCCTCCTGCTCATCGGCTTCGGGGATCGCCACGCCGGCCTCGTCCAGGATCTCGTCGCTGACGAAGATCGACGCCCCCGTCCGGAGGGCCAGCGCGATCGAATCGGACGGACGCGCGCTTACTTCCCTTCCGTTGGAAAAGATCAGGTCTGCGAAGAAAATGCCATCCCGGAGCGCGGTGATGTTCACCGTCGTCAGCCGGATCTCCAGAGCCTCCAGCACATCGCGCATCAGGTCATGCGTCAGCGGCCGCTGCGGGACCATGCCCTGCTGCGCGAAGGCAATCGCCGTCGCCTCGTTCGGGCCGATCCAGATCGGCAGGTACCGTTCCCCATCGGTCTCCTTGAGCAGGACGATGGGGTTGTTCGTGGGCATCTCCACCCGGACGCCGACGACCTCCATCTGCCTCACGGCGGCTCCGTCCTCATCCGCGCCTGCGCGCTGCTTTCACTAGCGGATCTGCCTCATGCATTCCCGTTGTTCTGGCAGGCATTCCCTTTGTCAACGTACACCCGCAATCGCGGCTGGCAGTCGTCGGATTGTGCCGCTGGCGTGCCGGCCCGGTCACGCACTGGCGCCTTCCACGCCGCGGGCCGGCATCGGCGGGCCGACATCGGCCATATCGCCGATCGCCGGTCCGGCCATGGCCGCATCGCCGAGTCCGGCCGCGGCCAGTCCCGCCTCGGCCAGCGCGCCGGCCACCAGCGCCCCGTGCAGCCGCAGCACCTGCACCGCGCACTCGCGCGCAGTGCGGCCAGCCAGCTCACGTGCGCCGGCGCCGCGCTGCCGCAGAATCGGCGCGACTAGGCTCTCGATCATCGTCGTCTCCCGCTCGGCCGCCGCCCGGACCGCCCGCAGGTGCCGTGCCTCGACGCCGAACGCCGTCAGCGCGACAGCCGTCCTGGCCACCTCGAGCGCGTCCTGGCGGTAGAACCGTCCGTAGCGGCGCAGCAGCCCGAACGTCTCCAGCTCGGTCAGCAGGGCCTCGCTCATTCCCGACCCGTCCAGCAGATCGCGCCGGCTGAGCATCGGCGCGGCCTCATCGGCTCCGCCGCCAGGCCGGGTCGGCGAAGCGGTGCTGTGCGGGCCGGTGCTGTTCGGACCGGCGCGGTTCGGAGTGCCCGGGCTGGCGGTGCCGACGGCGCCTCGCGGCCGCGGCGGACCGGGCGTCACGCGCGCGCCGGCGGCGCCGTCGGGGCCGTCCGCCGCCTCGCCGAGGTGGTCAAGCCGCTCCCTGATTACGCGCAGCGGCAGGTACTGGTCGCGCTGCGCGGTCAGGATCACCCGCAGCCGGTCCACATCGGCGGAGCAGAACCGCCGGTATCCGGCCGGCGAGCGCGCTGGCGCGATGAGCCCCTCGGCTTCGAGAAACCTGATCTTGGAAACGCTGATATCAGGAAAGTCAGCTCGGAGCTGGGCGAGGACCTCACTGATGCTGAGGTAGCCGCGGGCGGGCGGAGCGCTCATCCCCCGGACCTACGTGCCTCCGCCGTAGTCGGACCGAGTGCCCGGGCCGAGCAGGAAGACGAGCCTGAACTTGCCCACCTGCACCTCATCGCCTTCGCTCAGCTGGGCTTCCTCGATCCGCTCCCGGTTCACGTATGTCCCGTTGAGGCTGCCGACGTCACGGACGGTGAACCGGCCGTGGTGGCGATAGAACTCCGCGTGCCGCCGGGAGACCGTGACGTCGTCGAGGAAGATGTCGCTGTCGGGATGCCGGCCGACCAGCGTCAGGTCGCTGTCCAGCAGGAACTGGCTGCCCGCATTCGGCCCGCGCCGGACGGCGAGCAGGGCGGTGCCGGGGGGCAGCGCGGCCACCGCCGCGGAGTCGGCACTCGTTTCCTCGCCCACATCGTCGAACTCACTGCCGCCGAGCGAGATCGTCGACGTTGTGTCGGCAACCCGCTCCCCCTGGCGGCGGACCAGCGGGGTGCCGCATTGCGAGCAGAAGCGCGCGCCCTCGGGATTGGCTTCACCGCACCCGGTGCAGTAGACGCTGGGCATCAGGTTGCCAAGCCTCCCATTCGTCGGATAGGCGACGGGAGCGGGCGCCAGGCCCGCCGCGGCCGGCTGCCGCGCGTAGTCCGTTGGCGCACTCAACGCTACCGGCGCGGACCCGGACCGGTCCATGCGCCACGCGCGGCCGAAGGGCCTGGGCCTGCGCCGGCCAAGCACCGGACGCGGCCCGGTGCCGGAGGCGCCGACCCCGGCGGTGTCCGGCCGGCCGGACCCGCGCGAGGCCTCATCTCGACGCCTTCGCCACATTTTGGCCGCACCTCCGACATGCAGACATCACTTCGGTGATCCGGCGATTGTCTCACGGCTTGGCCATCCATGCCGCCAGTCAGCGGCTACAGACCAGCTAGCGCCCCGCGCGCTCCACCACCAGCGCCCACTCGTCGAGCAGTGCCTGGGCGGTATCGGCGTCGTTCCCCTCGGCCCACAGGTGGGTCACGGCCTCCGAGGGGTCGGGCAGCACCAGGATCCAGCCCCGGTCGGGCTCGATGACCCGGACCCCGTCGGTGGTGTCGATCTCCCGGTCCCCGGCCGCCTCGACCACCGTGCGCATCACCATGCCCTTGGCCGCCCACGGGGTGGGCATCGAGCGCTTGAGCAGGTTCGTCTCCGGGAGCCTGGCCTTGATCTGGCTGAGTGTGAGCCGGGTCCTGGCCACCAGGCCGAGCAGCTGCGCGAACGCCGCGATGCCGTCGACCGACCGGGAGAAGCTCGGCACCACGAAGCCGCCCCGGCCGTCCGCGCCGAAGATCACGTCCTTGCCCGCGGTGGCCTCGTAGAGCCCGTGCAGCGAGGTCGGCGTCCAGTCGACCTCGACGCCGTGATACCGGGCGACATCCTCGGCTACGCGCGTGGTGGTGACCGGCAGCGCCACCCGGCCGCTGCGCCGCTCGGCGGCGATCAGGTCAAGGACGATCAGCAGCGCGCGTTCGTCGCTGACCAGCGAGCCCTTGTCGTCGACCAGCGCGATCCGCTCGCCGACCGGATCGAACCGGACGCCAAAGGCCGCGCCGAACGAGGACACCAGCTCGCCCAGCCGGTGCATCCCCGCCCGGATAGCGGCGATCGACTGGGTCGGCGCCGATTCATCCAGCCGGTTGTTGACGGTCAGCACGTCCACGCCGATCTTGCCGAGCAGGCCCGGCAGGACCAGCGAGGTAGTGCCGCCCGCGCAGTCCGCCACCACCCGCAGCCCGGCGCCGTACACCCCGGTCATGTCGATGCACCGCAGCAGCTCGTGGGTGTAGGCCTCGATGACGCGCGGCGGGTAGGACAGCTCGGCGATCTCGCCAGGGAACGCCCGCCGGTACTCCTGCCGGGAGAACACCCGCTCGAGCTTGCGCTGCGCCGACTGCGACAGGTTCGCGCCCTCGCTGTCCATGAACACGATGTCGATCGACTGCGGATCGCCCGGCGTCGTCTGCAGCGCGATCCCGCCGCTGTAGTCGCTGCGCGCGGTCTCGAACCGCGCCAGCGGCATCGGCTGCGCCTCCAGGTCAACCACGTTGATGGCGCTCGCGTTGAGCGCCCCGTGCACTGCGCGCTTCAGGGCCCTGGCCGCCCTGGAGGAGTCGCGCGAGGTCGTGACCACCGCGCCCTTCTTCAGCGTGGTCGCGTACGCGCTGGCCAGCCGGACGCACAGCTCGGGCGTGATCTCCACGTTGACGAGCCCGGACACCCCCCGCGGGCCGAACAGGGTCCGCTGCCCGCGCGACTCCCAGATCACGCTGGTGTTGACGACGGCGCCGGCCTCGATCGTCTTGAACGGGTAGACCTTGACCCCGGCCGACACGTAGGCGTCCGGCTCGATCACGCACTCGTCCCCGACGACCGCGCCCTCCTCGATCCGGGCTAGGCTCATGACGTCGGTGTTCTTGCCGACCACGCAGCCGCGCAGGGTGACCCCGCGCCCGACGTAGACGTTGTTGTGCACCACGGCCCGGTGCAGGAACGCGCCTTCCTTGACGATCACGTTGTTGCCAACCACGGTGAACTCGCGCAGCTGAGCCCCCGCCTCGATCTTGGCGTAGTCGCCGACGCACAGCGGCCCGTTGAGCACCGCCTCGGGATCGATCTCGGCGCCCTCGGCGACCCACACGCCGTGGGACACCTCGAACCCGTCGATCTCGACGTTGACCTTGCCCGACAGCACGTCCGCCTGCGCCTTGAAGTAGCTCTCGTGCGAGCCGATGTCCTCCCAGTAGCCGTCGGCGATCCAGCCGTACAGCGGGGCGCCGCGCTCCAGCAGCTTCGGGAACACGTCGCTTGACCAGTCCACGACCTCGCCCGCCGGGACCTCGGCCAGCACCTCGGGCTCCATGACGTAGATGCCAGTGTTCACGGTGTCGGAGAACACCTGTCCCCACGTCGGCTTCTCCAGGAACCGCTGGATGCGCCCGTCGTCGTCCACGATCACGATGCCGAACTCCAGCGGATCGGGCACCCGGGCGAGCGCCACCGTCACCAGCGCCTCGTTGTCCTTGTGAAAGGCGATCAGGTCAGACAGGTCGAAATCGGTCAGCGCGTCCCCGGAGATCACGAGGAACGGCTCGTCCCGCAGGGCATCCTCGGCGTTCTTCACGCTGCCCGCGGTGCCGAGCGGAGTCTCCTCCGTCGCGTACTGCAGGCTCATGCCGAAGTCTTCGCCGTCACCGAAGTAGTTGCGGACCATCGAGGCCAGGAACTGCACCGTGACCACCGTCTCGGTGAGGCCGTGCTTGCGCAGCAGGCGCAGCACGTGCTCCATGATGGGACGGTTCACCACCGGCAGCATCGGCTTGGGCTGGTTGGCGGTCATGGGGCGAAGCCTGGTGCCCTCGCCCCCCGCCATCACTACCGCCTTCACGGCAGCCTGGCCTCCTTTCCGCCTCGGGGCCCGGTCAGACTAGTCGCTGGCCAGGCGGGTCGCCCTCGCTGGCCAGCAACTGCCTGGCCTGCGCGACATACAGGCCTGCTGCCCACCAGTACAGGGCACTTCCCCAGATAGCAAAACTCCAACCGATGATCCGCGTGACCTCCGCGTAACTGGCCGTGTGTGATCCCAGGAAGAGCAGCGGAAACGCGTACAGCAAGCACAGGGTGGCGGCTTTGCCGGCGAAACTCACCTGCAGCGGACCCCAGCCGTGGCGGCGCAGGATGGCCAGCACGACCGCCAGGACGACCTCACGCAGCGCGAGGAGTCCGACTAGCCACCACGGAATGATCGCGCGGACCGCGAGGGCGATGATCGTGGCGACGATGTACAGCCGGTCGGCGGCCGGATCCAGCAGCTGGCCCAGCCTGCTCGTCTGGCCGAGCGCGCGAGCGACCTTGCCGTCCAGCCAGTCCGACGCACCCGCGGCGAGAAGCAGCCCGACGGCCCACCAGTCCCCCGTCTGCGTGCGCACGCCGAGGACCAGCCAGAGGAAGACCGGCACCCCGAGCAGCCGGAGGAAGCTGATGACATTGGGGATGGTGAAGATCTGCTCGCCCACGGGAGGTTCCGGGCCCGTGCTCGTAACGCTGCTCTCCTTGTACTGATTTGTCATTGCCCCTCACCTGCCGGTCACCGGCACGGCCAACCTACCCGGACACCGACCGCGGGTGCAGACTGGCCTACGTGCGCAGACCTCTTCTGCCGGCCACAGTCCTCGCAGGCACGGCCTTACTGGGGCTTGTCGCGTGCTCGGGCCAGTCGAGCCCGCCTAGCACCCGCACCTCTGCCCCGGCAGCGACGAGCACCGGCACATCGTCGTCGCCCGGCTCCTCCGCGGCGGCCGGCCCGGCGGTCGACTGGCTTCAATATCACGGGAACGAAACGCGCTCGGGAACTGTCGCCCGCATGCCGGCGGCGGGACGCCTCTCAGTCGCGTGGTCCGCCAGTCTCGGCGGTGCCGTCTACGGGCAGCCGCTCGTGATCGGCACGACCGTGGTGGCCGCGACCGAGGGCGACGAGGTGTTCGGCCTGAACCGGGCCACCGGCGCGATCATGTGGCACACCAGCATCGGCACGCCGCTGCCGCTCGGCCAGCAGCCGTGCGGCAACGTCAATCCGCTCGGGATCACCAGCACCCCGGTCTACGATCCGCAGACCGGGCTGGTGTACGTCGTCGCGCAGGACGGCCGCACCGGGCATCTGCTCGCCGGCCTGCGGCCCGCCGACGGCAGGGTCGAGGTCCGCGAGAACGTGCCGTCGCCCGACCACCAGCCCTTCTACGACCAGCAGCGCGGCGCGCTCGCGCTCACCGACGGGCACGTCTACGTGGTGTTCGGCGGCCACTACGGCGACTGCGGCCCCTACATCGGCTCGGTCGTGGGCCTGCCGGCCACCGGCAGGGGCCCCGTCTACACCTACCTTGTGCCGACACCCAAGCAGGGCGGCATCTGGGCGGCCGGCGGCCCGGTGGTCGCCCCGTCCGGCGTCATCTACGTCTCGTCGGGCAATGGCGGCCGGTTCGCCCCGCCCTTCGACGGCAGCGACTCGGTCATCGCGCTGACCCCCCAGCTGAAGCGGATCGGCGTCTTCGCCCCCGTCAACTGGGCGCAGCTCAGCACCGACGACCTGGACCTCGGCTCGATGTCGCCCGCCCTGACCAGCGGCGGCCTGATCCTGCAGGTGGGCAAGAGCGGCGTCGGCTACCTGATGAGCGCCGCGCACCTCGGCGGAGTCGGCGGCCAGATAGCGCAAGCCAAGGTGTGCGTGGCCTTCGGCGGCGCGGCCGTGGTCGGCAGCATCGTCTACGTGCCCTGCATCAGCGAGGGGGTGACCGCGGTCGACACGGCCGGCGGCAGCCTCAAGATCATCTGGCAGGCGCCCGCGGACGCCTCGGGCTCGCCGGTGGTGGGCGGCGGCGCGGTGTGGGTGGCCGGCTCCGGGACCGGCGCCCTGTACGAGCTCTCGCCCGCCACGGGCCAGATCAGGCAGCAGATCAGCCTGCGCGTGCCGGTCAGCGGGCAGCAGCTCTCCGACTTCGTCTCCCCCGCCCTGTCCGGCGGGCTGGTCCTTGTCGGGACGATGGCCGGCGTCACCGCCGTGGCCGGCGCCTGATGACGGTCACTCGACGGGCAGGACGTGCAGCTCCACGTCGCGCGCCACCCGGACCAGGTCCCGCAGCAGCGGGTAGCGCCCGGCCGAGCTGGTAGTGCTGCGCGCGAGGACCATCTCGGTCACGTCGCGCAGGTGCGCGAGCTCGGCCAGCGCCTGGGCGGGCGCCGCCGACGACAGCACGGCCAGCTCGCCGCCTAGCTGAGCGGTCAGGGCGGCATACGCGCCCACTAGCCGCTCCTCATCCGCGGTCGGCTGGGCCGACCGGACCACGGCGGCCGAGAACGCACCGTCCACCTGGGCAGCGAGCGCCGCCGACCGCCGCAGCAGCGACTCCATCCCCGGCCACGGCGCCACGCACGCGAGGATGCTCGGCGCCGTCTCGGGCAGCGGCGGCTGGTCCTCGGCGGCATAGGTGGCCAGCTGGCGCTCCCCGTGCTCAACCACGAGCCGGAACGCGCGCTCGCGCTCGGCCTGCAGTGCCCCGGGCTGGTAGGTCGTCGCCAGCGCGACCTCGATCTCGTCCGGCGGCACGATCTCGCCGCGCTTCACCCGGTCGATAAGGATCGTCGGCGGGACGTCGACCAGCTCGATCTCGTCGGCCACCGCCAGCAGCGCGCCCTCGTCGGCGAACGTCCCGTCCAGGCTGCCGAGCTGGGCGGTGCCGACCACGGTGATGCCCGCCTCGGCCAGCCGCTTGGCCGCGGCGAACCGGCGCTCCGCCGTCCTCGTGGCCGCGGTCATGTCATCGACGCAGACCACCTCCGGGCGCCGGGCGAGCACCGCATCCGTGTCGAGCACGGTGCCGTCACCGACCATCTCAAGGCCCTCGAGCTCGGCCACGACATGCTCGCGATCGTGCGCGGAAACGGCCCCGACCACCACGTCGGTGCCGCGCGCCTGGCGCCGCAGCGCCTCCTCCAGCATCGCCGTGGTGGTACCGCAGCCCGGCGCATACCCGAGATAGACCCGGACGACGGCGCGCCGGTGGTCGGGCGAGGCCGGCTCGGCGGAGCCGCCGTTCCCCGCCGGTGTCGGCTCGGCGGCTGCAGCGGCCAGCGACGGCGGGGCGTGGATGTGCAGGTGCACGTCCGGGAGCTGGGCGGTCAGGCGCTCGACGAAGCTGGCCCGCCACCGTTCGAGCAGCCCGGCGGCCGGCGCCGCGAGCACCAGGTGCCGGGCGTCGGTCTCCTCGGCCGTCGCCACGATCGCCGCGGCCGCGTCCCTGGAGTCGCGGTCGAGCAGGACCGCGCCGGCGGCGCTCGCCGCATCGGCGGCACCCTCGGGAAGCCTGATCGCGGCCTGGCCGGGCTGACTGAGGACGAGGACGTAGCAGCGCCCGCCGCGTCGCCGCGCCAGCCGGATACCGCCCAGGATCAGCGACTCCGCGTGCTCGGCGCGCCACACGGCGACGAGGACCTCCTGCGGCGGGCGCTGGCGGGCCGCGCCCGGTCCCGGCACCGACCTGGCCACCAGGCCGAGCCCGGCCTCCCTGAGCGCCGCGAGCGTGGCCGGCTGGAACTGTGTCCGCAGCGCCTCGTCGATCTGATCGGGCGGGTAGATATTGCCGTGCCCGAGCCGCTTGCGCAGCGCCTCGGGCGAGCTGTCGACGAACTGGATCGCGTCGATGTCAGCCAGCACGTCGCCGGAAATCGTGGCTGCCGGCGCCTGGCCGGTGATCCGCTGCACCTGGTCGGCAACGGCCTGGACGTCGTCCACGTCGGCGGTACTGATCACGTCGATGCCGGCTGCGCGCAGCGCATCGATCGCGGCGTGATGCATGCCGAGGTCGTCCACCAGCGCGACGGCGGGCTTGCGGGCCAGCACGGCCGGCAGGTCCATCTCCGCCGCGCTGGGCTCGCCCGCCGTGCCCTCGGTCAGGCGCGGCGGGACGATCTCCAGCCCGCCGATCGCCTCCTCCGTATGCGGCCGGCCGCGCGTATCGGCGAACCCGATCACGACGTCCTCGCCCTGCCCGCGGCGCGCCCGGCCTTCCTTCAGCATCGTGAAGGTCTTGCCGGCGCCGGGGGCCGCGCCCAGGTAGACGGTCAGCGAGCCCCGCCGCGGCGGCACCGGGGCGTCGGCGATCGTCGCGCCGATGCCCTGCTCCTCGCGGATGATCTGGCCGCGGGCGGCGTCGTAGTCATACAGCTCGGCGTACCGGCCCCAGTTGATCGCGACGTCCAGCTGATGCGACGCATCCTCCTCGCTGTAGCTAGTGCGCAGGATGTCGGTGAAGAGCGCCGCCGGCAGGTTGCCGTCCTGGGTCGCGCGCAGGCCCCGGTAGATCGTCCGCACCAGCGGCACGCGGTCCAGGCACGCCCGCGCGAAGATCTCCTTGCTGTCCTGGATGCTGGCGCCGGCGAACACCTGGCCGTTCCCGGTCAGCTCGAGCCGGTCGTCGCGCAGATCGGCGAAGCCGAGCATCACCAGGGCATCCACGAGCGGCAGCAGGTCGTCGACCTCGAGGCCGAGGCTGTCGGCCAGGTCGGCCAGGTCGGCCGCACCACCATGCCGGCCGATCAGGATCTCGGCCAGGCCGGAGATGCCGTCGACGGTGGCCTGCGGGAGCGGGTTGTCACTGAGCGTGCCGGCATCGACGCCGCTCGCCGCGGCTGGCGCCGTCGGCGAGGACTGGTCGCGCTGGGTCATCATCCGGTAGATCTGGTCGACCAGGTCGTCGAAGTCAGGCGTGCGGCGCCGCCGCGGCCTCGGCAGCGGGTTGACCATGTCGGACCGGATCCGGCCGGGATTGGTGCCAAGGACGAGGATCCGGTCAGCGAGCAGAACCGCTTCCTCGATGTTGTGCGTCACCATCACGATGGTCTTGGTCGGGAACTTCTGGCCCTCCCACAGCTCCAGCAGCTCGCCGCGCAGGTTCTCCGAGGTCAGCACGTCCAGCGCGCTGAACGGCTCGTCCATCAGGAGCGCGGCGGGCTCGACGACCAGCGCCCTGGCGAACCCGACGCGCTGGCGCATGCCACCGGACAGCTCCTTGGGGAAAGCGGTCTCGTACCCGTCCAGGCCGACGATGTCGATGGCCCGCAGGGCGCGCTCTGACCGTTGCGCCGGGTCGATGCCGCGGGCTTCCAGGCCGAGCTCGACGTTCTGCTGGACGGTGAGCCACGGCATCAGCGCGAACGTCTGGAAGACCATCGAGGTCTCGCGGTTGGTCCCGGTCAGCGCCTTGCCCCGGAAGAGGACCTCACCCTCGGTCGGCGCCATGAGCCCGGCGATGCACCGCAGCAGCGTCGACTTGCCGCTGCCGCTGCGGCCGAGCAGCGCGACGAACTCGCCCTCGTGCACCTCGAGGTTGATGTCGTCAAGCACGGGCAGCGGCCGGCCGCCACGGCCCTCGAACGACTTGCTCAGTGCGCGAACTGTGATCAGCGGCACGCGCCCGTCCATGTCGGCGGGCTCCACCACGGTCGATGCCTCGCTCATGACAGGGCGAACCTTGTCTCGGCGAGCTTGTACAGGCGCCGCCAGACCAGGGCGTTGAGGCCGGTCACGAACACCGCCATCACCAGCAGCCCGGCGAACAGCGCCGGATAGCTGTGCGGGATGTCCTGGCTCTGCTCGGCGATGAACGCGCCGAGGCCGCTGGCCGTGTAAACGTGACTGTGGTACGTCACGTACTCGGCCACGATCGTCGCGTTCCAGGCGCCGCCGGCCGCGGTGATCGCGCCGGTGACGTACGCCGGGAAGATGCCGGGGATGATCAGCCGCCGCCAGCGGTCCCAGCCGTGCACACCCAGGTTGTCCATGGCTTCCTTCAGGTCCGAAGGCACCGCGCTCGCGCCCGCGATGACGTTAAACAGCACGTACCACTGCGTGCCCAGCATCATCAGCAGGATGCTGCCGTAGTTGAGGCTAATGCCAAGGTTGAGGAAGACAACGATGGCGAACGGGAAGATGAAGTTCGCCGGAAAGCTCGCCGCGACCTGGACGACCGGCTGCATGAACTGGGCGACCCGAGCGTTGAAGCCGATCCACACCCCGACCGGCACCCAGACGAGCGAGGAGGCTATCACCACGACCAGGACGCGCAGGAACGTGAAGAAGCCCAGCCGGAACGCGGTCCCGAAGACCGCCAGGCCATCTGACCCGGAGTTGATGTAGGCGAGCATGCTGTACAGGCCGTAGATGAGGGCCAGGCCGACCACCACGGAGAAGGCGGTGTCGGCGGCGCGCCTGCGGGTCGCGTGCACCGCCAGACGCTGGTCATCAACGCCGGTGGCGATGCCCATCAGCCGGTTCACCGGCTCCGCGACGGCGCGCCGGCCCCGGCCGAGCACGGCGGGCCAGCTGGACCGGCGCAGTGCGGTCAGAACTAGCGACTTGGCCTTCTGGCTGCCCTCTGACTGCTCCACCCGGAACTTGTCGACGTAGGCGACCAGCGGCCGCCAGAAGAAGAAGTTGACGACCAGGATCAGGATGATCATGGTGGCAATGCCGTACCCGACCTTGGCGAGGTCGCCATCCTGCTCGGCCACCCCGACGTAGGAGCCGACGCCGGGCAGGATGTAGCTCTTGCCCGTGCTGACACTGATGGCCTCGGACGCGGTCAGGAAGAACCAGCTGCCGCCGAAGCTCATCATCCCGTTCCAGACCAGGCCGATGGCGCCGCCCGGCACGTCGACCGTCCAGAACCGCTTCCACTTGGACAGGCCCATCAGCTTGCTGGCCTCGTCGAACTCCGAGGGCTGGCTGACCAGCGAGTGATAGAAGGAAAAAGTTATATTCCAGGCCTGGGAGGTGAAAACCGCAAAAATCGACGCGCACTCCAGGCCGATGATGGATCCGGGAAACAGCCGGACGAAGAACGTCACCGTCACCGCGAGGAAGCCCAGGACGGGCACCGACTGCAGGATGTCCAGCGCTGGGATCAGCACCCGCCGCCACCGGCGGCTGCGGGCGGCGACGTAGGCGTAGCTGAGGCTGAAGGCGTAGGAGAAGAACAGCGCGATGAACATCCGCAGCAGGCTCCGGGCCGCGTAGTACGGCAGCTCCGACGGCGAGGTGTCGAGCGTCCGGGCGTGCTGAATGGGCGCCCGGGCGCCCGCGCCGACGCGGATCACGGCGTAGATCAGCAGCACGACCGCGACCCCGACGGCGATGTCCAGGGGCCGGAACCTCAGCCGGCTCAGCGTCTCCCGGCTCGGGAACGTCGGCGTCACCGCCACCTGGCCACTCCTATCGAGACGGTCGGCGTAGGCACCAGATCAATCATGCAGGTATGCAGCGGCCTGGCCGGGCGCGACCCACCAGGAGCCACACCGGGCGCTGACCTCGCAATCTCCCGTTTGCCTGGCACACAGGGAAAACCCAGCGAAGTCCTAGCTATTTAGGGGCGCCGGAAGAGCTCTTGATCTCTATGGTTCGTAACTGCCTACCGCAGGAGCGGGGGGTATGGCCAACAGAACGTGAGGATTTGTGATGCGTCACCCGAAGTCAAGGCTCGCCGGCGCAGCCGCCGTAGCCGGTGCGGTGTGCGCTCTGGCGATGGCCGGCTCGGCCCTCGCAGCGCCGCCGCCAATCTGGTCCAAGGGCGCGACGGTTGTGCCTGGCGCGTTCACGGACGCGACCCCGGCGCTCGCTCCGATCTACGTGAGCAACGTCCGCGGCACCTTCGTCGCCTGGAAGGGCCGCGACGCCAACGTGATCTACTACCGCTACCTGCTGAACGGCCACTGGTCGGCGACGGGCTCGATCCCGCACGCCAAGACCGACGCCGCGCCGTCGGCGGCCTTCTACGTCAACAACGCGACCGACCCATCCGAGATCGTGGTGTGGAAGGGCCTCAAGAGTCACAACCTGTACTACTCCGACGGTGAGCTGTCCGGCGGCAAGTTCGCCTGGACCAGCGTCAGGAACATCGCGGTCAAGGGCGACACCGCCGCCAACTCCGACGAGGCGCCCTCGGTGCTGATCCCGCTCTCCCCGGCCGGCTCGAACGACGCGATCATCGCCTGGCGTGGGCCTGGCCACCACGTCCGCTACCAGATCGGCGTTCAGGACGGGCGCGAGTTCAGCTTCTTCCACTCGCAGTGGATCAGCGGCGGCACGAAGTTCAAGACCACGACGACCAGCAACAGTCCGGGCCTGGGCGAGGTCCTCAGCAGCCCCAGCGACAACGGCAAGATCTACGTGTTCTGGAAGGCCGACGGCAAGGACGAGGCGATCAGCTACGCCAGCACGCTTGACCTCTTCCACGGCGGGCTGCAGATCAGCAAGAGCCACACGCTGACCTGGAGGCTGCTCGGCGGGGCACACGGTGCCGCCAGCACCTCGGGTCCGGCCGCGACCTCGGTCGACGCGCACGGCTTCGGCCCGCTGATGCTCGCTTACAAGGGGCCCAGCGGCGACCGGATCCGCTACCAGCTGCTGACCAGCAAGGGCTGGACCAAGTATGCGTTCGTGACCGGCGCTGACGACACGACGGTCGACGGCCCGGCGCTGCTGAACAGCACGCTGGCCAGCGTGTCCCAGAGCATCGACGGATTCATCTTCCTGCACCACTACAACGGCTGAGCCGGTTTTTGCGACACCAAGTGCCGGGTGAAGCGGCCGAGTCGGCCGCTTCACCCGGCACCAGTCCTCCTCCTGAACACCTGGGGCCCCTGGCAATGCGCCGGGGCCCCAGGCCCATTTCGGGAGTAGCCAGGCCGGCCGGCGGGCATGCTGACCAAACTGCCGCCGACCGGGCTTCGGGCCGGCGCGCAGCCATCACCGCCAGCGCACGGGGGCAACGGCGGGCAGCGCACGGGGGGCACGCTGGTGACGCCGACGCAGGTAGTCGTGCTGCGGCCGCCAGCGGTCAGCGGTTACCCGCAGGCCCGCTCCGGCGCCACCGGACGAGGCTGAGGACCGCGTGGACGCCAAGGCCCTGGACACGCTGCTGGCGGTGACGCTGGTGGCCGCGCTCGCGCCCACGGTGGTGTCGATCCTGCCCGGCCCGCCGATCCCGCAGGTCGTCATCCTGATCATCGCCGGAGTCCTGATCGGGCCGCACGGCCTGGGCCTCGCCGACACCACGAGCATCAACCTGCTGTCCAACATCGGCCTGGGATTCCTGTTCCTGCTGGCCGGCTACGAGCTCGACCCCCGGCTCTTCCGGGAGAAATCCGGTCGCCTGGCCATGATCGGCTGGGCGGTCAGCGCGCTGCTGGCGGTCGGTGCCGTCGCGGGCCTCGCGTCATTCCACTACATCCGCGACTTCGTGCCGATCGGGCTCGCGCTGACCACCACGGCGCTCGGCACCCTGCTGCCGATCCTGCACGACAACGACATGCTCGGCGGGAAGTTCGGGCGCTATGTCCTCGCCGCCGGCGCGGTCGGCGAGCTGTTCCCGATCGTCGCGATCTCGCTGTTCCTGACCAAGCGGAATCAGTTCGTCGCGATCGGCTCGATCCTCGCTGTGGCCGCCGCCGCGCTGCTGCTCACCACGATCCCGCGGCTGCTCGGGCCGAAGCGCATGCACGCCCTGATCGTCCAGGGTCAGCGCGCGACGGCCCAGGCCACGCTGCGCTGGTCGGTGGTCCTGCTCGTGCTGCTGCTGGTGTTCGCGGAGCGCTTCGGCCTGGACGTGGTACTCGGCGCCATGCTGGCCGGGATGGTGCTGCGCAGCTGGACGCGCCGGATGGACATGGACGTCAAGCCGCTCGAGGACAAGCTGGATGCCGTCGGGTACGGCATCTTCATCCCGATCTTCTTCGTCGCCTCGGGGATGACGCTCGACATCCACTCCATTGCCTCGGACCCGCTGCGCCTGCTGGTCTTCCTGGGGCTGCTGCTGGTCGTCCGCGGCCTGCCCTCGCTGCTGATTTACCAGCACGTCCTGCCGACGGTGCAGCGGGCAGAGATGACGTTCATCACCGCGACCACGATGCCGCTGCTGATCGCGATCGCCGCGATCGGCCTGCAGGACGGGGTCATGCTCCCGGCCAACGCCGCCGCGCTCGTCGGCGCGGGCGCCCTGTCGGTTCTGATCTACCCGGGCATCGCCGCCGCCCTGCACCGGCGCAGCCGGCCGTCGCCCCCGGCTAATAGCGGGAACGCGACCAGTCAGCCCGACCCCGGCCTGTCCGGCAGCGGCGTCGCGGCGAGCTGACCGGCCACGAACTCGGCCAGCGTCCCGAGCGTCTGCAGCGCATCGAGGTTCAGGTCCTCCGCCGCCACGTCGACGCCGTACTGGCGCTGGATGCGGCGAAGCAGCAGCGTCCCGGCCAGCGAGTCCAGGCCGACCCCGGTCCCGAACAGCTCGGTCTGCGCCGGCACCGTGGCCAGCTCGGGGCGCCCGGTCACCTCGACCAGCAGCTGGCGCAGCCCGGCCGTGATGTCGTCCGCCCCGCCGGTCACGGCACCGTCACCCAGTCGGCCAGGCCGGGCAGCGGCCCGTCGAGCGACCGGGTGAACAGCGCCCGGCCGTCGGCCCCGACCTCGCCCGCCGCGGCGCGCAGCCCGGCCGCGGCCAGCGCCAGCCGCATCGGGACGTTGCGCTCGCTGACCACGCACGGCACCGCCAGCTGACTGGCCCCGCCGTCGCGGGCAGCCTGGCAGAGCCACGCGAGCAGCGCGTCGAGCACTCCCCGGCCCAGGGCCCGGCACGACATCATGAGGATCGGGACCGGCCACGAGCCATCGTCGTTCCGCTCCAGGACGGCACCGCCGACCACCCCGTCGTCCGCGAAGACGTCAGCCAGGGCGACGGTGACGACCATATTGGCCGCGGACCCGATGAGCGCGGCCAGCTCTGCCTCGCTGACGGGGGTCCCGGCCGAGTTGAGCTGGTGCGTGCGGACCGACAGCTCGTGCAGCCGGGGCGCGTCGTCCGGGCCCGCGAGCCGGATCGCGACCCGGGTGCCGGCGTGGCGGAGGAAGTCGTCGCGGCTGCCGCCGAACGCCGCGGCCTCGGCCTGGCGCCGCTGCCTGGCCGCGTACAGCTCGCCGCGGCGGCGGGCCTCGGCGGTGATCACCGGCGGGCTGAAGTCGGGCCAGCCGGGCGCGTCGGCGGCGTCCTCGGGCGTGAGCACGAGGACCTCGGGCCGGGTCGCCGCCACCTCGGCCCGCTCGAGCATGTCGTCGTCGACGAACGCGATCGCATCGGTGCCGATCCCGAGCTCCGCCGCGATCCGGCCGATGGAGCCGGCCTTGCTGTCCCAGCCGCACTCAGCGGCGGCGAACCGGAGGCCGGTCGCCTCGCTCACGTAATCGGCGGCCTCGGGCGGGTTCCTGCTGGCCAGCGCGTTCAGGATGCCGCGATCGGCCAGCTCGCGGGCGACCGCCACCAGCTGCGGGTCGGGCGCCGGAGGCTGGCCCGCGGATTCGAGGTACACCCCGTCGAGCAGGGTGTTATCGATGTCCCACACCACGCACTTAATCACCGTTTGCCTTGCCCGTCTCCGCCGCTCCGGTAACCCGCCCCCGGCGCTCCATCGTGATGTGCGTCGCGGTGAAGCCGAACTTCCGGTACAGCGCGCGCATCCCCACGTTGCCCGCGTGGACCTTGCCCGTGAGCTGCGTCATCCCGGCCTGGTCGGCCGCGCCGAGCACCGCGGCGAGCAGGAGCTCGCCGATCTGGCTGCGATCCGGCCCGGCAGCGACCGCCAGCGAGCGGAAGTTGCCGTACCGCTCGCCGGTGAGCGAGTTCGTCCGGGCGGAGAGCCAGGCCCAGCCGAGCGGCACCGCCGGCGCGTCGCGCGCGACCGCGACCAGGGTGACCTCGCCCGGCTTGCCGAGCGACCCGGTGACGCGCCGCCGGTGCAGGGCGGGATCGGTGATCGCCTCGTCGGCGAACGACACCACGGCGATCTCGATCTCGAAGGCGACGATCGCGTCGAGGTCGTTCTCGGTGGCGTCGCGGATCACGTAGTCGGTGCCAGGCGCCGGCGCGTCGGCGCCTGCCGGGCCGCCGGTCATCGCTGCACCAGCGGCATCGGGCGGAACACCGCGCCGCCGCACTCCGGGCAGCCGGCCGCCTGCAGGTCCGCGATCCGCGGCCACCGGGCACCGGGCCCGACCTCGTGCACGGCCTTGCAGCTCGCGCACCGGTAGGGCCGGGTCGGCACGGCGCGGCCGTCGGCGGTGTAGAGCGGGCCGTCGTACGCGCCCTCGATCAGCGGGCGGGCTCCCGCGATGCTGCGCAGGTGATACAGGTTGCTCGTGCCGCCGAGGATGCCGGCGCCTATGTACTCGTTGAAACCGGCGGTCAGCGACCGGACCGCCAGGCCCATCGCGGCCATGGCCTGCTGCACGGCCAGCGTCTCGTCCGGCCGGCGCGCGCCGAAGGAGAAGAACACGTGCCGCCCCGGCTCGGGTGCGAGGCCCGCGACGGCGCGGGACAGGAACAGCTCGGCCCCGGCGACGGTGTAGGGCGGGTCGGTCATCACGACGTCGAACGCGCCGGTCAGCCCGGCGGGCAGCGGCTGGCGGAGGTCGTGTTCGACCAGCTCGGCCACTGCGCCGGTCCCGGCGATCTGCTCCCCCGCCCACCGCAGGACCTCGGGGTCGGTGTCCACGACCGTCAGCCTGCGGACCAGGCCCGGACTGCCCGCCCAGGCGGCAAAGTGCGCTATCGCCACCGATATCAGGTCATCGTCGCCGAGCAGCAGGATCCGCTGGCCGCCGAGGGCGCGCGCCTCGTGCAGCTTCAGCACCCGGCTGATCTTCGTCTCGACCGTGCAGTGGGTCTGGTCCAGCTCCGCCCGCGCGCCCGGCGCCCCGTCCGCGACCGGCTGCAGGGCCGCCGCGAGCGCGGCGAGGTCCGGCGGGATCATGATGCCGCGCCCGTGGCAGGTGGGACACGACGCGTGCAGCCGGGCGGCGCCGTTTGCCGCCGCAACCGCGTCGCGGCCGGCGGCGGTGAAGCGCACCGGCCGCTGGGTGTCGACGATGCCGCGCTTGCGCAGCTCGTTGCACGCCGCCGCGACGATGGGAACGGGAAGCTCGGCCAGTCTGGCGACGTCACGGACCGCGGCCGGCTCGGCTGCCAGCACTGCCGCCAGTATGTCGCGGATGCCCGATTCACCCTCGGCCAGGCCCACCGCGGCGGCGACCTCGGTCACCGCTGAGTCCACGTCCATGACCGTACGGTATCCTCGCACATCATGCCGGGGATGGAAGCGGCGAGCAGCTACGCGGACCTGCGACGGCAGGAGGCTGTCTCGGCCAAGCGTCTCTACGCCATCGACGCTCGCTGCACTCCGGATTCTCCCGTCGGTGAAGTCGGCCGCCTGACCGAGATCGCGGTCGACGCGGTGGCCGCTGGCGGCGGTCACGTCCTGGACGCCAGTCACGTTATCTTCCCCAACGGCGCGATCACGCTCGTCCTGATCCTGGCTGAGTCTCACCTGAGCATTCACACCTGGCCGGAGGAAGACCTGATCGCGATTGACCTGTTCAGCTGTGGCGCGATCGACGGCGAGAAGGTCATCAGCCACCTCACCCGCAGTCTCCGGCTGACCTCGGTGACGGTCACCGCCATCGAGCGCGGAAGGCCAGGCGTCCAGAACTCATCGCGTTAAGTAACATCAGGTTAACTCTGCGTAGTAGGACGCTTCGCCGGGCACATGCGTGCACGTGGGCAACAACGTCGTGCTGGCGCTGGTCGTCGTCACCGGACTCGCCTTCGACTTTACGAACGGCTTCCACGACACGGCCAATGCGATGGCGACGTCCATTGCCACCAGGGCGCTCAGGCCGCGGCTGGCCGTCGGCCTCTCGGCGGTGCTGAACCTCGTCGGAGCCTTCCTGTCGCTCAGCGTGGCGGCCACGATCGCGAGCGGCCTGGTCGACACCGGGCTCGTGACGCCCACCGTGGTCTTCGCCGGCCTTGCCGGAGCGATCGTCTGGAACCTGATCACCTGGCTGTTCGGCATCCCGTCCAGTTCCTCGCACGCGCTGATCGGCGGCGTCATCGGCTCGATGCTCGCCGCCGCCGGATCACACGCGGTGAAGTGGGAGGGCCTGGTCTCCAAGGTCATCATCCCGGCCGTCCTGTCACCCTTCATCGCCGCGCTCGTCGCCGCCACCGGCACCTACCTGGTCTACCGCATCGCGAGGAGCATGCGCTCGCGCGCCCGCGGCGATGCCTTCCGGATCGGCCAGGTCGGCTCGGCCTCGCTGGTCTCGCTGGCGCACGGCACGAACGACGCCCAGAAGACCATGGGCGTCATCACGCTGGCCCTGATCGCGAACGGAACGCTCGCCGCCGGGGCGAGCACGCCGGTCTGGGTCATCGTGGCCTGCGCGCTGACCATCGCGGCGGGCACCTACATGGGCGGCTGGCGGGTCATCCGGACGCTCGGCAAGGGTCTGGTGGAGATCGAGTCGCCCCAGGGCTTCGCGGCCGAGTCGTCGTCGGCGGCGGTCATCCTGCTGTCCACGCATTTCGGCTACTCGCTGTCGACCACGCAGGTCGCGACCGGGTCGATCCTGGGCTGCGGCCTCGGCAAGAAGGGCGCCGAGGTGCGCTGGAACGTCGCCGGCCGGATGGGAGTCGCCTGGATCGTCACGCTGCCATCGGCCGGCCTGATGGGGGCCATCGGCTACTACATCGCGAACGGGATCGGCGGCACGGCCGGGGTCATCGTCGACCTGATCCTGCTGCTCGCGATCTCCGGCCTCATCTACTGGCGCTCCCGGGGCTCGACGGTCAACCCGTCGAACGTGAACTCCGAGTGGACGGGCTCGGTCCGCCCATCCGAGCCGGCCGGCACGACCCGTGCCGCCTAGCCGCTCCGAAGGGGGCAAGGACATGAACCAGTGGATCGACGTCAAGGCGCTCTGGGAGATCGTGGTCGTCGGGCTGCTGGCCGGGGCCGGGCTGCCCGCGCTCTTCGCGATCGGCATGCGCGCCCTGGGCTCGCCGGGCCGGGGCCGGGGCGGGACCAGATCAGATGACCTCGTCGGCGGCAATCCGGCCGGAATGGCCATAGCCGGCCTCTGCTTCGCGATTGTCCTCGGTGCCGTCGGCTACGGGATCTACATCATCGTCGCGAGCGGGCACAAGTGATGGCGTCCAAGTCGGTCCTGTCGAGCATTCTTGGCTGGCTTCGCGCGGGCTATCCGGACGGGGTGCCCGAGCGCGACTACGTTCCGCTGTTCGCGCTGCTCGGCAGCAACCTCAGCGAGGAGGACGTGAACGCCGTCGCCGAGGCCCTCGCCAGCAGCGGCACCCCCGAGTCGGCTCAGGCGATCCACGACGCGATCGCCGCGGTCACCCGCACCCGCCCGCTCGATGTCGACATCGCCAGGGTCCGGGCCCGGCTGGCGGCCGGCGGGTGGCCGCTGGCCGGTCCAGAGCAACTCCCGCATTAGCTCGTCCCGCCTGACATCAGGCGACGCCGCCCGCGATGATGCGTAGGGATTTGTATCAGCGGAGGTCATCGTGAGCGAGCACGAGTTTGATGTCATCGTCGTCGGCCTCGGACCCGGCGGCGAGCACGTCGCGCTGGAACTGGCCGGCGCCGGGCTGTCCGTGGCCGGGGTCGAAGACCGGCTGGTCGGCGGCGAGTGCCCCTACTGGGGCTGTGTTCCCTCGAAGATGATGATCAGGGCCGCGAACCTGCTTGCCGACGGCCGCAGGATCCCCGGCATGGCCGGTACCTCGGCGGTAACGCCGGACTGGAAGCCGGTCGCCGCCCGCATCCGGGATGAGGCGACGGACAACTGGGACGACGCCGTCGCCGCCGACCGGTTCACCGATGCCGGCGCAACCCTGTACCGCGGCCGCGGCGTGCTCACAGCGCCCGGTCAGGTCACGGTCGGCGCCAGCGTGCTGACCGCCAGGCGAGGCATCGTCATCAACTGCGGCACCGAGCCCGTCATCCCGCCGATTCCGGGCCTCGCGGGCACGCCCTTCTGGACCAACCGCGAGGCGATCGAGACCGAGCACGTCCCGGACTCACTGATCGTTGTGGGCGGCGGCTCCATCGGCGTCGAGCTGGCCCAGGTCTTCGAGCGGTTCGGGACCGCGGTCACCGTCGTCGAGGCCTCAAGCCGGCTGCTGCCGATGGACGAGCCGGAGGCGGGTGATCTCATCGCCAAGGTGTTCGCGCGCGAGGGCATCGGCGTCCGCCTGGACGCCGCCGAAACCGAGGTACGGCACGCCGACGGGACGTTCACGCTGACGGTGTCCGGCGGTTCGCCGGTGAGCGCTTCCCGGCTGCTGATCTCGGCCGGCCGCCAGACCGACCTGGCGGCGCTCGGAGTGTCAGCGATCGGCCTCGATGAGACCGCGCCGACAATCACGGTCGACGAGCACATGATCGCCGCGCCCGGCGTCTGGGCGATCGGCGACGTCGTCGGCCACGGCGCGTTTACCCACATGTCCGTCTATCACGCGGAGATCGTGATCGCAGGCATCCTCGGCCGGCCCCATCATCCGGCCGAATATCACGCGGTGCCGCGGGTTTCGTTCACCGACCCGGAGATCGGATCGGTCGGGATGACCGAGGCGCAGGCCCGCGCGGAGCTGGCGAACGTGCGCGTGGGCAGCGCCCTGGTGCCCTCCTCCGCCCGGGGCTGGATCCATAAGGCCGGCAACGACGGGTTCATCAAGCTCGTCGCCGACGCCGACCGGGGCGTGCTCGTCGGTGCGACCTCCGCCGGCCCGGCCGGCGGCGAGGTGCTGAGCATGCTCACGCTGGCCGTGCACGCTCGCGTGCCCGTGCAGCGGCTGCGGGAGATGATCTACGCCTACCCGACGTTCCACGGCGCGGTCCTCGACGCCCTGGGCAATCTCACATAGCCACCTTGATGCCGCGCCAGACCAGCCACACGTTTGCCGGCCACGAGCTGGCGAATCCGATGATCATGCCAATCTGCATGAGGAACCAGAAGGCCGCCGAGCTCGGCGTCAGGTGGTGTGGCGCCGGAAACAGGACGAAGGCCATGATGGCCATCCAGCCGAACAGGCCGACCTCGAAAGCGGTCAGGGAGATGAAGTCGGCCTTGGTCGCGGCCCGCAGGCCGTCCCTGACGCCCAGACCGCGCATGGGCGCGATGGCGAAGTACTGAAAGAGGATGCCCAGCACGAGAGCGGCGATGTAGTCGCCGATGTACTCGGACCACAGCACAACGCCGGCCAGCGTGAGACCCAGCCAGAAGATTGTGAACTCGGAGATCACGTCGCCGAGAGCACATCCGGAACCGCAGTGGCTCACCTCCGTCGCCATGACGACCCACCGCGGGCTTGTGCGTTCCCCCGGTCGTGCTGCACCGGCTGGCTGGTTGGCTCGGCCCCACCGCCAGTAGAACGCGAGCGCGACCGGGCCGAGGTACAGCGCCGTGATCGGGTAGACCGCGTTCATTATGCCCATCGGCTGACGGCGGCGGTTGAACGCGATGTCGTAGGCAATCCCGGCCGCGCAGGCGAAGCAGACCGACAGATACGCCCAGGCGACGACGGTCAGCCAGGTTGGCGCCACGGCCCAGCCCCTCCCCGCAGCGAGCCGACAGATTGTCTGCCCGTTAGTACCCAGCCTGCCGCTTTCCCCGTCCGGAGGCGCGGGAGTGTACGCGCGGAACCGGGCAACGTTTGCGCATTTAGTGCTGCTGGCGTGACACTAATCAGACAAAGGTTCGAAGGATGATCGTCGCCTCGGGGCTCAGATAGGGCAAAAGCCTCGGTCTGGCAGGCGCGCGGCGCCCCCGGGCCGGGCGGCCGGACGGAGCAAGCGCAAGAGATCCGGTTTGTGATGATTTAACCCGGCGGTGCGAGCGACGCCATCCCGACGTTTGTGGCTGCAGTACGAACTGTTCGTACTGCAGCCACAAACGTTGCGGTCAAGATCGGCGGCCGCTCGCCAGCCGGGGCAGCAAACGGGCATAACGTCCGCGGGCCACGGCGGCCCGCGCCGGCCGCAGCTGATCCGCCCGGCTGGTCTGCCCGGCCCGGCCTGCCCGGCCCGCGCCCGCCGCAGCTGATCCGCCCGGCAGGTCTGCCCGGCAGGTCTGCCCGGGCTGGTCTGCCCGGACCGTCGAGCCCATCTAGCGCGGCGATGATTCGCGTACTATCGTGTTTGCCAACCCCGGCCCACGGGGTCGAACGGCGAAATCTGGCAGGGACCATGGGACTGCTCCGCACGCTGGCCGTGATCCTCGCGCCGCTGGCCGTGTGCTGGCAGCTGGTCAGCCACGCTCAGACGAGCCCGTCGGCGATGCTCACGAGCGCCGCCCTGATCCTGGCCGGCCTCGCGCTGGCGTTGCTGGCGCACGGCGCCAGGATCGCGGCCGCCGTCACTACCCGTCCGCTGACCGGCAGGGTCAGCGCGCTGCGGGAGAAGTCGTGGGGCGCCGTCTTCCAGCGCCAGCTCAATCCGGATGCCAAGGGCCACTCGCGCCCGAGAGCTCCAGGGGCGGTCCCGGCGGCCGCCTGACGTTCCGCTAACTCACAAGAGCGCCACGGCACGCGGCCGTCTCCAGCAGTCAACCGGAATCTGTCTGACCCGCTGGAGGGTTCGCCATGTCTTTGCTCAATGGGCCGATCGACCTCGGCTACCACCTTGTTCTCTCGCTCGCCCACGTCCTCACCCCGCTGACCGGGGGTCTCGCGACCGCCGCCGCGATCGTCTTGTTCACGATGGGGGTCCGCCTGCTGCTGATGCCGCTGAGCTTCTACGGCATGCGCGGCCAGGCCCGCATGGCCGGCCTCCAGCCGCGGGTGGAAGAACTTCGCCGACGGTACGCCCGCCAGCCGGAAAAGCTCCAGGCCGAGCTCGGCACGCTGTACGCCCAGGAGGCCGGCGGCATGATGGCCGGCTGCCTGCCGCTGCTCCTGCAGCTGCCGTTCTTCAGCATCATGTACCGGCTGTTCTTGTACGGGAAGGTGGCCGGCCACGCTAACGCCCTGCTCAGCCGTGACCTGTTCGGCACGCCGCTCGGCAGTCACCTGCTGTCAGCCGCGAGCCTGACCGTCGGTCACGTCCTGGTGTTCGCCGGACTGCTGGCGCTGCTCATCCTGGTCGCTACGTTGTCGGTTCGGCTGGTCCGCAGCAGTGCGCCCGCAGGCCCGCAGCTGCCCGGCGCGATGGGAGCGCTCACCCGGCTTCTGCCGTACACGACGGTCATCATCGCGGCATTCGTGCCGCTCGCGGCCGGGCTGTACCTGCTGACCACGACGACCTGGACGGTGGCCGAGCGGGCGCTGCTGCGCCGGCGGGCAGTTGCACCGGCTACCGGCGGCGGGGTGGTGTCCCCGGCAGGCTCTGCTCGGTGATGCCCTGCTCGTCGGCGATCCGGCGCAGCAGGGAGGTGAGCTGCTCTCGTTCCCGCGGGGAAAGCGCCGCGCCCAGCCGCTGCTGGTGGGCGCGGCCTGCCGCCTGGACCTTGGCCAGCATGTCCCGGCCCGCGTCGGTCAGCAGCAGCGCGTACGAGCGACGGTCGGCCGGGTTGCGCCGGCGCTCGACCCAGCCGCGCTCCTCAAGCTCATCGACCAGGAACACCATCTGCGTGGGGTTGAGCCCGATCAGCTCGCCAATGGCCTGCTGGGACTTGCCCTCGTTGGCGGCGAGCCTGGTGAGCATGCCGACGTGCCGCGGCTCCGCCCCGAGCGGCGCGAGCTCCTCGGCGAACTGGCGTGCCGTGTGCGTGCCGAGCTGCACCAGCAGGAACGCGAAGCCGGGGTGCGGGCCTGCGCCCTGCCCCGCCTCGCCGCCGTCAGTCATGGTGAGATACTATCAGGCGCTGGATATAGTTTCCTAGTGGAGATAGTCTAGCTCCGTAAAGCAATTCCTGGACGGAGGGAAGTCCATGTCATACGCAGACGGGAAGAGCCCCGACATCCGTGTTTCCGACGCCGAGCGCGACACCGTGGTCTCCCAGCTTGGCCAGCATTTCCAGGACGGGCGCCTGGACCAGGCCGAGTTCGGCGAGCGCGTGAGCGCGGCGATCAGCGCGAAGACCGCCAGCGAACTCGACGTGCTGATGACCGACCTGCCCGCCGCGCCGCGGACCGCGCAGCCGGTGACCGCGAGCCCCATCCAGAGGCGAGCGTGGTCCCCGCCCCGCGCGCTGGCCTTGCTGCCGCTGGTATTCGCCGCGCTCGTGATCGGCGGCGCGTTCAGCGGTGGCTGGCATCACGGCTGGGCGGGCGGCTGGCCATTCGCGCCGTTCGCCTTCGCGTGGCTGATCATCGGACTGGTAGCGATCCGGGCCCGGATCTACGGCGGACGGCGGAGGCAGTGGCGATGAGCGAAGTGCAGCAGGCCAGACTCGCGCCCGCGCGCCTGTCGGTCCGCGAAGTCGAGGCCCTGCGCGGCGCGAGCTTCGGCGCCCTGATGATGCTGATCATCCAGTTCGCGATCGGGATCGTGGTCAACCTGTACGTCACGGTGCCCGCCGCCGACCGCGGCAGCGGGTTCTTCGGAGCGCTGGGCAAGGCCTTCAGCAGCGGACCGGCGGCGCTGGCCACGCACGCGGGCCTCGGCCTGCTGATCGTGCTCGCCGCGCTCGCGCTGGTCGTGCGCTCGGTGCTCGCCCGGCACGCACCGACGATCGTGCTGTCCGTTCTCGGGCTGCTTGGCATCCTCGCCGCCGTCGTCAACGGCATCCGGTTCGTCAGCGACGGCGGCCCGGCGAACGCATCGCTCGCGATGGCCCTGTCGACGGCGGTCGCCATGCTCTGCTACGCGATCAGCCTGTTCGTGCTCGGCCGCAGCCAGCCCGCGACCGGCTAACCGACGTCATAGACGGCGACGGCCTCGCGGAGGGCGGCCGTACAGGCCAAGATCGCGGGGTGGCCGCCGGACCCGGCGCGGTACGCGATCCGGGTCCGGCGGCGGGCCGGCAGCGCGGTCAGCTCGACCGCGGCCGGCCGGTCGGCCAGCGCCAGCTCGGGCACCAGCGCGACGCCCTGCCCGGCCGCGACCAGAGCCAGCACGGTCGCGAAGTCGTCGGCATGGTGACGCACCTTCGGGGTGAACCCGGCGGCCTGGCAGAGCCGCACCGCCATCAAATGACACAGAGTGCCGGGCGAGGCGACGATCCACGGCACGTTGCGGCACCGTCGCACGGGGTCGTCGTCGCCAGCCGGGAGCGCGGCCGAGGCCAGGAAGATCGTCTCCGTCAGCAGCGGCTCGGTGTCCAGCGCTGGATCGGGCTCGGCCGGCACGTAGTCGTACTCGTGCACGAGCGCGATGTCGAGGGCCGCGGTCCGCAGCGCATCCGGCGCATCCGCCGGGTCGAGCTCGGTGACGTGAAGCTCGAGCCGGGGATACCGCGTGCCCAGGGCCACGAGCGCGCCCGGCAGCAAGGTCCGCACCGCCGTTGTGAACGCCCCGATCCTGAGCTCGCCGGTCAGGTCGGTCCGCCCCGCGGCCAGGGCCGCGGATGCCTCCTCCAGCAGGGCCAGCACGGACTCGGTCCTGGCGGCCAGGTCAGCCCCCGCCGGGGTCAGGACCACGCCGCGGCCGGCCCGCCGCAGCAGCGGCACGCCCGCCTCCCGCTCCAGAGCGGTGAGCTGCTGCGACACCGCGGACGGCGTGTACGAGAACGCCTGCGCGACCGCCGCGATCGTCCCGAGCCGCGACAGCTCCCTGAGCAAGCGCAGCCTGCGCACATCAAGCATTAGGACAGCTTAACTAAAGAGCCATAAACGTGAACTGGACCTGGGCCATCGGGCCTGGGCAGCATGGTCGGCATGACTACCGCATCGCAGCCGCTCGGCGGCCTCTTCGTCCCGCTGATCACGCCGTTCACCGCCGCCGGGGACCTCGACCAGGAAACTCTGGAATCGCTGGCGCACCGGATGCTCGACGCGGGCGCCACCGGCATCGTCGCGCTGGGCACCACGGCCGAGGCCGCCGCCCTGGATGAGGACGAGAAGGCCCGGGTGCTGGACATCTGCGCCCGCGTCTGCCGCGACCGCGAAGCGCCGCTGATCGCCGCCGCGGGCACGAACGACACCCGCCGCTCGCAGGCCGCCCTCGCCGCACTGGCCCGGTGGCCGGAGATCCGGGCGGCGCTCGTGGTGGTGCCGTACTACAACCGGCCCGGCGAAGACGGCGTGCTCGCGCACTTCCGCGCCCTGGCCGCGCGCACGCCCGTTCCGATCGTCGTGTACAACATCCCGCAGCGCACCGGGCAGCAGTTCGGCTGGCCCGCGATGCGGCAGCTCGCGGCGCTGACCCAGGTCGCCGGCGTGAAGCACGCTCCCGGCAGCGTCGACCTGGACACCGTCGCGATGATGGCCGAGCGGCCGGACGACTTCAGCGTGCTGGCCGGGGACTGCGCGTTCGCGCCCGCGCTCCTCGCCCTCGGCGCCAGCGGAATGATCAGCGCCTCCGCGCACGTGAGCACGGCCAGCTTCGCCGAGCTCGTCCGGGCCTGGCGTGCGGGCGACGCGCGGACCGCGCAGCCGCTGGGACACCGGCTGGCCATGCTCGGGGCCAGGCTGTTCGCCGAGCCGAACCCGGTAGTGATCAAGGCGGTCCTGGCCGAGTTTGGCCATATCCCCAGCGCCACGGTCCGGCTGCCGCTGGTTGCGGCCAGGCCGGCCTCGGTCGGGGCGGCCCTCACCGCGATGGCCGCGGTCGGGCCGGAGGCGCTGGCCACGGTGTAGGGCGGCCGTCGAGCCCGAGCCGACCACGGCGGCCGGCACCTTGGCCGCCAGAGTAGGTTGGACCCACGAAACGGCAGGGAGGCGGCGGGTCATGAGCGGCGGCATCGCACACCTGGTGCTGTCCGGGCCGGTGCTGCTCGCGATCCCGGTGGCGGCGGCCGCCGGGGCGGTCACGTTCCTGTCCCCGTGCTGCCTGCCGCTGGTCCCCGGCTACCTCTCGTACGTGACCGGGATGTCCGGCACCGCGGCGAGCGCCACCGAAACCGCGACCGCCGCGACGGCGACCGCCGAGATCGCCGGCGCCGCGCTCGTCCCCAGCACGGCCATGGCGGGAACGGGCGGCGGAGCCGGAGCCGGTGTCACGATCACCGCGGTCCCGGCCCGGCCGAAAGCCCAGCCCCGGGCCAGGGTCATGCTCGGCACGCTGCTGTTCGTCATCGGGTTCTCGGTGCTGTTCGGGCTGGAGGGGATGGCCGTCAGCAGTGTCGGCGCAGCGCTGACGGCCCACTCGGCCGGCCTGTCGAAGATCCTCGGTGCGGTGATCATCCTGCTCGGCCTGATGTTCATGGGCGTGTTCGACCGGTTCACGCTCACCGGGAGGATCTTCCGGCCGTCCTACCGCCCGCGGGCCGGGCTGGCCGGAGCGCCGCTGCTCGGCGTCATGTTCGGGCTCAGCTGGACTCCCTGCATCGGGCCGACGCTGAGCGCCGTCCTGCTCCTCGGCGAGAACAGCGGGACCGCGCTGCGCGGCGGTTTCCTCGCGTTCGTGTACGGGCTGGGCATCGGCATCCCGTTCCTGATCGTGGCGTTCGCGTTCCAGCGCGGCGTCACCGTGTTCGGCTTCGCGCGCCGGCACGCCCGGCTGATCACCAGGATCGGCGGCGTCATGCTCGTCGCGGTGGGGGTGCTTGAGGTCACCGGCCTGTGGAGCAGCGCGATCATCTGGCTCAAGATCCACTGGCTGACCGGCTACACCACCTCGCTATGAGCCAGCGCGTCAGGAGTACAGCCCGGCGATCCGGTCGGCGGCGACCGGCAGCCCCGAGCTGAACCACGGCGCGGCCAGGTCGGTCGAGTCGGTGGCCAGGATCCGGACCTGGTCCAGCCCGACATCGAACTCCACGCTCCGCCCGGCGAGGTCTTCCCGCACGGCGCCGACCGCCGCCGCGACCAGCGCCGCCGGCGCGTCCGCGTAGTGCCCGACGACCAGGTGGAAGTCGTTGTCCACGTCGGCCGAGCGGACGTGATACTTGTGCAGCACTCCCGCCTCGGCCATCTCCCGGCGCAGCGCGTCCAGCGGCTGAGCTCGGCCGCCGCCAGCCAGTGAGCTCACCGGCCAGCCCATCAGCACGAGCGCGTCGCCCCGGGCCGAGAACGACCGCTCCGCGAGCGGCCGGCCCTGGCTAGTGAACGGCCCGGGGTCGGACGGCCCGAACCCGCCAACCCGGATCCGGATCGGCTGCGCCAGGCGCGCCTGGAGGATCTGCAGCGCGCGCTCGAAGTCGATCACCCGCCGCTCGCCGCGGTGCTCGAGGTAGTACTGACCGATGACCGCGCCGGGTACCTGATCGTCGGCCCGGCCGCTCAGGATGATCAGCGTCCCGTGAATCTGCTCCAGCGAGTACGGCCGGAACGACCCGGGCAGCCGCCGCGTCAGCGTCGCCTGCACCGACTCCAGCAGATCAAGGAGCGGGCCTTTTTTGCGGCCGTACAGCGATACGGCCGTGACGAACCTGGTCGGCGCGATGGGCAACGGTAAGACCAGCCGACGAGGCTCGGCGGCTTAGCGACCGGTTCGCGGCGGCAGCGGCGGGCGCACCCTGGAGGGCCGCAGCGCGACGTCGGGCGGGCCGGCCGGCGGTGTCGCCGCCAGCGCCTCCAGTGCCATCGCGACCGCGGTCTCGAGCTGGGTGTCCCGCCCGGCCGCCCAGTCGTCGGGCGAGATCAGCACCTCGACGTCGGGATCGACGCCGTAGTTCTCGACTTCCCAGCCCAGCTGGTCGAACCAGAACGAGTACTTCGGGATCGTCATCGCGGTCCCGTCCACCAGGACCTCGCCTTCGTCGATGCCAATGACGCCGCCCCAGGTCCTGGCGCCGACGATCGGGCCAAGCCTCATCAGCTTGATCGCGCCGGTCACGATGTCCCCGTCGGAGCCTGCCCACTCGTCGGTCAGCGCCACCATCGGCCCGCGCCGCGCGTCCTGCGGCCAGCTCTCCGGCTGCCCGTCCCTGACGGTGTCCCAGCCGATAACCTGACGGGCCAGCTTCTCGATCACCAGCTGCGAGGTGTGCCCGCCGCGGTTGCCGCGCACGTCGATGATCAGGCCGTCACGCCGCATCTCGCCGCGCAGGTCGCGGTGGAAGTCGGCCCAGCCGACGCTGACCATGTCGGGGACGTGCAGGTAACCCAGCCGGCCGCCGCTCCGCTCGCGCACCTCGGCCCGGCGCCCCGCTACCCAGTCCTGGTAGCGGAGCCGGAATTCGCTGGCCAGCGGCGTCACCACGACCCGGCGCTCCCCGCCATCGGATGTGCTCGCGATCGTGAGCTCCACCGGCTTGCCGCGGGTGCCCACCAGCAGCGGCCAGGGGCCGGCCGCCCCCACCGGCTGGCCGTCCACGGCCACCAGCCGCTCCCCCGCGTGAGCGTGCGCGCCGGGGCCCGCGAGCGGCGAGCGTGCCAGCGGATCTGACGACTCGCCCGGGATGACCCGGCCGATGCGCCAGCTGCCGTCCGCATCGCGCTCGATATCCGCGCCGAGCAGGCCGGGAGTACTGTCGCCCGAGCCGCTCCCGGACTCCTCCTCCGCCTGGGTGACGTAAGCGTGCGAGGCGCCGAGCTCGCCGAACGTCTCCCAGATCAGGTCGGCGAAGTCGCTGGCGCTGGTCATGCGGTCGACCAGCGGACGGTACTCGGCGAGCGCCGCCGCCCAGTCGACGTCGGCCATGTCGGGTATCCAGAAGCCGGCCGCCATGATCCGGCCGGCCTCGTCGTAGGCGTGCCGCCACAGCTCGACCGGGTCGGCGAGGAATCGCGCCCGCGAGCCGTCCACGCTGACGTGGTCATCCGGGTTGTCCGGGTCGGCCTTGCGGTCGGCGGGCAGCACGGTCAGCTTCGCCTGGTCACTGACGACCAGCCTGGTGCCGTCGCCGCTGACGGCGAACCAGTCCACGTCGTCCGCCAGCGTCGTGACCCGCTGCCGCTGCAGGTCGAACCTCTCCAGGCAGGCCCGCGGCGCATCATCGGTGAGCCGGGCCCCGCCCTGACCGAGGTTGCCGGTCAATGGCTCCTGCAGCCAGGCCAGGCCGCCCTTGACCGCCCGCAGCGACGCATACCGCGACTCGGGCACCGGCACCGCGACGACGCGCGGGGCGATGCCGTCAAAGTCGATGGCGACCTTCGGGGGCAGGCCGCCGTCGCCGCCGTCAGGCTTGGCCTCGTGCCCCTCCTGGCCGGCCTCGGACTCCTTGCCCGCGTCCCTGGCCGCGGGCTCGTCGCCGATGCGCCGGCCGCCGGACTGCGGCGCGAACGGCGACGGTGTCGAGGCGGCAAGCGGGAGCAGGTACGGCCGGGACCCGAGCGGGAACGACAGGTCAAAGAAGTGCGCGTCGTAGATCGGGTCGAAGCTTCGCTTGGACAGGAACGCCAGGAACTTGCCGTCCGCGGTGAACGCGGGGTCGGTGTCGATGAACCGGCCGTCGGTCACGTCGTGAACCTCGCGGTCGCCGACGCTGGCGACCCGGACCAGCCGCAGCGGACTGAGCCGTGGCTCCGACCAGGCGAGCCACGCCGAGTCCCCCGACCAGGCGAGCCCGGAGACCTCCCCGTCCTCCGAGTGCGCCAGCTCGCTGACGGCCCCGGAGGCGACATCGACCAGCCGGAGCCTGCCGTCCCCGGCCGCAACCGCGACCGTGCGGCCATCGGGGGACGCGGCCAGTGAGGAAACCATGCCGATCTCGCCGACCGCGAGGCGCCGCGGCGGCACCGGCTTGCCGTCGTCGTCGCCGCCGATCTCCAGCCCGTGCCTGCCGCCCGCATCGGTGACCCACACGACCAGGCCGTCCTTGCCGAGCACCCGCGGCATCCGCGCCCGGACGCCCGGTGTGACCGACAGAGCGCGGGCCGGGCCGTCGCGATGGGTCAGCCAGTGGATCGTGCCGCGGACCTCGACGGCGCTGGCCTGCCCGGTCTCGTCGCAGGACAGCCCGCCGAGGTGGTCGGCGGCGGTGATCAGCCGCGGTGCACGGCCGGAAATGGCGGACGGCAGGCTGAGGTCGAGCTGGCGCGACGCGGGCGCCTCCAGGCTGTCGAGCAGCCACAGGTCGCCCCGGCACATGTAGATGATGCGCGCGCCGTCGGTGCTGGCCTGCCGGGCGTACGGCCCGTCGTGGTCGGTGTGCCGCCGCAGGTCGCCGCCGTCGAGGTCGACCGAGTAGATGTTCGCGGTGCCCTCATGGTCGGACAGGAACGCGAGCCGTCCCGCCACGAGCATCGGGCTGTCCAGATGAGTAGCCAGGTCCGGCACCATGCGCCGGAACGGCCCCGGCGAGCCGCCGGCCGCGGCGGTCCGCAGCCAGATCCGCCCGGCGGTGCCGCCCCGGTACCGCTTGCGCCACGCCGGGTCGAGGTAGCCGCCCGTCAGGACGGCGGTCGCCGAGTCACTGATCGCGATGTCAGATACCTGGCCGAACGGCAGCAGCCGGGAGCCCGGCGCGGCCGGGTCCGCGCTGACCGCGCGGGCCTGTGATGCGAATCCGAACGGCTGGCCGGCCGGCGTCACGGCGAGCACCTCGCCGGCCGGGTCCCAGCCGCAGACCTTCGTGCGCTGGTCGCCCCAGTAGGTCAGGCGGCGGCCCGGGCCGCCGGTCACGTCGGCCAGGTAGACCTCGGCCGCCTTGTCCCTGGTGCCTGACCAGGCGACCTGACTGCCGTCACCGGACAAACGCGGCCAGGCGGCCGCCGCATCGCCGGCCGACAGGCGCCAGGCGCGGCCTCCCTCGGCGGGCGCCAGCCAGACGTCGTCCTCGGCGACGAACGTCAGGAGGTCCTGCTGAACATGGGGAAAGCGCAGATAAGCGGCTGAAGTCACTGGTAGATCATATGAGCGGGCCAGTCACACGGGTAAACCAGTTTGATGCACACGCGCCGCCGGTCAAGACTTGGTCAGTGCGCAGCTTCGAGGATCTGATCGCAGAGGGCGCCGCCGTACCAGTCGAGGGCTGGGACTTCTCCTGGTTCGACGGCCGCGCGACGGAGGAACGGCCGCCCTGGGGCTATGCGCGCCTGCTCGGCGAGCGGATGGCGGCGCTGGCGAACCGGCCGGGGGCGGCGGCGCTCGACCTGCAGACCGGCGGCGGCGAGGTGCTCGCGTCGATCCCGGCCAGACCGCCGGTACTCGTCGCCACCGAGACCTGGCCGCCCAACATCGAGGTCGCCCGGCGCACCCTGGCCCGCGTCGGCGCGCAGGTCGTGCCCATGGGCGACGAGCTCGACGACCTGCCGTTCGAGGACGACTCCTTCGACCTGGTCGTCAGCCGGCACCCGGTCGGCGTGCGCTGGGATGAGATCGCGCGCGTGCTCAAGCCGGGCGGGACGTACTTCTCGCAGGATGTCGGCGCCGGCTCGGTGGTCGAGCTGACCGAGTTCATGATGGGCCCGCTGCCGGCGGACAACGGCCCGGACCGGCACCCACGGTGGTCGGTGCGCTTCGCCGAGGATGCTGGGCTGGAGCTCGTTGACGTCCGGCCATTCCGCGGCCGGATGGAGTTCGGCGACATCGCCGCCGTCGTCGTCTTCCTCCGCAAGGTCATCTGGATCGTGCCCGGGTTCACCGTCGATGATTACCGAG
>Ga0209380_10000262_pt1 | contig 36409 bp, 29 predicted proteins | sample HubBroMetageWFT6_FD_188347 | JGI IMG/M metagenome (GOLD analysis project Ga0209380, IMG submission 188347) | Warmed and freeze-thawed soil microbial communities from the Hubbard Brook experimental Forest, New Hampshire - Hubbard Brook CCASE Soil... | ecosystem: Environmental > Terrestrial >... | reverse complement strand
TGCGCTCAGTACTGGCCCCCGCTCATGGGAACTCCGACCGCCGCTACCGGCACGTCGCTGCCGCACGGCTTCGGGACGATCAAGCGGGCAAACGGGCAGGTGCAGGCAACCTATGACGGTCATCCTCTGTACACGTACTCAGGCGACACGTCGGTCGGCCAGATCAACGGCAACGGCCTCAACGCCTCGGGCGGTTACTGGTGGGCGATAACCCCATCCGGCAGCGAGCTGCACAAGAGCACCGCACCCGCTCCGGCGAGTTCCGCCAGCAGCAGCAGTAGCGGCGGAGGCGGCGGCTGGTAAGCGCCGACCAGACACATGTACCGCCACCCCGAAGACGACGAGCGTGCCGCCGCGCAGCATCACGATGCGCGGCGGCGCCAGTCGCAGAGCATGTCGGAGTCAGCCCTATCTCCAGCCTCGCGCCGGGACCAGAACCGGCCCGGCGCGCTTACTCCCGGAGGCCGCGAGGTGCCCAAGCACCGGAGGTCTGAAGTTGAGCCGTCGCTGGCGTGGCTTGGCGCGCCCGCCGACGACGATGAATTCTGGCCCGAGGCGGTCGGCTACGGCCAGGCCGCCGGACCTGCGAGGGCCAGACCCGTGGGCAACCGCTACCCGGCACCGGACGACGATGGGCCGGACTCCTGGCAGGAGTGGCAGCGGCAGCCCTGGAATGACTGGGTGCCGCCGCCCGAGCTCCATCCTGATCATCCGTCGGCTCCGGTACCGAGGATCCTGCTCCCGGCTGACCATCCGTCCGGGCCCATGCCCGCTGCTCGCCCGCCCGGTGCACCCGGCCTGCCCCAGCGGCGGCCGGGGCGGCCAGGAACCGGGCCGGACAACGGCAACCGCCGGCTCTACGTCGTCCCGAACGACGAGCCTCCCGCAGACCGCCGGCCGGCCCCGGCACCGCGGACGCGCGAGGACCCGCGCCGTCAGTTCCAGGCGCAGCCGGCCGCCGATCATTACTGGCCCGAGACCATCGACTACCACAGCCAGGCCAGACCGCTGCAAGCTGAGCCGCCGCCCCCGGCCGGGCAGTTCCAGACCGAGCAACAGTTCCAGGCCGAGCAACAGTTCCAGGCCGAGCAACAGTTCCAGGCCGAGCAGTTCCAGGATGACGGCCCATCGATCACCGATTCGCTGTGGACGGCCGGCCAGGTTCTCACGCTGGCCGACGGCCAGGCGGCCCAGATCAAGCAAGAGGCCAGGGACTACGCCGCGGCGGTGCGCGAGGCGGCGGAGCGCGAGGCCGCCGCGATAGCCGACCAGGCCGCTGCCATGGCCGAGCAGGCGGCCGGACAGGCCGCCGCCATAACCGACCGCGCGAACGGCCAGGCCGCCGCCATCCGCGAGGCCATGGAGCGAGAGGCCGCGCGGCGGCGAGCCGAGCTTGACTCGATGTCCGACGAACTGCGCCGGATGGCCGCCTACATCACCGAGAACCTCGTCGCTCCGGCGACGCCCGGCACCGCTCCTGCGATGCCATTCACCGCTCCCCCCATGCCCGCGACGGTCCCGGCACCTCCCAGCACCAGGCCGGCTCGCCCCGCTACCCGGTCGGCTCCGTCAGCTCCGCCCGGCACCAGGCCAGCGAGACCGGAAACCCAGCCAGGAACCAGGCCGGCGAGGCCCGAGACCCAGCCGCGCCCCAGGCCCGCGAAACCGGACACCCAGCCAGGGACCAGGCCGGCGACAGCTCCTGAGAAGAAGCCGCAGAAGCAGCCCAGGCAGCTCAAGGCCATGAAAGTCGCCACGGCCGCCACCGCGGCGCTGCTGTCGGTCGCCCTCATCTCCGGTGCCGCGGAGGTCGGTATGCACGGATTCAAGTTCTTCGTCTTCAGAGCGGGCGGCACCGGCGAGACCGCGGGCACGGAAACGGACCAGCAGTTCCTGGCCCGGCAGGCGGCGGCCACGCACCACGTCGCGGCGCCGAAGGGCCGTCATCACAAGAAGTCACATCAGACCGCCGAGGTGCACCACTGATGGCCACAACTAGGGGTTACGAGCCGGGCCTATTGCCTGGCGATGCCTTTGACACCTGGGACACCAAGCGCAAGCCGCCCGATGATCACGAGACGGAACGTCGGTCGGGCCGGAATCGTGTCGACGAATGGATGGACGCGGACTTCAAGTTCGGCGGCTCCCGCATCAAGCGGAAGGCAGTCGCACTAATCCTGCTCGGCGCGCCTGCCATCGCCCCGCTGTTCTTCATGCTGCCCGCGCTACTGACGCTGAACGAGAACACTTTCTCGGTTTCGGTCGACGACACACTGGGCACCGGCGCCGAAATATGCCTCTTTTTGTGCCTGCTCGTCACTCCCCTGGTGACGCTCACCGGGCAGCGCTGGTTCGTCCCGCTGCGGCGCTGGTACGGAATCATGATGGCGTGCTGCTCCATCGGCGACGCCATCGCGGCCGGCCTCACCGATACTTTTGCGGGCGGATTCTTCGGCGTGGTCGCCGGCCACGTCTTTGAGCTCATGGGCTTCATGATGGTGCTGCTGGTCATCCCGCTGCTGATCACCGGCAACCCGTGGGCGCAGCGCAAGCTCGGCCGGTACTGGAAGCGCTTGCACCGGCTCATTTACGTCATCTGGGGGCTGCTCGCCTGCCACCTGATGCTCCTGGAGGGATTCGGGTTCCAGCAGGGCGGCACCGACAACGGCTCCGGCCACGCTGGCGACGGCGACCCGATCTTCCATCAGCGCTTCTACCAGTACTCGGCGGCCAGCCTCTTCCTGCTCACGCTCCGGCTGCCGCCGGTAAAGCGCTGGATCGCCGCTCGCGAAAGGGAAGGCCGGAGCTGGCTCGTGGTTCTCACCATCACGCCGATATTCGCGCTATTCGTGTTCGCCATGATCTTCATCATCAATGAGGAGATCTTTAAGGGAATAGACTCCTTCACGGAGCACCCGAGCAGCGAGTAACAAAGCGATCGCCATCGGCCTTTGGAGGACGGGAAAGTGGTAAGCGAGACGTATGCCAGAGGTAGCCAGGAAAAGGCATCTGACGGCCTCATAGTCAAGGCTATTTCCCTTCTGGCTGCGGTATTGGTAATCGCAGGCCTTGGCTACGCCGCCACTACCGGCGCGCGCCATAAGGCAGCGCTTGCCACCGCTGACTGCGAGCCCAACCTGTCGCCGTCCGGCCTGCAATGCACGACCGTGCCGATGCTGATCAGCCAGTACGCCGGCGTCACGACTCCGGTTACGAGGCAGCTCGCCACCGACGTGACCGCTTACGCCGCCAACGAAAGGCACAGCCTCGTTGCGGCCAGGGCCGCTCTGACCGCGGCGGCGACGTCGGAATCCCAGCTCGGCATCGGGCTGACGCGGTTCCCGTTCCCGCCCGCCGTCGCCGCCATCGCCGCGGAACTGGTCCGCGACACCGATGCCCTGGCCCGGCTTACCGCCGAGCAGGCGGGATCGGCCTCGCTCGCCCGGATGCGCTCCTTCAACGGCCGGGTTCAGTCCGCCAGTGCGGTTGTCCAGGCCGAGCTCAGGCTGATGGCCAAGGCCCTGGACGTACGACCGACCGTCAGTGAGGAGCCCTGATTCGCCTATCCCCCAGGGGGTTCCCGTCACCCGACAGGAATCTGTCTTTCCTCACGCTAACCGCCTAGCCTCGCTTTCCCGCCGTTTCATTCAGGTTGAGCAGATACCGGATAAAGCTGAAATGCCGGGAGGACAGGTCCCGTCCGGCGTAGACTCCGGTACCACGCTTACCCCGCTTGTTGTCGACTCCCGGATAGCAGGCTTAACGAATGGCCTCGCCCCCCGCTCGTGTCATTCAGGTAGCCGTTCAGTCGCAGTCGCGACTGTTCCGTGACACGCTGTCGTCGTCACTTTCGGTACGGCCAGACGTCACCGTGGTCGGTACGGTGGCCGAGCCCGATCAGATGTCGGCGCTGTGTGAACTGCGGCAGCCTGATGCGGCGATCTTTGATGCCGGCTCACGGCTACACGACATCTGCGGCCCGGTGACCGGGCTCATGCAGCTATTCCCTGACCTGAACGTCATAGCGACCTACCGGGGCGCCACCGAGGCGGACTTGTCGGCCGCCTGCCGGGCAGGCGTCTCGTCGCTCGTGCCCGAGTCCCACGGCCTCGAGGCCATGCTGGCGGTACTCCGGCGCCGGCGCGGCCGCCATGCGGCGCGGGCGAGCACCGGCGAGATGACCGACCGCGAGCTGGAGATACTCGTGCTCGCCGGCTCCGGTCACAGCGTTCCGGAGATCGCCGACCTGCTCGGGATCAGTCCCCTCACGGTGGAGAACGTCAAGCGCCGGATCTACGCCAAGCTGGACGTGAACAGCGGGGCGCACGCCGTGTCGAGGGCGGCGTCGCTCGGAATCCTGGACCAGCACCCCGCCCCGGCGCGGGCGCACCGCGAGCCGCCGAACGAGGACATCGTCGTGCTCACCGTGGTGGCCGGCCAGCCGTGCTGGGCCCTCGATCAGGTAACCCGGCTCCTTCTGGCCAACGGGCTCCCGTTCGTGCTCGTGCGCGACCGCACGCACGTCTCGCAGACGCACTGGGCGCGCTGGCATCGCGGTCCGATCATCGCTGCCCTGGTCGACCCGCTGCCGGCGGACTGGGGGATCGTCGAGGAACTCGCCGTTCCCGCCATCTTTGTGCATAGCAAAGAGCTCGACTCCGGCGAGGTCGCCGACGCGCTCGCCGAAGGGGCGACATCGCTGGTGCACGCCGAAACCATCGATGATCGCTTCCTGTCGGTGCTGCGCATGACCGCCCAGGGCTACCTCGTCGTGGACTCGCTGCCGATGCGGCCCCTGATCGGCGCCGTGCGCGCGCGCTGGGACCAGCGGGCTCCCGGCGCGGGTGAGCGTCCCGAGCTGACCATCCGGGAGAGCGACATCCTGCGGTACGGCGCTCAGGGCTACTCGATCCGGCAGACGGCGCGCCTGCTCGGCATCGCCCCGAAGACGGTCGAGAACATCCAGACGCGCCTGTTCCGCAAGCTCGGCGTCCGCAACCGGGCGGGAGCAGTGGCCGTCGCCAACGCATTCGGCCTGCTGCCGGAGACGGCACCGGCAGCCGGCGGCTATCCGCCTGCCGCCGACAGACCGGCGGAGGCCGCCCTGCCGCCGCTGCACTGAGGCGCCCGGCCACTACCGCCGGAGATCTCGCAGCGCCGTCCGGGCCGCGCACTGGCCGCACATGCCGTGCACACCGCCGCCGGGCGGCGTCGAGCCCGAGCAGAGGTATGTCCCCGAGCGGCGTTCCCGCGTGAGGGGCACCCGGTACGGATTCCAGCGCAGCGACGGCCCGGCGATGGTCTGCCGCACCGTGGCCGCGCCCGCCGCGATGTCGCCGCCAACGTAGCCAGGGTTGTAGCGCTCCATGGCGGCCGCAGTCAGGACCGACCGGGCCAGGATCAGGTCGCGGAAGCCGGGAGCGAACCGCTCGATCTGCGCCTCGATCCGGTCCGTCATGTCGACATCCGACCCCGGCGGCACGTGGCAGTAGGCCCAGAGCACGTGCTTCCCGGCGGGCGCCCGGCTCGGGTCGACCACTCCCGGCTGCGTCACCAGGCAGAACGGCTGCTCCGGATGCCGGCCAGCCGCGACGCCCGCCTCCGCCCGCGCGACGTCGGCGATGGTGCCGCCGGCGTGGACCGTGACCGTCTGCCGGCACGCCTCGTTCTGCCAGGGAACGGGGCCGTCCAGGGCCCAGTCAACTTTGCACACACCCGGCCCGTAGCGGAACCGGCGCATCGCGCGGCGGTAGCCAGCCGGGAGCTCGTCACCCGCCATCTCGAGCAGCTGACGCGGCGTGATGTCCAGCAGCACGGCCCGCGCGGGCGGCAGGTCGGCAAGGCTCTTGATCCAGGTCCCGGTCGTGATCGTTCCGCCCAGGGCGGCAAGCTCCGCGGTCATCGCCGCGATCAGCCGGCCGCTGCCGCCCTCGACCACGGGCCAGCCGCTGGTGTGCGCCGTCAGCAGGAACGTCAGCCCGAACGCGCCGGTCAGCGGCGCGGTCAGCGGCCGGATCGAGTGCGCGGCCATGCCGGCCAGCAGCGCCCGGCCCTCCGGCGTGCGCAGGCGGCGCGCCAGTGCCGTGGCCGGCAGCAGGCCCTCCGCGCCAAACCGCGCCGCCGGGACGGGATGCCTCGGCACCGACCGGATCGGCCCGAGGGCCAGCGACATGATCGCATCGCTGTGCCGTTCCAGCGGACCCATCAGCCGCCGGTACGCCGCCGCGTCCTGGCCCAGCCCGGCGGCGGTCTGCGCGACCGACCCGCTCACCGCGCCGGCCCGGCCGCCGTCCAGCGGGTGCGCCGCCGCGACCACGGGGGCCAGCAGCCGCACCCCGTGCGCGGCCAGGTCGGAGGCGGCGAAGAACGGCGAGGCGGCCGCCAGCCCGTGCACGGTCGAGCACACGTCGTGCGCGAAGCCGGGAAGGGTGAGCTCGGCCGTCCGGCAGCCGCCGCCGGGCTCGTCCGCGCCCTCGAAAACCTGCACCTGGAGCCCGGCCCTGGCGAGCGTCAGCGCCGCCGCCAGGCCGTTGGGCCCGGACCCGACGACGATGGCGTCGGGCTGGCTCACGGGCAGATCACCTCGCCGTCCGCGGCCAGCGCGACCGGCACGGGGCGGTCGCGGAGCCCGGCTTCCAGCTTCTCCAGCTCGCCGTCGGTGCGGTCGGGCCGGTGATGCAGCAGCAGGACCCGGCCCGCCCCCGCAGCGACCGCGAGCCCGATGGCGTACTCGGCCGCCGCATGGCCGAGGGTCCGCGCCGGGTCAAAGTCCTCGGCATACCAGAACGAGTCGTGCATGAGGATGTCGGCGCCGCCCGCGAGTTCCATCGCTGCGTCGTGGTGCGCGCCGAGCCCGTCGGGACCGGGCCCGAGGTCGGTCGGGCTGTGGTCGGGCAGGTACGCGATCGAGGTGGTGCCGTCGCTGACCCGGTACCCGAAGGTGCGGCCGCCTGCGTGCGGGATCTCCCGCGCCAGCAGCGTGAGCGCACCGAGCCGGACGGTGCCCGGCTCGAGTCCGGCGAATTCCCAGGTGCCGCGCAGCTGGCCCGGCGTGATCGGGAAGTTCGGCGGGGACATCCCGCGTTCCAGGGCCGCCTCGGCCGACGAACCATCCGGCGGCGCCGGCAGGAGCAGGCGGACCGACGCGTCGTCCCGGTCGCCGGCCGCGAAGAACGGGAGACCGTGCACGTGATCCCAGTGCAGGTGCGTCAGCGCGATCGTGCCCGCGAACGGCCCGCCCGCGAGCAGTCGCGTGACCTCCCTGATCCCGGTGCCCGCGTCCAGCAGCAGCTCGGGCACCGCCGAGCCCGCGGGCGTGATCGCGAGACACGAGGTATGGCCGCCGAACCGGACGAACTCGCGGCCAGGCGCCGGGGTTGATCCCCTGGTCCCGCAGACGTTGATGCGCACCTAGCCGCCCGAGACCGCATCCTCGCGCCGGTGGCCTGCTGACAGTTCGACGAGCGAGTCGCTGTCGAACTGGCTGGCGGGTACCCCGGCGACCCGGCAGGGGGTAACGGCGACCAGGGTCGATGTGCGGAGCCCGGTCTCCAGATGGGCACGCTCGCCGAGCATGGCACCCGGTCCGTACTCGGCTAGCTGAACGCCGTCACGGTCCACGCGGATCACCCCGTCAAGCACCAGATACAGGTCGGAGCCCGTATCGCCCTGCCGTACGAGCGTATCGCCGGGCTTGAGGGTGGCGAACGCGGGCTTGCGGGCGCCGTGCATCAGCTGCACCGACAGGGCCCGCTCGAGCGCGGTCCCGACCGCGGTCACCAGCGCGGGCGAGTCCTCCTCGCCCCAGGGGGTGTGCTGGATACCGGAGCCCGCCGTCCAGTCCTTGAAGCTGGTCAGCCCGGACTTGGCCGTAAGCTGACCCGCCGAGTCGTAGATCCAATGGCGGGGGAACGAGCTTGCGCCGGGCATCTCGAACTCCGTCCGCGCATCGGCGTGCAGGGTCAGGGCCAGCGTTGTCCACACGAGCGGCGCCTGCCACTGCACGAACGGCTTGCGGCTCACCCGCCGGGGCATGGGCGCGCCGGTCCGGCCGCCGACCGTCTGCACGAACCGGACGCAGCCGTCACCGAACTCGGGCGCATGCTGAATGTCCGGCAGCTTGGCGGCCTGGAACCGGTACTTCAGAGCGCCGAGCCGGACCACCGTGGCGCCGATCAGGCCGGCGGCGGAGTAGCCCGCGTCGGTGATCCGCCCGTCATCCGCCACCTCGATCCAGGCCCGGAGCGGGTTGGCGAACCGGAACCGGTCGGCCGCCTGCAGGGCGGCGAGATCGACAATCTCGTCCGGTGGCGGATCGTCATAATGTCCGATCCCGGAGTCGAACGCCACGCGCATGCTGCCGGTGACAGCCTCGGACGGGATCCAGGACACCGATGTAACGCTGCTCTCGTACCTCATGCCGCCAGCTTCGCCAGCGCGCGGCCGCGCTGACAGGGTGCTGCCACTGGGGTTGACCGGAAGCCAGCACCACGCCGAAACGGGCGGTCGCCCCCTGGTCAGGCCGGGTGGCGGCATGCGACAACTGTTCTGATGAACGGCAACGCGGTGCCCTCCCGGCGCACTATCAGCGTTTTTCTCGCGGACGACAACCTGATCGTCCGCGAGGGAGTGCGCGCGCTCATCAACCGCAGCCCCGACCTTGAGGTCATCGGCGTCGCGGCCGACTACGACGAGGTGATCGCGGGCTGTGCCGGGCACGCTCCCCGGGTCCTGGTCACCGATATCAGGATGCCGCCGTCTTTTCGCACCGAGGGCATCGACGCAGCTAAGGAGGTCAGGAAGCGGCATCCGGGTACCGGCGTCGTCATCCTGTCGCAGTTCGACGACCCCGAGTACGCGGTGGCCCTGCTGGCCGACGGATCGGCGGGGTACGGCTACCTGCTCAAGGACCGCGTGGCCGAGGGGAGTCAGCTCGCCGACGCGATCCGCAGCGTGGCCAGCGGCGGCACCGCGGTCGACCCCACGATCGTCGAGGCGCTGCTGCAGCCGGTCATCAGCCCTGGCGGCCTGCTCCCGGCCGAGGAGGAGCTGCTCGGGCTGATCGCGGAAGGCAAGCCGATCAAGGCGATTGCCGCCGCGCGGAAGATGCCGGCGGAAGCCGTGGACGCCGAGGTGGAGGCGGTGTTCCTGAAGCTGGCGGCCGGCGTCTCGGCTGGCCAGCAGGGCGCGATCCGCCGGCTCCGGCTACTGCACCAGGCGATCGTGGACCGGGAAGAGCAGGGCGAGACGCTGTCCAGGCTGCTGCCGAGCGGTCTGGCCGAGAAGCTGCGGAGCGAGTCCCGCCCGATCGGCGAGACCGAGCGGGTAACGGTGACCGTGCTCATGAGCGACATCCGGTCTTACTCGACCATCGCCGAGCATGCGGACCCGAGCCAGCTCGCGGGTCAGCTGGGTACCCATCGGGCGGCGATGAACCGGGCGATCCTCGGCCAGTCCGGCACGGTGATGCAGTTCGTCGGTGACGCGGTCATGGCCGTCTTCGGCGCACCCTTCCCGCAGGCCGATCACGCCGACCGGGCCGTCGCCGCCGCAGTCGCCATGCATGCCCTGCAGTCCGAGATCAACGCCGAGTGGGAGCGTGAGGGCATGCCGGCCTTCGGGCTCGGGCTCGGGCTGTCCACCGGGGAGGCTGCTGCAGCGCTGCTGGGATCGGCCGAGCGCCTCGAGTACACCCTGGTCGGCGACACCGTGAACCTGTCCCAGCGGCTGCAGCAGCTGGCCGCGCCGGGCGAGACCGTGCTGTCGGAGGCGACCGTCAAAGCCCTGTCCGCGCCCGTCGACGTGCTGCCGCTGCCCGCGCAGATGGTGAAAGGCCGCGACACTCCCGTCGTGGCGTTCAAGCTGATGACACAGCCGGGCCGGCGGCCCGATCCTGTTGCCGGAGGGGAATGACATGACCAGCACCGATCTCGCCCTGCAGATGCGCGGCGTACGCAAGACCTTCGAGGCCGAGAACGCACCCGTCCGCGCGCTGCGCGGCGTCGACCTGGACGTCGCCCGGGGCGAATTCGTGGCCATCACGGGACCGTCAGGGAGCGGCAAGTCGACGCTGCTCAACCTGGCCGCCGGTCTCGACCTGGCCGACGAGGGCAGCATCGTGGTCGCGGGCGATGAGATCACCGGCCAGGGTGAGGACGAGCTGGCCCGGATGCGACGCCGTCACATCGGCATCGTCTTCCAGTTCTTCAACCTGCTCGAGGGCGTGACCGTGCAGGAGAACGTGGCGCTGGCCGCGATCATCGCCGGCCGGAAGCGGCGCACCGCCGAGACGCGCGCCCGCGACCTGCTGGATCTCCTGGGCCTCGGCGACAAAGCCGCCGCAACGCCGGGCGTCCTGTCCGGCGGCCAGCGGCAGCGCCTCGCGATCGCGCGCGCGCTCGCCAACGAGCCGACGCTGGTGCTCGCCGATGAGCCCACGGGCGCGCTCGATTCCGACGGCGGGCAGGAGGTCATCGAACTGCTGCGCCGGCTCCACGCCGGCGGCCAGACCATCCTGCTCGTCACGCACGACGCCGCCGTGGCCGACGCCGCGGAGCGCGTGGTGCGCATGCTCGACGGGCGGATCAGCCCCGACACCGCACCGGACGCAGTCCCGCCGGGCGCGACGGTGCCCGCCCACGTGCGATGACCCAGGTGCCCACCCGGCCGGCCGATGCGGCGCCGCCGACCATCGTCGGGGCGGCACCGCTGGCCGGCGACGCTGGCCGCAGCGGCGTCCGAAGGGTTGCGACGGGCATCCTGTTCCCGGTCGCAGCCGTCGCGCTCACCGCGGTCGCGCTGCGCGGTCCGGGCGCGCTGTCGGATCTGCAGCAGGTCGCGGCGGCACTGATCGTGGCCGCCGCTATCTCTGCGGCCGTCCTGGCCCGATCCGCCGAGCGGACCCCGCAGTGGCAGCTCGCCGCGGGGACCCTCATCGCCGCCGCGGCGTTCGGCTCCTACCGGCTCGCCGGGCATCTGACCGGCGCCCCCCGGCATGCCGCCGTCGCGGCGGGCAGCGGCGGCGCGCTGCTGGTCATGGCGGTCTCGGTGCATCTCGCGCTCGCGCTGCCTGACGGCCGGCTGACTCGTCCCCCGGTCCCTGGCCACCGGCCGGCGCGGCCCGACCGGCCCGCCCAGCTCAGCCGGACCCGGCGGCTGACCACGATCCTGGCGTACGCGGCCGCGATCACTGCGGGACTGGTACTCGGCGGCCGCGACCTGACGGTCAGCGTCACCGCGGGCGCGGCCCTCTGGGCGATCGCGCTCGCCGCGACCCTGCCCGCGGCCCGCCTGGAATACCTGGCGGCCGCGGGCCGTGATCGCGAGCGGCTGCAGTGGATCAGCGCGGGCGCCGTTACCGCCGCCGGCCTGGCGATTGCCCTGGCCGTGCTGAACCTGCTCGTGGGCTGGCCGGTCGCGGTCGCGGCCAGCACCGCGGCCTGCACGATCGCCCTGCCCGCCGGCATGATCGCCGGCGAACTCCGGCCGCTGCGGCCGGCTGGCGGCCGGGTTCTCGTTCAGCTGATCGCGGTCACCGGATTCACCGCCCTGGTCGCCGTGGTCTACGTAATCGTGGTGCTCGGCGTCGGCAACGGCGCGGCCGACGTCGGTGACCGTGAGCTGCTCGGCCTGTCGATGGTCGCGGCCGCGATCGCCGCGGTCGGCTACCTGCCGGCCCGCGAGCGCCTGCTCGCCTGGGCAAAGCACGCCGTATACGGAGCGCGCGAGGCGCCCGATGAGGCCCTGCGGACTTTCGGCAGCCGACTGTCCCGCGCGATCCCCCTGGACGAGCTGCTCCTGCAGCTCGCCGAGTCGCTGCGCAAGACCATGGCGCTGACCAGCGCCGAGGTCTACACCGGCAGCGGTGACGTGCTGGAACGCGCGGTGTCGGTCCCCGACGCCGGCCCGCGGTCGATCCTCGTGACCCCGCGCGAGCGGTCGGTCGTGACCAGAGCGGGCGTGTCCGGCAGCGCCTGGGCAACCGTCTGGCTGCCTGCCTTGCTCGACGGCCGCGAAAGCGTGCAGCTGCGCGTCGCGCCGGTCGGTCACGCCGGGCAGCTGCTCGGGCTGATCGTCGTGGAACGACCGGGCGCAGGCGACAGTTTCGGCGAGGACGACGACCGGGTGCTCACCGACCTGGCCCGGCAGGTTGGCCTGGCGCTCCACAATGCGCAGCTTGACTCGGCGCTACAGACGACGCTCGACGAGCTCCGGGCCCAGGCCGAGGCCCTGCGCGAGTCCCGCGCCCGCATCGTGGCGAGCGGAGACGCGGAGCGCCGGAAGATCGAGCGCAACCTGCACGACGGTGCCCAGCAAAGCCTCGTCGCGCTCGCGGTGAGCCTGCGGCTTGCCCGCGACATGCTCGACGACGAGCCCGCGGCGGCCGGCGAGATGCTCGATCAGGTGGCCGGCGACCTGCGAGCGACGATCGGTGAACTGCGCGATCTGGCTCACGGCATCTACCCGCCGCTGCTGGCCGACAGCGGCCTCGGCCGGGCGCTGGAAGCGGCCGCCAGCCGCAGCCCGCTGCCGGTGACTGTCAGCGCCCCCGGCCTCCGCCGGTACCCGCCCGACGTCGAGGCGGCGGTGTACTTCTGCTGCCTGGAAGCGCTGCAGAACGCGGCCAAGCACGCGGCCGGGGCCACCGTCAGCGTGCGCGTCTGGGAGGAGTCGGGCGGCCTGCTGTTCGCGGTAGCCGACGATGGCCCCGGTTTCGACGTGGCGGCGGCCCGCGGCGGTCACGGGTACATGAACATGGCCGACCGGCTCGGCGCCATGGGCGGCACAGTGCGCTGGCAGTCTCAGCCCGGCCACGGAGCGACGGTGCAGGGTTCAATCCCGCTAGCCTAGGTTTCCCGTGGTCCGGGCCAGCCGTCGTCGCGATGCGCCCACATCCGGCGCAGCAGGTCCGCGGCCAGCTGCTCCTTGTGGACGTACCCGGCGGCGCCGCTTGACCTCGCCTCGTCGGGCAGATCGCGGACGTCGTACGTGGAGCAGAGGATCACCACCGTGCCCGGGTGCGCCGCGAGGATCTGTCTGGTGGCTTCGATGCCGTTCATCCGCGGCATGTTGATGTCCATCAGCACCAGCTCGGGGTGCAGGCGGCCGGCGAGCTCGACCGCCTCGTCCCCACTGGAGGCCTCGCCGGCCAGCTCGAACTCGTCCAGCCGCCGCAGCACTGCCTTCGCCGCCAGCCGGAAGGGCGCCTGGTCATCGACAACGAGTACGGAATGCGAGCCAGCCACATGATCAGTCTCGCACGCTCGACGTCAGTGACCCAGGGTGCTGACACCCGGGCGACAGGAAGGGCAGCCTCCCCTCAGCCGACCGCCTGCTCCTCGTTGAGGTACATGAGGACGGCCTTAACCCGCCTGTTGACGTCGCGTTCCTCGCTCAGGTTCAGCTTGGCGAAGATCGAGTTCGTGTGCTTCTCGACCGCTCGCTCGGTGACGAACAGCGCGGCCGCGATGGCCGAGTTGCTCTTGCCCTGCGCCATCTCGGCGAGGATCTCCAGTTCTCTGGTCGTGAGCGAGCCGAGGCCGAGCTGACCGTCGTGCGCGCGGGAGCGCACGAGCTGATCCACTACCGTCGGGTCGATAACCGACCCGCCGGCGGCGACCGTCCGGATCGCGGCGGCCAGCTCGTCCACGTTGCCGATCCGCTCCTTGAGCATGTAGGCACGGCCCGCCGAGCCGCCTTCGAGCAGCGCGATCGCGTAAGCAGGCACGGCGTACTGACTCAGCACGACCACGCCCGTGGCCGGCTGGTGCTGGCGGATCCAGGCGGCCGCCTGAATGCCCTCGTCGGTCCCGGTAGGCGGCATCCTGATGTCGGTCACCACCACGTCCGGGCGCTCGCGCTCGGCCAGCGCCAGCAGGCCGGGCAGGTCGCCGGCACTGCCCACCAGCTCCATGTCGGCGTTCGCCGCGACCAGCCGGGAGATCCCCTCGCGCAGGAGCACGTGGTCGTCGGCGAGCACTACCCGAATACTGGTCATCGCCGCAGATCGTACGCGGTCTATGTGGCCGGGTGCTATCACACCGTGAAGGGTGGTGCCCGCACACCTGCCGGCGGCGGGGATTCCGGCGCACAATGACGCCATGAGGATCGCCTGGTATGCCGGCCGCGCGACGTGGCGGCAGAGCTGGCGCGTCACCGTGGTGGTGGCGCTCATCGGCGGCCTGCTCGGCGCGGTCGCTCTCGGTGCACTCGCGGGGGCGCGCCGCACCGACTCCGCCTACGGCCGCTACCTGCGCTCGGTGAACGACGGCAACTTCATGGTGGATATCCCCGGTCCGATTCTCCAGGCGATCACGGCGATCGAGCATGCTCCCGGCGTGACCTCGAGCGCTGCCTGGATCGGAATGTCCGGCGATCCGGTCATCAACGGCAAGGTCGACGATTCGTTCCTCACCAACTCGCTCACCGGCACCATCGGCGGCGAGTTCTACCGGCAGGATAAGGTCACCGTGCTGGCCGGCAAGATGCCGTCACCGAGCTCTGCCAACCAGATCGTGCTGACGCAGAGCATGGCTAACGCTTTCCGGGCGCAGGGGACGCAGTTCCGCGTCGGCGACCGGATGACGTGGCAGCTCTACCGGCTCCCCTACTCGAACGGTGAAATCAAGCAGGAGAACCCGCCCCCGACGCGGCGGATTACTTTCACCATCGCGGCGATCGTTAACCTGTCTCCCGCGCTGGCCGACCAGTTCGATGAGACCGCGGGCGCGATCATGACACCGGCCGCCACGGCACCCTATCTCCGGGGCTGCGACCCCGCGGCCCCGGTCGACTGCCAGTGGAACTTCGGCTGGGCCTCATTGCGAATGCGGAACGGTGATGCGGGCGTGCCCGCGCTGCAGAACTGGCTGCAGCACTACGGGATCACGCTGATGAGCAACCCAGTACTGAGACCCTACGGCCCGTACCAGTTCTCCATTCACCGGCTCTCGACGGTCCAGCACGAGGCCCAGCAGGCGATCGAGCCGCAGGCGCTGGCGCTGGCGGTCCTGAGCGGGCTGGCCGCGCTCGCGCTCACGCTGCTGATGGCGCAGGGGCTGGCCCAGCTGCTGAGCCGGCCGGCGGCGGACGCGCCTACGCTGCGCGCCATCGGCGCCAGCCGGACCGAGGCCGCCGCAGCCACCGCCGGGTGGGGCGTTGTCGCCGTGGTCGGTGCCATCCTGCTATCAATCGCCGGAGCCATCGCCGTCTCGCCGCTCGCGCCCGTCGGCCCGGTCCGGGATTACGATCCGGCGCGTGGTTTCCAGGCCGACTGGCTGGTGCTCGGAGGCGGCGGGGCCGTGCTCCTGCTCATTCTGCTGACCCAGCTCGCGTGGCTCGCCTGGCGCGCGGTCCGGCAGGGCCGCGAGCTCCCGGCACCTAGGGCGTCCGCCCTCGTGGCCGCCGCCAGCCGCGCCGCGCTGCCGGTGACCGTCGTCACCGGGATCCGCCACGCGCTCGAGCGCGGAACTGGTCGGCTCAAGGCGCCCGTGCTCGTCACGCTCACGGGCTCAGTCGTCGCGGTCGCCGCCCTCGTCGCCGCGCTGGTGTTCGGCGCCAGCCTCACCGGCCTGACCACGCACCCGGCACGATACGGCTGGAACTGGAACTTGTTCATCGAGTCGTCCGGCGGCTGGGGCAGCTGGCCCATAGGCGCCAAGGATCCGCTGGTTCCATTGGTCAGAGACCAGCCGGGTGTTCTGGGCTGGTCCGAGCTGGGCTTCGCGCAGGTCAGCCTCGGCTCGACCGAGTTCCCGGTCATGGGTATCGTGCCACATGGCCAGGTCGTCGAGCCTCCCACGACCAGCGGCCACCCGCTCACGGGTGAGAACCAGGTCGAGTTCGGCGCCGAGACCATGCGCCAGCTCCGGCTCCACCTTGGCGAGAAAATTCACATCGGCGACGACCGTCATCCGATCACCGTGGTGGGCACCGTAACGCTGCCCTCAATCGGAGTCGTGCTCACCGACCACGTCTCGCTCGGGCGGGGCGCGATGATGGAGGAGGACACGCTCCTGGCGATCCTCCTCGGCCCGAACTCCGGCCCAGTCGGAGACAACCCGGAGCTGAACGTGGCCCTGCCCGTCTATCCGTCGGCAGCGGTTTTCGACGTCAGCTCGCAGGCCGAAGGCAACGCGCTGGCGAAACGGATCATCAAGGCCGTCGGCGCGCAGCCCGGCAACGCGGGCTCCCTCTACCCGCTGTCCCCGCAGCTGGGCGCCCCGGTCCGGAACGCCAGCCAGATGGGCAGCCAGCCCCGGACGCTCGCGATCGGCGTGGCGATCGCCGCGGTGCTGGCGCTCGGCCTCACGATCCTGGCTTCCGTCCGGGAGCGGCGCCGGGACCTGGCCCTGCTCAAGGCCCTCGGCCTGCGGTCCCGCCAGATCCGGGCGGTTGTCGGCTGGCAGACCACGACGATCCTGGTCATCGCGATCGCAGCCGGGGTGCCGCTCGGCATTGCGGCCGGGAACTGGCTGTGGACCACCTTCGCGAACTCGATCGGCGTCGTGCCCCTGCCGGTGGTGCCCGCCACGGCCCTGGTGGCCGGCATCGGGGCGCTGCTCGTCGGCGGGAACCTGCTGGCCCTCTGGCCCGCGCACCTGGCGGCGCGGATCGCGCCGGCCGCTACCTTCCGCACCGAGTGAGGCGCCCGGTCAGTTCGCGTCGCGCAGGTAGCTCAGGACGGCGAGAACCCGGCGGTGACTGCGGTCGTCCGGCGGCAGCTCCAGCTTCCCGAAGATGCTGGCGACGTGCTTTTGGACGGCACCGGTCGACACGACCAGGACCTCGCCGATGCTGCTGTTGGAATGGCCCTCGGCGATCAGCGAGAGCACCTCGCGCTCGCGAGCCGTCAGCCGGGTGAGCGGGCCGCGGGCCCGCCCGCGGGCGAGCAGCTGCCTGACGACCTCAGGGTCCAGGGCGGTCCCGCCGCCGGCCACGCGGCGCAGGCTCGCGATGAACTCGCTCACGTCGGCCACCCGGTCCTTGAGCAGGTAACCGGTCCGGCGGGTGTCGCCGGCCAGCAGCTCGGTGGCATACCGCTCCTCGACGTACTGGGACAGCACGACGATGCCGACCCCGGGCCAGCGCGAGCGGATCTCCAGGGCCGCCCGCAGGCCCTCGTCGGTGTGCGTGGGCGGCATGCGCACGTCGACGATCGCGAGATCCGGTGCCAGCGCGGCAACCGCGCTCAGCAGCTGCGGCGCATCCGGCACCGCGGCCACGACATCGAACGAGTCGTCGCGCAGCAGCGCGGAGATCCCCTCGCGCAGCAGCAGGTTGTCCTCGGCAATCACGACGCGCACGGGATCACCGCCGTCACCGTCGTCGGACCGCCCTTGGGGCTGTCCACCGACAGGCTGCCGTCCACGGCGGCCAGCCGCCCGGCCATGCCCGCGAGACCGCCGCCGGGAGTGACCACCGCGCCGCCGACGCCGTCGTCGGTTACCGCCACCACCAGGTCTCCGCTCTCGTCGCTGATCCGCAGCGCCGCCTGACTCGCCGACGCGTGCTTGGCCAGGTTGGCGATCGCCTCCGCAGCGGTGAAGTACGCGACTGCCTCCTGATTATGACCTGGCCGCCGGCGGAGGCGGACCGACACCGCCACCGGTACCGGAGCGCCGGCCACCAGTGCGGACAGCGCCGCGTCCAGACCGCGCTCGTCCAGGATGGCCGGATGAATGCCGCGCGCGATGCTCCGCAGGTCGGCGAGCGCCTCCTTGGCATCGGAGTGAGCCTGCCGCAGCAGGTCATTCGCCGCCGCCGGATCGCGGTCCATCCGCGCCCTGGCCCGGTCGATCTGCATGGCCAGTGACACCAGCCGCGGCTGGACCCCGTCGTGCAGATCGCGCTCGATCCGGTGCCTCTCGATGTCGCCGGCGTCAATCGCCAGCGCCCGTGACTGCGCCAGCCGGTCGACCTCGCCAGCCAGGAACTCGGCCCGGTCCGGCCCTAGCATCCGCTGGCCCAGTGCCGCGTCCAGGCGGGCGAACGCCCGGACCAGAGGCGGGAACAGCAGCAGCACCGCGAAACCAGTCAGGCCGGCCGTCACCTGCGCCCCCGCGCCGAGCACGCCGTGACCGAAGAACCAGCTGGTAAACGCAGGCGCCGTCGATCGGCCCCGCAGCGGGACGACGAACACCAGCCCGATGAAGGTCCACCAGCACAGCCCCAGGACGAAACCCGCCGCCGCGACTACCGGCGCCCGGATGACCTGATATCTGGCCAGCCGCCAGGCAGCGGCGCTGCGCCGCCAGTCGCGCTGAGCCGCGATCACCGGCTGGCCTGGCTGCCGGACCGGGAGCCGCGGCGGCGCGATCCTCAGCCCGTACGAGCGCCTGATCCGGCTCCGGTCGGCCCGGCCGAGCACGGTCCCCAGTCGCAGGGCCGCGGCCAGCAAGATCGCTCCCAGGCCTACGACCCAGCTCAGCGCGACGGCCAGGGTCACCGCGAGCACGACCGCGACGCAGAAGAAGGCCCCGGTCAGCAGCGAGAAGGCTAGCGCGGCGGTCAGCAGCCAGGTATCCGCCGCGATCGGGCCGGCGAGCACCCTGGCGGCCCACGGTCTCGGCTGCCCCGCATCCGGCCTGCTCACCACTGCGGTGCGCCCGGCCGGAGAGTGTGCATGCTTCCAGCGTAGGAAATGCGGGACCGGCCGCGGAAATCCTGCCCGCCCCCGTAGCTCACTGGGGCTAGCCCTACCCCGATCCGGGTGATAGCAGCAATGCCTCCCGCGCCCGCCGGCAGCAGCCTGGAACACATGCAAGCGACAACCGGCTTCCCCCATGCCAGCAACCAGGCCGGGCCGGCCGGCCGAGACGACCGCGGCCGGCCGGTCCCGGCTCCCGATCCGGTCGTCCTGGACAGCGTCTCCAAGCGCTACGGCCGCCGGCGCCACGCCGTCCAGGCGCTCAGCGACGTGACCGTCAGCTTCCCCGGCGGGACGCTGACTGCCGTGGTCGGCGCATCCGGTTCGGGCAAGTCCACGCTGCTGCAGTGCGCGGCCGGCCTTGACACTCCGACCTCGGGCACGGTGCGGATCGCCGGTACCGACCTGTCCGGCCTGAGCCGCCGCAGGCTCTCGGTCCTGCGCCGGCGCCGGGTCGGCTTCGTCTTCCAGGCGCTGAACCTGGTGCCGACGCTCACCGTCGCCGAGAACATCGCGCTGCCGCTCCGCCTCGACGGCCGGCCGGCGCGCAAGGACGTCGTGACCCGGCTCGGTGAGGCAGTCGGCATCGGCGCGCAGCTGGGCCGCCTCCCGCACACGCTGTCGGGCGGGCAGCAGCAGCGCGCCGCTATCGCCAGAGCGCTGATTACCAGCCCGGACGTCATCTTTGCCGACGAGCCAACGGCGGCGCTCGACCTGGTCACCGCCGACGGCATCCTCGGCCTGCTGCGCGAGGCGGCGAACGATCCCCGGCGGGCGGTCGTGATCGTCACGCACGACCCGGTTGCCGCCAGCCGGGCCGACCGGGTGCTGATGCTCGACGCCGGCCAGATCGTGACCGAGATGACCGCCCCCGACGCCGCGGCGGTTGCCGCCGTCCTGCAGCGGCAGGGGCCACGGCGATGATGGGTGTCATCGCCGCATCGCTGCGCCGTCCTGCGCCGCTGATCGGCAGCCTGGTTGCCCTTGTCTTGTCCGCGCTCATCATCGTGATCGCGGCTTCCTTCATCGGCACCGGCAGTCACGCCACCGGCGCGGTTGACCGCTTGGCCGCCGCGGACGTCATCGTGACCGGCCGCCAGCAGCTCACGGTCCGCGCGGACGGCGGGCCGCAGACGGTGCCGCTGCCGGACTACCGACGCGTTCCGGCGGCGCTGGCCGCCCGGCTCGGCTCGCTGCCCGGCGCCCGGGCCGCGGTCCCCGACGCTTCGTTCCCGGTCGCCCTGATTCTGCCGGGCGGCCGCGTGGTCACCGGCACCGCCGCGGCGCCCCTGGCCGGCCAGAGCTGGACCAGCGCGCGGCTCGCCCCGTTCCGGCTCATTGCGGGCACGCCGCCGGCAGCGCCCGGCCAGGTCGTCGTCGGGTTGCAGCTGGCCCGGCAGGGCGGCCTGCGCACCGGCTCCGTGGTGCGGCTGGCCGGGGCGGACCGGCCGGCGCTGCGAGTGACCGGGGTCGCGTCCGACGGGCGGGCCGACGCCGCATCCGCGAGCTCGGTGTTCTTCGCCCCGGCGCAGGCAGCCGCACTCTACGGTCATCCCGGCCAGGCTGACCTCATCGGCGTGATCGCCAGGAACGGAACGGGGTCCCCAGCGCTCGCGGCCGAAGTCAGGTCGGTGACCGGCGGGCAGTACACGGTGGCGACCGGCGCCGCCCGCGGAGCAGCGGAGGACCCGGCCATCGCCGGCGATGACGCCGACATCGAGGGACTTGGCGGCAGCGCGGGTGCCGACATCATCGTCATCGCGCTGTTCGTCGTGGCGGGCACGGTCGCGCTGTCGGTGAGCCAGCGGCACCGCCAGTTCGCGCTGCTGCGTGCCGTCGGCGCCACGCCCGGTCAGGTCCGCCGCGCAGTCCTCGCCGAGCTGGCCGTGCTCGGGGTGGCGGGCGGCGCCGCCGGATGGCTGCCCGGATGCTGGCTGGCCAGGCGGGCCGTGCGCGGGATGGTCGGCCACGACCTGCTCCCGCCGGGCGCCGCCGCCTGGACGAGCCCGTGGCTGCTGCTCATCGCGGTGGGCAGCTGCGTGGTGATCGGCGCGCTGTCGGGGCTGCTGGCTGCCCGCCGGGCGGGCCGGGCGGCGCCGGCCGACGCCCTGCGCGACTCGGCCGCCGACCGCCGCTGGCCCCACCCGGTCCGCACCGGGCTCGGGCTTGCCGGGCTCGGCGGCAGCGGGGCACTGGTCGTCGCGATTACCCGCGGCGGGGCCGGCACCCAGGAGCTCGGCACGGCGCTGTCGCTCCTGCTCGCGCTGATGGTGACCGTGGCGCTGCTCGGCCCGCTGCTGGCCGCGCTCGCCGAGCTCCTCCTGCGGCTGCCGGCGCGGGCCGGCGGCGTGGCCGGACGGCTGGCGATGGCCGAGGTCGCCAGCCAGCCCCGGCGGATGGCCTCGGCGTTCCTCCCGGTCGCCCTGTCGCTCGCGTTCGCCGGAACCGTCTACTTCCTCGACACGACGGCCGGGCACACCGCCGACGTCCAGGAACGCCAGCGGCTCACCGCGGCCGAGGTCGTCACCGCTCCAGGGCCAGGGGTCGCCCCGGCGGCCCTGGCCGCCATCTCGCGCCAGCCGGGCGCGCTTGACGTCGTCGGGCTGACGCCGGCTCAGATCACCGTGACCGATCCCGACCTGGACACGATCGCGGGAGAGGTGGTCAGTGGCGGGTCGCTGCCCGGCGTTCTGGACCTCCACGTGACCGCGGGCAGCCTCCGCCGCCTGGCGCCAGGGCAGATCGCGCTGAGCGCGGTCGAGGCGAGCGCTGGTCAAATGAACGCGCACCTCGGCAGCACGATCACCGCGTGGCTGCCGGACGGCGCACCCTACCGGGCCCGGGTGTCGGCCATCTTTACGCGGTCGTTCGGCTTCGCGGACGTGCTCATTCCGGCCAGCGCGGCCGCCGGGCACCTGCCCTCGCCCGCGGTCGGGCAGATCCTGGCGCAGGGAGGGCCGCCGGGCGCGCTCGGCGGGTTGCGAAACCGGTTCCCCGGCCTGCAGGTCAGCGGCCGTCAGCTGGTCAACGCCGAGGATCAGCAGATGCAGTCGCAGACCGACTACCTGAACAAGCTGATCCTCGCCTCGATCGTGCTCCTGGCCGCGATCACGGTGATCAACACGCTGGTGATGACCACCGTGGGCCGGCGCCAGGCGCTCCTGCTCCTGCGCCGGGTCGGCGCGACCACCGGCCAGCTGCTCGGCGTCACGGCATGGCAGTCGGCGCTGCTCGCCGGGACGGGCATAGTCCTCGGCGTGACCGCGGGCGGCGTCACCCTGTCGACCATGACCAGGGCGATCACCGGGACGTGGCCGTATGTCCCGGTCACGGCCGGGGTCGCGCTGATCGTGGCCGTGATAGCGCTGACGCTGGCCGGGACGCTCGGCCCGACCGTGCTGCTTCTCCGGCGGTCCGGAGCCGACCAGGCCTGAGGCGGCGGGCGGGTTCGTACACTATGCGGAAGATGAGCACTGCCACGCCATGGATCTTCGTCGACTGCGAGGCCCGCGGCATCAGCCCGGTCAACGGGGTGCTGACCGAGTTCGGGGCCGTTCACTACGACACCCGCGACACCTTTCACGGACGCCTGTTTGAGGCCACCCCGGACCCCGCGAACCCGGCGATCAGCCTCGTCGGCGAGCGGGTCGCGTACGACCTGGAGGTGGCCGAGAGCTTCGCGGCCTGGCTCAGGGAGCATCTGGGCGCCGGCCGGCCTGTGTTCGTGAGCGACAACCCCGCCTACGACTGGCAGTGGATAGCCGGCATGTTCGACCGGGCCGGGATGGAGAATCCGTTCGGGCACTCGGGCCGGCGCATCAGCGACTTCTGGGCCGGCCTCAACCGGAACTGGGGCGAAACGCAGGGCTGGAAGCGGTTCCGGAAGACGGCCCACGACCACAACCCGGTCAACGACGCGATGGGGAACGTGGAGGCGTTCGACGAGATCCTGCGGCTGGCCAAAGGCTCATCAACCGCTTCATAACTCGCCTATCGAGCAGCACCTGACCGCCGGGAGGCCCGCGCCCGGCTGCTCTGCTTCGACCAGCTGAACTCCAGCTCGATCTCGACCTCGTCGCCCTCGACCTCGACCTCGAACTCGGCGGCGAGCTGATCCGGCACGTGAACCTGAATCTCGCTCTGGCCGAGCTGCAGATCCACGTCGCCATCGGCGGCGAGTGCCTTCGACAGCAGCGAAAGCCAGGCGGCCGCCTCGTCGCGGCTCATTGTCTCCTTGTGCTCGATCTTGACGTCGGACATAGGCCCTCCCGACCGATTGCCGTCCTCCTCCGCATCGTCTGCCGGTGCCGACGCCCGGGCATCCCCCTGATCGGGTGATGTGCGGCGGGGCCGGGCTCCGTCAGCTGACGAAGCCCGGCCCCGCCCCGGCCGGGTCTAGGACGGCGATCCCACGCAGGCGTACGGCGGACCGACGGCCGCGGGCAGCGAGGTGACACCCGCCGGCAGCGTGCCGTTCAGCGCGTAGTACGCGAGATCGGTGGCGAGTGCCTGCGTGTCCGCGGCCGTGTCGCTGGCCGCGTCCACGAAGGCATCGGCTCCGGGCAGCGAGTTCAGCGGCCCGAGGTAGTAGTAGAACGGAGTCGAGCCGGCGGGCAGCGCCGACGGGTTGGACCAGCCGCAGAGGTCGAAGTACAGCGCCGCGACTGCCGGACTGCCGACCGCCAGCACCAGGTACTGACCGCTCAGCGTGTCCGCCCACGCCGTCGCGAACGACGTCGTGACCTGGGTGGCCGGCAGGCCCGCTGCGGCCGCCGCGGCCTGCGCGGCCGCCGCGTCACCCGGATCGGCGGCGTACAGGACGATCTGGTTCGCCCACGTCGCCGGCGTGTCCGGCAGCGTCAGCGACGTCCAGGTGCCGGACGGGTCGCCGCTTCGCGCGCCGGTGGTCTCCTCGGTGAGCCCGGCGGCACTGGTCAGGAACAGATTCGATGGCTCCTCTTCCACCTGGTAGGCGGTAGCGGCGTAGATGCCCGTCGCCGTGCCCGGCAGCGTCGCCGTCGTCCAGCCGCTTCCGTCGTTGTAGGCGACGGCGGGCGAGCCCGACGCGGTCAGGTAGAACGCCTCGGTGCCGAGCGGATCCGCGATGGTGGACGACGTCGCCGAGCCCGGCTGCCCGGGGAAGTCGCCGGGCGTACCCGGGATCGCGGCCGGCAGCAGGTAGGTGGTCGCCGCGAGCGAGCTGGTCGCCGCGGGCGTTGCCGGAAGGTCCGTGACGACCCACGCCCCGGCCGCGGTCGGGCCAGCGGCGGTCGCCTCGGCGAGGCTGCCGCCGTGCGCGTCGACGTAGAACACGGCCGGCTGTCCGCCGGGCGTCGTGGTCGCCGCGAGCGAGCCGCCGGACGTGGTCTTGGCCGGCAGGCCGCGGCTCAGCCAGCTGCCGCCCGCTGACCAGAACGCCCGGATGGTGCCGGCCGGGCCGACCGCGAAGATGTCGGGACCGCTAGTCGTGTCCGCCAGCGTCAGCGACGCCGCGCTGACGGGCGGGGCATCGGTCACCAGCTCGCTGGTGCTCCACCCGTCCGGCCCGAGCACCGACTGCGCCAGGTTCCCCGCCGTGTCGACGAAGAACACCGCCGGGCCGCCGCTCCCGGTGGTCGTCGCGACGATCGTGCCGCCGGCCACGGGCTGGCCGGGAAGCTCCTGGGTCACCCAGCCCGACGTGCTCTGGTACGTTTCCGCCAGCGAACCGTCGGCAGCGCGGTAGTAGGCGTGCGGCGTCATCGCGTCCGCGTTCGCGGCATCGGGGTAGCTGAGCGCGGCAAAGTTCCCCGTCGCTGACGGGTCGCCGGGCACAGCCAGCTGCAGCCAGGCTCCGCCGTCCCAGCTATCTACCGCGAGCCCGCCGGCCGAGCGGGTGAACGTGTACTGCAGGACCGGCAGCGGGTCGTAGTAGATCCCGTCGTACGGCGCCGAGGTCACCGCCGACGACGCCGCGAGCACGCTGACGTTCCGCACCAGGGTGGTGACCGTTCCGGAGCTCGACGTCAGCGTCACGCTCACCGTGTAGGTGCCGGGCTCGCTGAAGTAATGGGTCACGTCCGTGCCGGTGGCGTTCGTCGTGCGGCCGTCGCCGAACGTCCAGTAGTAGCCGGTGACCGAGCCGCCGGGGACGGCACCGAACGCGTGGAACGAGCCGGTGGTGCCGGCGACCGCCGTCGCCGGGCCGGTCATGAGGCCCAGCGGCCGGGGCTGCTGGGCGGCAGCGGGCGGAGTCACGATGGCCCACTGCTCGCCAGGGCCCTCCACGGACGCCGCGAAGGCGGACATGCTGGTGATCCCGGTGTCGTACTCCACGTGGATGTCGGGGTTGGCGGCGAAGTCGCCGTTGACCATGTCGATAGTGCCGTCCGAGCTGACCGACGTCACGATGCCGACATGGTCGGCGAAGTCTGGGAAGTTGCCGGGGCTGAAGAACAGGATGCTGTCACCGGCCTGCGGCGTTCCGGTGTCGAGCTGCGGGCTCTGGCCGTTGGCGACCGCCCAGCTGTAGTAGGACACCGCGCCCGCGTTGATGGTGTTCATGTCCGCAGTGATGCCGGCCTGCTCCCAGACCCACTTGTTGAAGTCAGAGCACCAGGTCTCGTTCTCGTTCTCGACGCCGAAGCTGGAGTTGAAGCCGCAGCCGTCGGAGTCCGCGGAGAACCCGGCGATCATCGTGGTGTAGGGGTCGCAGTCCACGCCGTTGAAGTTGTTCACGACCGGGTTGTCGTCGACGCCCACCTGGCTCAGCGCGATCGCGGCGATCGTCTGCCCGAGGCTGGCGGTGCTGGCATCGGCCGGAGCGGCGGCAGTTCTCTTGACCCCGGTGGTCTTAGCCGCGGCCGACCGGGCCGCTGCGGGTAGCGCGGCCAGGGCCCGCCTGGCGCTGTCGCGCTGCGCGGCGGCCGACGTCGTGCAGGCCGCCGGGTCACCCAGATGCCATGCCGACTTGAGGGCGGCCGGCAGGCCATCACCGCAGCCGTACAGCCCCGACTGCACCAGGCGCCACCTGCCGCCCGCCTCGGTGAAGACGCCGGTGGCCGCGCCGTCCTGGAAGTCGGCCGCCACCTTCCTCACCGCCGACCTGGCGGGCATGAAGCTCGCGATCGCCCACTCATGGCCGCCGGCCGAGCCGATGTGCAGGCTGCCGGCGCGGATGCCGTCGACGTCGGCGGCGGGGACGTGCCTGGCCGCCTCGAAGGCTCCCGTCAGAGCCGCCGCCGCGGACGTGGCGGGAGACGATGCGGCCTGCGCCGCGGCCACGGGCACAGCCGTGACCGCCGCGAGGACCACCAAGCTGGCGAGCGCTCGTAGCGCCAGGCCCATAGCTCGTTTTCTTATCACTGCTGCGCCCTTCCGTCGGGACCCGCCGCTCGCCGCGCCCGATGTCCGTCCGCGCGCGAAGGGACGGAACTAAGTTTCAGCAGGTCATTAAGTTACATTATTATTTAGTTATTTGGCAATTATTGACTCGCATCGTGCGGTCGTGTTAAACCGGCACGATGCGGACGGCTGATTGCGGTGACGCGCGCGCGGCGACGGGCCTGCGGACCGCGCTGGCCGCGGCCGCGCGCGACTACGGCACGCCGGTGTACGTCCTCGATATGGCCGCGGTGGCCCGCGCGGCAGCTGAGGTGGAGACCGCGTTCGGCGGCCCCTGGCTGCGGCACTACTCGCTGAAGGCCAACGACCTGCCGGCCGTCACCAGCTTCCTGCTCGGCCGGGGCTGGGCGGCGAGCGTCGTGTCCACCGGGGAGTGGCAGCACGCCCGGTCCGGCGGAGCCGCCAGCGACGGCCTGGCGTTCGAAGGCATCGGCAAGACGGACTGGCAGCTTGACTGCGCCGTGCGTGAGTCCGCGGCCGGTACGCCGCTGCGCTGGCTATCGGCGGAGTCAGCGGACGAGATCGCACAGCTGCGCCTGCTGGCGGACCGGTACGGCCTCGGCGGCCGCGGGCCGGCGCCGGTCGACCTGCTCGTGCGGCTGAATCCGCAGGTACAGCCGGAGACCCGCGCGGAGCTGGCCGTCGGCGCGGCCGCCAGCAAGTTCGGCATGAGCCGCAAAGAGATTGCCGGCCTGGCCGTCCGCGGCCAGCTCGACGGCGGCGGACTGCGCCTGCGCGGCGTGCATGTGCACGTCGGGTCCGACCTGCGGGACGTGCGCGCGTGGGCGCAGGCCGGGGTGCGGGCGGCCGCGCTGCTCGCCGACCTCGCCCGCGTTGTGCCGGGCGGCACGCTCGACACGATCTGTTTCGGCGGCGGGTTCCCGGTCGGGCCGGCCGCCCCGGCCCCGGCGCAGTTCCGCGGCGCGCTCGAGGCGGCGCTGGCCGAAGCCGGCCTGGCCCTGCCGGCCAGGCCGGCCATCGAGCCCGGCCGCTTTCTGGTCGGACCCGCCGGCTGGCTCGTCAGCAGCGTGCTGCACGTGCGCCAGGACCGGCCGGCGGCACAGCAGGTGGTGCTCGACGCGGGCATGACCGAGCTCATCCGCCCCGCGCTCTACGGCAGCCACCACCGGGTCCACGCGATCGCGACCAGATCGCCCCGCGGCGCCGCGGCGTTCCCGACCCTCCTGGAAGGGCCGCTGTGCGAGAGCACCGACTCGCTCGGCACGCATCAGCTGCCGCCGCTGCGCCGCGGCGACCTGGTGGCCATCCAGGACGCGGGCGCCTACGCGGCGTCGTTCACGTCGCGCTACAACGGCCGGCCGCAGCCGGCCGAGGTGCTGCTCTGGCCCGGCGGGTCACTGCAGCGCTGTGATCGCCCCCCGCTCGAACTCCGAAGGGAAGCCAGTCCCGATGAAATCCTTTGCTGACCTTCGGCGGCCGCTGCTAGGCATCGCCGCCATCACGCTCGTGGCTGGACTCGCCGCCTGCGCCTCCGACGGCACCGGCGCCGCGGGCCTGACCACGGCCGAGTCGCAGGCCGCGAACAGCGAGACCGCGATCGTGCCGACGCAGCAGGGCAGCACGGCCGACGACATCTACCCGCTGGTGACCGGCCCGCAGGTCACGCCGTTCAACGAGCAGATGTTCCAGGATCAGATGTACCAGCCGATGCTGTGGTACGGCGGGGAGCCGGGCAACGAGTTCGGCTTCTACAACCAGATGAGCATCGGCAACCCGCCGGTGTGGAGCAACGGCGACACCGTCGTGACGGTCACCCTGAAGAAGTACTACTGGTCGGACGGGCAGCCGGTCACGGCCAGGGACATCACGTTCTTCATGAACCTGCTGGAGGCCGACAAGGACAACTACGGCCTGTACACGCCGGGCGAGTTCCCCGACAACGTCAAGAGCTGGGTCGCCGTGAACGCGAGCACCGTCCGGTTCACGCTGACCAAGGCCTACTCCCCCGAGTGGTTCGATACCGCCGAGCTGACCGACATCACGCCGTTCCCGCAGCAGGAGTGGGACCGGACCTCGGCCAGCGGCGCCGACGGCAACTACGACCTCACCAAGTCCGGCGCGGTCGCGGTGAACAAGTTCCTGATCAGCCAGGCCCAGCAGCTCGACACCTACGCCACGAACCCGATCTGGCAGGCCGTCGACGGGCCGTGGCGGCTCAAGGCGTTCTCCACCCGCGGCGACATCGACCTCGTACCGAACCAGCACTACTCGGGTCCGGTCAAGCCGAAGCTCAAGGAGCTCATCGAGCGGCCCTTCACCAGCGACACCTCGGAGTTCAACGCGCTGCTCGCGGGTACCGGCCTGACCGAGGGCTACGTGCCGAGCGAGGACAACAGCCAGATCCCCGCGCTGGAGGCGGCGGGCTACAAGATCTACAGCACCCCGACCTACGGCATCAACTACATCGTCATCAACTTCAACAGCCCGACCGCCGGCTACCTGTTCCGGCAGCTCTACATCCGGCAGGCGCTGCAGCGGGTCGTGAACCAGCCGCAGGACGTCAAGTACGCCTACAACGGGGAGGCAACGCCAACCTACGGGCCGGTGCCGCTCGCTCCCGCATCGCCGTTCACCACCGCCTACGAGCGGGCCAACCCGTATCCGTTCAGCGTGTCCGCCGCGGTCAGCCTGCTGAGCAGCCACGGCTGGTCGATCCACAAGGGCGGCACTGACACGTGTGTCCGGCCAGGCACCGCCGCGAACGACTGCGGCGCCGGCATCAAGGCGGGCCAGCAGCTCGTCTTCAAGATCGTGTACGCCAGCGGCGACCCGCAGTACAGCATCATGATGGAGAATTTCCAGTCCGCGGCCAGCCAGGCAGGCATCGCCGTCCAGCTCAGCGAGGGCCAGTTCAACGAGATCACCGGCGTCACCGGGGTCTGCTCCATGGGCCAGTCGGCCTGCAAGTGGGACGGCGTCATGTACGGCGGCACGACCTTCGGCGTGTATCCGACCGGCAACGGCATGTGGAACACCGGCGCGAACGGCCAGGGCAACTACACCAGCCCCACCGCGGACGCGCTGATCAACGACACCGAGTACGGGTCGAACCCGGCTGACTTCGCCCGGTACGTCAACTACCTGTCGCAGCAGCTGCCGATGATCTGGATGCCCTGGCAGCAGTCCGACAACAGCGTCGTGCTGAAGAACCTGCAGGGCTTCAGCGGAGATGAGGAGAACCCATTCAGCGACATGTACCCGGAGAACTGGTACTACTCGAAGTAAGCGCTAGGAGCCGGTTATGGGCACCTACGCCGTCCGGCGGACCGGGCAGGGCCTCATCGTCGTGATCGTGGTGTCGTTCATCACGTTCATCGAGGCCCACCTGCTTCCTGGCAACCCGGCCAGGGCGATCCTGGGCGTGCACGCGAGCAGCGCGCAGATCCAGGCATTCGACATCGAGAACGGCTACAACAAGGCCCTGCCGATCCAGTACGTGGACTACGCCATCCGGCTGCTGCGCGGCAACCTCGGGTTCTCCTACGTGCTGAACCAGAGCGTGGCCTCGCTGCTGGCCGAGCGGCTGCCCGCCACCGTCATCCTGGTCGGTCTGTCGGTGCTGGTGTCGCTCATCGCGGCGATCCCGCTGGCCGTGCTGCAGGCGGTGCGGCGCAACCGGCCGGCGGACTACGTGCTCACGGGGTTCACGTTCGCGTTCTACTCGATGCCTACGTTCTGGCTCGGGCTGATGTTCGTGATGCTGCTGGCCGTCAAGGCGCATGTGTTCCCGCCGATCGCGCCGCAGGGCGGCCCGGTGCAGATCCTGCAGCATCCGCAGGGCCTGGTGCTGCCGGTGCTCACGCTCGCCCTCGGCAACATCGCGGCGTTCAGCCGGTACCTGCGGTCGTCGCTGCTGGACAACCTGGCGATGGATTACGTGCGCACGGCCAGGGCCATCGGCAGCAGCAACCGCAGGGCGCTCTACGTGCACGTGTTCAAGAACGCGCTGGCGCCGGTGATCACCCTCATCGGGCTGAGCCTGCCCGGCATCCTCAGCGGCGCGCTCATCACCGAGTCGATCTTCAACTACCCCGGCATGGGCCTCCTGTACTGGAACTCGGCCCTGTCCCAGGACTACCCGGTCCTGCTCGGCGTCACGATCGTCGTGGCCGTCGGCACGGTGGCCGGCTCGCTGATCGCGGACCTGCTCTACGCGGTCGCCGATCCGCGCATCCGGTACGGGAGGCCGGCCTGATGGGCGAGGCAGTAACCGAGGCGGCCAGGCAGGGACAGATGGCGGCCGACGGCGAGATCGTCTCCCTCGGCAGCCCGATCCGGCTGGGCGTGCAGACGCTGGTGAAGAACCGCGCCGCGCTGGTCGGGCTCATCGTGGTCCTGATCATGCTGGCCTTCTCGTTCATCGGCCCGCTCTTCTACCACACCAACCAGATCGCCACGAACCTGCCGGACTCGCTGCGCCCGCCCGGCGCCGGGCATCCGCTCGGCACCGACAACGAGGGGTACGACGAATTCGGCCGGCTCATGCTCGGCGGCCAGACGTCGCTGGAGGTCGGCCTCGCGGCCGCCGTGGTGGCCACCGGAATCGGCATCGCCTACGGCGCGATCTCCGGGTTCGCGGGCGGCATCGTCGACGGCCTGATGATGCGCGTCGTCGACGGGCTGCTCGCGGTGCCCACGCTGTTCCTGCTGGTGTACCTGTTCACCGTGTTCCAGGCCAGCGTGCTGCTCATGATCCTGGTCATCGGCCTGGTCGCGTGGCTCGTGCCCGCCCGGCTGGTGCGGGCGGAGACCCTCAGCCTGCGCACCAGGGAGTTCGTCCAGGCGGTCCGGTCCATGGGCGGCACCAGGCGGCGGATGATCTTCCGGCACATCATCCCGAACACCATCGGCACGATCATGGTGAACGCGACGTTCCAGGTGGCCGACGCGATCCTGGCGCTGGCGAGTCTCAGTTTCCTTGGTCTCGGCATCGCGCCGCCCGCGGCGAACTGGGGCGGCATGCTGTCGACCGGCGTGACGTACACCTACGCCGGCGACTGGTGGCTGATTTACCCGCCGGGTCTGTGCATCCTGCTCACGGTGATGGCATTCAACGCCGTCGGCGACGGGCTGCGGGATGCGTTCGAGGTCCGGCTCCAGCGACGGTGAGGTGATTGTCAGTGCTCGACCTACTGATAACCGGCGGCGACATCTACGACGGTACCGGCGCGCCGCCGGTGCGCGCCGACCTCGGCATCGACGGCGACCGGATCGCGCTGCTGAGCTCGCGGGGCAGCGCGACGGCCGCGACCGTGATCGATGCCGCCGGCCGGGCCGTCTGCCCGGGCTTCATCAACATCCTCAGCCACTCCTACTACAGCATCCTGACCGACCCGCGGTCGCTCGGTGAGCTCAGCCAGGGCGTCACCACGCAGATCTTCGGCGAGGGCAGTTCCATGGGCCCGCTGACCCCGGCCATGGCCGAGCGCGAGCGCGCCGACGGCGATGACGTGCGGTGGCTGCGGCTCTCTGAGTACCTCAGCTACGCGCAGCGGCGCGGGATCAGCCAGAACATCGCCTCGTTCATCGGCGCGGGCACGCTCCGCGCGCACGCGGTCGGCTATGACGACCGCCCGGCCACCGCCGCCGAGCTTGACCTGATGCGATCGCTGGTCGCGGAGGAGATGGCCGACGGCGCCCTCGGCATCGGCTCGTCGCTCATCTATCCACCAGGAAGCTACGCGAGCACCGCCGAGCTGACGGCGCTGTGCGCGGCAGCCGCGCCGTACGGCGGCCGGTACGCATCGCACGTCCGCAACGAGGGCGCCGGGCTGCTGGCCGCGACCGAGGAGTTCCTGGCCATCTGCCGCGACGCCGGAGTGCCGGGCGAGCACTGGCATCTGAAGGCGGCGGGCCCGGACAACTGGGGGCTGATGGCGGGCGCGATCGAGAAGCTGCAGCGGGCCAGGGACGCCGGCCTGCCGGTGACCGCCGACGTGTACCCGTACACGGCGAGCTCGACCGGGCTCACGACCATCATCCCGGACCGGTTTCACGAGGGCGGCAGGCAGGCGCTGTATGACCGGCTCGCCGATCCGGCCGCCAGGGCGCAGATCCGCGCGGAACTCGAGGCGAGCGGCCGGTGGGGTGACGTCAGCAGCGCCGAGAACGTGCTCGTGCTCCACGCCACCACCGAGGCGAACCGCCGGTTCCAGGGCCGCACGCTGGCCGACATCGCGGCCGAGCTCGGGGTTCATCCGATCGACGCGGCGATGGATCTGATCGGGAGCGACCGGTCCAGGATCGGCGTGGCGTTCTTCTCCATGGCCGAGGAGAACCTGCGGATGGCGCTCGCCCGGCCCTGGGTCTCGATCTGCTCGGACGGAGTGTCGATGGCGCCCGAGGGCGAGTTCCTGCGGGCGCCGACGCATCCGCGGGCCTACGGCAGCTTCGCCCGGGTGCTCGGGCACTACGTTCGGGATGAGGGTGTGCTCACGCTGCCGGAGGCGGTCCGGCGGATGACCTCGCTGCCAGCCAGCACGCTCGGGCTCTCGGGGCGCGGGCGCCTTGCGCCCGGCTACTACGCTGACGTCGTCGTACTGGATCCGGCGACGGTGGCTGACCAGGCCACGTTCGCCGATCCGCACCGGCTCGCGACCGGGGTTACCGACGTGATCGTCAACGGCCGCGTCACGATCGCGGGCGGCGCCTTCACCGGCACGCTGGCCGGCCGCGCCCTCGCGGGACCGGGCGCGCGCCGGCAGGCCACCGTCTAAGTACTTTCCTCTGGCCCGAGTTGGGTACTTCGCCGGTGTCGCGCCGGCCGCCGTCCCCCTACCGTCGTGCAGCATGGACATGAATTACCCGGCAGTTACGCGATCGGCCTTCATCGCCGCGGCCGGTGCCGGCACGGGCTGGCTGGTTACGGCCGACGTTGCCTGGGCCACGGCGGCCACCCACCGGGAGTGCGAGCAATCGGCCGGGATGTGCTTCGGGGCAGTGCCTGCGGGCCTCGCCCTCGGGCTGATCCTCACCATCGTCGCCAGTTTCGCGACGATGGCCGCCGCGGGCGCGAGGCCGCTATGGTTCACGGTGCCGGCCGCGTTCTTCGCCTTGTACCTCGCCACCGGCTTCTTCCTGCGCATTCACGGCGGCCACGGCCTGCATCCGGCCTGGGCCTACTGCCTGACGACCGCGTTCGCGCTGCTGGTGCCCGGCGTCGTCGTCTGGTGGCCGCGAGTCCGGAGTCCGCGATGACCGCCTGCGGCCAGCGCCTGGAGGGGATCACGGATCCGGCCGGCCCGCGTCCGGTGTCCCTGCGCCGGCGCGTCTGGCTGGTGACCCGGATTATCCGGCTGGCCCTGATGACCGCGGCCCGCGTGCAGATCTTCGTCCGGGTCGAGAAGGTCGGCGGCGGGAACGTACCGCGGCACGGCCGGGTGATCCTCGCCGGTAATCACCCCAGCCCGAGCGACCCGATCCTGCTGTTCGGCGGCCTGCGGCGCAACGTCTGCTTCCTGGCCGGGGAGTTTCTCTTCCGGCAGCCGGTGCTCGGTCCGCTGCTGCGGTGGATGGGCCAGATCCGGGTTGACCGTGGCACCGACAAGGCGGCGGAAGCGGCCGCCTTCGGCGAGCGCGTCCTCAGCCACGACGGCCTCGTTGTGATCTTCCCGAGTGGCCGGCTGACCAGGCCAGGCGAGCGCTACCGGGCCAAGACCGGCGTGGCCCGGATGGCATTCGCGACGGGCTCCCCGATCGTGCCGTTCCACCTGACCGGAACCGACCGGGTCCTCGGCGGGGGCCGGTTCCGGCCGATGCGCCGGGTGCGGATGGTCTTCGGCGAGCCGATCACCGTTCCGCTGGTCGCCAACCCGACCCAGGCGGACCTGGTCACGCTGACCGCGCGCGTGGTCGACGAAAGTGACCGCCTCGGCAGCGCCGGGGTCAGGCCTGGCCGCCTGAGCCCGCGACGGTAGCGTCCGGTGCGCTTTCTGGCTGCTTCGCGGCCTGACCGCTGGCCGCGCCCGGTGCGGCCCGCGGGCTGCGAATCGCGGGCACCACGAACGAAGCTGCGAACGCAACCAGGGTCACGGCCGCCGCGACCTCGAACGCCCTGGCGTACCCGTCGTTGAGGGCAGCCGCGCTCGAGCCGGCCGTCCTGGTCAGCAGGGCCTGCGTGCGATCGGTAGCGATGGTCGCGAGGACCGCCAGACCGAGCGACCCGCCGATCTGCCGCGAGGTATTCAGCACGCCGGACGCGAGGCCCGCCTCGCTGAACGAAACGCCGGCGGTGGCCGCCGCCGCGAGCGGTGTGAACAGCAGCCCCAGAGCGAGCGCGATGATGCAGCCAGGCCCGAAGACGTGCTCCCAGTACGAGGCCGCCGGCACGATGCGCGAGAGCCAGGCGAAGCCGACCGTCGCGCAGATCGTTCCCGCCAGCAGCAGTGGCCGCACTCCGGTGCGTGGCATGAGCCGGGAACTGACCTGAGCGCCGATGATGATGGTGATCGCCATGGGCAGGAACGCCATGCCCGCCCGCAGGGCGCTGTAGCCGAGAACGTTCTGCAGGTACAGGGACAGGAAGTACCACATCGCGAAGAACGCGGCCCCGACCAGGAACATCACGATGTTCGCGCCGGTCAGCGAGCGCGAGCGGAACAATCCGAACGGAACCAGCGGCGTGCGGGCGACTCGCAGCTCGATCACCGCGAAGACCGCCAGCAGGACGACGGAAGCCGCGAGCAGGATCAGGGTGTGCGCCGATCCCCACGGATGGGTTTCCGTCCCGACGATCGCGTAGATCAGCGCCCCCAGCCCGAGCGTCACGGCGATGGCGCCCACGATGTCCAGCCGCGGAGCCGGGCCGTCGCGATCGGCCGCCCGTGACTCGGTGAGCCAGACCAGCCCGGCAATCACGCCGACGATGCCGATGGGGATGTTCACGAACAGCACCCAGCGCCAGGACAGGGCCGAGGTCAGCACGCCGCCAAGGATTGCCCCGGCGGCGCCGCCAGCGCCGGCAACCGCGCTCCAGATGCCGAGTGCCCAGGCGCGTCGCTGCGGCGCGAATGTGGTCACGATGATCGTCAGGGTGGCCGGAGACAGCAGCGCCCCGCCGATGCCCTGGACCGCCCGGGCGGTGGTGAGCCAGGTCGAGTCCTGGGCGACGCCCCCGGCGAGGCTGGCGACCGTGAACAGCCCCAGGCCGAACAGAAACACCCGCCGGCGGCCGAACAGATCGGCGGCCCGGCCGCCGAGCAGCAGGAACCCCGCGAACGTCAGCACGTACGCGTTGACCACCCATTGCAGGCCGGACGGCGTGTAGTGCAGGTCACGGCCGATGGACGGCAGCGCCACGTTCACGATCGAGACGTCAAGCACGACCATGAACTGGGCCACGCAGGCGATGGCCAGGATGAGGCCGTCGGGGACGTGGCGGGTTCGAGCTGCAGAAATAGACATGAGATATGTCTATCATGATTAACGCCTATCGTGCCACGCGGTTAAACTTCGGCTATGCACGCGGACGCCGGCCCCGACGCCGAGCCGGTACGGATCGGCCCGCTGACGTTCCAGGCCAGCACCTGGTACCTGCTGTCGATGGCCGGATCACAGGCGCGGCACCTGTGGGCCAATGTGCTCGCGCAGCTCCATGTCAGCCCCAGCCAGTTCAAGGTGCTGCAGGCGCTCAGCGAGTCCGGGCCGCTTGGCCAGCATCAGCTCGCCGAGCTCATCACCATCGACCCACGCAACGCGGTCCCCCTGATCGACACTCTCGCCGAGCGCGGCCTGCTCGCCCGCGAGGTGGACCCGGCCGACCGGCGCCGGCGGGTGCTGACGCTGACCCCGGCGGGCCAGCGACTCTCAGCCGACCTTGCCTCGATCGCGGCGGAGATCGAGACCGACTTCCTCAGCCCGCTCACGGCCGCTGAGCAGCTCGCCCTGCGCCAGATGCTGCTGTCCCTGCTGCGCGCCGACGCCTGAGGAAACGCGGAACGCCGCCGGGGCAACCAGGCGCTTGCGGCCCGCCGGGAACTAGTGCCGTGCCAGGCATCGTTTGCCTCCCCCTGGCGCGGCCGCCGGACTACGACCAGAGTTCAGCCCGGCGCGACCACCAGGCCTCGGCGGCGGTCATCGCGCTCTCGGCCTCGCGGATGCCGTCGCCCACGAGCCCTGCGGTGGCAGCCCAGTGCAGGGGTACAAGGGCTAGAGCTCCGGGGAGCCATCGGTACTCGTCGCGAGTCAGCGGTTCCGGAGCCGTGCTTTCGTAGGCGTCGAGCAGTCGTCGCGGCTCGAGCAATTCGCCGCCCGGTGCGACCTGGTGCAGGCTCCCCGCGACGTCGTACAGCCGCTCCCTGACCCTCGCGAAATCCAGGTCGAAGGTGGCCCATGAGCCGTCTGACAGTTCTCCCGCGTTGC
>Ga0209380_10000261_pt1 | contig 36418 bp, 35 predicted proteins | sample HubBroMetageWFT6_FD_188347 | JGI IMG/M metagenome (GOLD analysis project Ga0209380, IMG submission 188347) | Warmed and freeze-thawed soil microbial communities from the Hubbard Brook experimental Forest, New Hampshire - Hubbard Brook CCASE Soil... | ecosystem: Environmental > Terrestrial >... | reverse complement strand
CCGCCGGCGCCGCAGCTGGCGCCGTCCCGATGGACTGGGACCAGACGAGCCGGCTCTTCGCCGCCGCGCGCTCGTACTGGGTGGCGACCACCAGCGATCGGTCGCTTCCGCCGGGCGCTGGCCGTGTGATGACCCCGGCGCGCCCGGCGGAATGCGGAGAACCGATCACGAGCCGGCCAGTGCCGGCTGCCGGACTGGGCTAGCCTGCCGCGTGGCGGTAGGCACCCCTTGGATGCCTGCTGCGAGCCAGGCTGTCCCGAACGCGAATACACAGACAGCCTCGAACAGGTAGCACGATTGCCAGCCGGTGCTCCAGCTGGTGGGCCACAGGCCTGTGTACAAGGCCAGGCCACCAGAAGCAAAGATGACGAAGCCGCCCCCAAGATAAATGCTGTCCGGGCCGCCGCGTTTGACGGCTTGCCAGATCATCGTGGCCCACGCCTTGCACCGCCCAGGGATCGTGTGCGGCTGCGGTCCGGTCGGCTGGCCGTACTCCGCGAAGATGATCCAGCAGAACAGGCCAAGCGTGAAGATCAGCACGAACGCAGCGCCGTGGTGGACCCAGTTGATCCACTGCGGTTCAGTACTCGGCCGCGGCGGTGCCGTCGGGTCGAACGCAACCAGCAGAGCGCACACACCTGCGAACAGCGTGCAGCGGTCCTGCCGTTCGGTGTGCCGGTAGAAGATCAGGAACACGCCAAGCGCGCAGAGCGCCCCGACGAACATGTTGCGCATGCTGGTGTAATACGAGCCGCTCATCGAGTCAGGAACAATCACCTTGGCGCCCACCTTGTCGCCCGTGAGCCAGTTTCCCGCGATGAGCGCGAGCGGCAGCCCAGTCCCGATCGCTCCCACACCAAGCCGGAGAAGCCGTATCGTCCTCGCGTCCTGGCCGCCCGGCACCCCCGGGGAACCCACCAGCAGGACGCCCGCTCTTCTTGCAAGGCTCGCACTGGCCATGACGCTGCCCTCCGTGTGCTTGCGAACCGTTAGTCCTTCAATCAAGCGGAGGGCGTCCTGGCCACGGTGATACCGCTGAAACATCGCTGGCTCGATCTAGCGCAGGCAGGGCCCTTCGCTGCGTGCGCAAGTCTTCGCCCAGAGGTCCGCGCTACTTGGCGGTGACCGTCATCGCAGTCGGCGCCGTCAGACCGGAGCTGTGATACGTCGCCCTGGCAGCGAGGTCCCTGCTGTAGCGGGCTATGACCTGCCTGACCCGGTGAGCGGCGAGAGGCCCGAGCAGGTCATAGGTTGCGATGAAAAGATCGCGAGCAGCCGCGCGGGGCCAGGCGTCGGGTAGCAGCTCGGCGGGCAGGTCGGGATCCAGGCCCGGGAACGCGCGCCACTCGTCCATGACCTGAGTCCTCGCCACCAGCGCCTCGACCGGAGACATCCGCCCGGCCAGCGCGCGGGCATGCAGGTGCTGCGCGATGCCGGTGAAACTGTCATAGCGCGCCCTCAGGTCGTCCAGGTCCCACGCGCGCTGGGGGAGCCCGTCCGGCTCGATTCCGGGCACCGCGGTTGCGCGGAACGTGGTCGCGGTCGTGATGCCGAGGTCGTCGAGCAGAGTGATAACCTCGGCGACCTGATCGCGCGGCGCCAGCCACAGCCCGTCGTACAGCGGCGCGAAGCCCAGCCAGCGCAGCTGCTTGCGGAGCGCATCACGCACCGCGCGGTTCTGCTCGGGGATCGAGAACGCCAGCAGGCTCCACGTCCCGTCCCACGTCCCGGGCGCCTCTCCGAAGGAGAAGATGTGGCGGGCGCCCTCATCGAGGATCTGCGCCGCCCGGTCGCTCAGCCGGACGAAGGTTCGCCGGCCGCTGCGCGAGGTGACGAGCAGCCGGTTGCGCGTCAGCCGGCTGAGCGCGGCCCTGGCCGCCGAGTCGCCGACGCCGAACTCGGCCAGCAGCGCAACCAGCGCCGCCGACGGCAGCGACTCGGTCCGCTGCCACCAGTAGTCACCGAGCAGTGTCAGGAGCAGGCGCGGCGGCCGCTGACCGACGCGTTTCCCCAGCGCATCCTCGCCGGGGAAATGCGCGAGGCCAGCCGGCGACTGCGAGACGGTCACAACCTGAGCCTAGCGAACGGACCATCCTCGGGCTGACGCACGACGCAGCCGATGTCATCTATTGCCGGCCAGCTTTCTATCAGGCGGGAACGGCAGGGCCGGAGGCCGGTGCTGCCATCTATCGTGCTGCGCGTGGGAGTTGACGAGTCAGCGCTGGCGAAGATCCGCCGCAGCCTTCAGGCCGAGGACTATCAGCTGCAGCTGACGATGGGCGAGGCCAGCGCGTTCGTCTCGATCGTGGCCGGCCCCTCCGCGTGCGCGGACTGCCTGGTGCCTAAGGACCTGATGCGGGCCATGCTCGCGCCGGCGCTCGGCGTCGAGCCAGAGGACATCGAGCTGGCGTACCCGAAGGAGCTGTGACTCGTGGAGATCTCGCTTGCGGGCAAGGTCGCGCTCGTCACCGGCGTCGGCCCCAACATCGGCAGCGGCGTCGCGCTGGCACTGGCCAGGTACGGCGCCACGGTGGCCTGCAATGATGTGGACGAGACGGCCATCAAGGCGTGCCTGGCCAGGATCGAGCGGAACGGCGGGCAGGCCATGGCTGCGCCCGGCGACGTGACCGATGAGGCCGCGGTGCAGGCCTACATCGCCGATGTGCTCGCCCGGTGGGGGCGCATCGACATCCTCGTGAACAACGCGGCTCTGCTGGGCGGGCGCGGCGTGCTCGACGAGAGTGCCGCCGATTTCGAGCGGGCGGTGCGGGTGACCGCTCTTGGCTACTTCCTGAACACCAAGCACGTCGGACGGGCGATGGCCGAGCGCGGGATCAAGGGATCGATCGTCTGCATATCGTCATCGAACGGATGGTCGGGCACGGCCGGGATCATCGCCTACGCGTTCCACAAGGGCGGGGTGAACAACTTCGTCCGGGCGGCCGCGATGGATCTGGCTCCCTACGGCATCCGGGTGAACAGCTTCACGCCGACGGCTCCTGACCCGGACAACCCGGAGCTGCTCGCTGAGCGGGCCAGGGCGGGCGTCGGTCCCGGCGGGGTACTCGTGCACGGCCGGGCCGGCGGGCTGGGCGGCCCTACGGGCGATGAGCCGTGGCGCCGGCCGAGCCGGTGGCCCGGTGAACGCTCGCCGATGGTGCCGATGGGCACGACCGGCACACCCACCGACATCGGGCACGCGGTCGCCTGGCTGTGCTCGGACTACGCGCGGCTGATCACCGGCATCGACCTGGTTGTCGACGGTGGCGCGCGGGCGAAGAACTTCGCCTATGCGCCTGCGGCGGCCGACGACCTGGCCGGCCCGCTGCCGCTGATCACGCTGGACGAGATGTAAGGCCGAGGAGCCTGGCGGCGTTCTCCTTCATGATCAGCGGGCGGGCCTCGGGCTTGATCGCGAGGTCGTCGAAGTCTCTGATCCAGCGCTCGGGCGTGATGACGGGGAAGTCGGTTCCGAACAGGACCTTGTCCCGCAGCAGGGTGCCGGCGTACTGGACGAGCAGCGGCGAGAAGTACTTCGGTGACCAGCCCGACAGGTCGATGTAGACCCGCGGCTTGTGGGTCGCGATCGACAGTGCCTCGTCCTGCCAGGGGAACGAGGGGTGCGCCAGGATGATGTCCATGTCCGGGAAGTCGACCGCGACGTCGTCGAGGAACAGCGGGCGGGAGTACTTGAGCCGGATGCCGCCGCCGCCTCGGGTGCCGGCCCCGACGCCGGTCTGCCCGGTGTGGAACAGCGCGATGAGGCCGTACTCGCTGATGACCTCATACAGCGGGTAGGCGCCGCGGTCGTTCGGGTAGAACGCCTGCACCCCGGGGTGGAACTTGAACCCGCGCACGCCGAATTCGGTGATCAGCCGCCGGGCCTGCCGCACGCCGGCGGCGCCGCGGGCGGGATCGATGCTGGCGAACGGGATCACCACGTCAGCGTGGTCGGCGGCGAGCTCGGCTACCTCGAAGTTGTCGGGCACCGGCTCGTCGCCGGTCTGCGAGATCGCGTCCACGGTGAACGTCACGCAGGCCATGCGCCGCTGCCGGTAGTAGTCGGCTAGCTCGGGCACGGTGTAGCGGGGCATGGTGCCGATACCGAAGTACCCGCCCATGTCCTCGCGCCCGCCGTCGTCCGGCCCGTCCGGCCGGGCCGCGCGAACCGAGCGGTGCACGTGCGTGTGAACATCGATCGCGTCGATCGCGGCGAGATCTATCGCGGACACCCTCACGTCCCGTTCCGGTCGTAGAGCCGATCCTGCAGCCTAAGACCCGGCACCGCAAGCGTCCAGGTCATCAATGTAGGGCGCGGCGGTGCGCTCCCTGACGGTACGTTGATCGACGCCCGGCGCGCACTCGATCAGCCGGAGCTTACCGGTCACCAGGTGGAACACCGCCAGGTCGGTGTACACCCTGGTCACCACCCGGCGGCCGGTCAGCGGGAACGTGCAGTCCGTGACGATCTTCGGCCGGCCCCAGCGGTCGACGTGCTCCATGACCGCCCAGACCTCGCGTGCACCCGCGACCAGGTCCATGGCCCCGCCGACCGCCGGGTTCCGGCCGGGAACATACCAGTTCGCGAGGTCACCCTGGCCGGACACCTGCAGCGCGCCGAGCACGGTGACGTCCAGGTGCCCGCCGCGCACGACAGCGAACGAAAGCGCGGAGTCGACGATCGCCGCGCCGGTGATCAGCGTGGCGGGCTGCTTGCCGGCGTCGGTCAGGTCGGGATCTTCCTGACCCGGAGGCGGCGGCGGGCCGAGACCCAGCACGCCGTTCTCGGCGTGCAGGATGACCTCGATGCCCGGCGGCAGGTAGCGGGGGATCAGCAGCGGGATGCCAACGCCCAGGTTCACGACGTAGCCGTCTCGCAGATCCATGGCCAGCCGTCGCGCAATGCCGTCCCGGCTGCGCCCGCCGATCGCCGCCGAGGCGGCCGGCCGCGTCATGACGAGCGCTCTGCGGTCACGGCCCGCCGGGCCGAGGCCAGCAGAACCTCGTCGACGAAGACGCCGGGCAGGTGGATGTCGTCGGGCTCCAGTTCGCCGGTGCCGGTCAGGTGCTCGACTTCGGCGAAGGTATGCCGGCCCGACATCGCGGCCAGCGGGTTGAAGTTCCGCGCCGACAGGCGGAACCGCAGATTGCCCTTGCGGTCGCCCTGGTTTGCCTTCACGAGCGCGAAGTCGGCGACGATGCCGTACTCCAGGACATGCTCGCGGCCGCCGAAGTCGCGGTGCTCGCGCTCGGCCATGCGGGCGGAGACCGCGCCGCCGGCGTCGTAGCCGAGCGGGAAGCTGCCGTCCGCCAGCATCGTGCCCGCCCCGGACGGCGTATAGAAGGCGGGAATGCCGGCCCCGCCAGCGCGCAAGCGCTCGGCCAGCGTGCCCTGCGGTATCAGCTCCAGCTCCACCCGTCCGGCGAAGTACTCGTCGTAGAAATCCGGAAGGACGGGGAACGAGGCCGTCAGGCGGCGGATGCGGCCCTCGGCGAGCAGGCGGCCGATGCCGGTGAAATCGCTGCCGACGTTGTTGACGATCACATGCAGCTCGCGGCGGTCGCAGACGCAGAGCGCGTCGAGCAGGGTGTCCGGGCGCCCGGAGCTGCCGAACCCGCCGACGGCCACGGTCGCGCCCGACGGGACCCGCGCCAGCGCGGCCACGGCATCGGCGCGGAACTTGTCGATCACGATATCCCTCCGCCGGCGGCGGCCCCTGGTCGGATGTCGCGGAAAGTAACACGAGGCGCCCGCGGGCGGAACCTGAACTTCCGCGTCGCAGAAGTGGCGTGGCGCCGGGCGTCCGCCGGCCCCATCGTGGAATCTGCGGGGGGTCAGGGGGCCAAGCGCGTGCGAACCAGCGAGAGGGGCCTCATGAGCATCACCACCCGCGCTGCGGTCTGCCGTGTGCCGGGTCAGCCCTGGGAGGTCACCGACCTGGAGCTCGACGAGCCGAAGGCCAACGAGGTCAGGATCAAGTTCTACGCGGCCGGCCTGTGCCACTCCGACGACCACATCCAGAAGGGCGACGCGCCGATGCGCATGCCCGTGGTCGGTGGCCACGAGGGCGCTGGCGTCGTCGAATCGGTCGGGCCCGGCGTGACCAGGGTCGCTCCTGGCGACCACCTCGTCTGCTCCTTCATCCCCGCCTGCGGCACGTGCCGCTACTGCTCCACCGGGCGGCAGAACATGTGCGACGAGGGCAAGAACGCGGCCACCGGTGAGTTCCCCGACGGCACGTTCCGCTTCCACCAGGGCGGCGAGGACTTCGGCGGCCTCTGCGTGCTGGGCACGTTCTCGCAGTACGCGGTCGTGTCGGAGTTCTCCTGCATTCCGATCCCCGACTACATCGCCTTCGACGTCGCCGCGCTCGTGTCGTGCGGAGTGCCGACCGGCTGGGGCTCGGCGGTCTATGCAGCGGGCGTGAAGGCGGGGCAAACCGTGGTGATCTACGGGGCCGGCGGCGTCGGCAGCAACGCTGTGCAGGGGGCCAGCCTGGCCGGCGCCAAGAACGTGATCGTGGTCGACCCGGTGGAGTTCAAGCGGGAGATGGCGGCGGTCTTCGGCGCCACCCACACATTCGCCACGGCCAAGGAGGCGCAGGAGTTCATCGTCGGGACGACCTGGGGCGAGCTGGCCGACCACGCGATCATCACGGTCGGGATCCTGACCGACGAGGTCATCCACGAAGCGATCCAGGCGGTCGGCAAGACCGGGCAGGTGACGATCACGGCCGTCGGCGGCGGCTGGATCGATGAGAACCCGGGCATGCTGATCGGCTTCCAGCGCCGGATCCAGGGCGCCCTGTACGGCGGGTGCAACCCGCTCTTCGACGTGCCGCGGCTCCTTGGCCTCTACGAGTCCGGTGATCTCAAGCTGGACGAGCTCATCACGCGGCGGTACCGGCTGGACGAGATCAACCAGGGCTACCAGGACATGCTCGACGGCAAGAACATCCGCGGCGTCATCATGCTGGAGCACTAGCCATGACGGTCATCCCGGCCGACCCCACGAGCCCGCTGATCATCGAGAACGCGCAGCTGATTGGTGCGGACTGGCTGCCTGCCAGTGACGGCCAGACGATCGATGTGACGAACCCGGCGACCGGCCAGGTGCTCGGCCGGGTGCCGCGTGGCGGCGCCGCCGACGTCGACCTGGCCGTCGCGGCGGCGCAGGCGGCGTTCCCCGGCTGGCGGGACACCGACGCGAGCACCCGCGGGATGCTGCTGTCCCGGTGGGCCGACCTGATCGAGGCCAGCGCCGCCGAGATCGGCAGGCTGGAGTGCCTGGAGGTCGGCCACCCGCACTGGGGCCCGCCCCCGATGCCGCGGATACTCCGATTCGTCGCCGGGCAGGCCGATAAGGTCAGCGGCCTGTCGCTGCCCACCATGTCGCCGAACGCGCTCGCCTTCACGCTGCGCGAGCCGTTCGGCGTGGTCGGCGCGATCATTCCGTGGAACGCGCCGGGTCCGATGTTCGTCACCGACGTCGGTCCGGCGATCGCCGCCGGGAACACGATCGTGATCAAGCCCGCGGAGGATGCCCCGCTCACCGCGCTGGCCCTGGCCAGGCTCGCGCTGGAGGCGGGGATCCCGCCGGGCGTCGTCAACGTCGTCACCGGCTTCGGCGCGGAGGCCGGCGCCGCGATCCCGGCGCATCCGCGCGTCCGCCGGATGAGCTTCACCGGCTCGCCCGCGACCGGCGCGTCGGTCATGGCAGCCTGCGCCCGCACCCTCACCCCGCTGCACCTGGAGCTGGGCGGCAAGTCGCCGCAGGTCGTCTTCGCCGACGCGGACCTGGATGCGGCGGTGCCCGCGATGGTGGCCGGCATCACGCTGAACACCGGGCAGATCTGCGCCGCCGGGTCACGGGTGGTCGCCGCCGCCAGCGTGCACGCCGAGCTCGTCGAGCGGCTGGCCGGCCAGATGGCCAAGGTACGCATCGGCGAGTGGCACGAGCCGGTGCAGATGGGCCCGCTGATCAACGCCAGGCAGCACGCGAGGGTCCTGGAGTACCTGCGGCTGGGCCGCGAGGAGGGGGCCGAGCTGGTGACCGGCGGCGGCAGGCCGGCGGGCGAGCGGTACGCGCACGGCTACTTCGTCGAGCCGACTCTGTTTGACCAGGTGACCCCGGACATGCGGATCGCGAGGGAAGAGATATTCGGCCCGGTGCTCTCGGTCCTGCCGGTCGGTGACGAGGACGAGGCCGTCGAGGTCGCGAACGGCACCGAGTACGGCCTGGTGGCCTCGGTGTGGACCCGTGACGTCGGGCGCGCCGTCCGGATGAGCAGACGGCTGCAGGCCGGCCAAGTCGCGGTCAACGCGGCGCTGGGCGCCGGCGTTATCGGCGGGCCGTTCGGCGGCTACAAGCACAGCGGCTTCGGGCGGACGATGGGCGCCGACGCGGTGCTCGACTACACCCAGGTCAAGACTGTGTCCATGCGCGGCGCCGAGAGCCCGGTGGCCCGTGGTTAGGCTCCGGGTCCTCATGGAGCCCAGGCACGGCGCGTGCTATGACGACATCCTTGCCCTCGCGCTGGCGACCGAGCGGGCCGGCTTCGACGCGTTCTTCCGGTCCGATCACCTGTTCGGCGTCGACCCGGACGACCCCGACTACGAGCCGACCGACTGCTGGACGACGCTCGGCGGGCTGGCCCGCGACACCAGCCAGGTCCGGCTGGGCTCGCTGATGACCGCCGCCACCTTCCGGCTGCCAGGGCTGCTCGCGGCCGCGGTCGCGTCGGTCGACCAGATGAGCGGCGGGCGGGTTGAGCTCGGCATCGGGACCGGGTGGTACGAGCGTGAGCACGCTGCCTACGGCGTCCCGTTCCCGCCCATGAAGGAGCGCTTCGACCGGCTGGACGAGCAGCTGGCGATCATCACGGGGCTCTGGCTGGCAGGCTCGGGCAGCAGGACCGGCTTTTCGTTCGACGGCGTGCACTACCGCATCGAGGACAACCGCACGCCGCCGCGGGTGACCCAGCGGCCGCATCCGCCGGTCATCGTCGGCGGCGCCGGCCCGAGGCGGACTCCCGCCATTGCCGCGAGGTTCGCCACCGAGTTCAATGCCGCGCTCAGCAGCGTCGACGAAGCGCGGGCTCGCTTCGCCGGCTTCGCCAGGGCCTGCGAGGCAATCGGGCGCGACCCTGCCGATGCCCGCCTGTCCGGCTTTATCCCGGTGGCGATCGGATCTACCCAGGCGCAAGCCGAGCGGCGGGCAGCGATCGTCGGGTCGCCCCGCATCCGCGAGTCGATGCTGATCGGCGGGCCAGGCTTGCTCGTCGACCGCATCGCCGCGCTGGCGCAGATCGGCGCCGACACGGTCTACCTGCACATTTTCGACATTCACGATCTCGATCACATCGCGCTGATCGGCGCCGAGGTGCTGCCGCACGTCGGCTAGGCAACCAGGAGAGCTGCATGCAGATCACTACCAGGGCCGCAATCGCCCGGGGTCCGCATCTTGGCTGGGAGCTCGCCGACCTGCAGCTCGACGACCCGAAGGCGCATGAGGTCCGGGTGCGGCTGCACGCGTCCGGGCTGTGCCACTCCGACGACCACATCACCCGCGGCGACGCGCCGGTGCGGTTCCCGATGGTCGGCGGCCACGAGGGCGCCGGCGTGGTCGAGTCGGTCGGCGCCGATGTGCGCCGGGTCAAGGCCGGCGATCGGGTCGTCTGTTCGTACATCCCGGCTTGCGGCGCGTGCCGTCCGTGCTCGACCGGGCACCAGAATATGTGCGTCAAGGGCCTCAACGCCGGCAGTGGCATGTTCCTCGACGGCAGCTTCCGGTTCCACCTGGGCTCCGAAGACCTCGGCGGGTTCTGCTCACTCGGCACGTTCTCCCAGTACGCGGTCGTGTCGGAGTGGGCGTGCGTCCCGGTCGTCTACGACGACATCCCGTTCGAGGTGCTGTGCCTGGTTGGCTGCGGCGTGCCTACCGGGTGGGGCTCGGCCGTCTACGCCGCCGGGGTCAGGGCCGGGGACACGGTGGTCATCTACGGCGCGGGCGGGGTCGGCAGCAACGCGGTGCAGGGCGCGAGATACGCGGGCGCGAAGAACGTGATCGTGGTGGACCCCGTCGAGTTCAAGCGGGATATGGCCAAGGTGTTCGGGGCCACGCACGCGTTCGCGGACGCAGCGTCAGCGCACGACTTCGTCGTCGAAACCACCTGGGGTCAGCTTGCCGATCACGCGATCTGCACCCCGGGCGTGGTCACCGAGGACATCGTGAACGCCGCCGTGCAGGTGGTCGGCAAGGGCGGCAAGGTCACGATCACCGCGGTCGGGCATATCGACGAGCACGCCGTGCACGTGCGTGCCGGGATGCTGATCGGCTACATGCGCCAGATCAGGGGAGCCCTGTTCGGCGACAGCAACCCGCTCTACGACATCCCGAGGCTCCTGCGGCTGTACCGGGACGGCGACCTCAAGCTGGACGAGCTCGTCAGCCGGCGCTACCGGCTTGACCAGGTGAACGAGGCCTACCAGGACCTGACGGACGGCAAGAACATCCGTGGCGTGATCATCCACGAGCACTAGCAAGCCAGGAGGGACCATCTGCCATGCCGAACGCGATACTCGACCCGACGGGCCGGGCCGGCGTCCAGGCGGCCGCGCCGCCAGGGCTTGAGCTCGCCCCCCGCCGGCCCGGCCTGGCCGGCCAGCGCGTGGGCCTGATGAACAACACCAAGCACAACGCTGAGCTGCTGCTGGCCGAGATCGGCAAGCTGCTGGTCGCCGAGCACCGCGACGCATCGGTGACGATCGCGCAGACCAAGCCCAACTTCGCCGCGCCTGCTCCGGCCGACCTCGTCGAGCGCTACCAGCGTGAGTGCGACGTGGTCATCACCGGTGTCGGCGACTGCGGGTCCTGCAGCGCATCGGCGGTCGCCGACGGCATCGGGTTCGAGCGGGCCGGCCTGCCGGCCGCCGTGATCTGCAGCGACGCGTTCGCGGTCACCGCCGGCGCGATGGCCGCCATGCAGGGCGCGCCCGACTACCAGTACCTGATCACCCCGCACCCGGTCGCCGTGCTGACGCCCGAGCAGGTCCGCGAGCGCGCCAAGCAGCTCCTGCCCAAGGTGGTCGCGATGCTGACGGAGCGAGCTGACCAGTGACGGAGGCAGTGCTCGACCCCGATGCCGCCCAGGCGGCCATCGAGCATTGCTACGAGCAGGGCTGGTCGGACGGCCTGCCGCTGGTCCCGGCGACGCAGCCCGCGGTCGACCGGTTCCTGGCCGCCGCGGGCCGCAGCCCGGATGAGGTGATCGGCCGGCTGCCACAGCTCGACCGGACCGTGACCGTGCGGCTGGCGGCGATCAATGCCGTGATGGCAGGCTGCCGTCCCGAGTACTTCCCCGTGGTCCTGGCCGCCTGGGAGGCGCTCATGCGCGAGCGCGCGACCGGCGGGGGCGGCTGGCAGTCGACTAGCGGCCCGGCCCCGCTCATCGTGGTCAACGGGCCGGTCCGCGCCGAGCTTGGCTTCAACGCCGCCGGCGGGGCCTTCGGGCCGGGGTTCCGGCCGAACGCGACCGTGCCGCGAGCGATCGGGCTCATTGTGCGCAACGTCTACGGCATCCACCCGCATGAGCTGGAGCAGGCCACGCAAGGGCTGCCCGGCCGCTGGTCGATCTGCCTGGCTGAGAACGAGGAGGAAAGCCCCTGGCCGCCCCTCGCCGCCGAGCTGGGGCTGCCGGCCGGCGTCTCCGCGGTCACCGCGACGCTGCTGCGCACGTGCGAGTTTGTCGACAACCGGCACACCAGCAGCGCCGAGCAGCTGCTCGGAGACTTCGCCGACACCATCGGCCGGTCGGGGGCGTGGATCTTCGAACACGCCCTCGCCGGCGTCGTGTTCTGCCCCGAGCACGCGCAGCTGATCGCCGCCGCCGGTTACGACCGGGCGCAAGTCCGCGGCTGGCTCGCCGAACGCTGCGGCCGCAGCACCGCCGACCTGGCCCGCGCGGGCAAGGACGGTCTGGACGGGCGGGTCCGACTGCCCGGCGACGGCGAGCCGGGCTCGCGTTTCCAGCGCGTGCTGCCCGACGCGGACAGCAAGAGCCTGCTGATCGCCGTCGCCGGGGCCCGCAATGCCGGGATCTCGATGGTCGTCAGGCTGTTCGCCGACTGGTCGGGCACGGCCGTGCCGGTGCGCGAGAACGAGGAGAGCAGATGACCGACATGGTGCGCGCCGCCGTCCAGGTGGCGCCGGGCAAGATCGAGATGCGCGAGTTCCCGCGACCGGACATCGGCCCCGACGACGGTCTGCTGCGGGTGGAGGCCAACGGCATCTGCGGCAGCGACGTCGAGACCTACCGCGGGCATCTCGGCGGCCCCCGGCCGGCCTTCATCCCCGGCCACGAGCCGCTCGGCATCATCGACGAGATCGGGGAACGGGCCGCTCAGCGGTGGGGCGTGCAGCCCGGCGACCGCGTGGCACTCGAGGTGATCGTGCCGTGCCGCTCCTGCCAGGACTGCCTCACCGGCCGGTACCAGTTCTGCCGTAACCGCAAATACGGGCACGGTGTCACCGGCATCGACACCGAGCCGATCCTGTGGGGCGGGCTGGCCGAGTACATGTACCTGTCGCCGACGTCGGTCCTGCACAAGATGGACGCCAGCCTGCCGGCGGAGCTGGCCGCCACCTACAACGCGATGGGCGCCGGCGTGCGCTGGGCCTGCCACCTCGGCGAGGTGCAGGTCGGGGATACGGTCCTCGTGCTCGGCGCCGGCCAGCGCGGTATCGCCGCCGTGGTCGCGTCTCGGGCTGCGGGGGCCGGGACGATCATCATCACCGGGCTCGCGGCCGACGCGCATAAGCTCGCGCTGGCCCGTGAGCTCGGCGCCGACCACGCGATCGTGGTCGACGGCGAGGACGCGCAGAACGTCGTGGACCGGGTAGAGGAGATCACCGACGGCGAGATGGCGGACGTCGTGCTCGAGCTGACGCCGCTGGCCGCCGGGCCGGTATCGGATGCGCTGCAGGCTGCCCGGCGAGGCGGCCGGGTCGTGCTCGCTGGGCTCAAGGGCAACCGCGAGATACCGGTCCGCACCGACCTGATCATTAACCGCGCGCTGACGATCCGCGGTGCGTTCGGCGTGGACGCCAGGGGCATGGCCGATGCGATCGCGCTGATCGAGTCGCGCCGTTTCCCGCTGGAGAAGATGCACACGCACACGTTCGGACTCGATGAGGCCGAGCTGGCCATCAAGACCCTGGGCGGCGATGTGCCCGGCGAGCAGGCCATCCACGTCTCCGTGCACCCATCCGCCTAGCGTCAGCCCCTGGAGGTCGCCGGTGCTTGTCGACGCCCACGCGCATGTCCTGCCGCGCGACTATCCGGCGGGTGCGCCCCCGTGCTTCCCGCAGATGGAGCTCATCGAGGACAGCGCCGACCGGATGCTCGTGTTCGGCCCTATGCGCTTCAGGGCACGGGAGGTGTTCTTCGAAGCCGAGCGGCGGGTGGAGGCGCAGGATGCCTCTGGCGTCGATGCGGAGGTGCTATCGCCGATGCCGCCGCTGCTGCGTTACGACCTGCCGGCCGCCGACGGCCTGGCTCTCGCCCGGCACGTCAACGAGGTCACCGCGCAGATGTGCGCCTTCGACCCGGCGCGGCTGATAGGTCTCGGCATGGTGCCCATGCAGGATCCGGATGCGGCGGCCGGGGCGCTGAGCGCGATCGGCGAGCTGGGCCTGGCCGGCGTGGAGATCGCCTCCCACATCCTCGGCGTGTCGATCGGCGACGAGCGGTTCCTCCCGTTTTTCGCGGAGGCTGCCCGGCTGGACCTCGCGATCTTCGTGCACGCTATGCCCGGTGCGAGTGACCGGCTGCCGCCGAGGGCGGCGGGCACCTACGTGGTGGGGCTCGAGGGCGCGATGGCGGCGGCGTCGCTCATCACCGGCGGCACTGCCGAGCGATGCCCGCGGCTGCGGGTCGCTTTCAGCCACGCGGCTGGCGGGTTCCCGCTCATGCTCCCGCGGGCGCAGTACTTCTGGGGCGGCAGCTGGAACGAGGAGCCAAGGGTTCCCGAGCGGGCGCCCATGCCCGACGACGGCCCCTCGCCGCTGGAGCTCGCCCGCCGTTTCTACTACGACACGCTGGTGTTCGATCGCCGGGCGCTGCGCTTCCTGGTCGACTATCTCGGGCCGGACCGGCTGCTGATCGGCTCGGACTTCCCGGCGATGCCGCGCGAAGAACCGGCCGGCCGGACGCTTCGCTCCCTCGGTCTGGCCGGCGCCGTGCTGGACGATATCACCTGGCACAACGCGTTCCGCTGGCTTGGGATCAAGCCGGTGCGCTGACGCGGCCGGATAAGACCGGCGCGACCGGAGCGAATCCGCTGCGCCGGTGAGCTGTCCTGGCCAGGCGCTGCTCGGACTGCATCGCCAGCCTGCGGGTGATGTCGGCGGAGGCATCGGCAAGCATCCTGGCCAGCACCGGCGGCTTGGCCCGCGCAGTCTCGACCACGATGCTGATCGCGGCCGCCAGGCCGCCAAACGGATAGTAGACCGGCACCGCCACGACCAGGTCCGGCAGCGTGATCTGGCCGACCGCGACCGCATAGCCCGACTGCCGTACCTGAGCGAGCTTTCGCCGCAGCTCGGCGGGATCGGTGATAGTCAGGGGCGTGAACCGCTCCAGGGGCCGCTGCAGCGCCTGCTCCTGCACCTCGCTGTCGGCGAAGGCCAGCAGCACTAAGCCGGTGCCGGTGGCGTGCAGCGGCCAGCGGTCTCCGATGCGGCCGTTGGTCGGGTGGGTGGCGCAGGCCCTGATCGCCTCGACGTAGACGACCGCCATGCCGTCCCTGACTCCAAGGTGGGCATTGCCGCGAGTCCGGTGGTGCAGCTCATCGAGCACCGGGAAGGCGGCCTCGCGGAGGTCAAGACCACGCGGCGCGAGCGCGGCGAGCTCGAGCAAGCGGACCCCGATCCAGTAACTTCCGCTCGCATCCCGCTCCAGCGCGCCCCAGCTCACCAGCTCGTGCACGAGCCGGTGGGCCGTGGAGAGGCTTAGTCCCGACCGCCGCGATATCTCGCTCAGCGATAGCGCACGGCTGCGGGGCCCGAAGGCATCAAGGACCGCGAGTAGCCGGCCAGCGGCATTCGTTCGAGAGGCGGGTGCGCTCGCCTTCGCTGAGGCATCGAGCAGTTCTGACATGCTCCACCCTCGCCATCAGCGCCATAGGCCCGGCCGAGTGCCTGCCGGCCTCTCGGGCCAGATATGGGCGGGAAGCAATTAATACGGCTGAAATAATGCTGGCACGCGATGCCCGGTTCTGCAAGAAGTAAGTGATTTGGTCTAAACCGACCGAAACGGCTGCGCAAACGCGCGGCAAACGATCAGTGCACGGCCGCGCCGCCGCCTGATGCCCCGGCGGAGTGAGCGCCGGTAGTCGCGGGCCGGCATCTCCCTTTCGCCCGGTGGAAGCGCTGTGGACGCACACGGGCGCAGTCGCGGAAGCTTGGCGCGTCATCAGTGAGGTGAGGCTCACTGCGCTGAGGTATGCCAAGCCGTTCCGCCCGGGCCGGGCAGCGCGGTATGCGCAGCCGCCTGTTCGCATCGGGAGTTTCTGTATAGCGGGAGCATCGACGTGAAATCCAAGACATACACCAGGCGCAACGCGCGGCTGTCCGCCCTGCGGGTGCCGTCTGTCATCCTCGCGACGGTCGCGGCGGTCATCCTGGCCGGCTGCGGATCATCCGGCAAGAGCCCGACTACGACGACGTCAGGGCCGAAGCACGGCGGCTCGCTCACTGTCCTGGAGGGAGCCGGCTACGCCGGCAACTGGCCGGGCCTGGATCCTGCCACCGACACGGACGGGGCCGCGAACCAGAGCTTCATGGACTCAGTCTTCGGCGAGCTGTTCGAGCTGACCTCCGGCGGCAAGACGACCGGGGACCTGGCCACCGGTTATGCCTTCACGAACGGCGGCAAAACGGTGACGATCACTCTCCGGCAGGGAGTGAAGTTCTCCGACGGCACGCCGCTCAACGCGAACGCGGTTGTCTTCAACTGGAAGCGCGATCTGGTCGCCACCTGCACGTGCAAGCCGGTGTTCCTCAGCTCGCCGGTGATCACCGCGACCGGGCCTTACACCGTCTCGCTCACGCTGAGTTATGTCGATGCGCCGTTCATCAACGCATTGCAGGGCAGCGTGTTCAACTGGATCGCCTCGCCGACAGCCCTGTCGAAGATGGGCGAGAAGGCCTTCGCGCTCAAGCCGGTCGGGGCGGGGCCGTTTACCGTGGTGAGCGACACGCCGGACTCCGAGCTGGTGCTGAAGAAGAACCCGCTCTACTGGCAGGCCGGACTGCCGTACCTCGATAACCTCACGTTCAAAACCGTGGCCGGAGACGCGCAGGCCCTCACCGCGCTGGAAGCGGGCTCCGGTCAGGCCTACGAGGGCATGTCGACGCCGCAGCTGGTCAGCGGGTTCAAGGCGAAATTCCCGACGACCGCCGAGCCGTCGACCTCGCCCTATGACATCCAGCTCAATACCAAGATCGCGCCGTTCAACAACAAGCTCGCCCGGGAGGCGATCTACTACGCCACCGACGCCGCGCTGCTGGACAAGAGCCTGTTCCAGGACACCTATCCGGTCGGCGAGTCGTTCACGGCCCCCGCGGGCCTGTTCTACGAGCAGAACGTGCCCGGCTATCTCACCTACGACCTGGCGAAGGCCAAGGCGCTCGTCCACCAGCTGGGCGGCCTCAGCTTCAACCTCGGCACGATCAGCGTGCCCACGGCGATCGAGCTGAACGAGGCCATCCAGACCGAGTGGCAGGCGGCCGGCATGAAGGTCAGCCTCAGCAACTACGACCTGACCGGCCTGATCGGCGCCTTCACCGTTGGCAAGTGGCAGGCGATGCTGCAGACCGCGGGCGCCTACGATCCGGGTACCGGCGTCGGCGTGGGGTTCCGGTTCCAGTCGACATCGCCGTTCACCGGCGTGCACGACCCGAAGCTCGACGCGATGCTCGAGGCCGCGGGCGGGACCATCAACAGTGCTCAGCGGCTGGCGGACTATGACCGGGTCGCCGCCGACATCGCCGCGAACGCCTACGGGCCGTTCCTGTTCCCGATCGCCGGCTACAACATCGCCGTCAAGGGCGTCGGCGCGCCCGGCCTGACGTCAGCGCTGCCCGTCACCGACGTGAACCCGGAGGTTTTGTGGCAGTACGCCTACAACGACGGATGAGGCTGAGAGTGCTGCGGGCGTGAGCACATCGGTTTCCGTTCAGCCGGCTCGCTGGCCGGGCGGCGCGCACGCGCGCCGCCTGGCCACCTCTCCGGCCCTGCGCGTCGCCGCCCGCCGGTTGCTGTCAGCCATCCCGGTCGTATGGGGAGTGACGCTGCTGACCTTCCTTATCCTCAACGCGCTGCCCGGCGATGCGGCGTCCGCGCTCCTCGGCATCAACGCCACCCCGGCTGAGGTCCGCGAGTTCTCGATCAAGCTGCACCTGAACGAGCCACTCTGGAGCCGCTACGGGCACTGGCTCGGTGGCGCGCTGACTGGCAATCTCGGCACCTCGCTAGCCAGCCCGCAGTCCGTCGCCTCGATACTCGGCCAGCGTCTCCCGGTCACCCTCGAGCTGGTGATCTACGCGCTGGTCATGACGCTGGTGGTGTCGGTGCCGCTGGCCGTGCTCTCGGCGCGGCGCCCCCGCGGCATCATCGACCGGCTGTCCATGGTGGGCTCCATGGCCAGCATCTCGATCGCACCTTACGTGCTCGCCCTGCTGCTGGTGATCGTCTTTGCCGTGCACTGGTCAGTCTTCCCGGCGATCGGCTATCAGCCGGTCAGCCAGGGGCTGGGCGGCAACCTCAGGGACATGACGCTGCCGAGCATCGTCCTCGCGCTGCCGCTTATCGGCTTCTACACCCGGTTCCTGCGCGCCGACCTGCTGGAGCAGATGCAGTCAGAGGACTACATCGTGACCGCGCGCGCCAAGGGCGTCAGCGAGTGGCGGGTGCTCACCCGGCACGCGCTGCGGAACTCCTTCATCGGCCTGCTGACCGTGATCGGGCTCAACCTGGCCACCCTCATCGGGGCCACGGTGATCATCGAGCAGATCTTCTCCCTGCCCGGCATCGGCTACGAGTTGCTGCAGGCGATCAGTAACCGCGACGTCCCGGTGGTCGAGGGGATCGTGCTCGTCTTCGGCACTGTCGTGGTCCTCGCCAATCTGGCCACCGACCTGCTCTACAGCGTGTTCGACCCGAGGATTCGCCATGTCCGTGCCCGCAGCTGACCTGATCATCGGGCCGCTTGAGCCCGTCACGGCCGAGGCCGCGGCCCGGCCCCAAGCGCGGGGCTGGCTGCGCTCGGCTGAGATCGTCATCCCCGGCGGGATCTTGCTAGTGCTGCTTTTCTTCTGTTTCATCTGGCCGCTGGTGTACCAGGTGCCGAAGCCGGTGGGCGGGTCGCTGCTGACCACCAACCTGCCGCTCTGGTCGCCGGGTCACATCCTGGGCACCGACATGGTCGGCGACGACGTCATGTCCAGGATCTTGTACGGCGGCCGGGTGTCGTTCGAGGTCGCCGCCGCTGTCCAGGTCATCGGCCTGGTGATCGGCGGGCTGATCGGGATGGTGGCCGCTTACCGCGGCGGCTGGGTCGAGGCGGTCCTGATGCGGGTCGTCGACGTGTTCATCGCGTTCCCCTCGCTCGTGCTCGTGCTGGCGATCGCCGACAGCCTCGGCCCCAGCGAGATGCACGTGATCTGGGCGCTGTCGGCGTTCAGCATCCCCGCGTTCGCGCGGGTCGCGCGGGCCGCGACGCTCCGGCTCCGAGACCAGCCGTTCGTCGTCGCGGCGCGGCTGGCCGGCACCAGGACGTGGCGGATCATGGCCGGCCACCTGGTGCCCAACATGATGCCGCAGCTCGTCACGTTCGGCATGCTCGGCGCGGGTATCACGATCATCCTCGAGGGCGCGCTCGACTTCCTCGGCTACGGCATCCCGCCGCCGACCGCCAGCTGGGGCAACATGATCGCGACGGGGGAGTCGTTCATCTCGGTCTACCCGCGTTACGTGATCGTGCCCAGCATCTTCCTGCTGGTCACGGTGCTGTGCCTGAACCTGCTCGGGGACGGCCTGCGGTCCCGGTGGGGGGTGCGCTGATGGCCGGCGCGACCGAGGCGGCAACCGGCGCGGCCGACCTGGATCTGGCGTCCGGCCCGCTGCTTGAGGTATCCGACCTGCGGGTTACGTTCCGCGGCCGGCGCGGGACCGTCTACGCGGTGCAGGGCATCAGCTTCACCGTCGAACCGGGCCGGACGCTCGCCCTCATCGGCGAGTCCGGAGCCGGCAAGACGGTCAGCGCGCGGGCCGTGATGGGCCTGCTGCCGGAGTCGGCCCAGGTCACGGGCTCAATCCGGTTCAAGGGCGAACAGGTAGTCGGCCGCAGCGAGCACGACCTGCGCGACTACCGCGGCCGTAACGTGGCCATGGTCTTCCAGAACCCGGAGCGGTCGCTGAACCCGACGATGCGGGTCGGCACCCAGATCACCGAGGCGCTCCGGTCTCATCTGCATCTGGACCGCAAGCGGGCGCACGAGCAGGCGGTCGAGCTGCTCCGCATGGTGCGCGTGCCCGCCCCGGAACGGCGCTTCTACGAGTATGCGCACCAGCTCTCCGGCGGCATGCGGCAGCGCATCATGATTGCGATGGCGCTGGCCTGCGGGCCGGAGGTGCTGATCGCGGACGAGGCGACCACCGCGCTCGACGTGACCACCCAGGCGCAGATCATGGATCTCCTGCTCGACCTGCAGCGCCAGACTGGCACCGCGCTGCTGATGATCAGCCATGACCTCGGCCTGGCTGCCACCTATGCCGAGGACGTCATCGTCATGTACGCCGGCCAGGTGGTCGAGCGAGCGCCGGCAAAGGAGCTGTTCGCCAGCGTCCGGATGCCGTATACCCAGGCGCTGCTGGACGCCATCCCGCAGATCGACCGGGAGCCGCATGTGCTGCTGCCGGTCGTGGGCGGGCGGCCCCCGGACCTGTCGGCGCTCGTCCCCGGCTGCCCGTTCGCGCCGCGATGCCCCGGCGTGCAGCAGGACTGCCGGGAGCAGGCGCCGACGCTGGCAGAGCACGAACCGCGCCGGTGGTGGGCCTGCTGGCATCCGCTGAATCGGGCCGCGCAGTGAGCGCGAACGGGACCGGCGTGACGGCCGCGGCGGACGGCAGCGTGCTGCTCGAGGTGCGCCACCTGGTCCAGGAGTTCGTGCTCCGTGACTTCGGCGGCGCGAAGGGCGGCGTGCTGCAGGCCGTCTCGGACGTCTCTTTCGAGCTGCACGGCGGTGAGACGCTCAGCATCGTGGGCGAGACCGGATCGGGGAAGTCCACGCTCGCCCGCTCGGTGATCCAGGCTCCGCCGCCCAAGCACGGCGAGGTGATCTTCCAGGGTCAGGATCTTGTCGGCCTGCCGCGCCGCGCGCTGAAGTCGGTCCGCCGGAATATCCAGATGGTCTTCCAGGATCCGTTCACCTCGCTGGACCCGAGATGGCCGACGGCCAGGATCGTCGAGGAGCCGCTCATCGCCTACGCGATCGGCACCCGCCACCAGCGGCAGGAGCGCGCGCGCGAGCTGCTCGACCTCGTCGGACTCGATCCCTCCCGGTACGGTACCCGGCACCCGCGCGAGCTGTCCGGAGGGCAGTGCCAGCGGGTGGCGGTCGCCAGGGCGCTGGCGCTGGAGCCCAAGCTAATCCTGTGCGACGAGCCGGTGTCGTCGCTCGACGTCCTGGTACAGGCGCAGGTGCTTAACCTGCTCGAGAAGCTGCGCAGCGAGCTCAGCCTCTCCTACTTGTTCATCGCGCACGACCTGGCGCTGGTCAAGCAGGTGAGCGACCGGGTGGCGGTGATGTACCTCGGAAAGTTCTGCGAGATCGGCCCGGTGCGGGAGATTTATCGCCAGCCACTGCATCCCTACACTCTCGCCCTGCTGAACTCGATCCCCGATCCGGCGGCCGCGAAGCCCGCCGCGAGCAGCGTGATCAGCGGGGAGCTGCCGTCGCCGCTCGACCCGCCGAGCGGATGCCGGTTTCGCACCCGGTGCCCGCGCGCGCAGGAGCGGTGCGCGGCCGAGGTACCGCAGATGCGCGCGCTCAGCGACGGGCACCTCGTGGCCTGTCATTTCCCGCTGTCGGGCAGCTGGCATCGGGGAGCCGGCTCCGAGCCGCCGGCCGCCAACGGAGCTCCTGCCAGCGCAGGGCTGTAGTGCTCTTACGCGGCCGGCGACCTTAGCCTCTGACGCGGCCCGGATAAGGGCGTGCGTCACTCGCTGCCATATTCGTCGTGGCGGCGCAGCCAGCCCATGGGCTGATCGCCTTCGTCCCGGCCTCTGGGCATGCGGTCAAGGATCGCGTAGTAGCCCATGAGGAACTCCGTGCCCCGCGCGAAGCTCGAGTAGCACTGGTAGACGGTGTCGTCCTCGCGCGCGAACGTGCTGAAGCCGTGACCCTCGGAGAAGTAACCCTCAAGCTGTGTCCCGGTCGCGCTGGCATTCCGGGCAGTGATGAGCGGCAGGTTGTCACGAACGGATGGCTGATCGTGCAGCAGTTTCAGCAGGGCGAGCTCGTTTGATTCGGGCTCGGGCTCCGCTGTGCCGTGCGCCAGCTGTTCCCTGGCTGACACGCCGAAGTCGAAATTGAAGTCGCTGTCATGGCTGGACGCCCAGGTGAAGTTCCAGCCCATGCGCTCGCGGTAGGCAAGCAGCTTCTCCAGCGGCGCGCGAGACACGGAGATCATCGTGACGTCGCGGGCCTGGAGATGGGCGAGTACCCCGTCGAAGCTGTCAGCTGTCGACGAGCAGCTAGGGCAGCCGCCGCCCTCATATCCGGGACCGAACATGAAGTGGTAGACGGCGAGCTGAGACCGGTGGTCGAACAGTTCTGCCAGCGTCCTGGGCCCGTCTTCGGTCTGCAGCGTGTACTGCTTATCGACCGTGACCCAGGGAAGCTCCTGGCGCTGCCGGGCGAGCTCATCACCCATCCGCGTGAGCTCCTTCTCGCGCTTCAGCAGCCCGGCACTCGCCGCGAGCCATTCCGTACGCGTTCCGATGCGACGACTAGACATTGTGCTGTCTCCTTTTCATTTCCCCTGCAGGACGGAGCCACGGACCTGGTCTCACATGTGCGGTATCAGGCCGGGAACTGACGAGGGGTCAGCAATGATGACGATCCCGAACACGACGATCATCAGCGCGATCGTCACATCGAGAACCGCCCTGGGGTGCAGGATCTTCTGTGCCGTGACCAGGATGGCGACCAGCGCCATCCAGCCGATGCTCATGACACCCAGCGCCACCTGCATGGCCATCAGGCCGGCGGTGGCGCCAAGGCAGCACAGGCCAAAGCCGAAACCAGACCGGGCCGACTCGTGGCAGCGCCGGCGGAAATGCCGCTTGAGCGGCGTGAACTCATACAGCCCGGCAGCGATCGTCACCGCGCCGGCCACGGCCGGTCCGTGTGGCCGGTAGATCGCGAAGACGACGGCGCCCGCGAGCGCCCAGACGGCCAGGTAAGACCCGGCGAACAGCGGCACCGCGCGCGCTCCGCCAGCACGGGCGGCTCGCGCCACGGCCGGAGCCGCGCCGGGCAGCATCATCGCCGCCATCATCGCCGCCCATACCGCTGCGAAGAACACGACCGAGCCGAGCCGGGTCGCGACCCCCATGTTCATCCCGGTCATCTGCCAGGCCAGGACCGTCCAGCCGGCCGCTGCCAGCACGAGCGTCGCCAGCACCGCTGCCGGCGCATCCCCGGGCAGACCCGGTGCCCTGACGGCCTCGCCGGATATTCCGGTCAGGTTTGCTGTTTCATCCGTCATGACGTCCTGCTCTCCCTTCTCTCTGTGCTTCTGCGTGCGCGGCTTCGGCGAGCCCCTTGATGGCTTCCAGTCGCCGGTCCCATTGGGCGGCGAGGCCGGCCATGGCCTGGGTGGCCTGGTCCAGGCGGCCGGCCTGCACCTGGTAGAGGACCTCCCGGCCATGCTTGCGCCGGCTGACCAGTCCGGCGTCTTCGAGCACGGCCAGGTGCTTGGAGACGGCCTGGCGCGAGAACGGCACCCGGCCTGCCAGCCAGCTGGCGCTGACAGCACCATTGGTGACTAGCAGGTCGAGTACCCGGCGGCGGGACGGGTCACCGATGGCCGACCACAGCTCGTCATCGGCCTCCTCAGTCATTGAGGTCGACGTTCAGCAACCACTTTGGCCAGGCGGTCCAGGAAGTCGCCCCAGCCTTCCCGGTGCTCGTCGGCGTACCGCTGCTTCTCGGCGTCGGGCCAGGCGCGCAGCTCGTGGCCGCTTTCTGTCACCCGGACACGGGTCCGCTCGCTGCCTTCCGGCGTGAGCGTGAACTCGACGAGCATCGAGTTGCCGGCTGCCGGCTCCTCCCCCTCCGGATGGTTCCAGCGGAACGAGAAGCGATTCGGCGGGTCGACCGTCTCCACCACGACCGGGCCGCCCTGGTCGCCGAAGTGCATATGGCCATGAGCGCCGGGCTCGACGACCAGGTCCACCCGGTCGGCGAACCACAGACTCATCTGAGCAGGCTCGGTGATGGTGCGCCACACCACTCGTGGTGGCGCCTCGATCAGAATCTCCCGCTCGATTATTAGGCCTGGCATCGGTATCCGGTTCCTCCCTGAGTGCGGTCGACGGCATCCCAGGCCGCGTGTGCGCGGTTCTCCCCGGTGCCCTGAACTGCAACCAAAGGTAGCACATGAGAGGAGGACCTGCAACCGATGATTGCAAGTCGCTCGCCGTGACCGGGCATGTGCCTGTCTGAGCGGCGGCGTGGCGCCGGCCGGCGTTCCCCGAACTAGTTGCCCGGCACAAGCGAGGCCGGCGCAGCTTTGTGCTGCCTGCGGATGAGTCGCAGGCGCCGAGCCGCGACAATGATGATCATGCCGCCCGAGGCCGCGCCGCTGGCCGGGACTGACGATCCGCGCGCCGACATGGGGCGCCTGCTCATCACCTGCCCGGACCGGCCGGGCATCGTCGCGGGCATCTCCGGCTGCCTGTACGAGCACGGCGCGAACATCATCGAGTCGCAGCAGTACTCGACCAATCCGCTCGGCGGCACCTTCTTCCTGCTGGTCGCGTTTCATCTGCCTGGCCTAGCCCGGCGGATGGCCCGCCTCCAGGAGGACCTGGCCCGGCTCGCGCGGACCTTCGGTATGACCTGGCGGATGACGCGGGCAACCGACCGCAAGCGGCTGGCCATCTTTGTCTCCAGGTCCGATCACGCGCTGCGCGAACTGCTGTGGCGCACGGAGGCCGGCGAGCTCAGGGCGGACATCAGGATGGTGATCTCCAACCATCAGACGACCGCGGAGCTGGCGGGCGAGCGGGGCATCCCGTTCCACTACATTCCCGTCTCCGCCGACACGAGAGCGCAAGCCGAGGCGGCTCAGCTGAGGCTGCTCGATGACCAGGTCGACCTCGTCGTCCTGGCGCGCTACATGCAGATACTCTCGGCGGCGTTCCTCGGCGCATTCCCGCATCCGATCATCAACATTCACCACAGCTTCCTGCCAGCCTTTGCCGGGGCCAACCCGCATCAGGAGGCCGCCGACCGCGGCGTCAAGCTGATCGGGGCCACCGCGCACTACGTCACCGCGGAACTTGACGCCGGACCGATCATCGAGCAGGACATAGTCCGGGTCGATCACCGCTGCTCGGTGGCCGATCTGCGGCGCCTGGGCCAGCACGTGGAACGCTCGGTACTCGCCCGCGCCGTCGGCTGGCATCTGGATGACCGGGTGATCGTGCACCGGAACAAGACCATCGTTTTCGCCTGATCTCCGCCGCCGGCGACCGCAGCCGCCCGCGTGCTTTCACCCAGTGAAAGCGTCATTGCCCCGCGCCGTTCGCCTGTGCGACCGTCGGCCGAAGGCCACATGCAGAGAGGGCCGGCGGATGACCGAGCCAGTTCGCGAAGGCAGCCTCCTGTGGACGCCAGGTGCCGCCCGGATAGCGGAGGCTAACCTGACCGCGTTCCTGGCCTGGCTCACCGACCGGGGTCGCAGGTTCGACAGCTACGACGCACTGTGGCAGTGGTCGGTCACCGACCTGGACGGCTTCTGGCAGGCAATCTGGGACTTCACCGGCATCGAGTGCTCGGCGCGGCCGCGGCAGGTGCTGGCCAGCAGGCAGATGCCGGGCGCGCAGTGGTTTCCGGGTGCCCGGCTCAACTACGCGCAGCAGGTCCTGCGCCAGGAGCGCCCAGGCCAGGCGGCCCTCCTGTCCGTCAGTGAATCCGTGCCCCTGGCCAGTACGGACTGGTCGGAACTGGCGGGCCAGGTCCGCATCCTCGGCACCCAGCTGCGCGCGATGGGCGTGCGCTCCGGCGATCGGGTGGCGTCCTATCTGCCGAATATCCCGCAGACGGTCGTCGCGATGCTGGCCACGACGAGCATCGGCGCGATCTGGGCGAGCTGCTCGCCGGACTTCGGCTGGCGCGGTGTGCTCGATCGGTTCCGGCAGCTGACGCCGAAGGTGCTGTTCTGCGTCGACGGCTATCAGTACGGCGGGCGGCGGTTCGACCGCGCAGGCGAGCTCAGGCAGATCATCGACGGGCTCCAGAGCCTCGAGCGGGTGATCTGGCTGCCTTATCTCGACCCGGCAACGGCGCCGCCCGAAGCGGCCGGGATGCTGGCGTGGGACGAGGTACTGCGCCAGCCTCCGGTTCCGCCCGGCGAGTTCGAGTTCGAGCAGGTCGACTTCGGTCACCCGCTATGGATCTTGTTCTCCTCGGGCACGACCGGCCTGCCGAAGGCGATCGTGCACAGCCACGGCGGCATCCTGATCGAGCAGCTGAAACTGCAGATCCTGCATATGGACCTGCGGCCGGGCGACCGGATGTTCTTCTTCACCACGACCGGCTGGATGATGTGGAACTTCCTGGTCAGCTCGCTGCTGCTCGGCGTGTGCCCGGTGCTGTACGACGGCAGCCCGACGCATCCGGGGCCGGAGACGCTATGGCGGCTGGCACATGAGTGCGACGTGGCGTTCTTCGGGGCCAGCCCGGCCTTCGTGGAGCAGATGACGCAGGCGGGGTTCGTCCCGAAGCAGCGGTACGAGCTGCCGGTGCTGCGCGCGATCATGCCCGCCGGGTCACCGGTCTCCGCCGAGTGCACCGCCTGGTTTTACCGGAACGTCAAGGAGGACGTCTGGGTGTGCACCGGCAGTGGCGGCACCGATGTCTGCACCGGCTTCGTCGGCGGCGTGCCCACCGAGCCGGTCTATGCCGGCGAGATCCAGGCCCGGCATCTCGGCGTGGACGCGCGCGCGTTCAACGAGCGCGGCGAGAGCGTGATCGACGAGGTGGGTGAGCTGGTCATCGCCGCGCCGATGCCGTCCATGCCGGTGGGCATGTGGGGCGATGCCGACGGCTCGCGGTACCGCGATTCCTACTTTGCCGAGTTTCCCGGCGCGTGGCGGCAGGGCGACTTCTTCCGCATCAATTCCCGCGGCGGCTGCTTCGTGCTCGGCCGATCCGACGCGACCCTGAACCGGCAGGGCGTCCGCATCGGCACGGCCGAGATCTACCGTGCGCTCGCGACGATCAAGGAGATCGAGGACGCGCTGATCGTCAGCCTCGATCTGCCCGGCGGCACCTTCTTCATGCCGCTGTTCGTCAAGCTGGCCGACGAACTCGTCCTCGATGCGGCCCTCGAGCAGCAGATCACCGATCAGCTGCGGCGGGAGTACACGCCGCGGCACGTGCCCGACCGGATCGTCCAGGTGCCTGCCATCCCGGTGACGCTGACCGGCAAGAAGATGGAGGTGCCGGTCCGCAGGATCCTGCTCGGCACGCCCGCGGACGAGGCCGCCAACCGCAACGCGATGGCCGACCCGGACGCACTCGACTTCTACGTCAGTTACGCGGCGACGCAGCGGGACTACCCGGCCGGCTGACCGGGCCCGCTCGCGGACTCACCCACCTGGAGGCTCTCATGGACGGCAACGGCTTCAGCTTCCCGCTTCCCTCCCAGATCGCCGACGTGCCTGGCGCCGAGGGCTGGCAGTCGATGTACCAGTACTTCACCAGGTTCCAGCCCGAGGACGACAACCGGTTCTGGTTCCACAACGCCATGCACTTTCCCGAGCCGCTGCCCGCCTTCGACACGGTCACCTGCGAGATCCCGTACGGCGCGATCGGCGCGAACACCGCCAGGGTGTTCGTCTTCCCGACCACGCTCGGGATCGAGCACCGGATCATCAACGGCCGCGTGTACATCACCGCGATCCCGGTCACCGACCCGGCCGAGATCGAGCGGCGGCTGGCGATCTTTACCGAGCGCGCCGGCTACTACTACGAGAACTGGGAGCACCTGTTCGCCGGCTGGCAGGCCCGGATGGAGGGCCTGATCAGGCAGATCGAGGCGGTGGTGGTGCCGCCGCTGCCCGAGTTCGACGACGCCGCGGTCGTGACCGACTCGACGGGCGTCGCGCAGAACCACTACGTGCGGGAGAGCTTCCACCAGTGCATCGATCTCTACTCCAAGATGTGGCATCACCACACCGAGTTCCTCATGCTCGGCTACGGCGCCTACGTGGTGTTCTTCGAGTTCTGCAAGCAGGCGTTCCCCGAGATCCCCGACCAGATGGTCGCCAGGATGGTCGCGGGCATCGAGGTGATCATGTACCGGCCGGACGACGAACTCAGGCGGCTGGCGGGGCTAGCCGTCGAGTACGGGCTCGACGACCTGTTCCCCGAGAATGCCGCGCCGGACGCCGTGCTGGCCGCCCTGGCCGGGCGCGGCGAGGCCGGCCAGCGCTGGCTGGCCGCATTCGACGCCGCCCGTGACCCGTGGTTCAACGTGTCCACCGGCGACGGGTTCTATCACCACCACCGGAGCTGGAACGATGACCTGACGGTCCCGTTCTCCGCCCTGCCCCGCTACGTCCGGATGGCCCGCGCGGGCGAGCCCATGACCCGGCCCACCGCGCAGCTGAGGGAGGAACGCGAGCGCATCGTCGCCCAGTACCGCAGCCTGCTCGCCAGCGACGACGAGAGGGCGGCCTTCGATCAGATGCTCGGCCTGGCCCGGCTCGTCTTCCCCTACGTCGAAGACCACAAGTGGTACTGCGAGCACTGGTTCACCACGCAGTTCTTCGCGAAGATCCGCGAGTTCGGCGCGCTGCTGGTCCGCCAGGGCGTCCTCGCGGAAGTCGAGGACATCTTCCAGCTCCATCACACCGAGGTGGACCAGGCGCTCTCGGACGTGATGCTGTCCTGGGCGGCCGGGTCCAGGCCGCTCGGCGCGGCGCATTTCGGGCCGATCATCGCCGAGCGCAAGCAGATGCTTGAAGCGCTCCGGGGCTGGGTACCGCCGCCCGCCCTCGGACCGGTCCCCGAGGCGCTCAACGACCCGGCAGTGCGCATGCTGTGGGGAGTGACGGCCGAGACCCTGGCGACCTGGGCGGCGGCCGAGGGCGGCGACGGCCACGAGATCCGCGGGTACGCCGCGTCGCCCGGCATCGCCCAGGGGGTCGCCCGGGTGCTGCGGAGCGTGAACGAGATCGGGCAGATCCAGGACGGCGAGATCCTGGTCTGCGCGGTGACGGCGCCGAGCTGGGCGCCTGTGTTCGGCAAGATCAAGGCAGCGGTCTCCGACATCGGCGGCACGATGTCACACGCCGCGATCGTCGCGCGAGAGTACGGCATGCCCGCGGTCGTCGGCACCGGCCACGCGACCACGCTGATCAAGACCGGCCAGACCGTCCGCGTCGACGGGGACCGCGGAATCGTCACCATCCTCACCTGACCGGCGGTGCCAGCATGACCAGCGACGACCTGATCCGCCCCGTCGGCGGCATCGGTACCGCTGACCGCTTCGCGGTCGGGGGCAAGGCAGCCGGTCTCGGCGAACTGTGCCGGGCGGGCCTGCCGGTCCCGCGCGCGTTCGTGGTCACGGCCCTCGCGTTCGCGCGGGCGATGCAGGACATCGACCCGGCGGGGGAGTTCGGCCCGGCCATCGGACGGCTCCAGCCCGCCGATACTGCGGCGATTGCCCTGGTCACCGCCGATATCAGGGAACGAATCGCCGCGGGGCCGATGCCCGCCGACGTGCAGGGCGCCATCAGCGCGAGCTACCGGCGGCTCGGCGAAGAACTCGACGATGACGGGCGCGGGGTGCCGGTCGCAGTACGGTCAAGCGCAACCGGCGAGGACAGCGCCGCGGCGAGCTTCGCGGGCCTTCAGGACACCTATTTGTGGGTGCGCGGTGCGCAGTCGGTGCTCGATCACGTGCGCCGGTGCTGGGCGAGCCTGTACAACGCCGAGGCGGTGGCCTACCGGCTGCGCCAGGGCATCGGGCAGCGGGAGATGGCCATGGGCGTGGTCATTCAGCAAATGGTGGCGCCCGTCGCCGCGGGAGTGATGTTCACCTGCAGCCCGGCCACCGGGGACCGATCCCTGGTCGCGATCGAGGCCAGCTGGGGCCTTGGCTCGGTGCTGGTCAGCGGCGAGGTCACGCCCGACTCATTCACCGTCAGCAAGGTAACCGGGCAGATCGTCCGCCGCCAGGTGAGCCGGAAGACCCGGCTGCACCGGCTCCACGAGTCCGGGTACGGCGTGGTCGCCGACGACGTGCCGGCCCACCTGCGCGACCGGCCGTGCGTCGACGATGACCAGATCCGCGCCATCGCCAGGATCGGACTGGCGGCCGAGGATCATTTCGGGTCACCGCAGGACATCGAGTGGGCACTGGCCGCTGGGTCCGGGCGCGACGTCGTCGTCGTCCTGCTGCAGAGCCGGCCGGAGACGGTGTGGGCCAGCCGCGCGGCGCAGCCGCTCGCGATGCCTAAGGCGAGGGCCGTTGACCACGTGTTCGAGCATCTCGGCCGGATCGTGCCGGGCACGAGACCGGAGCGCTAGGTGGACCTGACGAATGCCGACGTCCAGGACATCCTGCACTTGCTGGACGGCCTCCCGTTCAGCGAGCTGTCCCTGGAGACCGCCAGGTTCAGGCTGTCCCTGCGCCGCGGTGCCGACGGCGGGTGGGCGCAGGCGCTTGAGGTGCTGGGGCAGCCGAACGTCCTGCCGACGGCCAGTGACCAGCGGGCGGCGACGGAGCCGCTGGCCGAAGCCAGCAGTGCTGGCGAAGACAGTTCCGCTGAAAACAGTGCCGCCGAAGCCGGGTCCGGCGCCGATCTGACCGATGTACGCACGCCGCTGCTCGGTACGTTCTACCGGGCTCCGAGGCCGGGCGCGCCGCCCTTCGTCACCGTCGGCGCCGTCGTCGCCCCGGATACCGTCGTCGGCATCATCGAGACGATGAAGCTGATGAACTCGGTCACGGCCGGCGTCAGCGGCGCCATCGCGGAGATCGTGCTGGCCGACGGCGAGTTCGCCGAGCAGGGGACCGTGCTCATGCGGATCAGGTCACAGCGGTAATGGCAGTCCTGCGCCGCATACTCATCGCCAACCGGGGCGAGATCGCCGTCCGCATCATCCGCACCTGCGCGGCGCTCGGCATCGAGACGGTGCTGGCGGTATCCGACGCCGACGGGGACAGCATGCCGGCCCGGCTTGCCGACGCGGTCGTCCGGCTCGGCCCCGCCCCGCCTGCGGCCAGCTACCTCGATGTTAAGGCGGTCGTGAGCGCGGCTGTCGCTGCGGGCGCCGACGCGATCCACCCTGGCTACGGCTTCCTGTCGGAGAAGGCGCAGCTCGCAACCGCCTGTGAGGCTGCCGGGCTCGTCTTCATCGGGCCGACCCCGGTTCAGCTCGATGCTGTCGGCGACAAGGTCCGAGCCCGCGGTCACGCCGAGGCAGCTGGCCTGCCGACTGTGCCCGGCGGCGCGGTTGACGGCACGGCGGCGGCGGCCGATCTCGCGGCCGTGATCGGCTGGCCGGTCCTGGTCAAGGCGGTCGGTGGCGGCGGCGGCCGCGGTCTGCGGCCGGTGCCCGGGCCGGCCGCGCTCGCGGACACCATCGCCGTCGCGATGGCGGAGGCGGCCGGGGCGTTCGGCGACCCGCGGATCTACCTCGAGCGCTATGTTCACCCGGGCCGCCACGTCGAGGTCCAGGTTCTCGGCGACGGCGAGCGCGTGATTCACGTCGGCGACCGGGACTGCTCAGTGCAGCGCCGTTATCAGAAGCTCGTCGAGGAAGCGCCAGCTCCGCTGCTGGGCGACAAGCTGCGCGCCGACATGCGGCAGGCTGCCATCGCCTTCGCCGAGCGGCTGCGCTACCGCGGCCTCGGCACGGTCGAGTTCCTCGTCGACTGCGAGCGCGGCGGCTTTTACTTCCTGGAGATGAACGCGCGCATCCAGGTCGAGCATCCGGTCACCGAGGCGATCTCTGGCCTGGACCTGGTGGCCGAGCAGATCTGGGTCGCCGAGGGCAACCGGCTGCGCCTCGGCCAGGACGACATTGAGCTGACCGGGCACGCGATCGAGTGCCGGATCAACGCCGAAGACTGGAGCGACAGCTTCCGGCCGAGCCCGGGCACCATCGCGGCAGCGTCGTTCCCGGCCGAATCGTGGATCAGGGTCGATACCCATGTGCAGGCAGGCGCGCCGGTGCCGCCGTGGTACGACTCCCTGCTCGCCAAGCTGATCGTCACCGGGCGCGACCGCGCCGAGGCGGTCGCCAGGATGCGGGACGCGCTCGCGCGGTGCCAGATCGACGGGGTGGCGACGACCCTGCCGATGCAAGTCGAGCTGATGAACTCCGACGGCTTCGGGAGCGGCGGCGTCGACACCTCTTACCTCGACCGCCTCGTGCTCGGGCAGGTGAGCCATGGCTGAGATCCAGCTGGTCGACGTATCGCTCCGCGACGGCAACCAGAGCCTGTGGGGGGCCACGGGCCTGTCCACGGCGCACATCCTGCAGATCGCGCCGGTGCTCGACCGGGCCGGTTTCCGCGCCCTGGACTTCACCTCGAGCACGCACATGGGCGTCGCGGTGCGGACGTTCCGGGAAGATCCGTGGGAGCGGATCCGGCTGACGCACGCGGCGATGCCGCATACCCCGCTGCAGTTCATCGGTTCCGGACTGCGGTTCATCTCCTGGGAGCCGGTGCACCCCGACCTGATCCGGCTTGCCTACCAGCGGCTGGTTGTGGCGGGCATGGAGCGCTTCGTCGTGCTCGACCCTATGCACGACATCGACGCGATCCTGCAGACCGCGCGTGATATCCGCGCCGCCGGCGGCACCGAGATCGTCGGCGCGCTGACGTTCACGATCAGCGCCGTGCACGACGACGCGTTTTACGCGGGCCTAGCCGCACGCATGGCGGCATCGCCTGACTTCGACCGGGTCTACGTGAAGGACCCGGCCGGCCTGCTGACCCCGGAGCGGGCGCGCACGCTGTTCCCCGCACTTCGCGCCCGCCTCGGCAACATGCCGCTTGAGCTGCACTCGCATACCACGATCGGCCTGTCACCGCTGACCTACCTGGTCGCCGCCGAACTCGGCGTCGCCGGGCTGCAGGTTGCCTGCGGATCGCTGGCCAACGGCACGTCGCTGCCGAACGCCGAGCGCATCGTCGCCAATCTGAGGGAGCTCGGGCACGCCGTCCACGTCGATGACCGGCTGCTGGGCATGGCCGCCAGGTACTTCGACCGGCTCGCGCAGGCGCAGGGGCTGCCGGCCGGCGTTGCCCAGGAGTATGACGCTTCGTACCTGCGTCACCAGATGGCGGGCGGAGTGATCACGACGCTCCGGCGCCAGCTCGCCGAGCTCGGCCTGGCGGGACAATTCGAGGCTGTCCTGGATGAGGTCAGCCGGGTCCGCGCCGAGCTCGGGTATCCGATCATGGTCACGCCGTTCCCGCAGATGGTCTGCGGCCAGGCGCTCTACAACGTGATCAGCGGCGAACGGTACGCCAACGTGCCGGACCAGGCGATCAACTACGTACTCGGCAAGTTCGGCCGGCCCACCGCGCCCGTGGACCCCGACGTTCACGACCGGATCCTGTCCCGGCCGCGGGCCAGGGAGCTCATGGCGGCGCCGCCCCCCGCCTCGCCGGCGGAGCTGCGCCGGAGCCTGCCGCGGGGCATTTCCGACGAGGAGTTCCTGCTCCGCGCGACCATGCCCGCCGGGGAAGTCGACGCGATGGTCGCGGCCGGCCCGGCGAAGCGGCACTACAACCCCGAGCTCAAGCCCATCCTGGACCTGCTCGCCGGGCTGCGCACCCGGCCGCACCTGTCCGGCCTGCTGGTCGACAAGCCCGGCTTCCGGCTCGAGCTGCGCACCGGCGAACCGGCCGGAGCGGCCCGTGGCTGATCACAGTGCGGCTGATGGCGGCCTGCCGCAGGGCATGGCCGAACGGCTGCGCGCCGTGCGCGGATTCGTCTTCGACATGGACGGCACGCTTGTACTCGGCGACCGGCAGGGCCGGGGCCTGGCGCCGCTGCCGGGCGCGCTGGAGATCACCGGGTGGGCAAACAGGCAGGGGCTCCCGTACGCGGTCCTGACGAACGGAACGACCAAGACGCCGCGGCAGTACGCGCGGACGCTGCGATCGATCGGCTTCGAGCTGGCCGACGACGGCGTGCTGACGCCGGCCAGCAGCGCGGTCGCGGTGTTCAGGCGGCGAGGCTACGGCCGGGTGCTGGTCCTCGGCGAGGGCGGGCTGGCCGATCCGCTGCGGGAAGCCGGGTTTGAGGTCGTGCCAGCGACGGCGGCCGGCCGGCCGGGCGCGGACGCGGTCCTGGTTGGCTGGTACCCGGGCTTCGGCATGGCCGCGCTGGAGGCGGCCTGCCACGCGGTCTGGGGTGGGGCCGCGCTGTACAGCTGCTCTCAGTCGGTGTTCTTCGCGACCGCTGAGGGCCGGTCGATCGGCACCTCGCGCGCGATCTCGGCGATGATCGCCAGCCTCACCGGCCGCCGGCCGCGGCTGGTGGGCAAGCCATCACTCCACGCGCTGCAGGCGGCCGCCGGTCGCCTCGGCGTCGGGCCGGCGGATCTCGCGGTGGTCGGCGACGACCCGGACCTCGAGGTCCCGATGGCACACCGGGGGCGCGCACTGGCGGTCGCGGTCAGCTCGGGCCTGGCTGCCGATGATTCCTTTGACCACCTGCCTGCGGCGCGTCGCCCGCATCTGCATCTGCGCGGCGTCGATGAGCTGCTGTCGATCTGCGGGCGAGCCCGCGGGGAAGCTGTCTGAAGGAGGAACCATGGGCGCCGTGACCGGCTCGTTCCGGCGGATCGCCACCGAGGAAGCATTCTCGGTCCCTGAGGTGTTCGCGGCCTTGCGGGAGTGGGTAGCGACCGCCGCGCCGGACGAACCCGACCACGACTTCCTGAGCTTCCTGTTCGGTCAGGACCTGCCCGGGCTGCAGCGGGTCCGGCGACAGCTACTCGACCTGGAGGACGAGCGGCTGCAGATCATGGACGGCTGCGGCGTCGATGTCCATCTGCTGTCGCTCACCGCTCCCGGCGTGCAGACCCTGGCCGACGACCGCGCTGCTGCCCTGGCCCGGCTGGTCAATGACCGGCTGGCCGCCGTTATCGCCCGCCATCCTGACCGGTTCGCCGGGCTGGCCGCGATCGCGCCGCAGGACCCGGTCGGCGCGGCGGCGGAGATCGGCCGGGCGATCGGCGACCTGAAGCTCAACGGCGTCGTGATCAACTCGCATACCCGCAACGAGTACCTCGACGACGAGAAGTTCTGGCCGATCTTCGAGGCGGCCGAGGACCTGGGCGCGCCGATCTACATCCACCCTCGCTCTCCGTCGGCGCACATGGCCGAGCCGTATAAGAGGTTCGGACTGGAGACTGGCATCTACGGATTCCAGGCTGAGACCGGTCTGCACGGCATCCGGCTGATCTGCAGCGGTGTCTTCGACCGCTTCCCCCGACTGCGGATCGTTCTCGGCCACCTGGGCGAGGGCATCCCGTTCTGGCTGTGGCGGGTGGACTACATGCATCCGGTCCGCAGCTCGCACAACGCCCGGCCCAGGCTGGAGCTGACGCCCAGCGAGTACTTCAGGCGCAATTTCATGATCACGACCAGCGGGATGAACTGGGAGCCGGCCCTGCGGTTCTGCATCGAGGCGGTCGGCGCCGACAACATCATGTGGGCGATCGACTACCCCTATCAGCTCACCGAGGGCGCGGCTGCGTTCATGGACGCCGCGGCGATACCGGACGAGGACAAGCACAAGATTTTTCACCGGAACGCCGAGCGCGTCTTCGGGATCGCGCCCCGAACGGACTCGGTCCACTCGGCAGCAGGGGGGTGACGTAGCCGATGCGCGCTGTCGGCATCACCAGGTTCGGCGGCCCGGAGGTTCTGGAAATCGTCGAGCTTCCCGCTCCCGAGCCCGCCGGTGGGCAAGTACGGATCCGGGTCGCGGCCGCGACCGTCAACCCGGCCGACACCGTGCTGCGGACGGGCAGGCACGGGAGTCCCCAGAACGATGCACCGCCTCGGCACGTGCCGGGCATGGAGCTCGCGGGCGTCATCGACGTGGCCGGGCCCGGCTCGGGCTGGCAGGCCGGCGACCGGGTCATGGCCATCGTCTCGCCCAGGGCGCCCGGCGGCGGCGCTCAGGCCGAGCTGGTCGTCGCTGACGCGGATCAGGTTGCCCGGGTGCCGGACGGGATCGGCCTGGCCGCGGCGGCGACGCTGCCCATGAACGGCCTCACCGCGCGACTGGCTCTCGACCTGCTGGCGCTGCGGCCAGGTCAGACGCTCGCGGTCACCGGGGCCGCGGGCGCGGTCGGCGGCTATACGATCCAGCTGGCCAGGGCCGCGGGGTTGCGGGTGATCGCCGACGCGGCGCCGGCCGACGCCGCGCTCGTGCGCGGCCTGGGCGCGGATGTGGTCGTGGCCCGGGGACCGCAGGTCGCGGCCCGCATGCGCGAGGTCACGCCCGCGGGCGTCGATGCGCTGGTCGACGCCGCGGTGCAGGGCGAGCAGGTGCTTTCCGCCATTCGCGACGGCGGGCAGCTTGCCGCGGTGCGGACCTACCGCGGCAAGACCGAGCGCTCGATCGCAGTCGTCGGCGTGCTGGTTTCCGACTACCTGCACGCCGCCGGCAAGCTGGCCGAGCTGGCGGGCCTGGCGGCCGACGGCACGCTAACGCTGCGAGTCGCGGCCGAGCTGCCGGCCGCGCAGGCGGCGCACGCCCACCGGCTGCTCGAGGCCGGCGGCGTGCGGGGAAGGCTGGTGCTGACCTTCTAGTGTCGTGAGCAGTTCGCGCCGGGCGCCCGGTCGCGGAGGCGGGCGCGACTAGAGCGGTCACCGCCCGCCAGGCTGGGGCGGGCGGTGACCAGTCACCGCGAGGAACTAGGGTTTGCTGCCCTGGCCGCAGTTGTCCTTGTTGTGGTTGTGGCTGTGGCCGTTGTCGCCGTACTGGCAGCCGCAGTTGTTGTTGTTGTTGTTGCCGTACTGGGCGTGGGTGGTCTTGCCGCTGTTGTAGCCGCCGTACTGGCAGCCGCAGTTGT
>Ga0209380_10000260_pt1 | contig 36436 bp, 28 predicted proteins | sample HubBroMetageWFT6_FD_188347 | JGI IMG/M metagenome (GOLD analysis project Ga0209380, IMG submission 188347) | Warmed and freeze-thawed soil microbial communities from the Hubbard Brook experimental Forest, New Hampshire - Hubbard Brook CCASE Soil... | ecosystem: Environmental > Terrestrial >... | reverse complement strand
CTCCATCGTCTGAGCGGATTCGGGCTCGATCTCTTCGAGCTCCTGTTTCGTGAACATCAAATACTGATCCTTCTCGTATTCGTAGCCCTTTTCAATTTCCGAACGGTCGACAAATTTTTCACAGGTGGGGCAATACGTGGGCTGTTTGATGCGGGTGTGGCAGACGGAGTGAAGCTGATTGAAACTGATCCGTTCAGACCGGGCAGCCGGCGTCAGTTGTATTGGGATGGAAACCATCCCGAACGTGAGAAAGCCCTTCCAGGTTGCGGCCATCGTCCCCCTCCGGCGGAAAGGAAGCAATCATACACTCGGTTGAAGTTCGGTTTGCATCGAATGCTCGCGGTATAACGATGCGGTAAAGAGCGAAGAGAAAGCGAAACACTTCGAAGCGATCACCGGGGGGCGCCGAAGAGGCCGGACGGTACAAAATTCCCGGCCAGGTCAGCCTGCGGTCAGAAGACTAGCCGACAGAACTGTGGGCCCGCACCGACTCCCACTTCATCTCGGCTACCTTCAAGGAAGGATGAGACACGAGGAGATGCCAAACTAAGGCCTGGAAGGATTCGGTGTGGGGTGTAACGGCTGAAGGGTTCACCACGGGGATCAACACGCAAGCATCAGCCACCTGGGCAGTATAGCCGCCGTTGCGGCCGACCACACCGCAGATCGCGGCGCCTACCTCTTTCGCAAAGTGCAGGGCCCGCACCAGGTTCGCGCTAATTTTATTCTCGGCGTCGCCTCCACCCACCGAGAAAACAAATACCATGTCGTTCGCTATGAGCCGGCTGCCCCGCAGCCAATTCGCGTACGACGTCTCCCATCCCTCGTCATTCACGCGTGCCGTCAATTCCGAAACGTTGTCGGTAGGCGTGTAGGCTTCGATTCCAGCAATCTTGCGGAAATCGTTAACTGCGTGCGAAGCGTGCCCAGCGCCCCCTCCGACTCCGAGGAAAAACAGGCGTCCGCCGCGGCGGCGCAGCTCGACCAGCAGGTCCACCATCCGTTCGATCGCGCGTTGGTCGAGCCGCCGAAGGATCTCCATGGCTTCCTGAATGTAAGCTGGCGTGTAAGCTGGCTCTTCGCTCATGAATTCCCGGTCGGCCCGATCAATGCGCGGCCCATGCCATTGGCCGTTTTCGACGACTTGGATCAGTTCGACCGCTTCGAGGAGGTTTCCGGCGATCAAATCAGGCCAGGCGTTCTGCCGCTCCAGCTCAGAGAAGACGTAGCCTTTCCGCGGGCTGACGAAAACTGTTCTTGCGCCTGCCTGCCTGCCGGCCAGTACGTCCACCACCCCGTCCCCGACCATGTACGACCGGCCAAGGTCGATCCCCCATTCCCGCGCGGCTTGATGAAGAAGCCCAGGACTCGGCTTCCGACACTGGCATGCAAGCCGGTAGCCGTCGATCGTGCCTTCGGGATGGTGCGGGCAATAATAGACCGCGTCTAGTTTTCCTCCCGCCCCCGCCACCAGCCGTTTCATCTTCTCGGTCATTGCGTCGAGCAGCTTCAGAGTGAACCGCCCCTTCGCGATCCCCGGCTGGTTGGAGACGACAATCGCCAGCAGATCCGCCTGCTTCAGCTTCGCGATCGCGGCGGCTGCCCCGGGCAAGAGAGCAAACTCGTCAGGATTGGCCGGGGAATCGACTGTCCCGAACTCCGGGTTATAAGCGTAGGCGTTGATCACGCCGTCGCGGTCGAGAAAAACCGCCTGTTGACTCATCACATGTGCTCCTTCTAAGCGCTGCGGCATGGCAGGCTTCGGTCCGGTAGATCTATCTTGCAACCGGCGCGGCTTCGCGAACGACTCCTGTTTCACCTTTCTCGCGAGCCAGATACTGGTCGTAGATCCAACGATAGGTTTTTTCGAGACCTGTCCGCAGTGCAGTGCTGGGCTCCCAACCAACATACTTCTGGATGAGAGTGTTATCGCTGTTCCGGCCATTCACACCCTTGGGCGCACTGAGATTGTAAGTGCGCTTCAACTTGATCCCGGCAATTTCCTCCGCGATATCGACCAGCTGATTTATCGTTACCGCCTCACTCGATCCAAGATTGATCGGCTCCGGAATCTCTGAATTCATGATCAGATCGATGCCTTTCAGGCAGTCATCGATGAACATGAAGCTACGGGTCTGACTGCCTGGGCCCCAAATGTCGATTTCGTGTTTACCGGAAACCTTCGCTTCGATCACCTTGCGGCAGATCGCAGCCGGGGCCTTCTCACGCCCGCCGTACCAAGTACCCCAAGGCCCGTAAACGTTGTGAAAACGGGCGACTCGAGTGTAGAGACCAAAATCTTCGCGGAAGTGGCGACACATGCGCTCAGAAAAGAGCTTTTCCCATCCATAGCCATCTTCCGCGAGGGCGGGGTAGGCGTCCTCTTCCTTGAGCGACGTAGCTTCGAGAGTCTTCTGCTTCTCTCCGTTGTAGACACATGCCGAGGAGGAATAAAAAAGTCTCTGAACGCCAAATTTCACCGCCGCCTGCAGCATGTGCGTATTGATCAACACTGAAAGCATGCACAGCGCCTTGTTGTGCTCGATAAAACCCATTCCGCCCATATTGGCCGCGAGATTGTAAGTGTCGCAGGCGCCTTGGGCGGCTCTTTCACAGTTTTCCTTGAGATTCAAATCGAGAGAAAGATTCTCAACGTCATCGAAACTCTGGCACCACTCATCAAAAGGCTTAATGTCTACTGCCCTGATCCGCTTGTGGCCTCGCGCGCGAAGATCCGCTACAAGGTTTCCCCCGATAAATCCACCCGCTCCAGTAACGACCACCAAATCTAGAAGATCGCTCACTAAAATATCCCCCTAAGATTGCCCAGAGTTATCACACTCTTCCGGAGCGAAATTAAGTTACGGTTTCAGGCGAGACAATGACGCCTTGTGCAGTAGTCAGCGAACTTTCTTCAGACCCAATAATTCAAGCAATACGAGCGCCGCAAATTCCGGTCCGTAAACCAAGTAGCGCCGCCAAAGGCGCCGTGGCTCCTGAAACAGGCGGAACATCCATTCCAGCCCGTGCTCTTGCATCCATCGAGGCGCTCGCTTCTTTCGACCGCTATGAATGTCGAAGGCGGCGCCGACGCCCACCATCACGGGCACGCCAAGGCCCGAGCTATGACCGTACATCCATTGCTCCTGCTTGGGTGTACTCAGACCTACCCACAAGATGTCGGGTGCTGAGGCGCGGATCATCGCAACGACTTCTCGATCTTCCTCCTCTGTCAGCAGTCGGAAAGGTGGCGAATAAGTGCCGGCGATTTGGATGCCGTACAATTGTTCAAGAGAGTCGGCCAGTCGGCCAGCCACACCGGCTATCCCCCCGTAGAAGAAGTGCCGGTATTTCGTACCTGTCTCTTGGCAGAATGTCTCCAAGAGCTCAGGGCCGTACACTCGACGCTTTAACGCGAACCCCTGCCAGCGTCCGAGCCAGACCAACGGCATGCCATCGGGAACCACGCAATCCGCTGTGTTAAGGATCTCTCGAAAAGATGTGTCCCTCTGCGCTTCCATCACGCCGTGCATTCCTGTGACTGCCATGTAGCGGCTCCTGGACCGCTCGGCAATCCAGTTCTCCAAGAGCACAACTACCTGGGGAATCTGCACCGCGTGCACCCGCACCCCGAGGACCCTGAATCCGACCAGCACGTGGCTCCCTTCTAGGTTGACCGAGCTTGCGCTGCCCTTGTCACCCATTGCTGCATCGGATTGTGCGCTCGTCGTTGAGCCCTTCACCGATCTGCCTCCGCCGTCGGGAAACACCCTCTTGCTCAATGCGACTCGCGTCGCAGCCACGTCAGAGCCGGTATCCGGCTTTCCGCGCGTCCTCGTAAAACATCTTGACGGTGTCCAGCGAGTACTCGTTGAGATCTTTTCCAATCAGGTCGAGCTTCCGCAGTATGTCTGAAGTGGCGGTGATGATGTGGCAGCCGATTGCGTCGGCCTGGAAGACATTCAGCAGCTCGCGCGGGCTGGCCCAGATCAGCTGCAGGTTCGGGTAAGGACGGAGCAGTTCGACCGCTGCGGCCATCAAAGGTACCGGATCGTGTCCGGTATCGGCGATCCGCCCGGCAAAGACGGAAATCTTTGCTAGCGGTCCATCGATCAGGCACTCGCTCGCTTTCCGCACTTGTTCCAAAGTCAGCAGCGCTGTCACGTTCACGCGGATGCCGGCTCGCGCCAGCCGCCGTAACAGCTGCGCCGACGATTCCCCGCGCGTGTTAGTGATTGGGACCTTGACCAGGACGTTCTCTCCCCAGGACGCAATCTCGGCCGCCTGCCGCTCCATTTCTGCGAAGTCGTCGGCGAACACTTCGAAGGAAATCGGCCTGTCAGGAATAAGCTCAAGGATCTCTCGCGCGAACCCGCGGTAATCAATCACGCCCGACTTGCGCATCAGCGTGGGATTCGTGGTGAAGCCGGCGATATGAGGGTTGGCGTACATTTCCAGCATGGCGCTTCTATCCGCGCCGTCGGCGTAGATTTTCACGCGCAGCCCTGAAACAGCCTTGTGCTCGGCTGCCGCGGACGTCTCGATCTTGAATCGCGCCTGTTTTTCTACTGCGGTCCCCGACAAGATAGCCATGCTCGGTCTCCTTTTCGATCCAGTTTTGTTGGTTGCGGAAGCTTTCCGTGGGTCCGTGATGCGGCGCCGGCTTCGGGAGCGAGGTAGACCGAAGTCAGAAACTCACCAGGACTTTGCGCCCTCGAGATCGATGTTCAGGGAAGCAAGACTACTATTCGGAAGCCGGCGCGGCGGCCAGTTCATTCGGCCAAGGCTGGGAGCTAGACGGCCACAGTCCTTCGTTTTTCGTGATCCTGGTGGTTTTGCCGATGGATGTGCGCCAGCCGGCCGTCGCGTGAGACCACGTCGAACACCACCTTGCTGCCTTCGAAGTCGAACCGGAAATTCAGCTCGCGCAGCCCCGCTTGGCGCATCGCCTCCCGCAGGCGCTGCTTGCCGTCCTCGCAGTAAAACATTAAAAAGCCGCCGCCGCCCGCGCCGGAAATCTTTCCCCCAATGGCCCCATTGCGCTTCGCCAACTCATACCAGGAATCAATCTGCGGATTGGTGATGCCCTCCGACAACCTCTTCTTCAATTGCCAGTGGACGTCCATCAACTCCCCGAAGCGGTGCAGGTTGCCCGCAATGATGGTGGAGCAGATTTCCATTCCGATCTCCTTGATGTCTTGCAGGCTGGAGACGACGGTCGGGTCGTTCCGCTGGGCGGCCGAATCCTGTTTGCTTAGGATGGCGGTAGCGTCGCGCATGTCGTGCGTGTAGAACATTAGAATGTTGTTCTCGAGTGCTTCCAGGATCTCAATGTCGAGCCCCAGTCGCGTCACCTGCACCTTTCCGTCGCGCTCGATGTCGAGCGCCGTCAAGCCGCCGACGGCAGCCATGTACTGGTCCTGCTTCCCGATGGGCTTTTTCAGAATGTCCAGCTCGATGCGGCAGGCTTCTTCTGCCAGCCGCTCGGGGCCAACCGGGTTCTGCGTCAGCGCGTGCAAGGCATTCAGCAGGCCGACCAAGTAAGCGCTCGACGACCCCAGCCCGGTGCCAGCGGGAATGTCGGCGATGGAAACGATCTCGATTCCCCGAGCGACGTTGAAATATCGAAGCGACTCGCGTGCCAGCGTATGCTGGACATCGTCGACGTGATCGACTTGCTCGGATTGATTGTATTTCACTCGAATTTTGTCATCAACGATTGGCGTATTAACGTTCAGGTACATGTACTTGTCGATTGCTACGGCCAGGATGAACCCACCATGCTCGCGATAGAAGGAGGGCAAATCGGTGCCGCCGCCGCCAAGAGTGACTCGAAATGGTGTTCGTGTAACGATCATATTGGTTCCTCTCGACCGACTGATGTGACATCCCGCATCGGCTACTCAGGAATAACTGCAGCCCTAGCGCTTGGGGCGATTTGCCGTGATGTACCTTCGTCCCAATCATCCCCGAAGTTTCCACGTGGCCCTGTTGCGAAAATATCGACGACGTAGAGCTATTTGAGAGTAAGGGAATTAAACGACAAGTTGATTCGAAGACGGGGCGGCCTCACATAACCGACTCACGGTGGATCTTCGTTCCACAAATCCATCCCTAGGACCACATGGATGATCGCGGCGCTCCAATCATCAGCATCCTCAACAGGCGCTGAGGTTTTGATCCAACCCATATGTCATAGGCCTTCTCAGCAAGCGAAGTTTTTGGGATCCGGGGGGCCATTCGAACGTCATTGGTAAGGACGAAGTGGAACTGTTCCTCATTATCGATCCTTGCTCCCCTGACATACTGTCGCGCGAAGTGCAGTCTATGTGCATCCAGCGGCTGAAACCCTAGCGAGATAAACTTGTCCTGCCACCACGCTCTCGGTTTGACCGTCTGATGCAGTCTCATCCCCCCGCGGACGTCCTCCGAGTTGGCCACGCTCATGATCCATAGGCCACCCGGGCGCAGGTGCGCGTGCACATTCGCGGCGAGCGTCGGAAGGTCTTCCTCCTTGATGTGCTCGAGAACTTCCCACGACGTCACCACATCGAACTTGACCTTCTGTTCCTCAGAGCCTGTTTGGACAAACAATTGGAAGGGTCGAGTAATATCGCAGGTAAAAAGATAGTCCGGAATGATTGCCCAAGCTGATCGCTTATGGTCCCTGGAAAACGTACTCCCTTCTATACCAACGGCAAAGTGCCCGTCATCTATGCAGCTTTTAACAAAGTCGCCGCCCGAGCAACCCAGATCAAGCACTTTCACTACTTGAGTCTGGGGATATAGCAGCCATAACTTTTCATTGAATCTTCCATTAGTTGACCGGTCCCATCGCGTCCCCCACGGTACTAGATGGTCAGGCGAGTCGCAGGCACAGTCGCGCTCGGCACGCAAAACCAATGGCATTATTTTCTCCTGAAGCATCCAGTGGACTTCCGCAGTCTCTGCTGCGTTTATTGGGCGAGAAAGCTCACCGAACGTGCAGTGAGATGTGGGTTTCGGTCAGATAGAGACCGCTTACCGGACAACTTGATGTGTAACATATATGCGAAGTCAACAAGCGCCGACGTCTGAAGGGCGGTTCTGAGCTTAGCCCGCCACAGTGGTCTGGCCTCGACCAGTGGTTGCGTCGCTTCACTCTGCTGCCAAATATGAAGATAGTCCGACTGCTGAACGCTATCATGACAACACTTACGAGCTTTCACCGTTCTGCAAAGGACGAACGTAGGCGTGAACGATATCACGTTGGCTCGTTGCCCATGTTCGGGCTTTATTACCTCGTACCAGGTATCAGTTCGATATTCACTCGCGAGAAAGATTCTCGTATCCGCGTAACCATTCGACTGGCAGTACAGTGAAAAGAATAGTTCTGGAGAAAACTGCCAAAATCCATGACCACAGAAGTTGTTTCCTGGCAAGATATGTAGGATCTGCCCGCCGTCGCGGCACAACTCCGACACATTCAGAAGCGCCTGCGGAGCGTTGTAAACGTGCTCCAGGCTTCCGCCATCGATTACCGTATCGTATGCCGACACTCCTTCATTCAGCGGTTCATTCATATCGGCAATATGACTCGCTCCTTCGTAGTCGGAGTAATCCCAAGAATCGACACACGTGGCGTGAAAATGGCGCAAGAGCAAACTGTCGCAATATTTCTCGTGCGCGTATCCTGTCTCAACGCCTATCAGGCTACAAACTTCTTTTCTATCAAGACCCAACTCTTGACGGCCGATTGTTGCTACGCGACCGAAGTGCGCCTGCTTCGCGGCGAAGCGCAGAAGCTGAAGCCCGTGATATCCGATTCCCACTACGTCTTATCCCGCTTTCCTTAGCATGAGAACGTTTGACACAGCGACTACAGTCGACCAATTCACCGGTTCGGCAAGAAATCCGAATTGAAGAAGAAGACATTTGAAAAGAGGTTGTGATGCTCAGATCGGAACTGACGCAAGCTGCCATTCATGGGAATGAAAGGTTTATACCCGTAACAGTGGAGTCTTTTTACGATATCAGCGACAGATGAGCCATATTTCTCCTGAACGCAATCGGCAAGCTCAACCATCATGAAACGCGGCTTGGACTTTAGCACCTCGCGTGCTCCATCGAGTACTAAGGATTCTGCTCCCTCAACGTCAATCTTGAGGAAATCGACGCGAGAGATTCTGTGAGTAGTGCAGTAATCATCGAGGCGAGTCACAGTAAGGCGCACGGATTTGGCCGGGCGAACAATACTTGTGTCGTAGAAGCCAGAGTATGCGGAATCGGCAGCGATATTGAATGACGTCTCGCCACTTATATTTCCGACGGCGCATGAATTTGTGATGACATTCGATATTCCGTTAATCTGGAGGTTAGAGTTGAGCAGATGATAACTGAGCGGCACGGGCTCAAAGGCATGAGTCTCCTTAGCAACCCTCGCCAGCAGCAAGGTGTAATGACCTATGTTGGCGCCAATATCGAAACACACGTCGGATCGCTCTACGAATTGCCTGATTATCTCAAACTCCTCATAGTCGCTCTGTTCGCCGAGATAAAGCAGTGCCGCTCCCATGTGCTCTTTAGGGCGGACTAGGACTTTGTAGCCGTTGATTGAAACCGATTGAAACTCGGGAACATTCTTTGCTAAACGAGCGCGCCATTTGACATAGAGAGCCCGAGAAAAATTCGTGAGACCAATTTGCAGCAGATCGCATTTCTCCTTGAATGTAGAGCCAGTCGCAATCAATTGCGGGATATTACCTAGCACTATATGGTTTCCGAGGACGTTAGGGAACCACTGCAATGTCCGCCTCTATGTAGTGAGTTCTTTAGTGGACCCAAGCATGTCGGTAGAGCGATCAAATCTTGCCTGGGATTCGCCGTGACTTGAGCCCACGTATTCCGCTGCCCTTCACTGCACACGTTCGCTGCGGACTAGCGAGACGCAGTAACTACCGGTTCAGCGAGATCATTCCACCCACGAGCCCACCCTCTGGTGAACTGACTGAACTTTGAGTGCTACTGCGGCCCAGAGCAACCAAATAAAAGCGTTTTTCTGGAAGCACGCTGTTGGTCTCGACGTGCCGAAACACACCGTCGTCTCCGTTACCGCAGTAAAGGTCGTACCTGCTGTTTGGGAAGTAGGAAAGCACGGTCCCAATCGACCCGCCATATCGCTCTAATCCCATTTGCAAATGGACCTCAACGAAGCAGTCTGGCGCGTGCAGTTCGAGAGTCCTCTTTGCGCCTTCGAGAACCTCGCATTCGAATCCTTCCACATCAATGTACAGAATATCCGGCGGTCCGAATTTGGTCGACAAATCGTCGATTGTGACTACCTCGACCAAATGAGCGCCGACCTCGTGTGCGCCGCCGGCAACTTGGCCATTCATTGACCGGTTAAACCAGAGCTGGCCCGGTTTTGATGATGCGGCAGCTTCTATCACCTGCACATTGTGGATGTCGTTCAGTTGGCAATTTCTGAGGCCTGCCTGCGCGTTGTGAGGGTTGGGTTCAATCGCCCAAACAAAGCCATTGGGTCCCACTTCTCTTGCCATCATCATTGTCTGGACACACTGGTTGGCACCGGCGTTGAACACCTTTGCACCCGGGACCAGCTTATGTCGCTTCAACAGGGCGATTTCGGCAAAAGCTCCATCGTCGTAATCTTTATCAAGCCAGCTTTGACCGTCAAAATCAACCAATCGGAGTTGAAGGTCGTACGCTCCGTACCTATGACGAACAACTCGAGGCTTGAATCTTCGAAACGAGTACTCAGCCCACAGCGCTTTCAGAGCCACCACGCCCCAGTACGGGAGCACGCGGCGCAATGATTTTTTTAGTGGGTCTAAGGTTGAAAGCAAAGCGACCATCGGACTCTCTTCCTTCGAAGCAAAATATTTTTCAGTTTAGAAGTGAATGGGAATGGGTACGTTAGTCGCGCCTGCGAGCCACAGCAATCACATGCACAGATTTCGCGCGGTCGATGTCCGTGTCCGGTTGAATCGGGCTCGGCGACATCTTATAAAAATGCGAGCGCAACCAGCCGAAGGGTCGAGCGCATGCATGTTCAACCCGGGACCTTACCTTAGGGCCGGTGAAGCGGGTACCAAGTCTTAAGAATTGGTGTATGGTCCGCCAATGCGTGGCTACAGGCTTCCCATCGCCATGTCCAAACAGTTGTTCAACGGTGAATGATCGACTCAATAGCTCGACAAACTCTCTCTTCGAAAGCTCCGCCACATGAAAGTGATTGTCCAGACCGATTCGCTCGGATACCTCGCGATCCGGCGTACTAATGACCAAAATACCGCCGGGCTTCAGCACACGGTGAAACTCAGAGGTCATCTTCGTCTGGTCGCTCACGTGTTCCAGGGTCTCAAACGAGGTGATCGCGTCGAAGGTCCCATTCTTGAACGGAAGCCTGGATTGTAGATCGGCGCGGTGATAAGTGAGGTTCGTTTGCTTATAGGTAGTTGTCGCGAAGTCGATCGTGCTCGGGTCGACGTCCACGCCGTCCACGGATCGCACTTTGTCAGCCAAAAACGACGCACCATACCCGGATCCGCACGCCGCATCGAGACACCGCCAATGTGGATCAAACAATTCGCGCGCAAACTGATATCGCGAGAGGTGCAATTGGCGTTCTTCCTCGGAGGCGAGATTCCAGTACATCCGTTCTCCTCGCCAAGCTTTAACATCAGCCATTTTCATAGAGTCTATTTCCTGATCCCCCAGTTTCAACCCGATTGCTGCTACAGCTTTCGGTACATGAGGAAAAATTTGCTGCATGGGGACGACCGACTCCCGGTCCATTATTGCTCAGTTTGAGCTACACCCTTGTTGGCTCTCACTGGCCGCCCGTCTTTTTGCCCCTGATGGACGGAGGATCGTTGCGAAGCATCTTTCGTGTCGTGTGTCCTGAGCCGCGACAACGCAATGTGCGGAAGGCACAGCGCGGCCGCGGCCAGGTATACTCTCGAAACGAATGACCGACCTTCCGCGCGACGAATTATGGATAAACGATAGAAACTTTCGCCGGCGGTGGCTGCCATCTGCGAAGCTCGCGAATAAATCGGTTGTCGAAGCCAGGCTTCTCGGAATTGTTCCAAATCTGGCTCTACTATGCCCAGTTCGCGCGCTTTGGCACAGGCAACGGCAAAAGCGTACCCTCTGTTCGTTTCGGCACTGTTCTTAAAGGTGAGGGACTCCTTGCCAAGCCGGTAGCGGTACAGCGCTTCCGGGAGATTCGCAACCCGCCCGATATCGCACACCCGTAGGCAAAAGTCCAAATCTTCGCCGGCGCCAGCGAAGCGATATCCTCCCACGCCTGCCCAAGCGTCGCGTTTAACGACTAGGGTTGGGTGATTTACTCCCGGCCGTTTCTGAAGGAGCCGGTGCCGGATTGCCGAATGCTCCGTCAATGGGCGAACTCCTTCGACAACGCAGTCTCCAACGATGAAGTCTATTCCGGAACCGATCATGACCACATCACCGTGACCGCGCAGAAACGCGATCTGCTTCTCGAGGCGACGTGGTTCGGATATATCATCTGCGTCCATACGTGCTACATACTCGGTTCGTGAACTGCGGAATAGTTCATTTAAGGTCATTCCGAGGCCGCGATTCTCGCGCACCGTTAGTTTGATGCGAGGATCGCGTAACGAACGAAGGTAATCTGTCGAACCGTCAGTAGACCCATCGTCGATGATCAGAAAGTTAAAGTCCCGATAGGATTGGTTGAGCACGCTCTCCACGGCTGCCCGCAGGTGCGGCATCGCGTTATATACTGGAAGAGTAACTGTTAGAATCATATAATTGTAATCTAGACTGCGGGCGTAATTCCTCGTGCCTTACTTCTGCTCACAACCTGAGGGTTCAAAGCGTTTCCCCGGCCACCCCTCGGCCCTGGGCTGCTGGTTTGGCAGACAAGCGAGCAGGAACCGAGGCAGCGAGAGTCCTCAATTTTGATCGTTGCTCTGCGGTCGTCCCGAAGAACCACATGATGAGGCACACCGCAGCACAATTTACCGTTGCTATCAGCGCAAACCTGGCCCAGCCATCTGCAAGCAAATGCATCAACGCCAGCGCTACCGAAACAGATGCGAGCACGGACAAACTAGCGGGGAACAAAACTTTGGTCGTCCAGCTCCTGAGGGAGTTTGTCGCATGGACACGCGCGAACCAAAGGCGACCGCAGCCGGCAAGCACCGTTCCGGCAACAACGGCCCAAAGAAGCCACGTTCCTGGCCTGCCGTGACGTAACAAGAAGTACCCCACCGGAAGTCCAACAACATTTGCAATGGAAGTCACAACCGAAAAGCCCGCAATCCGGCCCGTTGCCACCACGGTCAGGTTATATCCCAAAGTAAGCTGATCAATGATAAGCGCAATGAGCACCGGCAACAGAAAGGCTGCCGTGCTCGGGGGAGGCGTATGAAGCCATAGCCTTAAGCAGAACCCCATCTCAAAGAGAACCGGCGCCAGAGCAATCCACAGAATGGCGAAACCATAAGTGTTCGATTGATTGGAGAGACGCGCCATCCCTCGGTAGTCGCCGGAGGCCTGTCGTTTCACGATCTGGGGAGTCGCCGAGCCCAGGAACCCCCAGACGATGTTGCTGGCAAACCCTTGTACCTGAACCGCCAAGCCATAGGCGGCGTTCGCGATCGGTCCGAAAAATACATTTAGCACCACTGCAGGACCCTGCACTCGGACCAGACTCCCCAGAATTTGCAACAGGGACCATCCGGAGAAAGTGAACAGCTCCCCGAGGCGCCGACGCAAGTGGTTCACGGTGAGGGATGAAAACCGAGACTCCGGATAGCGGTAATAGCAATAACATGCCGGACCGACAGCCACGGACACTTGAAACAGGCAGTAAATGGCTGCGTACCAAAGCAAGGAGTCACCGGGAAGGTATTTAAGGCAGAAAATGGCGACCACGAAAAACGCACCACTGCCAATGTTCATCAGCGAGATCGAGGCGATCGCTTCGTGAGCAATGAGCAAGGCCTGGTACGGAGTTGCCAGGATATTGCATACCATCGTTACCACAACCATGCGGTAGATCCATGCTGCAGCGGCAAGCCGCGCCGCCGGAAGCGTGAGCAGGCGGTGGAGAATCCAATCTGACGCAAGAAGGGCTGAGCCTGCTACGACGGCTCCCACAACAAGATGGACAATCAGGCTTGTGGTGAACCATTCTTTTGCTTCCTCTCTACGTTCCTCCCCCAGGGCGTATGCGATGTGCCTTTGTGCCCCGATCGCGAACGAGTAGTTCAGAAACATGAGGAAAGCTAAACACCCGCCGATCACCGAAAAAATGCCGTAATCAACCGCCCCGAGAATCCTCAGCGCAACTGGAACGGCAAAGAGTCCGGTTAGCGCGAGAACAAGAAACTTAAGGTATGTTGCTAAGGTGTTGGTGATAATCTGGCGAGCGGCAGTCATTTCGTAGCCATTTTCTGGTAAATCGTACCCGCAGACAAACAGAGAGCTGGAAAAAGTAGAGCCAAAGTGAAGAGGCGAGGATCCCGGATCACATTCTCAGCGATTATAGTCGTTGAGAGACCCACGAGAGACAATAAGGCGGCATCACGGCAGACGCGTTCCTCGAAGGTAGATGCCGAGTAACGGATAACCCGCCTCCAGATGCGAACGAGGGCTCCGACAAACAAGAAGAGACCAGGCAGACCATAACAGACCGCGGCCGCAAGATAGTCGCTATGCGCCGCGCCCACTTGGGGAAGTTGCTCGTCAAAGAAGAGGAGCTGTATATCGCCAAATGGACCCAGCCCAAAGAATGGATGCTGGATGACGCTGGCGATCGCGATCGGCCAGATTATCTCGCGCCCACTCAGTTCGCTACCCTCCTCTCGAGTGGCGGTCTTTAGGAAAAAAATTACGACACCAGCGACAAGACTGAGCACCATCATTAGGACTAGGCGCCTAACCCCATTGCTCGATCTCGTTCCAGGATTCTTCCTGCGCCGCCACAAACCTAATAGCGCGGCTGCAATGATGCTGGCGACGATACCAGTAAGGTAGGCGCGATAAAATGAAAGCGCTGGGATAATAAGCAGCAGCAGAACGGGGCCTGCACTCCGGGCAGTTGGATCGGACAGTTGCCGAGCGAGCACCCATGCAATCAAACAAGCGCAGGCTGCGACCATATATCCCGACATACCGATACCGTGGAACAGTTCGAGCTGCCCAGGTAACGCTAGTTCGCCCGGCATCGCCTGTATTCCTAGTAGCCCGAGAAGCACGCTCGCCGCAGCGGCAATAACTAGGGCGCATAATAGTAGGCGTACCATGCCGCGAACGCCGCCGACAACTTCCACAGCACCGCTAAGACCTGCCAGAACCAAAATACCGCCGAAGCTGCTGACGAGGTTCCGCAGGGGTAGCAGGTTAGCGCCAGAGACAATCCAACAGATCAGGGCCCATGCAATGAGCCAGCCAAACGGACTTGCAATGATCTTCAGATTTCTGGTCGACCGGCAAAGAATGACGAGAAGGCATCCTAGCCCAAGGACGGAGAGCTTCATCGTCCCAGCAAAGGGATTCAAAGCGTCAGGGTCGATCGGGGCAAGCAGCTGTTCCGGCGCGCTCATGCAAAGCGCAAAGACCGCCAGAACAAGAAGCTTCACGAGTGCCACACGGCTTGACTGCAGCTGCGCGCTGCTGACCGTTGCATGTCGCCCAGAGACGACCAGACCGGCGTTGCGAGTTCTTATTGCGAGTGTTCTTGCAGACGTCATATGTCTTCAGGTTAAAGCACGTTACCGCACGTCCCCCTCTCTATAACTCTTTGGGATGCATCTCTCCATTTACAGACACCCTGTGCCAGTCTCTGGTTCAATACCTTTTGAGAAAGACACCGCGAACTCTGTCGACAAAACTCACAAGCGCGTGCAGTCGCGGCGAGTGTAATCGACTATTCACACTCCGTAGCTTACGTAGAGGGTATCTGCCGATAATGGGTGGGATTGAATAGCTGGGGACAGCGGAACCCAGCACCTCATTCCATAATCGCTCCCACTTCTCAATGATGACCGCATACGAGAAAGTATCTTTAACGAAGCGCTGGCCGGCGACACCCATTGACCGGGCTGTACTTGGATTGGCGAACAAGGAAATCACCCGCGCGACATACTCGCGATCATCTCGACAAAGATAGCCAGTAACTTCGTCGAGTACCGTATCGCACATCCCCCACTGGCGCAAAGCCACAACTGCCGCGCCGCCGCCCGACATTTCAACAACACTTGCCGGACAACATTCCGTAAATCCGGTTGGATTGGGCAGGCCAACCATCGCGCGGCCGATGACGTCATACTTTTCTATCCCCATCTTTCCGTGAAACGTGACGCCACATTCGGCGGGGACGGTTCGCAAATAGCGTAAGATCAACTTCTCGTAAGAGACAGACGCGACGCCCAGAGTACCCAGCTGCTGATCAGGATGATTAACCTGGCTACTACCAATAACGTCGAGTTCAGCTGTAGGACAAGCCCGGCGAATGCGGGGCCATAATCTCGCAAGCCGGTGAAAGCCTTTCTGCGGAACAAGACTTCCAACGTAGACCGCACGCCGCTCCTTAACATTAGAACCGTTAGAACGCGGTGTAACATAGAATCCGGGCACGATGTAGGTGGATTTATAGTGACACGGAGCTCCCGCCGCCAGCGCACACTGCTCTCGCCCGACATACACAACCCGCTTGATCTGTTCGCGTCTGCCTAAGTACGAGAGTGTCGTACTCTTCAGATGGTTGTGCGTCCAAGCAATGATGGGGATTCTGCTGGGAATTGATTCGATTACTCGGGCTGCAACCATAGAGTCATGACCCCGGACGATTATGCAATCTATTGGTCCAGCCTGGTTCAGCAGGCGAGGCAACCCATCCGGATAGTCTTCGATGGTTACGACAGTTAGAGTCTTTGGATAACTATTGGTCCGATTCCGATGGATAAGCGTGACTCTGGCTAGCCTGCGTGACGCTAGTTCGTGAGCCAACGAGACAAAGGCATACTCCGTTCCCCCGACGGCGGGATTCCCGCACGCAGGATCGGTGAGATCAGCACCATGAACATTCGAATCGTCCAAAAGAAATGCAATGGATCGCATGTGTGGAACAAAAGATGAGGCAAGAACCGGCCGAGCCAAACTTCGTCTCATCAGCTACGACAACGTCCGTCTTCTTCCGATCTTCAAAGGGTCGAATTCACGCATATGGGAGCGTGCATTTGTGCGTCGTATCGGTCAGGGGTCGTAACCTTCCACCACGAGCTGCCGCGAACAACATCGTTTGGTTTTGAATCAGCCTCTCGCCGCCTTAGCAGCACGCTCTCGGAAGAAGTTAGCCGTCATTTGCAACCCATCGGCAAGGGAAACTTTGGGCGTCCATTTCAATTGTTGCTTCGCCTTATCAATCTTCAGATAGCAGTGGTCAATTTCTCCAGGACGCTTCACAGTGTAGATTGGCTCAAAGGGTTGGATACCAAGCGCTCTGGAAACTGCCGCAAAGATCTCATAGTCGGTAGTGGGCTTCCCGAAAGCAACGTTGAAGATCTCTCCATTGCCTTGTTCCAGCGCCTGCACGTTGGCATGAGTGACGTCTGCCACGTAAACGTAGTCGCGGGTGTTTTTGCCATTGCCAAATATCTTTGGAGTTTCCTCGGCGAGCATCTGCTCGCAAAAAATGGCCACCACTCCCGCGTCACCTTTCGAACTCTGGCGCGGGCCGTACACATTTCCATAGCGGAGCACAACATACTCCAGCCCGTACAGCAGACGGTAATTAAATAAATAATGCTCGACGGTATGTTTACTGATCCCATAAGGAGTAGTCGGGTTTACAGGGTGATCTTCACCGATTGGCACGTAGAGCGGTTCGCCGTATGCCGCGCCACCGCTGGACGCATATACAATTCGCTTGGTCTTGAACTCCACAGCCAAATTCAGTAGGTGTATGGAGCCGACTATATTTGTTTCCGCATCGAACGCAGGTTCAAAGACCGCGCGGCGCAGGTCCATTTGCGCAGCATGGTGATTGATGTAGTCAGGACGCTCCTTCTCGATAATGCATCGCATGGCATCGTAGTCACGAATGTCCGCTTTATAGAAGCGTGCTTTCGGGTTGACGTTATTCATCGACCCACGAGACAGGTCGTCCACAATGGCAACGTCCAACCCCATGTCCAGATAGCCATCGACGACGTGTGACGCGATAAACCCGGCACCGCCGGTAACAAGAGCTTTCATTATAATTATTCCGAACAGTTTATATTGGTGGTGCTAAGCTGCACTACAGCGTCCCGAAGACTCCTGGGACTGGGTTCTCCAGAACTGCAGAATATCCGCCAGCGTTTGGTCCAGCGAGATCTCTGGCGTCCAACCGAGTTGCCGCAAGCGGGAGCTGTCACCGACCAGCTTCGGCGTATCCAGGGGTCGGAATTTTGCCTTATCAGTGTGAACTCGAACTGGCGTGGAAGCGAACTTCAACATGATGTCAAGCGCTTCGCGTATGCTGCGGGCCTGACCGGTACAGAGGTTGTACACCTCCCCGTTGTTGCCCTTCTCAGCAATCGTCCATATCGCGCGAACGGCATCCCGGACGTCGACGATATCTCTGACCGCTGACAAGTTACCGACACCTAGGCTGTCTGCGTGCCCTCTCTCGACCTCGACAATGCGCTTGGCAAAGTCCACAAAAACATTCGAGCCCCGGCCCGGCCCAATCACAAAAAACGGCCGAACGCGGATAATATTCTGGCCGTATACACGGGTATACACGTCGGATAATAAATCCGCCGCAACTTTGCTCACGCCATAAGGACTGTCAGGTTCCATTGCCGCGGTCTCGGGGATCCTCTCTGGCTGAGCAGATGAATTCCCGTACTCTGCGCTGGAACCAAATACCAGCACCTGGCATGCCGGTTTTCGCTTCCGCACCGCGTCGAGCAAGTAGAGAGTTCCGAGCACATTCGCCTGGATCGTCCCGACCGGATCACTCCAGGACTTCACGGGATAGCTCTGGGCCGCCAGGTGAAAAATTCGATCTGGCTGACACGCATCGACGACCTGCTCCACGTTGTCAGCATCGGATATGTTGCATTGCAGCCATCTCACGTGGTTCGCCAGAGAGCCGAGCTTAGCCGTCCCCGAGTAATACGTGCCCCACACGTCCGCTCGGTTTCGTAGCAAGTGCTCGGCCAAATGAGGCCCGATTAGGCCGCTGCACCCCGTAATAAGGCAGTTCATACGTGCATTCTGCTTAATTGCGAATTCGAGCTTGCTACAGTGATACGTCTGCCAACACGAGCCGCTTCATATGCCGCAAACACGATGCGCAAAGCTTCAACACCATCCGTTCCGCTGCCAAGAACTGCCGTCCCAGTTTCGATTGAATTTACAAAGGCAAGCCATTCATCTTTCCAAGATATATCACCACTGCGGAATTCCGTGGTCTCGTAGGCAAAGGGCCGGTCGAACGCGGCCCTCCCGGTAATGAGTTTTTCGGTTCCGTATCCACCTCCAAGACCTTCGACCGCTAGATAGCCTTCCTTTCCATACACCTCAAAGGAAAAGATATTCTTCCACTGTGTCAGGCTGGAGTGTAACGACGCGGGCACTCCGGCCTGGGTGCGGCAGGTCACAAACGCGTTGTCCTCAAGCGGTGCAATTGGCCAGTAGGAAGTTTCGGCTACAGCGGTGACATCCTGTATCTCGCCGAGGAACCAACGGAACAAATCGATTACGTGAATGCCTTGCTCCATGAGTTGGCCACCACTGGTAATGCGAAGATCCGCGCGCCATTCCTTCTCATATCCAGGCCGGCCACAAATACCGTACACCGCCCGTAGGAAGATCGGGTCTCCAATCGCTCCGCTGTCGAACTGCTTCTTCGCGGCCATCACGCCGGGGTGATGCCTGTGATTAAAACCGCACTTCAGCACGAGACCTTTCTCGCGAGCAGTGGCGACCATCGCTTCTCCTTCGGCAATCGTACGTGCCAAAGGTTTCTCGCAGAGCACGTGCTTGCGTTCATGCAGAGCAGCTAACGTGATCGCAGCGTGGATGTCCGGGGGTGTGCATACCAGTACAACGTCAATGTCCTTACGGCGCACCACATCTTCCCATCCAGCGCCGGCGGCACAGTTCATGCGTGCAGCCAGTGGTTCAGCCGAGGAAAGGCTCTTCGCTGTGATGATCACTAAATCTGCACCCGGCAATCCAACGAGCGCTTGCGCGCGCCGATTACCCTGCATCCCGGCCCCAATAATCGCTATCCGCATACCACTCCTCGACTATGAGAGCCTGTCTTCGACGATTCGAGAAGGCTACCCCGCCCGATGTCGGAGTATGTGTACCCGAGTGATCGAAGCCGATCCGGCTCCAGAAGATTCTTGGTGTCGATTAAAACGCGGTGTTTCATTCGAGCGCCCAGGTCAGCAAAATCCAGGTCCTTAAATTCAGGCCACTCTGTGACGATCACCAGCGCACTGCTGTTAGCGGCAACTTCCTCTGCAGACGAGCAGAACTGGACCACGTCCTCGCCACACAGTTCCTCGATAGCAGCTTTCGGATCGTACCCCTTGACCGTTGCACCTGCATTTTTCAGTCCGCGTGCGATCTCAATCGCGGCTGATCTTCGCAGGGTGCTAGTGCCCGTCTTGTAAGTCAGGCCAAGAATACCGACAGTCAATCGCTCTAGAGACCCGAAAAGCGCATTTAGACGCCGATGGACAATTTGTTTTTGTTCTTCGTTGACCTCGAGCACTGCATCAAACAAGTGCGTGGGGTGTCCAACTCGCTTGCCAAGTGCCTGCAAAGCTCGCAAATCGCGGGCCAGTGTAGCCCCAGCGAATCCAAGTCCTCCGGGCAGCAGTGGCGCACGGGGACTGACGCGCTCATCCATACGCAGTGCCTTCGAAACGATGCCTGCATTGGCGCCCACGGCATCGCATAGGTTTGCTAGCTCATTTACATAGCTTACGCAGGTGGCGAGATAGGAGTTGATAGCATGCTTGGTCATTTCCGCACTGCGAAGGTTCATACGAACCTTCGGGCAGGGCAGCAAGGAGCAGAACGCCTCGACACGATCAATCGTAGCTTCCTGATTCGAGCCGATCACGATCATGGCAGGCTTACGGAAGCACTCCAAGGCCCTCCCAAGACGCAGGTTCTCGGGCACACAGGCAATCCCGAAGGGGAGTGTCGGGGCACCAGCCCGGATCATGGACTCGATCTGTTCGCAGGTTCCGACAGGCACCTGACTATGAACGATTACGACGGCATCATCCTTTAGATACTGCGCGATTTTCTGGGCCGCCGCAATGATCGTGGTGAGGTCAACCTCGTCCCTGTCGTTCACGGGGGTATCATAGGTGAGCCACACACACGACGCCCCTCGCAATCCGTCAGCATAGTTCGTCGTGAACCGCAGCCTGCCGCTTGCCAAACCCTGTTGCAACAAAGCATCCAGGCCCGGTTCAAACAGAGGGGCAGTTCCGGTGTTCAGTTTGGCTATCCGCGCTGCGTCTTCGTCAAATCCGATGACGGAGTAACCCATCTCTGCCAAGCAAGCGGCAGTTACGCTGCCGAGATGCCACAGCCCGATGACGCAGACTTCATCCTCTTGTGGAACCGTAAAACCTCCTTTTGAGAGACGCCGTCAAGAAAACAGGCCTTACGCGGTAGCGAGATGCCGTTCCTTTCCTAGGTAGCGCCGAGTGGCAATGCGCACCGCCTGGTTGGAGGTGTACCGGGTCGACCAGCCAAGATTGCGCATCTTTTCGACATTCATGTAGACGCGGGGTTGATCGCCCGGCCAGCCTCTAGCGCCCCCCGCAAAATGCCGCCTAACATCTCGCAACTCCATCTCTTCGATCACGATGTCGGCAATATCAGTAACGGGTGTGGTACTCGGGCTGCCCAAGTTAAACACTTCGCAGAACGTTTGTGGCTTGTGCTCAAAGGCAAAGAACATGCCGTCAATAACCTCTTCGACGAGGATATAGTTCTTCTCCGCTGTTCCGTCCCCAAGGATTTCCAGTCGCGTGCGATCTTTTTTCAGTTTATTAACGAAGTCATAAATTACCCCATGACTCATCCGGGGACCCAGGACATTGCCAAACCGGAACATCCAGGCATTGATCTTGAAGAGGCTGCAATAGGCACTGATAAGGCCCTCGGCGGCAAGTTTGCATGCACCATACAGCGAAACCGGAAGCAGGGGCCCGTACCCCTCGCTGGCAGGCGGTTGTTCAATGTCGCCATATACCGCACCGCTGGAAGCGAACAATAGCTTGTGGACACCAACAATCTTCATCGCCTCTAGCACGCTGTGGGTAGCAATAATTCCGTTCTCGAGATCCACCCGCGTCGATTCCGCGCCAACCACCATGTTGGTACTCGCTGCCAAATGCCAAACAACACTGGCCCCTCGGATCATTTCGCAGACAGCCGCTGTGTCGCGGACATCCGCATTACAAAAACGAAAACGTGGATGAGAACGGACAGCCTGGAGCCATTCGGCTTGGCCATTACTCATGCTGTCAATCACCACCACACTCTGACCTTGCTCCAGTAAAACCTCACTCAAGTGGCTGCCGATGAAGCCAGCACCCCCGGTGATCGCGTGCACGTGCTCCTCTTGTAGCAGTTTACTTTTCGACGACATAAGAACCTATTGGACCGGCTGATCCTTTCGGCAGGGTCGTGAATACTTGCTGCAATTCCTGCAATCCAGAGAAAGAGCCGATCTCGTAAAACCTCTGCTGGCTCTCATAGGCCCCAAGCAGCTGCCGGTTTGTCAAATCCTGCAAGAGACGGTCAAGACCCACTGGGTTCTCCTGAGGAAGCAAGCTGAGGGTGTCTTTGCGGAAAACACTCACACCAGCGTCGATATAAACTGTATTAGGAGGACGTTCGATCTTGCTGTAGAAGGCGACCTTCTCACCGTCAATCACGACATTGCTGCGGTCCCAGCGATCTTCGTTGCGGTACACCACCATGGTAGCGGGCAGTCTTGATTCCCGAAAAGTGCGAAACAGATCTGCGTAGTCGATCATGAGATACGAATCGCCATATGTAACAGCAAAATCTTCCTTTAATAGCGACGCAGCTTTGCGTACGGCTCCCCCGGTGCCAAGCAGTGGTTCTCCTTCCTGGCTATATACAAGCCGCACGCCGAATTCAGAACCGTCTTCGAAATAATCCATAATCATGTGTGCCAAATGCCCGACACATAAAACAATGTCGGTGACCCCGTGAGATCGTAACAACGAGATTTGGTGTTCGAGAAAAGGCTTACCCGACACAGGTAGCATCGACTTTGGAACGGTTTCAGTAAGAGGGCGGAGACGCATTGCCACTCCCCCTGCCAAAATGACTACTTGCACGAGGCCTCCATCCTAACTCCGCACCCGGCGCCTACAGCAAAATCCACCTTCCAGATAGTCTTCGTAATCAAAAATAGAGCCACCCAAATAAAATAAACGGACGCCAAGGTGTATGCTGAAACATACATCTTTGAAGTCGGCTGCCTTCGGGATACAGGACCGCCACTTATGCTGAGAAGCTACTGCCCTCTGATCCGAGCATCCCCATAAGTTGCCTTCTCACCTAAGACCTATTGACCATTTCCCTTGGCGACGACTAGTAAAGTGCGGGCCAGAATTCTCAAGTCCAACCACAGGCTCCAGTTCTCAATGTACTCAACGTCGAGTGCCATGTTCTTTTCGAACGATGGATCGCGCCGCGCCGTCACCTGCCACAAACCCGTAATGCCCGGCCTCACATCCAGCCGCCGAAGGTGCTCGAGGGTGTAGCGCTCGTAATCGTCTACCGGATGGGGCCGCGGCCCCACAAGACTCATGTTGCCGCAAAGCACGTTCCAGAGTTGCGGCAGTTCATCCAGACTGTATTTCCGTAGCCTGCGCCCGCAGCGTGTGACACGCGGATCGTTCTCTATCTTGAAGGCCGGCCCGTTGCGCTCGTTCGCGCCGCGCAGCGCTTCTTTCTGGTCGTCGGCCTCAATGACCATTGTGCGCAATTTATGACACCGAAACTTGCCCCCTTTTCTCCCGACCCGCAGCGCGGAATAGATTGCTGGACCGCACGAGTCCAAACGAATCCAAATAACCGCAAGAGCCAGCAAAGGTGCCACAAAAATAAGCCCGACTGAGGCTACAACGACGTCGATAGCGCGTTTCACCGCCAAACCCAATGCAGGAAGCGGCTGCCCGTGCAGTTCGATGGTCGGAAACCCCCCGATCGACCTTATTGGCGCACGCCACGCCAAGCCATCGTAGATGTCTGGCACCACGTTTAAGTTGAGACGAAGTCGACGTGCTTCGATCCAAATTTCCTTGACGAGGTCTGGCTCTGTGGGTGGCGTCACAAATAGTTGGTCAACGAACTGTTCCAAGGCAACCTTTCGAAGATCATGGATCGACCCCAATACGCGCGTGTCTCCATTTGGATGTGCATCCAGAAAGCCGCAGACCGCGTAACCGAGTTGGCGGTTATTTTCAAACAATGTTGCAAGTGCTTGGCCGACTCTTCCCGCCCCGACGATCAGCGCGCGGGCTACTCCTTGGCCGCGGCGCGCACGATGAAGAACATAGCGCCGCTTGGCATAACGCCAGCCGGCTAGCGTGCCAATATTTAAGAGACCGGCGGAGGCCACAACCAAACGTGAGATTTCTTTATTGCCGGAAATGAAGATGAAAAGAACCAACAACATAGTTGCAGACCCAATGGCCTTAGCCACCAAGAGGCTTTCTTCGAGCGCACTGATTTCTCTTGACGTGCGATACAGGTGTTGGCTCATACAAGCCATCACAATCAGCGCGACATACAGCACTAAGAAGGCTGGGTAGGCATGCCTGTACGCCTGATGAACCAATTCGCGAACAGGAGCAATCTGTAAGCCGAGGTGATGAGAAAAACCAAAACGCGCTCCGTAGATGATAGTTGCCCCAAGGCAAGCTAAGGTAACGTCGATCGCTACGTACGCTCCTTGCCGAACGAATCCGATCCGCCGACGTTCGGATCTCGCTCGAAAGAGGTTGTCTTCGGCCCTAAACCAGGTATCAGAGACAAATTGATGTGAAGGCGCTGCCTGGCCACTCGGCGGCGCCAGCGATCGGCGTGCAGCGGTGTGGTTCATAGCTTATTCCCAACAATTTTTGTGAGATGGCTGAACTCTTTGGACGCCTGGTCTAGGTCCTTGCTTGATGGCCGCAAGCCGCCTTTGGGGAACACGCGTTCCCGGCGGGCCGACGATCTGGAGATCGGCCAAGAAGATCCATCGCGCCGACCTCGAGGTCTCGATTGCTGCTCGATCTCAGTCTTCAAAAGGTATTCACCATAATGGTGCTGTGGATGAGAGTCGGCCGCGGTGGACTACGGGCTCCACATCGGCAACATCCACATCAACCGCGATGGACCTCATGATGAGGTCGATTGAGAGGACAACACGCGAAATTCCTTTCCTCCTTAATAAAATGCCCTGCCTTCCGACAAGAGGGCCGCTCTTAATTCGCACGCGACGACCAACGGTCAAGGACGGGTGCGGCTCGGCACGAACGCCACCAACCAAGCCTTTTTTCATCCCCTCGATTTCTTCATCCGGCAAGGGCGACAGGTGTCCATTAAAACCGACGAGACGTACGACACTGGGAACTTGCAATACGCGCGAACGGTCCACCAGCGCCATCCGAACGAACACGTAGCCGGGGAAAAGAGGCATTTCTAAGCGCATCCAGCGATCCTTCCAGCGCCGCGAGGTTCCATAGAGCGGGAGGAACGATTCGACGGACCTCTGTTCGAGTTTGTCGCGCACCCTTTTTTCGTGATTCGCCCGCGTGTAGGCGGCGTACCAGCACAGCTGCAAGGAGTTTCTCGACAAGATCGTCTCTTCTATCGAGTCGAGAAATTGAACCGAAGAAACCACGATGGCTTGAGCTCCTTCGACGCCGCTGACAGCTTCGCCCTGTCACTCACAGGGCATTTGTGACCTAAGCCCTTTGTAATAAGTTACTTATAGACAGAAACCAAGTCTCTTCCGTTTAAAGACCGCTGCCCGTCGCCCGGGACAATTTCGGTTCCGGGCTCGCGGACTCTCCTGGTTTGGCAATCGCTTTCTCACGGACAGCCTCTTGTTCAGCCGTCTCGCTGCCATTTTTCGTCTCCGGCTTTCCAGCCATGCTGCGCAGCATCCCGCCAGCTGGGGCCAGCCGTACTGCTTCCGCTCTCACCGCTGTAGCAACATCGATCGCGAGCTGCTTCCCCGGATCTTCAGGGTCGATCGCATCCCAATACCGCCGCGCGAACAGCCACGCGCAACCGCCCAGAAATGCCGCGCACGTTCCTAGAACCGTCAGCAGCAGTCGCGGTGGGAAGGACTTTCGTTCCGGCACCTCCGGCCGATCCAACACCTTGACCGTCGGAATTTCCTTCGCTTCCTGAACCTTTGCTATTTCATATTGTTTTGTGAGGGTTTCAAAAACTACTTCCTGTATCTTTAACTGCCGAAACTTATCCGCGAATGGCACGCCAAGAACTGGCAATTGGCGGAGACTGGGGTATGGAAGGTCGGAGGTTGACTCGCCCTCTCCCGGAGGGGCTTCGCCGGCCTTTCCGCCGATTTTTTGAAGCTGTTTTCGCAGTTCGCTGATACGTGCTTCCACTGAGCGGACCCGGACATTACTGTCGGTATATATCTGTTTGAGCCCTTCGAGCTCCGATTGTGCAGCGATCAATTGGCCCTCCAGCGTGGCTGCGGCCATGACCATCGCCTTGCCCTGTTCGGTGATGTCGAGCGTTGCGTTCTTGCTGGCAAACTGACTGAATTCTTTTTCGGCGGTCTCCAGATCTCGGTCCACGCCCGCTAGACGCTGTTCCAAAAACATCCGCTCACGGTGTGCAGATGATGTCGTCAATTGAGCCATCAGAGTGTCAAGCTCGTCGACGTAGGAACCGGCGATTGCCGCAGCGCGCTTCGGATCGCGATCCGTCACTGTCACTCTTATGATTCCGCTTTTTCGCTCTTCTGAGATTTCCGTTCTGTCCGCGAGCTTCTCGCGAGCCTTCAGCTCCAGCTTTTCTCCATAGACTTTTTTTAAGTCGTACCGATCGACAATCCGATCCAACGCGGTCCGGCTTTTCAAGACACCCACGAAGAGGGCCCCCGTTGTCTTCATACCAAGCAAATCCCCTGCGAGGAGACCGAGGTTGTCGGCCTGTTTGCTGCCGCCAGCCAGTCCTGCCAATAACGAAAGGCCTTCACCGGAATGCGACTCCGGCGGCATCAATTGAACTGTGGATTCATACCGGTTGGGTATCAGAAAGGCGATTAGTATGCTCGCGAAAAGCGCCGCTATGGTGACTCGGAAGAGGAACCTCCGCTCGGCCCACAGAGTGCGGAAGCGGGCAATTCTTTGCTCTCGCCCGATTCGTGGGTCCTCGATTGGTTCAAAGTCCCCCCGAGAGTCAGGGTCAACCATGACTTCTGGTTGCGAATTAGTAGCCGTTGGCGTCACTTCAATATCCTCTTAATCTTCCTACCAGCGATGCTCTTCACTTGCTCCACGAGCGAGGCCAAAAAGCGACCTGAACCGACGTGGTCCAATTCGTCTGCGGGTTCGGAGCCAACACCGGCGCTAGCCATTTCTCATACTGTAGGAATGCCGAGACGCTAAGGTCGGAGCGCACCCACCAATTCACGGAGACCGACCCGTCATTCACCGTTTCGCCTCCGGGGATGAAGTCGCTCGCGACCTTTGCGTGCCGATACCCCAATTGAATGCTGTTGCGAGGGCTGAACCAGTAAGTGCTCCATGCTTGAATGCCTTGGCCTTGTCTTCCGATCCAGCTCCCAATGATGTTGTTCTTGTTTGTAGACAAGTCGTGGTAGAACTCATCCCAGTAAACAAAGTGCCCACCTCCAAGTTGGTTACGGGCGGCAGTCGAATGAACGGTATTGGTGTTCACCGCTTCAACTCGAAAATCCAATTGCCGAAGTTTCGGTACGTGGCTCAAGTACAAACCCGGATTCACGGCCGCGCGCCTCGGCGCAGCAATGGGCGACACGTCATCCGCCGCAAGTGAATCAAGGTAAAGCGTCAGCCAGTTGCGCAAAAATGGCAGTCGGTAGGAGAAATCAAAGCCCGCCGTTCGTTTTCCCGGATTGTCATTTGAAGCGTAAAGAAACGAATTACGAAGGCTGAAATAGCTGTTGAAGATAGCAGCCGGGGTTAGTGCCCGACCCACGCCTCCCAGTTCCGAGAGCCGATCGAATCCGAATTCCAGGTTTGGGGTCGGCTTAAAACTGATCTTCTCGCCGTGGATCAACGGACGAGGAGGAAACTCATTTCCCGAGAGCTTCCCGAAGAAGGCCTCTGTCTTCATCGGCCCGAGCCAATGAAAAATCCACGGAAGTGTGAAAGGAGTGATGCGGCTCACTCGGAACATATAGATTGGCTCGGCGTTGTTGCTGAAAATGAGCTCGCTGCCGTAGTCAGGTCCCCACCATAAACTTTGTTTCCCAAACGTCAGATTCCACCCTCCAAGGCTGGCCCCGACGTAGGTGTCGAGCAGTTCAAACCGATTCACCGCAGCGATGGGAGCGGCCGGTTGCACGGGGTTAGAGTCGACATTCGCAATGACGTTGCGGACCGCATCGGAGTACGCCGGTGCCGAGGGCGCGTGCTGGTATTCTCCGCGGACGTATAGTGTGAACCGCCCTTCGGTTGCGTACCCTGAAAAACCATCGACGGTGTTGAACCCTTCCTGATATGGCCGGCCGTAATCATTGATGATCGTCTGACCGAAGTGATAGCTGTCGTTTAGAGGCTTGCCGTCGATTCCCATCGCGCGCGTGTAGATCGATTCGACTTTCGCAGAGCGCTCCTTCCCTCCTGCCGCCGCATCCAGATCCTGCCTGAACTCCTCCGCCAATGCCTCATAGAGCCGCTTCACGTCTCGGGGATCGTCGGTTTCCCCGCGGATTCGATCGCCAGCTTCCTCCACAAGGTGAGCACACTCGATGCGGGTCCAGGGACGCAACCCGAGAAACTCCGTGTGAATGTATCCAAGCGCTGCCAGTCGTTCGATCGCGGGATAGATCCAGCTATCAAGCGGTACGTAAGGAGAGCCGATGCTCGTCGACCTCCGGCCAGGGCCTTCGTCGTGGGAGTCTGCGTAACGCTCCCACTCTCCGCCTCCGAGTTCGGGGTCATGGTGCTTACGATAGACGTACTGCCCCACAAACCAACCGATCGCACTTCCGACCAGGACGTCCGTCGGGAAGTGCTGCTTAGCCGTGATCCGTGAAGCACTGATGGCAGACGCGGCGCCGTATGCGAGCAAGGTCGTGAGTGGGCCGGGGTACTCGTGCGCAATCACGCTTGCGATGGACCACGCCGCCGCCGCATGTTCGGACGGAAATGAATCGCCCCCACTGAAGAAGTTTCCTTGGTAGTTGTTCGCCAGTGGCCGCTGCCGGCCAAGTGCATATTTCAAGCCATAGGTGACGGCGAAGCTATCGATCGCCGCTTCACCGGCCAGTAAGCCGGTCTCGCTCATGTGTTCGTCGTGCCCCATCTCACCCCAAAGGTAGAGCCCAGCGCCTACTCCTGCCATTGCGCCAAGTCCGTAATTTGACAAATCGTTGCTGTACTTCAACCGGCTGGGCGAATTCGAGAGATGCTTGCTGTATTCCGTGTCCGTCGCCAGCATCGCGCCCGTCGCGATCCCGAGTGGTATCAGCCAATCCGCGTCCGCCAGACGCAGGTGCGCCGGACTCGTCCAGATAGCCCGCTGATCTTGCGCCAGGTGCTCGATGAAGCGAATGCCGACTGAGTTCTCGTGTTCTGCCGACCTCACAGCGTTTGGGTCAGACTGAACCGCAGCATCCGAATCTTGAACCCGATGCGTACTTGTGCTTTCCTGTCGCACCGCCTCATCGGTACCCTCTTGAGGCGACGAGTAGCAGGCGGGCCCGGTGGCCGCAGCCGCGACCGTAAGAACGAACCAAGCCGCCGCTCCCATCCACCCTCGGGTCATCTTGCGTTTCCACTAATACCGCACCGCTATAAACACCGCGCTCGCAATCGCCGAGGCAACTTGAGCCGCGGCGAAGACGTTCTGCCAATTCACGCCGGGACCGATTGCCTTCTCCGGTACAACCACTGTGTCTCCTGGATGCAGAACCGCTCCCAGCGAACTCCCGCTCCACGGACTGTCTTTTGACCCGATGACAGATCCGTCCGCGCGAATTACAAAGATCGCTTTCTTGTTCGCCATCTGCGTCGGGCCTCCCGACTGGCTGAGATACCATTTGGCGCTCTTCCCCGGGCGATAAGAAACGGCAGTCGGATTGAATACTTGGCCTGTTACCATCACATAACTCGGAGCTTTCGGAATAATCAGCATGTCTCCGGCACGAACCTGAACATCGTTTGTGGTGTTTTTCCACTCCGCGACGTTTGACGATATCTTGATATCCACTCGTCCTACAGGCGGGTTGGCGCTCAGCTGAGTAAGGGTTGTCCGGTATTGCTGGAGCGCGGCTTCCTTTACCTGCTTCTGCCGCAGATCCGCTTCCGGCATGGCCTCAATCAGGTTTTGCTGGTCTTTGACCCTCAAAATCGTTTCGTCACGCTGCTTGGTTTCCAATTCACGCACTTGAGCCCTCTGAAGAATCGCGCCGTAGGGATAGGCACCAGACTGGAATCCTCCAGCTCGCTCAAGAACCGAACTCAGCCGCTCGCCCGGCCGTATACCGTACGAACCTGGATGGTTCACTTCTCCCTTGATCGTGACTAGCGCGCCTAGATCGTTCCAATCAGGAAGCTGCCGGACGGTAAGGACGTCACCGTGGTGCAGCGTTGGGTTTGATCTTGGGTCGCCCGCGAGCGCGGCCGAAATTGAAATGGCTTCATGGTGTCCAGTTAGCGTGTTGCCGTCGTACTCATAACGCGTTAGGTCAGCCGTCTGTGCGTCCGCACTGGCTTTGAGTCCGCCTCCCACCTTGAGCAACTCTCCAACCGTCATATTGGTTGTCAGCGGATAGCGGCCGGGCTTGCCGACTTCGCCTTCCACATTGACTGTCGCGGGTTCCACCGCGTCGGGATTTCGATGAATCAGCAAGCGATCGCGAGGTTCGAGCATGATGTTCGCAGAGGCCTCGCCCCTCATCGCACCGCTCAGACTGACACTGAAGATCCTCAGCTTTCCGTCTGGCAGATAGCGAAACACCTGCGCGTCTCCAGTTTGTGCGTCCGGTCCCAGCCCTCCGGCCATGTGCACCGCATCGATCAGACGAATTTGACCCGCAGTCTGAAACGTTCCCGGAGTGCGCACATCGCCCCACACCGATACCACCGGAGGATTCTCAAAGTCGAACCGGCTATACACGCGGATCGTGTCCATCGGCTGAAGCATCGGAGCCTGTTCGGGATTCGCCAGCGCATCGGCAAGGTCGAAACTCTCCACGCTCGGGTGATAGTCCGGCTGGTTCAGCCGAATGATTTCGGCGTACTGTGTAGCCGGCTCCGGAAGCAGATCTTTGTACGACGCCACCACGTCCGTAACGCGCATCTCCGAGCGGTATGAATAGCGCCCTGGTCGGATTACGTGCCCTTCGAGATAAATTGCGTCCTGGTTGTACGGTGCGATCGGGAACACCCGGATGCGGTCGCCATCTTTGATCTCAAAAGATTCGAGCTTCTTCGTCACATCCCCTAATTCTTGAGCGTCTGCTTCGGCGATGTCGAAGCTCAGCATCGTCTTTTTCTCGTGCGCCATGGTGCGTTCGACCTCGATATGCCTCAGCGCCGCGGTCGGAAGCAGCCCGCCAGCCAGCTCGAGAGCACTCGCGAGATTTTTTTCGTCCTTCAGCTCGTAAATCGCCGGGCGCCTCACCATACCCTCGATGGTCACCTGGGGCCCGATCGGCGGCACCAGCACACTGTCGCCGTTCTCCAGACGCGCGATGTTGCCTTTCACTCCATGCAGCAGTAGGTCGTACACATCCACCTCCTGCACGAGCTGGTTTCCGCGATAGTGCTTCAGGATCCGTAGTGAGCCCCTGGACGTCGGCCCACCCGCGCTGAACAGAGCATTCAGAGGGGTCGACAGTGAGCTGACGTCGTAGGCGCCGGGATTCGCCACATCTCCCACTTCGTACACACGAACAGTCCTCAGCCGCGCGAGAGAAACGTCGGCGGAAACATCACGAAACTGCGTTCGTAGGATTTGCTGCACATTCTCCTGCACATCAGCAAGGCTCCGGCCACTTACCTGCACGGGTCCGACCTCGGGCAAACTTACTCGGCCCTCGCGATCGACAGTCCTCGTGAAGCGGCGAGACACGCTACCCCACAAATCGAACGATAGACCATCGCCCGGTCCTACTACGTAATCGGGACCTGCCGGAAGGTCCATCGGAATGACTCGTGAGTTTCTCCGTCGGTTTTCGAAAACGTCGACTCCGAAGCGCCGCGGCATGGCTGGACGAGGCACTGCCTGCACGTACATCTCGTACAAGGACGGAATGTCGTTGTACGGACTCGGCTGGCGGATCATCGCTGCCGGCTGTAGCGTTTCCTTTCGCTTGCCCGACTCACTAAATGGCTGCCCAGCCCCATCCGGCGAATTACGGAACGGAGGAGAGCCAGCCGAATTGCTCATGGGATTCGCTTCGAGTACATCGAAGGTCGGCGCGTCCGATCCCGAATCGTTCGCGGAAAGTCCCAATAAAGCGCTCTGCAATTCGAGGTTTCCCCCGCTCCGCGTGCCAGCTGACGCGCCCGCACCCAATGAGAGACCCGTGGTTCCCCCACCACCCATCTGCTGCATAAGGTCAGGCGTCATTCCGGGGAGCATCATCCCGCCCGGAGACCCGCCAGAACCAAGCAGCTCTCCGCCCGAAAGCTGCGAAATTTCGCTTCCATCGCCCGACGTCTGCATGAGCTGAGCGCGTTCGAGTGGGCCTGTGGTGCCCGGCGAGGGAGACGTCAGATCCGGGTACGTGGGATTGCTTCTAGAAGGTAGATCCCCCGTCCCGTTATCTTGGTCCTGGCCTTGTTCGTAGCCAGCCCTGGGCGATGGCCTTGAAGATCGCTGCAAATCGGGACAAAGTTGCTCATCTTGCTCTTCACACGCCCGAGCCTTTTCGAGCGCTTCTTCCTTCTTCGCGTGAGCCTTGGCGCGGCCCTCTTCGGCGTGCTGCGCGGCCCACTTCACCCGCTCCTGGACAAGCAGTTCGTGCTCTTTGCCTGCATCCGAGTCTGGATTTAACTTTGGAACTAGATAGCCGTAGCGCTGGACGAGCAGGGTCGCTGTCGATCTGAACTGAATATCGGCGGTCAATCGATCAAAGATCGCGTCGTCAGTCATATCCTCGTCTCGGAGAATCTGACCGTGGTCCGTCGCGTCCTTCGCCACCCACCGCTTCAGCTCCACCATTAGCCCGGGGTCCTTGAGCAGCACAACTTTGATTTCCGCTGCAGACGCCGACACCCGATTTAGATTGGCGCGGCCGAGATCAGAGCTCGGCATGGGAGCAGGACGCTGATTTTGCGCCGGCGTAACGATGCAACCGGACAAAATAGCGATCAGAATACCAGCCGTTCTGAACATGTATTTAATTGACACTCGAGTTGTCTCCGCGTCCGCGCCTTGCGTTTCACGGGCCATCATTGCAATGTATTCATGGATTGAGTTTTTCCGCGAATTGCACTTAGGACCCCCGCTTCGGACGTCTCGATCTGATTTGACTCTATGTGCAACGAAGTCCAATAAAACATGGATATGTTGCGATCAGACGCGATGGCGATGACTCGGACTTGTGGATAGTTGTGTAGAATTGTCTTGCAAACGTCAGGTAAACGATTCGATTTCTCAAGGGCTACGATCAGAAAATCGGGGCGCGTTTCTTCCATCGCCTTCGCCAGTTCCTGTTCGTCCTGAATCTCACCCACGATCTCGATATCGGGTTGATCGGAAATCGTCACCATCAGCAGTTCCCGAATCAGTCGTGGCCGGTTTGCAACTAACACTCGGATGGGATTCATCTATGCACTCCGCAGGGCTCACGTCTCGGAGCGAGATTATGCGCACGGAGGATTTCGAGCGGTAGGTTCAAATATGATTCAGAACTATGAGTTCAGGCGTGATTCAGGACGGTGTCCAATAGCGATTCCACCAACAGAGGTACTGGATTAGGCAAGGTATCATCAAGCGATTCATCCCGGTACCGATACCGACCCCAGTACTGCTCATACAGCGATTTCGGTATGCAGGTGGCTTACATGCCAAGCAGTTGAGCTTGGCAGGCTTCTGATACTTCCAATCGGTCGTTCACTCCAAGCTTTGTAAGAATACGATGCACGTGATTCTTAACGGTCTGCTCGGACAAATTTAAGTTGGCCGCGATTTGTTTGTTCGTGAGGCCACGCTCGATCAGGGGGATTAACTGTTGTTCGCGGCTCGTAAGGCCGGTGCTCGATTTCGCCCGGCTCCTTGAAAACTCTGACGTCCGGACGGCAACGTAATCAAATAGGACCCGGGTGTATTGCGGTGGACAGATCGCCTCTCCTCGACCGACAGCTCGAATTGCGCTGACGACATCAGCTGCCGAGGCATCTTGAAGGACGTAACCCACCGCGCCATAGCGGATTGCTTTCAGGAAATGCTTGGGTTCGTCTGCCATTGCAATGAGTATGAACTTGGAGGGATGTTCACCTGAGCCCCGTTTTGAAACAGGCATTTGATCGTTCAAAAGCAGATGCAGTGAATCAAGAACAACAACATCCGCACTGGATTCCACAATCTCCTCTTTGGATATCGCTGTTACAGGCATCGCCGCGGCGACTTGAATATCGCTCTTTTTCTCCAGTATTCGCGCAATCGATTCTCTCGCCAGCCGGTTCTCGCACAGTACGAGGACTCGAAGTTTTCGTTCCACGGTCCCCCTCAGTCCAACACGATCTGGGAAGTGTTGATTATGAAGTTATGTGTTTATCATATGATGTAAGATGAAGCGAGGATTTTCTGGGCTGGGTCCCACGGTTATTTTCGGGCAGTCGCTGAACGTATCGACCGCATCATTATCAAGTCTTTGTGTGCACTACTCTAGAATACGCCACGCAAAACATCAAACAACAACTTAAGCTTACCCTATACGTCGGCTCGTTTCTATACGATAGAAGCTCCAAGGCTCGAGAAGGATGCATCAAAAAAATAAAAATGGGAGTCTGAACACGACGGGGAGTACGAGCGCCTCCCTAGAAATACTACGTTCGATATAAGGCAAACTACGTATTCCGGGAAGTGTAGTGTTCCCCTCTGAAACTGGACACTCATCTAGCTAGAACCAGGACCGACCCAGCGACCCGTGGCTGCTCTAGTCCGCGGAAACCCTTCCCAATATTCCGGGAATCGTTGATCAGGCTGACGGATTCTTCAGAATCTGCGCCAGGGCATCCAGCCGTTTGGCATCCGCCGGGCTTTTCGCCGTGGCGGCGTCCTTTTCCAACGAGGGCGCCATGCGCTTCAACTTCTCTACGTTGCTTTTGCTCATGTGCGAAGTCTCCGCGGTTTCGATCGCCTTCTGCAGAGCCGCGATTCTGTCTGCCGGCAAAGCTTGCGAGCGCTCAAGCTGGTCAATATATGCTTTGGCGACAACCAACTTTGCGGGCCACTCGATTTTCTGCTGGTTCTGCACGTTGAGGGTAGCGACCTGCACCGTTTTCGCCGCGTCGATTTCGTTCTGGGTGAGGAATTTCGATGGCGAAAGTTCGAAAACATCGAGCCCGCGCGCAATCTCCGAACCGTAGATATTGCCGTTGTACCAGTACGCTGACCAGTAGCCGCCCAGCACCAACATGTTCGGATCTATCGGTCCGCGGTCGAAGTAGGCAATCTCCATCGGGTGAGCCGCGTCGGTGAAGTCCATCACCGAGATGCCGCCTTGATACCAAGCCTGCACTTCGATATCGCGCCCGGGAACTGGAACCAGCGAGCCGTTGTGCGCCACACAATTCTCCGTGTCGGCCTGCGCCGCCGGAAGCTTGTAATAGCTCGCCAGGCTGAGCTTATTGTCCTTGAGATGGAAGATGGCGTCTGCGCCCCATTTGTTCGGGTCGTTTGCACGGCAGCGCGCGCCGAGGCCTCCGCCCCACTCGTCGGTGAATACGACTTTGCTGCCGTCGTTCGAGAACGAAGCCGAGTGCCAGTAGGAGTAGTTGGGGTCGTTCACGGCATCTACACGCTTCGGGTGCACCGGGTCTTTGATATCAAGAAGGATTCCATTTCCCGAACACGCGCCCGCCGCAAGTCCTATTGCCGAATACACCGTGATGTCATGGCACTGGTCTGTGTCCGCTGGCTTCTTTTCTTTTTCGCTGCCGTGGCTGCCGCCATTGTTCAGGCCGTTCAGCGCGCCGGTCCGCGCATCCATGAACAAGCGAGGACTCGAGACGATTTTCGCGTCTTGCGGCGCCGCCACCGGGACTTTGATTATGTCGATGCGGAAAAGCGCCGTATTCGGGTCTTTGTCCGGCTTTTCTCCCGAGCATCCGGCCAGTTCTTCCGCTTGGCGAACGAACGATGTCCCCGACACGTAGATGTATACGTTGTTTTTATCGTTTGGATCGAGCACCAGCGTGTGCGTATGCGAGCCGCGGCAAGTCTGCACCGCTGCCACTTGCTTCGGGTTTTTGATGTCAGAAATATCGAAAATCCTCACACCCCGAAAACGGTCTTTCTGCGCCACCGGGAGGCGTTTTTCTTTTTTCTGGTCCTTTTCCTGACCTGCCGGCGGTGGAGGCTCGGGAGGAAACCCCTGCGTGCCGCAATCAAGTCGTCCATTTGGCATTTCTACGGACATGAACAACAGATTTTCATACACCGACACATCGCCCTGTCCACCCGGGCACACCATAGTCGTCAGCAAACTGGCCTTCGCAGGATTTGAGACGTCAAAAATATTCAGGCCATAAAAGTTTCCTTGAAACAGGTGGTTACCCTGAAACGCGAGATCCGCGTTTGAGAACGCGAGCTGTGCGATCACCAGTTGCAGCGGCTTCGGGAGCTTCGAAAGCGGAATTGGGATGCCCATCTGGCTAATCGTCTTGCCCACCTTCGGATCGTCAGGGTCAGTAGCGCCCAATTGAAATGCGTCGGGCTTCTTGAGCAGCAGCAGATGTTTCAGACCCATCGACGTCTCGCCGGCCTCGTAGAGTCCCGGCGCCAGCGTTGCGCGCGGATCGTTCGGATTCGATCCCGTCATTCCGGCGGGCAGCGGCGCAGCGGGCTCCGGCGCAAATGGATTCTTGTCGTCGTCATCGTCCTGCGCTTGAGCCGGAGATTGAGCCGCCGATGACTGCCAGCCAAGCAGCCATCGAATCGGCACGCTGCCTTTACTGCTTCG